>Ga0182739_1002547_pt1 | contig 16935 bp, 14 predicted proteins | sample eDN5th30CBELigBY_FD_128873 | JGI IMG/M metagenome (GOLD analysis project Ga0182739, IMG submission 128873) | Enriched backyard soil microbial communities from Emeryville, California, USA - eDNA 5th pass 30_C BE-Lig BY (version 2) (version 2) | ecosystem: Environmental > Terrestrial > Soil >... | reverse complement strand
TCAGCCAATTGTAAAAGAAGCTGTCGAAAAGAGCTGTGATGCTGTGGAAACAGCTTTAACAAAGCCGTTCTTAGAAGTTATGAATAAATTTAACGGCGCATAATTTAATCAAAAAATGGTTAGACTTTAATATACATAAGTGTTTAAAGGAGGCCATGGGAGATGCCTGTACGCTACCGCTGTAGACATTGTGAGGTAGAGATTGGTACTTTGCCTTTCGATGCAGAAGAAACGGTTCAAAAGCTTCATCTGTTTGAAATAGGTGAAATCGATGAATTCATCAAAAAAAATGAACGGGGAGAAACGACCGTTTACAGCATTTGTGAGCATTGTGAAGAATCATTGCGTCAGTTTCCCGATTACTATGCGTTAAAAAGATGGTTACAGTAGAGGAGTTGCTTTGGTCGCATAAACTGCGCCAAGGCTTTTTCCATTTACGTTTTCAATTATCGAAAAAGAGAAGGGGGACTAGACGTGGATACGATACATCAAATATTTAAAAAAGATAAACAGATTGATAATATGATAGACCATATTCAAAAGGGTCAAGCAAACGATCACCTTATTACCGGACTAACGGGAAGCGCAAGACCTGCATTGATCCATACAATCTATCAAGAGACAAATAAATCGATTTATATCGTGTCCTCAAATCTATTGCAGGCACAAAAGTTAGTAGATGATTTGACTGCATTAGTTGGTGAAGGGCATGTTCATTATTATCCTGCCGAGGAGTTTATCGCTGCAAATATGACGACGTCTTCCCATGAGCTGCGTGCACAGCGTATCGCTACAATAGGCCGTTTAGTCAATCAGGAGCGCGGAATCTATATTATTCCGGCTGCAGGTATGCGCAGCATTCTAAGCTCACCCGAAAAATGGCTTGGTTACGAACTTAACACCTCCATTGGTCAGGATGTCGACATCACTATTTGGTTGGATAAGCTTGTTGAAATGGGTTATACGAGAAGTGAAATGGTTACAACGCCAGGTGAGTTTGCGATGCGCGGCGGAATTATGGATATTTATCCACCATACGCACAAGACCCAATCCGTATCGAGTTGTTTGATACAGAAGTGGATTCAATCCGTACTTTTTCTGCCGACAATCAGCGCTCAATTGAAAAATTAAATGAAATTAAAATTTTCCCTGCCGCAGAACTTCTTTTAACGAAAGAAGAGCGTATAAAACTTGCAGAACGTCTGGAAGAATCATTGGCTGCTAGTTTAAAAAAAGTGCGTAAAAAGGAAACACAGGAATTGCTCATGCAAAATATTCAGCATGATATTGAGCTGCTGAGGCTTGGTCATCTGCCGGATCATATCGCAAAATATGGCTCGCTCTTATTTGAGAAGCAGTATTTTTTAGGCGATTACTTTAAAGAAGATGGTCTTGTTTTATTTGATGAACTCGGCCGTATTCAGGAAGTGATGGAAGCCTGGGAACGTGAAGAAAATGAATGGTTTATTTCATTGATTGAAGGCGGCAAAATGCTTCATGATGTAAAGCCATCCTATTCATTAAAAGAAGTACTTTCAATGCTGAAACAGCAGAAAATGTATTTCGCATTATTCACAAGAACATTTGCCGGCATCACACTTAAAAAGACGATCAACATTTCATGTAAACCGATGCAGCAATTCCACGGTCAAATTGCTTTGCTGCAAAATGAGATCGAACGTTGGTCAAACGACAAGTTCATTGTATTATTTACAGCGAGTTCGGAAAGCCGGATAAAGGCGATGCAGAATTTACTGAATGACTACCATATCGCGTCAACAATCGGTTATGCCGATGCACTGGGTATTTATTTAGTTAATACGCCATTGTCGTCAGGTTTTGAGCTGCCATTACAGAAAATAGCGGTTGTTACGGATGATGAGCTCTTTAAACAGCAGGCAAAGAAAAAATCACGCCCGCAGCAAATGACAAATGCTGAGCGGATTAAATCATATACAGAAATTAAATCAGGCGACTATGTTGTTCACGTACATCATGGGATCGGAAAATATATTGGTATTGAAACACTTGTTGTGAATGGTACACATCAAGATTATTTGCATGTACGATACCGTGAAGATGATAAGTTATATGTACCTGTCGATCAAATCGAACTGATTCAGCGTTATGTACCATCCGGTGAAAAAGAACCGAAACTTCATAAACTCGGCGGCACGGAATGGAAGAAAACACATAAGAAAGTTTCGAATGCAGTACAGGATATTGCAGATGATTTAATCAAACTTTATGCAAAACGGGAAGCAGAAAAAGGTTATGCCTTTTCTCCGGATTCGGATGAACAACGAAGTTTCGAGGCGGCTTTCCCGTATGAGGAAACAGAAGATCAGTTACGTACTATTGCTGAAGTGAAAAAGGATATGGAACGGGAACGTCCAATGGATCGCCTCGTTTGCGGTGATGTAGGATACGGAAAGACGGAAGTTGCTATTCGTGCTGCATTTAAAGCTATTTTAGATGGGAAGCAAGTGGCTTTTTTAGTGCCGACTACGATTTTGGCACAACAGCACTATGAAACGATTTCAAAGCGCTTTGAAGACTATGCGATCAATGTAGGGCTACTTAGTCGTTTCCGCACGAAAAAGCAGCAAACAGAGACATTAAAAGGCTTAAAAGAAGGTACAGTGGATATGGTGATCGGTACGCACCGTATTTTATCGAAGGATGTAGTATATCAGGATTTAGGACTGCTTATCGTCGATGAGGAGCAGCGTTTCGGTGTTACACATAAAGAGAAGATTAAGCAGCTTCGAACGAATGTCGATGTACTGACATTAACAGCAACGCCAATTCCGCGTACACTGCATATGTCAATGGTAGGGGTGCGTGACTTGTCTGTTATCGAAACACCGCCACAAAACCGTTTCCCTGTACAAACGTATGTAATGGAGCATAACGGAGCCCTTGTACGTGAAGCAATTGAACGTGAAATGGCGCGTGGCGGACAAGTGTTCTATTTATATAATCGTGTAGAGGATATTACAAGAAGAGTAGAAGAAATTCAGATGCTTGTTCCGGATGCACGAGTTGCCTTTGCGCACGGGAAAATGACGGAGGCGAAGCTTGAATCGGTTATTTTATCGTTTATCGAAGGTGAGTATGATGTACTTGTCACAACAACGATTATTGAAACAGGTGTAGATATTCCAAATGTAAATACTTTAATTGTCCATGATGCGGATCGTATGGGACTTTCCCAGCTGTATCAGCTGCGAGGACGTGTAGGGCGTTCAAATCGTATTGCCTATGCATATTTTATGTATGAGCGTGATAAAGTTCTTACTGAAGTGGCGGAGCAGCGTCTGCAGGCAGTAAAAGAATTTACGGAATTAGGGTCAGGTTTCAAAATTGCAATGCGTGACTTATCGATTCGTGGTGCCGGGAATTTACTTGGTGCTCAGCAGCATGGCTTTATCGATTCAATCGGTTTTGATCTGTACTCGCAAATGCTGGAAGAAGCCGTTGAAGAGCGTCGCACGGGTGTGAAGAGAGAAGAGAAGCAGGATGTCGAGATTATGCTGCATGTTGATGCGTACATTCCGGATGCGTACATTCCGGATGGCTACCAAAAAATCCAAATGTATAAGCGGATTAAAGCGATGGAACGTATAGAGGATTATCTGGAAATTATCGATGAACTGCAAGATCGCTTTGGAGATTTACCGGTTGAAACAGAGCGTCTGATGCGTGTGGCCCGTATGAAAGTTTGGGCTAAAGAAGCGAATGTGCTTTCAATAAAAGAAAAGCAGCAAGTTGTATCTATTATTCTTTCAGAAGAAGGAACGGCCAATACTAACGGTGCACAAATCGTTGAGCAATCAATGGAGTTTGGTCGTGCGGTCGGCTTTGGGATGGAAGGAACACAGTTAGTCATTACAGTAGATTACAATAAATGCGGCAATCACCTGCCATTTGAAGTAGTAGAAAAAATGATGCAAATTATCGCAGCTGCCAAAAAAGAATCATAAAAAAAGAGAGGGAATCTTAAAAGTATTGGACTTTTAACATTTCCTCTCTTTTATTTTGGATACAATAAATGAATCACAGGAAAGATTGTTGCACACTATAATGTACTCCGTTCGAATAATTTAAGCGTTGGAGCAGTTCTTCGCGATTATGATGCTCTTCACGCTTTTCTAAAAACTGTTTTTCTCTTGTAGTGGAGGCAAATACTAAATCGCGCTGACCATTTGACTTTTCAAGGTAACGCTTAAAAATGCCATTTTCAAATTTTGAAATAGCTGTTGCACGTTCTTTCGATAAATCAGGGTAATAAGCTAAATGAGTTCCTGCATAATATTGCTGCTGACGATATGCATCAGGTGTTGATGTAATAGGATCAACTCTTACCATTATTGCACCTCCAAAAAAACCTGTTTATTTTGTTAATAGCCTTTTTTACAAAAATAAAACATAATATGAATGAAAACGTTGTAATTTCCTATATCCGTTTACAGAAAATTAGGTAAATCATCATGTTTGTTCCTGCATAGAGAAAAATTATTTTATCCGTCTCGAACAATGCATAGTTTCATGTATTTCTTTCCATACTAGGAGCATCATGCTGTGAATTGATGGAAAGTGAGGGAACATGAACGATGAAAGCAACAGGAATAGTTCGCCGCATCGATGATTTAGGTCGTGTTGTTATCCCAAAAGAAATTAGAAGAACGCTTCGCATCCGGGAAGGGGATCCCCTTGAAATTTATACGGACCGCGAAGGAGAAGTGATTTTAAAAAAATACTCGCCGATTAATGATTTAGGCGAATTCGCACAACAATATGCGGAATCATTATTTGAAACATTAGGTACCCCGACATTAATAAGTGACCGAGATGAAGTAATTGCTGTTGCAGGCGTTTCGAAAAAAGATTATGTTGCGAGACGTTTAACTGTGTTTGCAGAAGATATTATTAAAAACAGGTCACCTGTAAGTGAAAAGCTGGAGATGTCGATTGAACTTGTAGCAGGACAGTATGAACAAGTGAAATCGTATTGCATCGTACCGATAGTTTCGAATGGAGATCCGATTGGTGCTATTTATTTAATATCACGGGCCCATTTCATCGGTGAAGTAGAGCAAAAAACTGCTGAAACAGCAGCTCATTTTTTAGCAAAACAAATGGAAAACTAAAATCACTTCAAAACGTCCATAGTAATGGGCGTTTTTTTAATTCCTCGAGTAAAATTAGCAAATGGTTTTCATGATATAATTAGTACATTGTATGAAATAGAGGAAGGAAATAGAATGACTTCGCAAAGCTATGGTATGAAAAATTATATGAAGGGCGCTCTTCTTCTGACTGTAGCGGCCCTTTTAGTAAAAATATTAAGTGCCATCTACCGGGTTCCTTATCAAAACTTAGTAGGTGATCAAGGATTTTATGTGTATCAGCAAGTGTATCCTTTTATCTCGTTTTTTGTCGTATGGACATCAAGCGGGTTTGCTGTTGCTATTTCCAAAATGCTCGCAGATATTGAAGGACGTGGCGGTACATATGAGGAGAAACGGTCTGTATCACGCATTATTTTTTACTATTTAACAGCATTGGCCCTTATTTTTTTCTGTCTTTTATTTTTTGGTGCACAGCCTTTAGCAAATTTGATGGAAGATCCTCAGCTGGCGGGGTTATTGCAAGTTGGCTCATTTATTACGTTATGTATGCCGCTTCTTGCAGTTTTAAAGGGCAACTTCCAATCGGAAAGTAAGATGCAGCCTGTTGCCTATGCCCAAGTGTTCGAACAAATGATCCGGGTATCGATAATATTAGTCGGAACGATTGTTTTGCTGCAATATACGCAATCTGTTTATGCTGCAGGGAAAATGGCGATGCTCGGTACAGTTATCGGAGAAATAGCGGGTATTATCCTGTTGCTCTACTTTTTGAAAAGACAGTATGTACCTTCAGGAAAAATAGTCCGAGTGAAAGTTTGGCCAATTTTAAAAGAGGTCACATTATACAGTATCGCAATCAGCATGAGTGCGCTGTTATTGTTGTGCTTTCAACTTGTAGATTCCTTTACGATATATAAAATGCTTGTCCACGCGGGAATGCCTGTCCTTGAAGCGATGGAAGTGAAAGGAATTTATGACCGTGGTCAACCGCTTGTCCAACTGGGAATCGTTATTGCAACTTCTTTATCGCTGGCCATTGTGCCGCTCGTCGCATTAAAGGCAAATCAGCCTAATGGTCGTGGCGCCAAGCCGTTTATTCAATTGACTTTCCGGAGCTCCCTTATATTTGGAGTTGCTGCGGCACTTGGATTAATACTTGTTATGCCATATGTAAATCAAATGCTGTTCAAGACGGATGCCTATTCCAATGTATTGAAGCTATATTCGTTTCAAATTATTCCGTTATCGATTATTTTAACGTTTACAGCAATTTTACAAGGCTATAGTAAATTAAAAGGGCCTGCCATTTTTTTAGGGCTTGGAATCATATTAAAATTTTTAGGGAACATTATTTTAATCCCGCATTATGATGTGCTGGGCGCGGCAATAGCAAGTAATATCGGACTGATTTTTACAGCTGCCGCACTTATCATTTATTTAAAAAAACTGACGGCGATCCGCCTGGCGAATCGTACGTTTTATAAAAAACTGGCCATTGCCTGTCTCGTCATGACCGTTGTCGTACAAGGTGCTGTTTACAGCTTAAATAGCTTGTTTACCGGCCTGTTCAGTCGATTTGATGCACTTATTTACAGTGGTGTGCTCGTCGTGCTCGGCGCAGGTGCCTTCATTACAGCAGTCGCAAAAATGCGTGTCTTAACAGAAAAGGATTGGTTCTTAATCCCGCTCGGCAGGAGAATGGCTGCCTATCAATTAATGTTAAATCGAAAGAAGTAGGTGTATAACTTGAATCAATTAACTGTTATCGGTTTAGGAGCAGCCGATTTTGAACAAATGCAAATGGGTGTTTACAAAAAAATTAAAGCAGCCAAAAAAATATATGTACGAACAGAGGATCATCCTGTCATACAGGACTTAAAAATGGAAGGAATCGAGTTTACGAGCTTTGATGATGTGTATATTAAGCATGGCTCGTTCGGTCCCGTTTATGAAGAAATTGCAAAGCGTCTTATTGAAGCTGTAGCACAAGAGGACATTATGTATGCTGTTCCAGGTCATCCGCTCGTAGCAGAGCAGACTGTCCAGCACTTAATTGAAGCGGACCAAAGCGGACAGATTAGCCTTGTAATTGAGGGCGGACAAAGCTTTTTGGACCCGATATTCGGGGCTTTAAAGATTGATCCGATAGAAGGGTTTCAGCTATTGGACGGGACAAGCATGTCTATCAATGATATGAACATGCGTCAGCATATTTTGATTGCTCAGGTGTACGATTCGTTCAGTGCATCAGAAGTAAAGCTTACATTGATGGAGAAGTACCGCGATGACTACCCGGTAACGATTGTTACGGCAGCGGGATCTTCACAGGAATCATTGCGTACTGTCCCGCTTTATGAGCTTGATCAGGCAGCAGAAATCAATAATTTGACGACAGTATATGTGCCGCCTGTTCAATCTGATGAGGAAGCATTAAGGGACTGGACAACATTCCGACAAATCATTGCCACGTTGCGCGGCCCAGACGGCTGTCCTTGGGATCAGAAACAGACGCATGAATCATTGAAGAAATACTTACTGGAAGAAGCGCATGAATTTTTAGCAGCGGTCGATGCCGAAGATGACTTTGCTATGGTGGAAGAGCTTGGCGATGTCCTTTTACAAGTGTTTCTACATGCACAAATCGGGGAAGATAACGGTTATTTCACATTGGAAGAAGTGCTTGCATCGGTTAGCGAAAAAATGATTCGACGTCACCCGCATGTATTTGGGGATGTGACGGCAGAGGATGCGGAAACTGTAACAGCCAATTGGGAAGCAATTAAAAAGCAGGAAAAAGGGCATGCAGATGACGAACCATTATTAAAGAACGAATATAGTCCGTACTCATCGCTTCAAACCTCATACAACTACCAGAAAAAAGCGGCGACAGTCGGTTTTGATTGGCCGAATGCTGATGATGCATGGGAGAAGTTTACGGAAGAATGGCAAGAATTCCGCGAAGAAATAACGCAAGGTAACGAAATAAGCCGTACCGATGAATTCGGAGATGTATTATTCACACTTGTGAACATCGCACGCTTTTATAAAATTTCACCTGAAGAAGCGATGCTGCATGCCAATGAAAAATTTGCCCGCCGTTTTCATTTCGTCGAGCAAAGTGTAGCAAAGAGCGGCAAGTCGTTCGAAGATTTTACATTAGAACAGCTGGATGCTTTTTGGAATGAAGCAAAACAACTGGAAAAAGGGGAGTAATGGAATGCGCTTAGATAAATTTTTAAAAGTTTCACGTTTAATTAAACGCCGTACATTAGCGAAAGAAGTAGCGGTACAAGGCCGTATTACAATTAATGATAAAGTGGCAAAAGCAAGCAGTACTGTAAAAGTAGGCGATGAGCTGGCAATTCGTTTCGGTCAAAAAATCGTTACAGCACGTGTCGAAGAGATTCGTGAAAATGTGAAAAAAGAAGATGCATTAAAAATGTTTACAATAATAAAAGAAGAGCGTTTAGAGAAAGTTGAACCTGAATTTATAGATGATGAAGAATAAGAATAGGGCATGACCAACTTTTTAAGTCATGCTTCTTTCCGTTGTTGCATATAGTGTACAACTATAAGCTCAAAGGGGGACTTGCATTGACTATTCATCAAGAAAGCGCGCGCTATACCATTTCGTCTGGGGATCACTTAGTAACGGTACGTAATCGTAAACGGATGGACATGACATCTGTTAAAAGTATCGAGCGATTTGATCAGGAAGAATTTTATGTGAATACATCACAGGGTCATTTATTGATTCGTGGAGAGGAACTGCGTATTGTTCATTTAGACGTGGACAAGGGATTACTAACGTTAGAAGGGGAAGTGAAGCAATTCCAATACGATGAAAGCGAGAGTGGCTTATCGAAAAGTTTCCTTCATAAATTGTTTGGATGATGATGAGTGCGCAGCTTATAAGCATTCTTGTCATGTTTATAAGCGGAGTTGCTGTAGGTGCAATTATCGATTGTATCCGAATTAATGTAAATCGTATCCCTCTAAAAAATATTCGACGTATTACCTGGATTTTAGAATGGATAGTCTGGTTAATATTAGGGGTTACTACGTTTTATTTATTATTTATAGTAAAAGGAGGGCAATGGCGGGTAGTTGATCCACTTGCCCAAATCGCCGGAATTGCAACATATGAATTGCTGTTCCAAAAAATTATCCGCTTTGTTGGAAGAGTGTGTATAAATTTATTTGTGAAGCCGGTTTTTTTTATTGGACATGTTGTAATAAAGCTTGTTAAAAATATTATAAAATTAATAATAGGGATTATATTATTTATTTGCCGTCCCTTTATTAAGTTTTTCAAGAAATATTTGTTAAAAAACTTTAAAACACAGCAATGAACTCGTATAATGATAACAACTATTGATTGTGAGGGAGGAGACGGAAATGGGAAGAAAAAATGTGCAAGAAGAGCTACATAACCATAATGTCCAGTCGTTGAATAACGACTATGTCCGCTCAAATCCGCAAGCAAAAGCTCAAATTAAAGCAAAAATTGCTGTACGTCGTCGCAGAAGATTAGCAGTATTTTTCATTTTAGCCACTGTAGTAATTGCCGCATTAGTAAAAGCAAACATGGTCCAGAGTGAACGCCTCGCCGCAAAGGAAGAAACGAAAGCCGCGGTTGAAGAACGATTGGAAGAAGCGCTTCACAGACAAGAGCTATTAAATTTGCAGATTGCGAAGCTGGAAGATGATGAGTATATTGCGAAGCTTGCAAGAAAAGAATTTTTCCTTTCTGAAGAGGGCGAAATTATTTTCACAATACCGAATAAATCGGACAAAGAAAATAAAGACAAGCCTGAAGATGACAAAGAATAATGTATTATGCGTTATCCAAAGAAAAATGTGACTTTGAAATTTAATAAAAAACCAGTCAGCATGGTAATATTAAGCTAAAATTCCTGGTATTTATTGCCTTTAGGTAGAGTGTCTTGTTGACACTCTTTTTATGTTAGCTATAATTAGAGAAGAAGCTATTCAACAAAAGTTTCATTATAATTGATAAATGGCTTTTCAATCGAAGAGTCTCTTAAAATTTAAGGAGGAGCATTTTTTTTATGTCAATTGAAGTAGGCAGCAAAGTACAAGGTAAGGTAACAGGCATCACAAATTTCGGTGCATTCGTCGAGCTTCCAGATGGTAAAACAGGTTTAGTTCACATCAGTGAAGTGGCAGATAACTATGTAAAAGATATTAACGAGCATCTTAAAGTAGGCGATGAAGTCGAAGTTAAAGTGATGAATGTTGAAGCGGATGGAAAGATCGGTCTTTCAATTCGTAAAGCAAAGCCTCAAGCTGAGCGACCAGAGCGTCCACAGCGTCCTCGTCGCGAAAACAACCGTTCTAACGATCGTAATGATCGTCAACCAAAAGAGAACTTTGAACAGAAGATGGCGCGTTTCTTAAAAGATAGCGATGAGCGTTTAACTACATTAAAGCGTGCAACTGAGTCTAAGCGCGGTGGCCGTGGAGCTCGCAGAGGATAATTTTGCTGGCTGTTTGAACGTAGAAAAAGTGTCAAATAGATGATAAAGCGATGGATTGTAAGAGTAATTCTTACAATCCATCGCTTTTTCTTGTGAAATGGGGCTCATGATTAAATCATTCTTTTTCGGCATTATGCTTGATGAGTACCCGAATAAGGGTAACAAAGCAAAAAATACCGCCAATTAATCCGATTGCAATCATAATTATTTGTAATGGGAGCGGCAAGTTTGTCAATAAGACGCCTCCAACAACTAGAAGCATGCTAATGCCGCAAAGAAAAGCTAAATATGTAAAGTTCTGCACCAAAGAAAACGCCTCCTCCTATACAATAAGTATAAAGGATTAGAAAGAAAGTGTGTCAGTAATTTACAAAGCAAGGAAAAGGGCAAAATAAAAGCCGCCTAGGAAGACAATGTTCCTAAACAGCTTTTGAGATGACCCGTACGGGATTCGAACCCGTGTTACCGCCGTGAAAGGGCGGTGTCTTAACCACTTGACCAACGGGCCTATAAATGGTGGCGGCAGAGGGAGTCGAACCCACGACCTTTCGGGTATGAACCGAGTGCTCTAGCCAACTGAGCTACACCGCCAAAATTAACAACAAAACTAATAATACATTGCAGTCTATAGAGTGTCAACACTATTTTTTTAATATTTCCTCTACCAAACTACACTGAAAATTACTGCTTATTATTTTTTGCAATTACTAATAAAAAAAGTGAAAAAACGCGCATATTCCCGTAAAAAAACAGTCGAACAATTTTTTGGCGCCAATCCTACAAACAGACAAAATTCACTTTTTCAGCTTTATATAATAGCGTTAAAAAGAAAAGGTGATAGTAAAAATGGTGACATTAAATAATCAAAATGAGTTTCAAACACTAAACTTAAACTTATTCTTATATAAAGAAAAATCGAGAATAATAATAGCGAGTGTTATAGCGTTTGCAGCTTTTTGTTTTGCTCAGGCAGTCTTCTTTGAAGCTGTTACTCCGTTATTTTTACCTTTTTGGCTAGTTATTCGAACGAGATTTGTCTCATTTCAGAAGAGCGCTTTACTAGGGGGAATACTTGGAACCCTCTTTCTAGGCTTTGGACAAGCAGCGGTTGTTTTAGTGCAGCTTTTCTTCATGGAATGTCTCGTACGGTTTAAGTTTATAAAAATTTCCCCGTATTTTTTGCTAGGGACTACCATTATCGCTGTTCAACTAGCGTGGCAAATGCTGCTTCATAGTGGTATGCCATCTGTCATGACATTATTTTATATCGTATATGAATGTTTATTTGCGGTTTCAATTCTATTCTTTATGCGTATTTTGACAATGCCAAGTAAAGAAAATGGAAACATTGAGTGGACAAGAGAAAAAATTACGGCAATTATTGTCGTTTTGGCCGGTATGCTGATCGGCATGGAAAACTTGACTCTTTTCTACTTTTCAATGGCGCTGATCGTCCTTCACTTCCTCATTTGCCTTGTAGCCTATTCCTCGACGGTTGGTGCTACAGTCATCTTTTCATTATCTCTTGGCTTTTTTATCGGTTTAGCAAACTTATCATTCACAGGTATGATGATTTTATATGCCTGTACAGGACTGGTCGCTGCTTTTGTACAAAATCAGGGACGTTATATTGTGGCGATATTTAGTTTTTTGCCGAGTATTTTTTTCTTCTTTTATGATGCGACATTACCGATTGATAGTATTTATTTTATGTCGATGCTTACAGGGGCCATCATTTTCCTGCTGTTACCGAAAAATATACTTGAATACTGCAAAATGTACTATAAACAAACTACAGTCAGTGTCATTCAGGTGAACCGCAATGAAGTAGTGGAAGTGCAGCTTAAGCAATTTCAGCAATTTGTTTCCTTTATGAAAGAGCTTGTATTCGATCATTTCACACAAAATAAGGCGAAAAATAAGACAACTGCAGAACCGTTTCTAATTTGCTCCAGCTGTTTCAAATATGAAGAATGCTGGGGGAGAAAAGGGGAGATGGAGGGAATTATCGATTCGTGGCGTTTAGCGAAAAGAAGCACGAAACCGGTCAGCTGGATTCGGGTGGAAGAGCAGCTGAAAGGGAAATGCATCAAATCTTCTAAATTGCTGGAAGAACTAGAGTCAGCTTTACACAAAGAGCATATGGAAAGACAGTTCTATCATGGCAAAAAGATGATTGCCTTACAGCTTCGTGATTTAAGCAGCCACTTTGAAAAACTATTAAACAGCCAGCGACTAGAAATCGGCACATCTGAAATGGATGGGGAGATGCAGCAATTTTTAAAAGAAAATGATATTCACTGTTTACATATTCAGTGGATAAAAAATGAAATAGGGAACCGGGAGTTCGTGTGTTATGTCGCAGATCATCGGGATGCACATGTCGTTATCCAGCAGCTAGAACAGCAACTGTTTGAATATTTGCATGAACCATTAAAAGGTGAACAGATTTACGAGCAGCACTCGCCTATTTTTTATCGTCAAATTAAGTTTACTTCAGCAATTCGTTATCAGTTGGAGTATGATATATATACGTATTCCCATGCAAACCATGCAATTTCCGGTGATTCCTACCGTGTATTCCCGATCCATCCGGGGCTAATGGCGATTATGCTGTCCGATGGAATGGGGACAAATGTAAGGGCGAATCGAGAAAGTGAACGTTTAATTCAAATGATGCAGGATTGTCTTACTTACAATATGGACCCTGAAACAGCAATGCACACAATGCATTATGTGATGTCGCTGAAAAACGATTCGGACATGTATGCAACAATGGATTTTGCACTTGTCGATTTACAGTTCGGCCACTTATGGTGTTGGAAAGCGGGAGGCATGACGACCTATGTGTTAAGAGGGAACGATTTATTCAAGATCGAAAGTACAAGTGCACCGATTGGTTTTTTACCAAACTTTGCAGTTGATACGGAAATGACACAACTATTGTCAGAGGATGTTATTTTAATGATTTCGGACGGGTTATTTTCACCATCTGCACAATGGGATGCACAGGAGCAATTATTTATCAGGCTGATTCGTCAAGGGCTGGAAAATGGTGCTTCCATCCAGGTTGTCCTATATGATGTCATGATGCAATTTAAACAAAGATACCCAATTGCTGATGATTGCACTGTGATGTTATTCCGTTTGCAGCATGTAATAAAACCGTGGCAAGTATTCAGACCAGCAATCACACATTGAAATGTAATATGAGGTGAGTAAATGCACACTTTGGAACATCAAGTATTAGCTTATATAAAAGAGCAAGAGCTTATAAAAAGCGGAGACAGACTACTAATTGCTTGTTCAGGAGGCGTTGATTCAATGGCGCTTCTTTCTTTTTTTTATCATTTCCGGCACTATTTTAAAATTGAACTCGCCGTGGCGCATGTAGACCATATGCTGCGCGGCGAGCAATCTGCCGAAGACCGCCAATTTGTTGAGAAAGCATGCAGTGACTGGGCGATTCCATTCTATAGCTGTGCGATACCCATTGCAGAAATCCACAAAGCGGAAGGAGGAAATATTCAGGCAATTTGCCGGAAGGAACGCTATCATTTCTTTGAAACCGTCATGCATAAACATAAGTTTTCAAAACTAGTAACGGCACATCATGCGGACGATCAGTTGGAATCAATGTTAATGGCCTTGACGAAAGCGAGTTCACTAAACGGGTTGAAAGGAATTTTACCGTCACGTAAATTTCAACAATTTACATTAATCAGACCTTTTTTGATGGTTACAAAAGACGAAATTGGGGAATATTTACATAGTAAAGGTCATTTATACCGTGAAGATCCGAGCAATGCTAAGGATGACTATACCCGTAACCGTTACCGTCACAATGTTGTACCAGTTTTGAAGGAAGAAAACCCCCTTGTTTCCCAACATGCAGTCCACATTGCACAGCAACTTTCAGATGATGATTCGTATTTAATGGAGCTTGCAGGAGAGCGTTTTCCAAAGCTTTTTCATAAAGCCGACAAAAATTGTTATAAAGTAAAAGTTTCGGCATTACAAAAAGAGCCGCTTGCTTTACAAAGGAGGCTCATTTTAATACTATTAAGTTATCTTTATAACGATTCAAATACGATTCAAAGCTATGCACTTTGTACGACGATTTTGGCGTTATTCTCAACGTCGAATGGAAGTCGTGCACTTGATTTACCGGAGAATTTTATTGCGCGTCAACAATACGATGAAGTTGTATTTGAGTACAAGCAGCAAGATCTGCTAACATCAGTTCAACAAATCACGTTGAATGAGTGGTGTGTACTTGGAACGATGCGCATCTATATTGGGGAACTTGCACGATGTGATGAGGACTTACTGCAAAAGTATCCGCATCACTTTTTCGCCGCATCATCAGTATCGTTCCCACTAAACGTAAGAGCTCCAAAACAAGGGGATCGTATTTTGCTACAAGGTATGCAGCATCAGAAAAAAGTATCTCGAGTTTTTATTGATGACAAGATTCCTTTAACAAAAAGAGCTAGCTGGCCATTGTTAGTCGATGCTGATGATGACCTTTTAGCGATAGTAGCTGTACGCGTTAACAATAAATTTTCTAATGTAAAGTCGGCAGTGCATGATATGGTGCTTATTGTCGATAGCAATGAACGTCTTTAGAAAGTTTGAACAATAAAAGGAGGAATCTACTCATGATTCAAAATGACATCGAAAAAATTATGATTACAGAAGAACAAATTCAGGAACGTATTAAAGAGCTTGGTGCTCAACTGACAGAGGAATATAAAGATATGTTCCCATTAGCTGTCGGAGTGTTAAAAGGTGCAATGCCATTTATGACGGATCTAATGAAACGTTTCGATTCTTATATAGAATTGGACTTCATGGATGTTACTTCATATGGGAATGCAACCGTTTCATCTGGGGAAGTAAAAATTCTTAAAGACTTGAATACAAGTGTGGAAGGTCGCGATGTCATTATTATTGAAGACATTATCGACAGTGGTTTAACATTAAGCTATTTAGTAGATTTATTTAAATACCGTAAAGCAAAATCGATTAAAATCGTAACATTACTGGACAAGCCATCTGGCCGTAAAGTGGAATTGAATGCAGATGTTGTTGGCTTTGAAGTACCGGACGGTTTTGTTGTAGGCTACGGCTTAGATTACGCAGAGAAATATCGTAACTTACCTTACATTGGAATTTTAAAACGTGAAGTATACTCATTTTAATATTTTCTAGATTGTACAAACCTTCATTTTGAGGTAAACATCCAGACATAAATAGTAAAAAGACGGATTTTGTCATAATTCGTTTCAACGATTAAAATGTGCGGTGCTTTTTATTGTATGAAAATTTCAACGTATGTTAAGATTTTACTTATAGTTTTTCTGTAACGTTGTGAGGAGGCTGGGGATGAATCGAATATTTCGATACACCATATTTTATTTACTAATATTTCTCGTGATCATCGGGATTTTTGGAACATTTAATGGTGGAAAAAAGACAACTGAAAACCTTGATTACTATGCGTTTTTTGAGGCTTTAGAGAGCAATGAGATTGCTTCTATGGAAATACAGCCTGAAAGAGGCGTGTATAAAATCGTAGGTCAGATGAAAGGCGCTGAAGATGGCGAAACTTTCACAGTAAACGTTTTACAAAATGACCAAACTTCTGTAGACCGTATTTTGCAAATTGAAGAACAAGTTGCAAATGGCGAATATCCAGGACTGGAAATTTTAGAACAACCACAAACAAGTGGATTCGTAACATTCCTTACGAGCATTATTCCATTTGTCATCATTATTATTTTATTCTTCTTCTTACTAAGCCAATCGCAAGGTGGCGGTAATAAGGTGATGAACTTCGGGAAATCAAAAGCAAAATTATTTGATGACACGAAGAAAAAAGTTCGTTTCAATGACGTGGCAGGTGCCGACGAAGAGAAACAAGAACTTGTTGAAGTAGTAGATTTCTTAAAAGATCACCGTAAATTCACTGATATCGGTGCACGTATTCCAAAAGGGATTCTATTAGTAGGTCCTCCAGGTACGGGTAAAACATTACTTGCACGTGCTGTTGCCGGTGAAGCGGGCGTACCATTCTTCTCGATCTCAGGTTCTGACTTCGTAGAGATGTTCGTCGGTGTCGGTGCATCTCGTGTTCGTGACTTATTTGAAAATGCTAAGAAAAATGCCCCATGTATCATTTTCATCGATGAAATTGATGCAGTAGGTCGTCAACGTGGTGCAGGTCTTGGTGGTGGACACGATGAGCGTGAACAAACATTAAACCAATTACTAGTTGAAATGGATGGTTTCGGTG
>Ga0182739_1002545_pt1 | contig 16937 bp, 19 predicted proteins | sample eDN5th30CBELigBY_FD_128873 | JGI IMG/M metagenome (GOLD analysis project Ga0182739, IMG submission 128873) | Enriched backyard soil microbial communities from Emeryville, California, USA - eDNA 5th pass 30_C BE-Lig BY (version 2) (version 2) | ecosystem: Environmental > Terrestrial > Soil >... | reverse complement strand
GCCGCGGATGCCATGGCGCAAGGCTAGTGCGCAACCCCTGGCCCCGGCGGGCGTGCGCGGTGTGTACTGGGTACATGAGATCCATCTGGAAGGGTGCGCTGACCTTCGGCCTCGTGAACGTGCCGGTGAAGGTCTACTCGGCGACGGAGGACCACGATGTGCCGCTGCATCAGGTGCACGCGGCAGACGGCGGTCGTATCCGCTACCAGCGGATCTGCGAGCTCGACGGAGAGGTCGTGCCGTTCGCCGACATCGACAAGGCGTACGACGACGGCGAGCGGACCGTCGTGCTGACGAAGGAGGACATCGCATCCCTGCCGGCCGAGCGCAGCCGTGAGATCGAGGTCGTCGAGTTCGTCCCGACCGAGCAGATCGATCTGCTGACGCTCGACCGCGCCTACTACCTGGAGCCGGATTCCAGCTCGCCCAAGGCGTACGTCCTGCTGCGCAGGACGCTCGAGCAGACCGAGCGCACGGCGATCGTCCGCTTCTCGCTGCGGCAGAAGACGCGGCTCGCCGCCCTCCGCGTGCGCGGAGATGTCCTCGTGCTGCAGACGCTGCTGTGGGCCGACGAGGTGAGGGAGGCGGCCTTCCCGGCGCTGGATGACCCGGTCAAGATCTCCGACAAGGAGCTGGAGCTGTCGGCATCCCTCGTCGAGAGCTTCTCGAGCGACTTCGACCCCGGGCAGTTCACGGACGAGTACCAGCAGGAGCTGCGGACGCTCATCGACGCGAAGCTGGAGAAGGGCGATGCCCTCGACACCGCCGAGACGTTCGGGTCGACGGAGGACGCCGAGCCCGGCGGTGAGGTGATCGACCTCATGGCGGCGCTCCGGGCGAGCGTCGAGCGCAGTCGTGCTGCGCGCGAGCAGTCCGGGGACGAGGAGAAGCCTGCGAAGAAGAAGCCGGCGAAGAAGGCGGAGAAGGCGTCCTGAGCCGGTCTCCGCGCCGCGGGAGCGGGAGGCGCTAGGGCTTCGGCGCCTCGTCGTCGTGACCGCCGAACTCGGGCTCGCGGTCGAACACCTCCGCGTCCAGCACGAGCGCCTCGGCCTCTTCCGCGCCCACCTCGACGTCGCCGCCCGCCGCGGCCTCCTTGCGCACCTTCCGGCGCTCCGAGAAGTAGTGCCACAGGGTGACCAGCGCGGTGCCGCCGACCGCGGCCAGCAGGATGAGGTCGATGTACTCCTGCACGAACCAGGCCACCGGCGGGATGAAGCCGATGACGTAGCCGAACATCGTGAGCCCGAAGCCCCAGATCACCGCGCCGATGAGGTTGTAGAGGGTGTACTTGCCCTTGTGCATGTGGCCGACACCTGCGGCGACCGGCGCGAAGGTGCGCACGATGGGGACGAAGCGGGCGAGGATGATCGTCAGGCCGCCGTACCGCTCGAAGAACGCGTTCGTGCGTTCGACGTTCTTGCGGCTGAACACGCCGGACTCCTTGCGTTCGAACACGGCAGGACCGCCCTTGTGCCCGATGTAGAAGCCGACCTCACCGCCCACGAAAGCAGACAGGCCGATGAGGAGCGCGACCCACCACACGCTGATGCCGAAGACGCCGTTCGGGGCATAGTCCTGCGGGTGCGAGAGCAGGCCGGAGATGACCAGGAGCGTGTCGCCGGGGAGCAGGAAGCCCACGAGCAGGCCGGTCTCGGCGAAGACGATGAAGCACACGACGAACAGCGCCCAGGGGCCGGCTGCGCCGATGATCGTCTCGGGGTCGAGCCAGGGGATGAGGGCGATGGAGTGCACGGGGTTCCCGTCGGTCGTGGTGCGGTCGGCGGTCGAGTCGGACGGGGGTACTGTCCCGTCCCGTGCGGAAGGTGGGACTTGAACCCACACGCCCGAAGGCACAGGAACCTAAATCCTGCGTGTCTGCCAGTTTCACCACTCCCGCGAGGGTGCCCAGTCTATCGGCGCGGGGGTTCGCTCCCCGAGGCTCGCCACCTGCGAATCCACCGGTAGTGCGTGCCGTCCGTGCCTGTGGATAACCCGAGCGCCCGTCGCGCGGTCTTGTCAGGATGCCGGGGTGACTCTCGCGTACGCCTCCCGCACCGCCGACTCGACCGTCGACGCCGTGGCCGTGCGCGTGCGCGACCGGCTTCGCGAGGCGCACGCGGATCCCGCTCGCGATCGTGAGCGGGCGGATCAGATCGCCCGGGCGGAGGTGCGGCGTCACAACGACTTCGCCCTCGCGCGCGGCCTGGACCTGATCGACGATGAGGCGGCCTGCGTACGGGCGGTTCTGGCGGCCGTCTCCGGCTACGGCCCGCTGCAGCCGCTGCTGGACGACCCGTCGATCGAGGAGGTGTGGATCAACGCGCCCGACCGGGTGTACGTCGCGCGCGGAGGTCGCAGCGAACGGGTCCCCGTGGCGCTGACCGCGGCGGCGGTGCGCGACCTCGTCGAGCGCATGCTGCACGCGACGGGCCGGCGGGTGGATCTCAGCCATCCGTTCGTGGACGCCTCCCTTCCGGACGGGTCGCGGCTGCACGTCGCGATCCCCGACATCACGCGCGAGCACTGGGCGGTCAACATCCGCAAGTTCGTGCCGCACCGGCGATCGCTCGACGATCTCGTCGCGGCGGGGGCGCTCCCGCGTCACGCGGGCGAGTGCCTCGTGGCTGCCATGGCGGACGGGCGCAGCATCCTCGTCTCCGGTGCGACGCACGCCGGCAAGACGACGCTCCTGTCCGCGCTCGTCGGCGCGTGCCCGCCCGAGCAGCGCATCGTGACGGTGGAGGAGACGTTCGAGCTCGCCGTCACCTCACCGGATGTCGTGTCGCTGCAGGGCCGGCAGCCGAGTCTGGAGGGAACCGGCGAGGTCACCCTGCGGCGACTCGTGAAGGAGGCGCTGCGCATGCGGCCGGATCGTCTCGTCGTCGGCGAGGTCCGCGACGCCGAGGCGCTCGATCTGCTGCTCGCGCTGAACACGGGCGTGCCGGGTGCGGCGACGATCCACGCGAACTCGGCGGCCGAGGCGCTGCGCAAGCTCGCCGCACTCCCGCTCCTGGCGGGGAAGAACATCGACTCCGACTTCGTCCTCCCGGCGATCGCGACGGCCGTGCACGTGGTCGCGCACTGCGAGCGGCGTGCCGACGGGCGGCGCATCGTCGCGGAGATCGCCGAGGTCACCGGACGGGTCGACGGCGGCACGGTGCAGACGCGCGCGATGTACCGGGCGGACGGGACGTGACGCTGATGTGGGGCGGGACGCTCGCGGCAGGTCTCATTCTCGCGCTCTCACCCTGGCTGTGGCCGGAAGGCATTGGTCGCGGACGCGCGGTGGAGACCCGACGCATGCGACGCCTGCTCGACGCGGCGGGCTTCGCGCATGCGCCCGCCGGCCGCCTTGCCGTGGCCACCCTCGCATCCGCCGTCCTGGCCGGCGCGATCGCATGGCTCCTCACGACCCTGCCCTCGGTCGCAGCGCTGGCCGTCCTGGCGGGCGGCGCCGCTCCGACGGTCTGGCTGAGGACCCGTGCGCGTCGCCTCCGCCGCTCCCGGCGCACGATGTGGCCCGACGTGTGCGACCTGCTCGTCGCCTCCGTGCGCGCGGGAATGCCGCTACCCGAGGCTGTCGCGTCGCTCGCGACGACGGCCCCAGGCGCGCTGCGGCCGGCGTTCGTCCGCTTCGAGGCGGATCTGTCCGCATCGGGGCACTTCGACTCCGCCGCGCTGCGCGTGAAGGCGGTGCTCGGCGATCCCGCGGCCGATCGCATCATCGAGACGCTCCGCATGGCGCGGCAGGTGGGTGGCACCGAGCTGACAACCGTGCTCAGGGCGCTGGCCGGATCCGTCCGCGCCGATGCCGCCCTGCGCGGTGAGGTCGAGGCGCGGCAGTCGTGGATCCGCGGCGCCGCGGTCCTCGGCGTCGTGGCGCCGTGGATCGTCCTGGCGCTCCTGGCGATGAGGCCGGAGGGCGCCAGAGCGTACTCGACGCCGGAGGGCGTCTTCCTGGTCCTCGGGGGAGCGGCGGTCTCCGTGTTCGCCTACCGGCTGATGATGCGACTGGGTCGCCTTCCGGAGCCGCAGCGGTGGTTCGGATGAGCCTGCTGACCGAGATCTCCTTTGCGATCGTGCTCGGGGGTGCGCTCGCGACCGGCATCCTGCTCGCCGCGGGGCGCGCGCCGCGGTGGGCGGCTCCTTCGCTGTCGCGTCGGATCGCCCCGTACGTCCGCGACGTCGCCGATCCTCGGGGGCTCACGCCGGTCGCGGCGGTGCCGCTGGTGCCGGGACTGCACGCGGGGCTCGGGCGGCTTCTCATCCGGATGGGAGGCGCGGAGTTCGTCGAGCGGCGCCTCGCCCAGGCCGGATGGAGCGCGGACGCCGTCGCGTTCCGCGCCCGTCAGCTGGGGTGGGCGGCCGCGGGGGTCGTCGTCGGAGCGGCCGTCGCCGTCGGCGTCGCGGTGTGGGGAGTCGCGAACCCCGGTGCGGCGCTCCTGGCGCCGCTGCTGGGGGCCGCAGGCGCCGCACTGTGCGAGGTGCGGCTGACCCGAGCCGCACGGCAGCGGCGGGCGAGGATAGAGGAGGAGCTGCCCACCGTGCTCGAGTTCCTCTCGCTGTGCCTCTCGGCCGGCGAAGGGCTGCGCGACGCGCTGCGGCGCGTGGGGGAGGTCGGCACGGGGGAGCTGACCGCCGAGGTACGGCGCGTCGTGCTCGACAGCGGCACGGGATCGAGCCTCGCCGACGCCCTCGCCTCGGTGGCCCACCGTCTCGACGTTCCCGCTCTCACGCGGGCGATCGACCACATCGTCGCCGCGATGGAGCGGGGTGCGCCCCTCGCGCAGGTGCTGCAGGACCAGGCAGCCGACGCGCGCGAGGACGCCAAGCGCGGGCTCATCGAGCTGGCCGGTCGCAAGGAGATCGTCATGCTGCTGCCGCTGGTCTTCCTGCTGCTGCCGCTGTCGGTTCTGTTCGCCGTCTTTCCTGGCGTCGTGATGCTGAGGCTGGGAGTGGGATGAGCGGAGCGCGGATGACCGGACAGCGGATACGGATGAGGGGAAGGAGCAGACGATGATGCGCACGGGGTGGGGCAGATGGCGGCAGGCGCTTCGCGAAGTCGCGGAGGACGACAGGGGCGACGTGCCCGGCTGGGTGCTGGTGACCCTCATGACGGCGGGGCTCGTCGTGGCGATCTGGGCCCTCGCGGGTCCGGCGCTGACACAGCTGTTCGACCAGGCGATCCAGCGCGTGTCGGGATTCTGACGGGGCCATGAGAGGCCTGCTGCGCGACGACGCCGGATCGAGTGCGGTCGAGTTCGTGCTGGTCGGGGTGCTCTTGACGGTCCTGACGCTCGGTGTGCTGCAGTTCGGGGTGGCCGTGTACGTGCGCAATCTCGTGCACGACGCCGCGGTCGAGGGCGCGTACCACGCAGCGCTGGCCGACGTCAGCACGGCGGAGGGCGCGGTGAGGACGGAGGCGATCATCGAACGGACGGTCGGCCCGGGCTTCGTGGAGAGCGTCGATGTCCGGGAGGTCGAGGCCCGCGGGTCGTCGACGGTCGAGGTGACCGTCGTCGCGACGCTCCCGCTCGTCGGGCTCCTCGGTGTTCCGCACGGATGGGAGGTCACGGCGCATGCTCCGCAGGAGAGCCTGGACGGATGACGGGGGCTCCGCGGCGCTCGAGTTCATCGTCTTCGGACTCCTCCTGCTGACGCCCATCGTCTACCTGATCGTCGCGCTGGGCAGCATCCAGGCGCATGCGCTCGGAGCGGAGGCCGGGGCGAGGCATCTCGCGCGGGCGATCGCGACGGCGGAAGACGTCGAGGATGCCGGGGAGCGGGCATCGCGGGTGCTCGACGCGATCGCGGAGGAGTACGGGTTCGCGCGCGACGCGATGGAGGTCTCGGTGACGTGCGATGCGGCGGGCGACTGCCCGCAGGCGGGCGCGATGGTGCGCGTGACCATCCGCACGGATGTGCCTCTCCCGCTCGTGCCGGCGGTCCTGGGTGCGGAGGGCATCGCCCGCGTACCGGTGGAGGCGACGGCGATTCAGAAGGTGTCACGCGGCTGGGGCTCGCCATGAGGCGCGCGCTGTCGGGCGACGAGGGGACGGCCCTGCTCCTGACCCTCGGATACGCACTGCTCGCGCTCGCGCTCGTCCTGGTGTGCGCCGATGCCACGAGCCTCTACCTCGCGCACAAGCGTGCCGACGCCGCAGCGGACGCGGCGGCGCTCGCGGGCGCCGACGGGTTCGACCTCGATCTCGTCGCCGGCGAGCCGGTCGCCGTGCTCACCGATGCCGGCGTCTACGACCAGGCTGAGGCGATCATCGAGGAGTACGACGGGGTGAGACTCCTCGCGGCAGGCAGCCCGGACGGCTCGTCTGCGCAGGTGACGGTCACGGTGCGATGGCGTGCGCCGATCCTCGGACTCCTGTTCCCGGGCGGCGTGGTCGTGGAGTCGACGGCGACGAGCCGGACGGCGTTCGGATGACGCGGGACGGCTGACGCGGAGGGATCACGTGCGCGAGCGCGGGACGAAGCGGGGCACCCAGCGCGCGAACGCGACGGCGCCGACGATGCCGATGATCCCCATGACGCCGGCGGCGACGGCCAGGGAGAACGCGGCGGCGACGCCGGAGACCACGAGGGGCGCGATCGCGCCGCCGGCATCGGTGAGCGTGCGCCACGAGCCGAGGAACGCGGCGGGCTCGGTCTGGGGCGCCGCGTCGGCGCCGAGGGTGAGCAGGATGCCGCTGGAGAGGCCGTTGCCCACTCCCAGCACGGCCGCGAACAGCGCGAACCACATCGCCGCCTGATCGCCGTCGTGCGTGAAGGAGAGGGCGGTGAAGCCGAGGCCCATGAGCAGCATGGCCGGCAGGGCGGCCCAGAGCCGGCCGAACCTGTCCATGACCTGCCCGCTCGCGTAGAACAGTGCGAAGTCGATCGCGCCCGAGACACCCACGACGAGAGCGATCGTCTGGGCGTCGAGCCCGATTGACACTCCCCAGAGGGGCAGGACGACCTGTCTGGCAGAGCGGACGGCCGACAGCGATGCGGCGGCGAGGCCCAGCCGCGACAGCACGCCGCGGTGACGCCACATCGTCCGCAGCACGCCCGTGCCCGGCTCTCTCGCGGATGCCGTGCCGATCGGCCCCGTGACAGGCTCGCCGGTGTCCTCGATGTCGTCGCCCGACGCGTGGGCGGTCGTCAGCTGCACGGTCCGCGCCTCGGGGTCGGGGCCGAGCAGGACGAGCAGGATGGTCGCGGCGAGGCACACCGCGAAGAACCAGACGGTGACATGCGGATCTCCGAACAGCGCCAGCAGCGCCGCGGCGACGAAGGGGCCGACGAACATCCCGAGGCGGAACGTGCCGCCCAGCAGCGACAGCGCGCGGGCGCGGAAGGAGATCGGCACGCGCGTCGTCATGAACGAATGGCGGGCGAGACCGAAGGCGGCCGCACTGATGCCGATGACGAAGATCGAGGCGGCGAGCACGCCCAGGTTCGGCGCCCACGTGAGCCCGATCGTCCCGAGGAGCGCGATCCCGCCGCCGACGGCCATGGTCACCCGCTCGCCGACACGGGCGACGGCCCACCCGGCGGGCAGGTTGCCGCACAGCTGGCCCACCACGAGCGCCGACACCACGAGCGCGGCGGTCGGGACGTCGGCGCCGAGGTCGGCCGCGATCACCGGCAGCAGCGGGACGACGGCGCCCTCGCCGAGGGCGAACAGCACCGTGGGCCCGTAGATCATGGGCGCCAAGCGCCACAGCAGCCTCCCGATGGGATCGGGGGAGGCGTCGGCGGTCACTCTTCTCACGTTAGTCTGAAGTGTCATGCTCGAACTCGACCTCTCCGCCGACATCCAGGCCCTGCGCTCCACCTTCGCCGACATCGAGGCGGTGGTCGATGTCGAGGCGCTCCGCAGCGAGATCGACCGTCTGTCCGCCGAGGCGGGCGCTCCTGACCTGTGGGACGACCCGGAGAAGGCCCAGAAGGTGACCAGCGCGCTCAGCCATCGTCAGGCCGAGCTCAAGCGCGTCACCGACATCGGTCAGCGCCTCGACGACCTCGACGTGCTCGTCGAGCTCGCCAACGAGATGGAGGACGAGGAGTCGGCGGCCGAGGCCCGTGCCGAGCTCGGTGCCCTCAGGGAGGCCATCGGCCAGCTCGAGGTGCAGACCCTGCTCGACGGCGAGTACGACGCGCGTTCGGCCGTCGTGACGATCCGCTCCGGCGCGGGTGGCGACGATGCGACCGACTTCGCCGACATGCTCCTGCGCATGTACCTGCGGTGGGCGGAGCGGCACAAGTACCCCGTCAAGGTGATGGACACGTCCTATGCCGAGGGGGCGGGCATCAAGTCCGCGACCTTCGAGATCGACGCGCCCTACGCCTACGGCACGCTGTCGGTGGAGGCCGGCACCCACCGCCTGGCACGGATCAGCCCGTTCGGCTCCGCCGACAAGAGGCAGACGAGCTTCGCGGCCGTCGAGGTCATCCCCGTGATGGAGGAGGCCGTCGAAGTCGACATCCCCGAGGGCGACATCCGCGTCGACGTCTTCCGCTCCTCCGGCCCCGGCGGGCAGTCGGTCAACACGACCGACTCCGCGGTCCGGCTCACCCACCTTCCGACCGGCATCGTCGTCTCGATGCAGAACGAGAAGAGCCAGATCCAGAACCGGGCCGCCGCCATGCGCGTCCTGCAGACCCGCCTGCTCCTCCTCAAGAAGGAAGAGGAAGCGGCAAAGAAGAAGGAGCTCGCCGGCGTCATCACCGCGAGCTGGGGCGACCAGATGCGGTCGTACTTCCTCTACGGACAGCAGCTCGTCAAGGACCTGCGCACGGGCTACGAGGTCGGCAATCCGGCGTCGGTCTTCGACGGCGACCTCGACGGACTCATCGCCGCCGGCATCCGCTGGCGCAAGCGCAAGGACGGCGACGACTGAGCCCGTCCCCGCAGCCTCGCGCGCGAGAATGCGGGGTGTTCCGGCGCGGCACGCGATGAGCGGATGGGCGGCACGTAGGCTCGACGGGTCATGATCCGGTTCGAGCACGTCACCAAGCGGTACCGCGGGACGAACAAGCCGGCGTTGAACGACGTCGACTTCGAAGTGCAGCGCGGCGAGTTCGTCTTCCTCGTCGGCGCGTCCGGCTCCGGGAAGTCGTCCTGCCTGCGGCTCATCCTGCGCGAGGACAGTCCGAGCGACGGGCGCGTGGTCGTGCTCGGTCGCGACCTGCGGACGCTCTCCACGCGTAAGGTGCCCTACTTCCGCCGCCACATCGGCTCGGTCTTCCAGGACTTCCGGCTGCTGCCGGGCAAGACCGTCTTCCAGAACGTCGCGTTCACGCTGCAGGTGATCGGATCATCTCGTGCGTTCATCCAGCAGGCGGTGCCGGAGGTCCTCGCACTCGTCGGGCTGGAGGGCAAGGACAAACGGCTGCCCCATGAGCTGTCCGGCGGTGAGCAGCAGCGCGTCGCGATCGCCCGCGCGCTGGTGAACCGGCCGCAGATCCTCCTGGCGGACGAGCCGACGGGCAACCTCGACCCTGCGACCTCCGTCGACATCATGCGACTGCTCGCGCGCATCAATGCGGGCGGCACGACGGTCGTCATGGCCACGCACGAGGCGGGCTTCGTCAACGAGATGCAGCGTCGCGTCATCGAGCTGCGCGGGGGAGCGATGGTGCGCGACGACAGACACGGCGGCTACGGCGACACGTCGGCACTGCCGAGCCTGGCGCCCCAGCAGGAGAAGGGTGCGGCGGCGGCCGCTGCGCTCACGGCGGTGCTGGAGCTGCAGCGCGAGATCGCGTCGGAGCCGGTCGCGCCTTCCGCTGCGCCTCACCCGATCCCGGATGCCCGTGAGGCCGCTCCCGAGCCGGTGACCCGCCCCGCAGAGTCGTCGCCGGCCACGCGCCCGATCCAGATCGCGGCGCCGGAGGTCGACCTCGATGAGCTCGGCCGCGACGGCCTGGGAGCGGCGGAGCGCCTCGGCCTCGGCACCGATGAGGACGAAGTGGGGCCGACGTCGTGAGGATCGGACTCATCCTGGGCGAGGCGCTCTCGGGCCTTCGCCGCAACGCGTCGATGGTGATCTCGGTGATCCTCGTCACCTTCGTCTCGCTGACCTTCGTCGGCGCGGCCATGCTCATGCAGCTGCAGATCGGGAAGATGTACGACTACTGGGTCGATCGGGCGCAGGTGTCGGTGTCGCTGTGCAGCTCCATCTCGACGGGACCCAATTGCGTCGACGGCGTCGCCTCCGACGACCAGGTCGCCGTGGTCAAGGACAAGCTCGACAGCGACGCGCTGCAGTCGGTCGTGGGCGGCTACCGCTTCGAGACCCGCGACGAGGCGTACGCGCGTGTCATCGAGCTGTTCGGCGACGAGTACTCCGAGTTCGTGACGGCCGACCAGATGAACGAGGCCTTCTACGTCACCCTGGTCGACCCGACGCAGGCGGCCGTGATCACCGAGGCCTTCGCCGGGATGGACGGCGTGGATGCCGTCATCAACCAGATGCAGTATCTCGACCCGCTCTTCTCCGCCCTGACGGTCGCGACGTACATCGCGGTCGGCATCGCGGTGCTGATGCTCATCGCAGCGGTCCTGCTGATCGCGACCACCATCCGGCTCTCGGCCTACGCCCGTCGCCGAGAGCTCGGCATCATGCGGCTCGTGGGCGCATCCAACCGCTTCATCCAGACGCCGTTCATCCTCGAGGGAACGTTCGCGGCGCTGATCGGCTCCGTGCTGGCCAGCGCGGCGATCGTCGTCGGCATCCAGTTCGGCATCGACGGCTACCTGCGCGACCGCGTGAGCTTCATCACCGACTGGGTCGGCCTTCGCGATGCGGCCGTGGTGATCCCGCTCATCATCGCGATCGGGCTCGTGCTCGCCGCCGTCTCCGCGGGATTCGCGATCCGTCGTTGGCTGCGCGCCTGAGGTAAGCTGGTGGGCTGCCGTCGCTCGACGGCGAGAGTCAAGGAGTCACCATGCCCAGGGAACGCGGGGAGAAGGTCATCGCGACCAACCGTCGCGCGCACCACGAGTACGCCGTCGAGAAGACGTACGAGGCCGGCCTGGTGCTCACGGGCACAGAGGTGAAGTCGCTGCGCCAGGGTCGAGCGAACCTGAGTGACGGGTACGCGTACATCGACGGCGGTCAGGCGTATCTGGATGCCGTGCACATCCCGGAGTACTCGCAGGGGCACTGGACCAACCACTCGGCCAAGCGCACCCGGAAGCTCCTGCTGCACAAGGACGAGATCATCAAGCTGTCGCACGCCGTGGCCGCGGGCGGATACACGCTCGTCCCGCTGAAGCTGTACTTCAGCGACGGCCGCGCAAAGGTCGAGATCGCCGTCGCCAAGGGCAAGCGCGAGTACGAGAAGCGTCAGACGATCCGCGAGCGCGAGGACAAGCGCGAGGCGGAGCGCGCGATGCGCACGCGCAACCGTCTCGGCGAGTAGTCAGCTCGCGCGGAATCGCGCCTCGACGGCGGCGGCCACGACGATGTCGTCCGGCTGGAAGTCGATCGCACCCGGTCCCGCGGTATCCATCGCCATCGCCGCCTTCGCGAACATGCGTGGAGACGGGGCGCTCTCGCGGCCGTCGGTGAGCAGTCCCAGATCGGCGATCTCGACCGGTGTCACCGTCGCCAGGTCGATCGCCGCCGCATACGCGGTGGCGCGGTCCACCGCGACGGCCACGGCAGCCGTGGCGACCTCGCGTTCGACGCGCGCCCGAGTTTCGGGGGAGAGCTGCCACTCGACCGTGCCTACCTGCAGCCCGTCGCGCTGTGCGATCTCGCCGAGCCAATCGGAGAGGACCATGAAGTCGGTGAAGGTCGCTGTGAACTCCACCGACGCGTGATGGACGAGGTCGAGCTGCTTGCCCTCGTCGTTCCATGGGCGATCGGCCCACACCGAGACCCGCTGACTGTTCCATTGGGCGACGGTGCCTGCGTCCTTGCGGGCAGTGAGGTCTTCGCGGATGGGGAAGACGAGGGCAGCGATGCGTTCGACGAGGTCTCCCCGGTCGGGGCCGTCGAGGGCGGCCGAGACGTGGGCCACGGCGCGCTCCGGGGCGACTCGTGTCTCGTTCTCGCCGCGAACGGTGATGATGACTTCGCTCATGGCTCGACTCTAGGGCCGGTGGCCGGGCCGTGGTGTGCGGAGTACAGGCTCGATCGGGTACGAACGCGGCGGAATCGCGCTCGAAGCGCAATCCAGCCTGCGATCGGACCGCCGACGGGTGCGGACCCACGTCCTCCGTGCACGGAATGGGCGAGGTGCGCCGACTGTTGTAGACTGCAATGCTCGGGTGCTTCGCATCCGGGTTGGCAACTCCACAGCGTGACAGCGGTTCACTGCCATGCGGCGTCCCGGGGCTGATCGGTTTCGACAGCGCCTGCGAAGCTGCGGGAAGCGGGCCGAGGATGCAGGGTTATCTCGTTAACGATCTCTGCGAACCAATAAGTGCCGATGCAAAGCGCACTGACTTCGCCCTCGCTGCGTAAGCGAGCCTGAAGTCCGTCAGACCGTAGGCGATCCCGCTACGGACCCTGGCGTCATCTAGGGATCTTGCTGCGTGACGGCGTCTGGACGTTACGCGGGACTCTTCCCAGACTGGGCCTGTCGACTTAGGTGTCTGTGACAAAGGTCGGGGCCGAGCAGAACGTCTCTACAGACTGCGCCCGGAGAAGACGCAGTATCCCAGCGCTGGACGGGGGTTCGATTCCCCCCAGCTCCACGAATCCGCTGTCACGGAGAGAGAGGGCCCGAGGCTCGCGCATCCGCGCGGGTCCCGGGCCTTTCGTCGTGGTCAGTGCGCCCAGAGATCCTCGATGGGCACGTTGCGGCGGAGGATGTTCACGGCGGCCCGATGGCCGGAGTACATCGCGGCGGACACCGTGGCCGGATCGTCGGTCCAGGTCGCCTCCCCGGCGAGGTGCAGCACCCCGCCGATCGGCGTCGCGAGGGTGTCGTGATCGCTCGTCGTCGCGCCGAGCATCATGTACGCGTAGGAGCCGTGGGCGAAGGGATCGTCCTGCCACGCCGTGATGTGCACGTTCCGGGGCGCCTCGACACGGTCGCCGTAGAGGCGCCGCAGCTGAGCGAGCACCGAGTCGACCACCTGCGCCGGCGTCCAGCCGCGTGTCCGCGTCGCCGCAGGACCCGCCGCGAATGTCAGCAGCGTCGGGGCGCCGTCGAGCGCGGTGAGGTCGTACCAGGAGTGCCACCAGACGCCCTCCGGACCCTGCTGGCGGATCGCGTAGACGTCCTCGTCCCAGAATCTCGTGTCGAATCGGAGGAAGACCTTCTCGAAGGCGTTCATCGTCAGGCGGCTCAGGGCGCCGCCGACGGGTTCCGGAAGGCCCGGTTCGATGGCGAACGCGTCGGACTTCAGCACTCCTACGGGCACCGTCACCACGGCGGCGTCCGCGCCGAACTCGCCCCGGTCGGTGTCGACGACGACCCCGCCGGCAGACCATCGCACCCGCGAGACGATGTGCGAGAGGCGGATGTCGAGTCCTTCGGCCAGCCGTGCGGGGAGCCGGTCGTACCCGTCGGGGAACACCACCTCGTCCCCGTCGATCGAGTCGTCGTCGAGACCGTGTGCGGCCAGGTCGTCGATCCACGCCCCGTACTGCTCCTCCGAGCGGTGCTCGAGATACTCGCGCACGCGCTGTGCGCGTTCGTCGTCCCAGCCCTGCTGCGCGATGGCGGTCTCCGTCACGTCGCGATAGGACGCGTCCGGCGCAGAGTCCGCGATAACGCGGACGAGCGTCGCGTCCACCGTGTGGATGTCCGCGACGTAGCTTCGTGCCTCGGCGTCGGTCAGCCGCCGCCCGCCCGGCCCGTAGTGGGCGATCGGGCGGCTGTCGGGCTGATAGCCGCCCACTGTGAACTCCACGGTGCGCATGCCGAACGCCTCGGCGGCCTCGGCGACGGCGCTACCGGTCACACCGTGGATCCACGAGGCGCCCAGGTCCGTCACGAGGCCGTCCTGCCGGTCCGTCCACACCCGTCCGCCCACCCGCTCGCGGGCCTCGAGGACCATCACACGCTGCCCCGCGCGTGCCAGCAGGCGGGCAGCTGTCAGACCCGCGACGCCTGCCCCCACCACGATCGTGTCGAAGTGCTCCATCGCCGATCCTTCCCGAGGCGGCTGCGAGGCGACCGTGCCTCGCGCATGACGACGCTATCGCCCCCGGCAGGCCAAGGCCATGGGTGTCAGGCGCCCGGTCGCTCGATGAGGACGAGTCCCTGCTTCGTGTCGGAGAGGATCACCCAGCCGTCGCCGAAGAGGTACGTCATGCCGTATCCCTCGTCGTCGAGGTTGATCGCCTGCGACGGATCCTCCGTGACGTACGTCCCGTCGGCGCCTTCTTCGACGATCCACCCCTCGGTGCTCAACGCGGCCTCCGCGGCGGTCGCCTGCTCGGCAGTGATCGGCGACCACGCGAACAGGAGGAGGTCCTCGCCGGTCGTGGACTCGAAATCGCCCCACGTGCAGGAGATGCCGTCGGACAGTTCGAGGTCGCCGATGAAGAGCGGGTCCTCTCTCGCCGTCCACCCCTGATCGGTCAGCTCGGTGACCAGGTCGGGTCCGATGAGGCTCTCGCATGTGACGTCTGCCGGATCGACCGTGTCCGGAGTCTCGCCGGGTTCGGGCTGCTGGCCGGGGTCGCTGGGCGCGACCGTCGCGGTCGGCTGCCCGCTCGGCGTGGACGGAGGGGCGGGCGGCGTGGACGCACATCCGCTCGCAGCGATGGTGATCGCGGCCGCGAGGACGGCGGGGAGGATGAGGCGGGGCAGGCTGCGGGCAGTCATGGCGGGATGCTCCGGATCAGCGGGCGTGGACGAGATCGAGGTAGGCGTCGTGCAGGATGCCGTTGGTGGCCAGCGACGAGCGCGAGGTGAGCGAGTCGGCACCGTCGATGTCGGTGAACCGGCCGCCGGCTTCGACGATGATCGGCACGAGGGCGGCGATGTCGTACTCCTTGACACCGAACTCGGCGACGAACTCCAGACGGCCCTCCGCGAGCAGCATGTAGGGCCACGCGTCGCCGTAGCCGCGATCGCGCCACACCGACCTGCTCAGGCGCAGCAGCGCATCGGTGCGCCCGGCGCCGTCCCATTGCGCGATGCTCTGGAAGCTGATGCTCGACTCGGCGACGTCGGACACCGTCGACACCGCGAGCCGGCGCGGCTCGCCCGATGCCGTGTTCGTCCAGGCGCCGCGTCCCGTCGCCGCCCACCAGCGCCGGCCGATCGCGGGCTGGCTCGCGACGCCCACCCGCGGCACGCCGTCGACCGTCAGCGCGATGAGGGTCGTCCACATCGGGATGCCCTTCAGGTAGTTCGCGGTGCCGTCGATGGGGTCGATGATCCACTGACGGTGCGTGTCGCCGCTGGATCCGAACTCCTCCCCGAAGATCCCGTCCGCCGGACGCTCCTCGCCGAGGATCGCCCGGAGCGCCTGCTCCGTTGCCAGATCCGCCTCTGTGACGTGTGAGGCGTCCGCCTTGATCTGGACGTCCAGATCGGCGGCGTCGAACCGCGCCATCGCCACGGCGTCGGCGGCATCGGCGAGCCGCAGCGCGAGCGCCAGATCCGCCGAGAGGTCGCCGTCGAAGGGCGCGTTCCAGGAGCTCGAGGAGGTGGGGGAGGTCACGGCATCCAGGATACCGGGGGCGGTCGCCCTCGATTGGCGGGGGACGGCATCGGGATGATAACGTTGACCCTCGGTTCGCCTTGTGGCGAGCAGCCTGCACCTCTAGCTCAATCGGCAGAGCAACTGACTCTTAATCAGTGGGTTCTGGGTTCGAGTCCCAGGGGGTGCACCACGAGAGGCCCGGGATCACAGCGATCCCGGGCCTTTCACCTTGCCAGCGCGAGTAGCAACAACCGTCAAGTCGAGTACTTGCTCAGTACCTTCAGAGGTGCGCGACCTACTCACGGACCGTCCCCATTCTCCGTAGCGGGAGGGTGGCGCGCTATCGATGTTTCGGGGCGTCTACGCGTCGAGAAGCTGGGCGACTCGCTGGTGCGACACACCGACCACGACCGCGGAGTCCCGCAGCGAGACGCCCCGGTCCCGCAGCCCACGCAGCACGAGGAGCCGATCCTCCTCAACCTGCCGCTGCCGCCGGTACAGTTCCTGACGTTCCGCCTCGAAACGCTCCCAAGCCTGAGCGACCTCGTCGCCGAGCGCAGCTGAGAAGTCATACCGCAGCTCCAACGATTCCTCGTCAACGTCGAGAAGACCGGCGAGAAGGTCGCGCACCTCGGTGTCCAGGTCTGCGAGGACACGTGACTCGGTAGCGCCCCCGGGCACCCCCTCTACTTCCGCGATCCAGAATCGGTTGTCGCGGGACACGTTTACCTTGTAGCTCACTTGTCCAACCATCCCTTTCCGAAGATTCCTTCCAGCGCCTGCTCGTTGCTCCTGGTGACCGTTTGGCTCATGTGACCTGCATGTCCGGTGAGGCCGATCCGGCCGAGTTCATTTCCGTTCGCGTCGAGAACAGCCCATATAGTGTGCGATCCCTTTCCGCGCTTATCCAGTTTCTGGACCGTGTGGCCTAGGCGGCGGGCGTTCTTGCGAACGGCCTTGAGTACTTCGGTTGCCGAGCGGGTACCGTTCACCATGAGCATAGTCTATCTGGCTAGACATACAAGTGTCAATCGAGATAGACGACCGCGCTCCAAGTAGCCAGCCGTTCTCTAGGGAGAGGCGTCGCGCATTGTGGGCTCGGAGCATCACCACCCCACATGAGTGCGGTGCCTCCTCAGCCGGCGTCGCCGACGAGGATCGCTGCGGCCTCGTCCGTGGCGTCGGCCTCCCGTGCGTCGATGCGGGCGAGCGCCGGCCGACCGAAGGCGATCACACCGGCCGAGACGAGCACGGACACGGCGGCGAACACGAACGGCACCGAGGCGTTGAACGCGTGCCACAGGAACGCCGCGAGCGGGGG
>Ga0182739_1002543_pt1 | contig 16961 bp, 14 predicted proteins | sample eDN5th30CBELigBY_FD_128873 | JGI IMG/M metagenome (GOLD analysis project Ga0182739, IMG submission 128873) | Enriched backyard soil microbial communities from Emeryville, California, USA - eDNA 5th pass 30_C BE-Lig BY (version 2) (version 2) | ecosystem: Environmental > Terrestrial > Soil >... | reverse complement strand
GATGCGGGCGCCGGGGATGACCTGGGACAAGCTCCCCTTGTTCGTCTGGGCGCACTACGCGACCAGCCTGATCATGATCCTGGGGACGCCGGTGGTTGCAGTGACGATCGGCCTGGTGGGACTGGAGCGGCTCTTCGGCGTCGGCATCTTCGACCCGAAGCTGGGGGGAGACCCGATCCTCTTCCAGCACTTGTTCTGGTTCTACTCGCACCCGGCCGTCTACATCATGCTGCTCCCCTCCTTCGGCGTGATCAACGAGATCGTCCCCTGCTTCTCGAGGCGGCCGGTCTTCGGCTATCAGACGATGGCCGTGGCGATGATGGGCATTGCGCTGCTGGGCTTTTTGGTCTGGGGGCACCACATGTTCGTCAGCGGCCAGTCGATGTACGGCGGCATGGTGTTCTCGATCCTCAGCTACCTGGTGGCGGTTCCCTCGGCCGTCAAGGTGTTCAACTGGACGGCGACCCTCCGCAAGGGGACGGTCCACGGCTCCACCCCGATGCTCTACGCCCTCGGCTTCATCGGGCTGTTCACCATCGGCGGCCTGACCGGCCTGATGCTCGCCTCGCTGGCGGTTGACGTCCACGTGCACGACACCTACTTCGTCGTGGCCCACTTCCACTACATCATGGTGGGAGGCGCGGTGATGGGGTATCTCGGCGGTATCCACTACTGGTGGCCCAAGATCACCGGGCGGATGTACCCGGAGATCTGGGGCAAGCTGGCGGCGTTGACCGTGTTCATCGGGTTCAACCTGACCTTCTTCCCCCAGTTCGTGCTTGGCTACCTGGGGATGCCTCGGCGGTACTACGAGTATCCTCCCGAGTACCAGGTCCTGAACGTGATGTCGACGGCCGGGGCGTCGATCCTGGCGGTCGGCTACCTGCTGCCGCTGGTCTACCTGATCCTGTCGCTCTGGTGGGGTAAAGAGGTCGGGCCGAACCCCTGGCAGGCCGCCGGCCTGGAGTGGCAGACTGCCTCGCCACCGACCGTCCACAACTTCGACGAGCCGCCGGTCGCGCCGGAACGGCCCTACGACTATCCGCTCCCGGAGGTTGACCGTGAGTTTAGCTGAAGTCGGACACCATCCTCGCGGCCACCTGGCGTCTCACTTCGAGACGCTGGGGCAGCAGCACGAGAGTGCAATTCTCGGGATGTGGACCTTCCTGGCCACCGAAGTCATGTTCTTCGGGGGCCTGTTCCTGGGGTTCGTGGTCTACCGCTTCACTGACCCCCAGGGGTTCGCGCTGGCCAGCCGGCAGCTCGACATCACCCTGGGCACGGTCAACACGTTCGTCCTGCTGACCAGTAGCCTGTCGATGGCGCTGGCGGTGCGGGCGGGTCAGACCGGTGATCGGAAGGGGCAGGTCCGGTTCCTGCTCCTGACGATGGCCATGGCAATCACGTTCCTTGGGATCAAGAGCTTCGAGTATTACGAAGAGTTCGAGAAGCACCTGTTCCCTGGTGCCCACTTCAGCACGGCTCATCTGAACCTGCCTGAGGGGGCGCCGGAGATCCTGGGCCAGCAGGCGCAACTCTACTTCGTTTTCTACTTCTTCATGACCGGCCTGCACGCGTTCCACATGATCATCGGCATCGTGATCATGGGCGTCCTGGCGGTGCAGGCCCAGCGCGGCAAGTTTACCCCGGAGCACTTTACGCCGCTCGAGCTGACCGGGCTCTACTGGCACTTCGTCGACCTGGTCTGGGTCTTTCTCTTCCCGCTCCTTTACCTGATCGACCTTCACAAATGAGCGACCATACGACCTCGCACGTTCTGCCGAAATCGACCTACTACGCGGTCTACGCCGCGCTGATGGTCCTGCTCGTGGCTACGGTCGGCTTCGCCTTCGTCGACCTGGGAGCGCTCAACTTCCTGGTCACCATGATCATCGCCGTGGCCAAGGCGCTCATGATCGCCCTGATCTTCATGCACGTGCGCTACAGCGAACGCCTGGTCTGGGTTTTCGCCGGCGCTTCGTTCCTCTGGCTGGGGATCATGATCGTGTTCACCTTGAACGACTACTTCACCCGGGGCTGGCTCAACATCCCTGGGAAGTAAGTAAGCCCGTCGTTCGCCAAACCGATCCCCCTCGATGAGGCCCGGGCCCTTGCCGACCCGGGCCTCTTCGTTTTCCCCCCGCCCTCTTCCTCGCCTCGACTTCTCTCCCCTTCGCTTCTCCCGCGACCAGACTCAGGTCGGGATGAAGCCCGTCCCGTCCCATCCACCTCGGCCATTGAAGGCCCGGACTCTCCAGATCGCGGCCCTGGTCGGCAGGACGATAGCCACCCCGAGCGAGGCCAACCAACGGCGCTGCCATTTCCCTTGCCCGGAGCCTAACTGGCGCATCCGGCAAGTACGAGAAGACCTCTTGGATGGTGCTGCTTCAAAGCCCCCGGTTCTTCCCATGAACTCTCCGAAAAGCCTTCTTCGGGTGGCCGTGGTTGCTTGCAACCAGGACAGCGCAGCCACAAGACGTGCCGGGACCGACAAGAGCCCAATGAGTCCGCCTGGTTTGAAGCCGGACCCGATCGGCTGTGGTGCGGCCAAGTCTTGGAGTGAAGCCCTTCTTGTCGCTTTGCGACCCTGGTTGCAAGCAACCACGGCTACCCAGAGAAATAAGAACCCAGGGTTCGACGAGGCTGTGCCGGATGGCGAGAGACCTGGCGGAGGCACCACTTTGAGTGGGTCTCGTTCGTTTTACGCACAGCGTGATCTGAGAGGGCTCTGAGGCCGTCGAGCGGAGACAGAATCATGAGTGGACCCGGCCAACATAACCTGTTGTCCACGGTTGCGAAGGGACGGGACGCGCCCCGCAAGCCTGGGCAGTTCGACCAGGCTTGGGCCGCTGCACCGAATCTTGTGGCTCCGCCACGAAGACAACACGTTGTCCTGACCAACCAAACGACCTGGGGCCTGCGCCGAGTGCGCAGGTCACTCGATGGTAAACCGTGGGACTGAGCGGGCCACTACCCGCGATCGGGCCCGTGGTTCGCAGACTCATCGTCTCATGGGGGCGTTTCGGGCACTGTCGTTTCCTGCTCTTTGAGCACTCTTGCCTGGAACGGTGTCGCCCGCCGGCGCGGGGTGGGGGCCACTCTTGCGTCCGCGCCGGAATTCTCCTGCCGTTTGTTCTGAATTCTGACGCCGATTCCGCCCCCGGCTGAACATGACACCGCGGCGGCGCTCGAGAGCGAAGGCCCCCAGGTTTGGTGGTCTGACTGCTCCCGAACCGGGCGCCACAGCACCTGATTGCGTTTGAGGAATCATGCTTTGATGGATTGCATCATGCCCAATGCCTCTGCGATGAGGGGGTCGTGGGCCACCACTCGCCCGGTCAGATTAGGCCGAACCTTTCGGTTCGTGGCCCGGCGATTCACACGGACGATGGGGGTCCCGCGCGGCGTGTCCTCGGCCGTTCCGTCTCTGCCCTTCTTGGCTCTCAGATGGGGGCCTCAATTGCTTGTCCGAAAAATCTAGGATATGAAGTTGGATCGGTCATTGGAAATTGTGACGAGTTAAGAAAATGCTATTTTTATGGGTTGGTGGTCGTCTTGCCGGGCAGGAGCATGGTGCCTGTTCTGGCAATGAAGTATGACGTTGGTCATAGGTGTAATTTGCGGATTTTCAACGGGTTGATACGAGCGGGGTTTGAGTTAGCTTGGGTCTAAGCTCCACGGCATCGTGGCGGGGCGGGTTGAACTGGAGCGGAGGCGGGACGTCAGGCCTCGGCTGAACGCGAGCGAGAAAGCTCTGGTTTGCGAAAGTCAGGGAATCTTAAGGGCTTTCTTGTAAATTGAAATAGTCGGAAATATTGCAATATGGATAGGAAAACTGGTTGCGAGCCGGTGCCTTCGGACCGCGACAAGAAACCGAAAGCGTCCTTGGAAAACTGCTTGACACCTCGAGTCGTTGCCCGCTAAATGAGAGTATCTCTGATCCTCCCATCCGTTCTTCTGTATTGACTAAAATTTACATCAGAACTGTTACCTAATTCCTAAGGGGAGTGGCCTTGGCTCTCTCTCTGCGCTTTGGCGTTGGGATAGCGTTCAGTTCTGTCCCCGGGCACGACGGCGCGCCCTGGGCGTCCGAAGCCTCAGCAACGGCGTGTCTTGAGTAGACATGTCCGGTTGTTGTCGTCGGCACGCGATTCGCAGTGAGCGAATCGATGCCACCTCGTTGTCGCTTCACGTCTCGGAACGGTTCAGCAACGGTTCAGCTTTCCCGTCTCTCACGGAGTCAGGCTCATGATCGCGCTTCGTCGTTTGCGGAAGGCAGGTTTCACCCTGATCGAGCTGTTGGTGGTCATCGCGATCATCGCTGTCTTGATTGCACTCTTGCTCCCAGCCGTCCAGTCGGCTCGCGAGGCCGCCCGGCGCACCCAGTGTGTCAACAATCTTAAACAAATCGGTTTGGCCACTCACAACTACATCAGCTCGTGCGACATGTTTCCGCCCGGGGCCATCAAGGGGGGCTTTGCCTATACCAGCAACGGGATGAACTGGCGTCCCTTGATCCTGGCCCACATGGAAGCAACCAATCAGTACAACTCGATCAACTTCTCGCTCCCGATCAATCAGAACGGCCCGGCCCTGGCCACGGTCTGGTACACGTCGATCGCGAGCTTCCTCTGCCCCTCCGACGGCATGGGGCAGGCGCCGATCGGCTTCGTGCCGTACAAGGGCCCCAATGGTTCAACCTCGATCACGGTTCCGCCCTTCAAGCCCGGCACCACCTCGGGACAGCTCGTGCCGGTCTCGAACTACCTGATGAGCTTCGGTGACAACTACGCCGTCCTCCCCCTCTCCGGCGCGAATCCCTGGGAGACCGCGGCCGGGACCGTGCCCCAGATCGGGTTCAACGGCTTCTGGGGGACCAACAACGACGGTGGCACGATGCGAGGCTTCTCCGACTACTCGACGGGGGGGACCGCCACGATCGCGTCGGTGACCGACGGCCTGAGCAACACCGTCTTCGCCGGTGAAGGCCTGCCCGACGAGGACGCCAATAATGACTTCTGGAGCTTCACCGGCGCGGCGGCGGGGACCACGATCCCGATCAACTGGAAGACGAATCAGCGGGATGCGGCGTGCGTTGATAAGTGGGGCTCAACCAACTGGAGCTGCCGCTTCAGCTACGCGGCACGCGGCTTCAAGAGCCGACATTCCGGCGGTGCCAACTTCCTGCTGGCCGACGGCTCGGTCCGGTTCATCAAGGCTTCGATCAGCCGCATCACCTACGCCGCGATCGGTAGCCGCAACGGCGGTGAGGTCGTCAGCGCCGACGCCTACTGACATCTCTTTCGTTGAACGAGTCGCTTGATACCACGGAATCCGACGACCATGACGCATTTCCCGCGAATTTCGACCGTTCGCCCGGTGTGGTCCGCGGCGATCGTGACTCTCCTCGTTCTGAACTTCGGTTGCGGTGATGACAGCGGGCTGGCCACGCGCTATCCTGTCTCCGGCAAGGTGACGTATAAGGGATCGCCTGTTAAGAAGGCCTCGATCAACTTCATCCCCAACGACCCCGAAGGCCGGCCGGCCGGCGGCCGGGTCGAGGATGGTCAATACGTGTTGACCACCTTGGACCCTGACGACGGCGCAATCCCTGGTAAGTACAAGATCACCATCGACGACCGCGAGCTCGACGCCGACGCCATGCAGTCTGCCGCAGAGGCCGAGGCGAAGAAGAAGGGCGTGACCTTCAGCGTGATCCCTCAGCACCTGCAAGTCAAAGCTCTCAAGAAACTGAAGAGCTCGATTCCCGGCAAGTACCAGATCTCGTCGACCTCCGACCTCGAGGTCGAGGTCAAAGCCGAGAGCAATACTCTGGACCTTGAACTGAAGGATTGAGACCAGTCCCCTCCCTTCCCCTGTTTCCTCTCTCTTCGGGCCGGCGGCCCGGGGCCCGACTTCGGACCCCGGGCCCGGCTCGTGAAGCCTCGTCGGAGGCAGCGGCTTCTGAACTCGGAGCCCGTCCCGGACGCCTCTGTCGACCTATCAATGGATCCCGATCGCCCAGGAGTCGAGGTCCGCTAAAAAAGGGCGCTTCCGAGACAGACGCTGCGTGGTGCCTCCGGCCAGTACGAAACACCTCTTGGGTTGAGCGGCTTCAAGGTCTTCGGTTCTCCCCAGGAACCTCCGAAAGCCTTCTTCGGGTGGCCGTGGTTGCTTGCAACCAGGGCGGCGCAGCCGCAAGAGGTCGCGGGTCTGACGGGAACCCATGAGTCCGCCCGGTTTGAAGCCGGAGGCCGGCCGACTGGGGGCGGCCCAGTCGCGGGGCGAAGCCCTTCTTGTCGCTTCGTGACCCTGGTTGCAAGCAACCACGGCCATCCAGGGAAGCAAGAACCTGAGGTTCGATGAGGCTGCACCGGATGTCTAAGGACTTGGCGAACGCACCACTGAATGGGGTATCCGGCCAGTTCCGAAACACGGCCGAGTCCTCGACTTTGGTCTCGCCTCATGCAAACCGGGTGGCTCGGCCGGCCCGGCCCAGTGTCTCGCGACGGGGCGGAAGCATCGGTAAGCACGTGGTCGCCGTTGCCTCTGATCTCCTGTTCTATGGGTGGCCACAGTGGTTGACCACCCAAAAAATCAAGAAGTCAAAGAGGACTGGGTTCAGGTGCCTGGAGCCACCTGGGCGGAGCGATCACGACGGTCCAATCGATACACGAGGCAGTCGTCATCTCCGAACCGTCTGCGCTCGACGAACCGGAAGCCGAGCCGCTCGTAGAATCGATGGGCCCGCGTGTTGCTCGCCAGCGGGTCGATCAGGATCGCGGTCACTTCCGGCGCCGCGAAGCAGCGAGCAATCGCCAGTCTCATCATGGCCGTGCCATGGCCGCGGTTCAGGTCGCTCGCCTCCCCGATCCAGATATCGATGGCGCGCAGGTTCGCGGGAACATCGCCCCAGTAGCGGGATTCTTCCTTGGCCGGGTCGATGATCTGGATGAATCCGACCGGGCGGCCGTCCACCTCGCCGATCAACTGTTCCCGCCAGGGAGGATTGCGGGCCAGTTCCGTTTCCCACGCCCAGTCGTCGTTCGGGTCGCAGGCCACCACATGCGGCTGTTCATCCCAGTGACGCAGGAGGTCCAGGTCTCCGAGGTGGGCGGGGCGGAGGTGCACGTCTGGCATATCAGATTCCCGTCTGCGACAGGGCCGCCCGCTCCGCGAGCCTTTGCACTGTCTTCTCGGAGCAAGACCGGACGAACGCGCTCACAACATGGCCGTCCTGCATGATCACGAACCAATCTTTCCTTGGACCGATGTGAGGGGCCCGGGATCTCAAAGCCAGGCGTCGAACCAACGGAAACCGCGGCAGGCGCCTGGTCTCTTGGCGGGCGAGAGGCTGGCCTACCTCAGCGGCCGCCGTTGCCGATGCGCTCGAGGCAGACCCTCAGGTCGCCCCTGGACCGGGTCACCTCGAGAACCCCACGATAGAGCAAGTCAAAGTGTTGCGGATGATGCCCAAGGACACGGATGAGATCGTCACCATCCTCCATCCGTCCGGCCACCTCTTCGATGACGCGGCTGAAGCGCCCTGTCTCCCCCACCGCGATTCGGCCGGCGGTCAAGATTTCACGGACGGTCAGTGGATGGTTTCGGAGCAAGCCCGCCAGCGCAGCAGCGAAGCGGATCGCCTCGGCGCTTCGACCGATCGACCGGTGGAACATCCGTTCCGAATAGACCCCTGTTCGGTTCACGAAGGCTGAGAGGGCCTGGTCCAGACAGTTGTGTTCCTCGCCCGTGCGCAAGGCCACCAGGAGGCCATGCTGGACTCGCGCGCCCGTTTTTGTAAGAGCCGTGCTGAGGGGATAGCCCGAGCGAACATGCCTGGCCATCTGCTCAAGAATCTGACGGAAGCGGCGGCTCGGGGTGACCTCCGCGGCGAGCCGAATCGCCTGATCCACAGGGATCCCGGCAACGAGGCTTTGACGAAAGGCCTCGGCAAAGACGACCTGGGAGCGTCGAGGAATCGGCCACCAGAGCCGTATCGCCTGAAGCCCGGACACATTCCAACGGCCTCGGGCCTCAGCCGGCTCGGGCAGAAATGGCTTCTTGGGCAGTTCGCCATCAAATTCGGGGTCGTACATGGCTCGGTTCGCCACGGAAGAGAATTGGTGATCCGTTCCGAGGGTCGGCAAGCCGCGGACCCCAACGGCTTGCCCGAAGTTCGCACGCCTCGGAGATATCCGTAAGGCTGCATGGTCGGGACCTCTTGGAATATAAGAACGTCAGATGCGGGATTCAATGCCGGCCTGGTTCAGGACGCGACTCTCCGAGGTGTTGGCAGCCCTTTTCGAGGCGAGTCGGCCTTGGGCCCGCCCTGGGGTGAGTGTCTTGCGGGAGCGGGCGGGCGCCGGATTGCCACGAAGACGAGGTGTGAGGCGATTAATGCCGGCATCTTTTGACTCGTCGACTCTGGCCTCTTCATTGACCGGCCGCTTTCGGATAGCCTTCGTTAGAAAAGGAGGAGAGATGATGAGATTGGCACACCGGCGTCGGATTTCCCTGGACGGTCTCTCCTCGCGCGTCTGGCTCGCGCTGGTGCTTCTTCTGGCGGTGGTTCCGGGCTCGGCACGCGCCGAGCGGCGACCGAACATCCTCCTCATCCTCGCCGATGACCTGGGCTGGAGCGACCTGGGTTGTTATGGCGGGGAGATCCAGACGCCCAACCTGGACGGCCTGGCCAGAGACGGGTTGCGGCTCACGCAGTTCTACAACTCAGCGCGGTGCAGTCCCTCGCGTGCGGCCCTGCTCACAGGCTTGCATCCCCACCAGGTGGGTATGCCGAACCTGGGCGGGCGCCTGAATGATCGGTGCGTGACCCTGGCTGAGGCCCTCGGGCCCGCCGGTTACGATTGCTTCATGTCTGGGAAGTGGCACGTCGGTCGGCCCGGCCCGATCGCCCGTGGATTCAAGGAGTTCTACGGGTTCGTCGAGGGGCACTCGGTCGATTGCTGGGACGAGGGCGCCATGGTACGGCTCCCGGCCGGTCACCCGAAGCGCGAGTACGCGCCGGGCACGTTCTACGCCACCGACGCCATCACCGACCACGCGCTCGATTTCCTGGCCGGGGCCCGACGGGCCTCGGAACGGCCCTGGTTCCTCTACGTGGCCTACAACGCGCCTCACTTCCCCCTGCACGCCCCTCAAGAGGACATCGCGACGTACGAGGAGCTTTATGCGCAGGGGTGGGACCGGATCCGCGAGCGGCGCCTGGCCCGGCAGAAGGAGCTCGGTCTCGTGCCGGAGGATCTCACGCTCACACCACGGAGCGTCATCCCGGCCAACCGCTTCAATGTCCAGACCGGCTGGGCCGACAAGGACAACCCCGCCTGGGACACGCTGCCCCTCGACCGTCGCGCCGACCTGGCCCGGCGCATGGCCGTGTACGCGGCGATGGTCGACCACATGGACCGTTCCGTCGGCCGCCTGGTCGCGGACCTGCGAGCAACCGGCCAGCTTGAGGACACGGTGATCCTCTTCCTGAGCGACAACGGCGCCTGTGCCGAGTGGGACCCGTTCGGCTTCGACGGCACGTCCGGCCCGCGGAACGTCCTGCATCGGGGCGACGACCTGACGAAGATTGGCGCGCCGGGCAGTTACAACAGCTACGGCAGCGGCTGGGCCAACGCGAGCAACACGCCGTGGCGGCTCTACAAGCATTACATTCACGAGGGAGGGATCGCCACGCCGTTCATCGCCCACTGGCCCGCGGGCCTGAAGCGCCACGGTGTTCTCGACGCGCGTCCCAGCTACCTCACCGACGTGATGCCAACTTGCCTGGAGCTTGCGGGCGCCACCTACCCGAAGCGGCACGACGGCCGCGCTGTCCTGCCCGCCGAAGGGGTGAGCCTGCTCCCCGCCTTCCGCGGCGAACCGGCGGCGCCGCGGCTGCTGTTCATCGAGCACGAGGGCAACCGCGCCGTGCGCGACGGTGACGACAAGCTGGTCGCCCTCAAGGACAAGCCCTGGGAGCTCTATCACATCGCGACCGACCGCGGCGAGCTCCACAACCTGGCGGATCAGCACCCCGACCGCGTCGAGCGCCTGGCAAGGGCCTGGGACGAGTGGGCGGAGCGTTGCAACGTGACGCCGACTGGCAAGGTGTCGGCGGCACGCACCAGCGCCGTGACCACCCCGCAGATCGCCGGCAAGGCCCTGACGATCTCCTGCGAGGTCGAACCCGAGTCGCGCGACGGCGTCGTGCTCGCCCAGGGAGGCAATCGACACGGGTACGCCCTGTTCCTGAGCGGCGGTCGGCTAGGCTTCAGCGTGCGGGTTGACGGGCGGGGCACGACCATCCTCGCACCCGAGACCCCCGCGGGCCGGTTCGCCGTCAAGGCCCGGCTCGACTCCGATGCCGCGATGCATCTGGCGATCAATGGCCGTTCGGTCGCCGAGGGCCGGGCCCCCGGCCTGATCCCCGTCCAGCCCGTTGACGAATTGAGCGTCGGCGAGGACAGCCGGAGCGCAGTAGGCGACTACACGCCGCCGCATCCGCTTCGTGGCACGATCTCGGAAGTCCGTGTTGTGCCGGATAAATAGACGATCTCTGAAGTGGTGGCGTGCTGGTGTGGTGGTTGTGATCAGGCGGTGCTCAGCCGGCCGGACGCTCCGTTTCCAACGATGATCTGCTGGACACGGGCCGTCGGCCCAAGTTCAATGCACACTCTGAGGCCGGGGCCAGGTCGTGCCCGGGGCGGTCGACGCCCCCTTGCGAGATCCCGGTTGACGTTTCTCGTCGCTTCGATGTTGAGAAGAGGGAACCATGCTGAGATTCTGCCGTGGGACGGCGTCTCTGTTCGCTGCGCTGACCTTGATGACGACCGGCGTCGCGTCGGCGGAAGAGGACTGGAAGCCGGCCCGGCCACGCCTCATGACCGAATGGGGGGAGAAGGTCTCCCCTGAGAATGCCTGGCGCGAGTATCCCCGGCCGCAGTTCGTGAGGGAGCGCTGGCAGAACCTGAACGGGCTGTGGGATTACGCCGTCGCCAAGCGCACTGCGCCGCAGCCGTCGAAGTTCTCGGGCAAGATCCTCGTCCCGTTCGCGCTCGAGTCGGCACTCTCGGGCGTGGGCCAGTCGTTCGGCCCCGACGACCGGCTCTGGTACCACCGCAGCTTCGCCGTGCCGCGAGAATGGGACGGCCAGCGCGTCTTGCTCCACTTCGGCGCTGTGGACTATGAGTGCACGCTCTGGGTCAACGGCGGCCTGGTCGGGTCGCACGTCGGGGGCTCCGACGCCTTCACCTTTGACATCACGCCGTTCCTGCACGGCCGCTCCGGCGACGGAGGCGACGCCCCGAACGAGCTGGTGCTGGCGGTCACCGACCCGACGGACACCGGCGAGCAGCCGCGGGGCAAGCAGCAGCTCGACCCGCGCGGCATCTGGTACACGCCGGTCTCGGGGATCTGGCAGACCGTGTGGATGGAACCCGTGCCGGCGACCGTGTCGCTGAGCGAGCTGCGGCTCACCCCCGACGTGGACGCGGGGCGGCTCCGGATCGCCGCCCTGGTGAACGCGGCGGTCGAGGACGACAAGCTTGCGGTGCGCTGCAAGGCGCAGGTGAAGGGGGAGACGATCGCGTCGACGATCATCCGCGTCAACCGCGAGGGATGGCTCGAGATCCCCAAGCCGGAGCTCTGGACGCCCGAGAATCCGTTCCTCTACGACCTGACAGTCGAGCTGGTGACGGTCAAGAGCCCCCGGGGACCGCGCCAGCGGCCCGAGGAGCGGGCGAAGCTGCCGGCGTTCGGGGAAGCGGAGCGGGCTGCCTATGCCCGGGCCGAGGTCACCGGTGAGCCGACCGACGTGGTCCGCTCCTATTTCGCGATGCGAGGGGTGTCGGTCGGCCCCGGGCCGAAGGTCGAGCAGCCCCACCTCAAGCTCAACGGTAAGGCGATCTTCCAGCACGGTCCGCTCGATCAGGGCTGGTGGCCCGACGGACTCCTGACGCCCCCCTCCGATGAGGCGATGGCCTGGGAGCTGGGCTGGCTCAAGAAGGCCGGCTTCAACATGCTCCGCAAGCACATCAAGGTCGAGCCCGACCGGTATTACTATCACTGCGACCGGCTGGGGATCCTCGTCTGGCAGGACATGCCGTCGGGCTTCAATCGGGCGCTGCGGAACCAGCGTGAGGACGCCGGCGAGCCGATCCGGCTGTCAACCAGCCGCGAACAGCACGAGCTCGAGCTGCGGCGGATGATCGGGCGGCTCTACAACCACCCGAGCATCGTCATGTGGGTGATCCACAACGAGGGCTGGGGCCAGTACGAGACCCCCGCGCTGGACCGCTGGGTGCGCAGCATCGACCCGAGCCGCTGGGTCAACCCCACGTCGGGCTGGCTCGACCAGAACTTGGGGGATGTGTACGACATCCACACCTACCAGGAGATTCCGCTGACGCCGATGAACAAGCCCGACCGCGCCATCGTCATCGGCGAGTACGGCGGCGTCGGCTGGCCGGTCTCCGAGCACCTGTGGGACACGTCGAAGCGGAACTGGGGCTACCAGACCTATCACGACCAGCCGGCCTACACCGAGGCGCTGACCAAGAAGGTTGAGGCCCTGATCCCGATGCGTCGCAACCTCGGCCTCTCCGCGGCCGTCTACACCCAGACCAGCGACGTCGAGGGGGAAGTCAACGGCTTCCTGACCTACGACCGCCGCGTCAGCAAGGTCGCCCCCGAAGTCCTTCGCGAGCTGAACCTCCGGCTCTACAAGGACCGTTGATCCAGGCCCGTTCTCGGGCTCTTGCCCGGCGGTTCGCCGCGGCTGTCGGGTGAGGGCCTCTCGGGCTGCTCCCTCCAGGTGCTAAACAGCCTGGTCGCGATTGTTTTGGAATGGATCGCATTGGGGTGGCTGGAGTCTCGAAGACGAGACTCCAGCCGCTCTGAAACGTTAGAATGTCTAAAAATGGCACGGCTGTCCGCCTGGAAGGACCGCCGTTGTTTGGCCCAGGTCTCGACCTCGCGGGCAACCATTCGGCTCAACCCGCTTCGCTTGGGCTCAGGCCTCGAGCGTCGCTTTCATCGTGTTGAGCCCCTGCTGAATCATCTCAGCGATCGGTCCTGCCACCCCGTTGGGCAGGAGGTCGGCGATCCAAACGAGCCGGCAGGTTCCGTCAGCTTCCTCAAAGACCTGGATCGACGCATTGTGATGCGTGAACGGCCCGCCGCGCGCGGACCAGACGTGGCGAAAGGCTTGATCGTCGACATCGACGATGATCTCGCGGATCGTCATCCCGTTCCCAAAGGTCAGGTATCGCGAGTCGCCTTCGAGCTTGCAATCGACGACGAACCCGGGGACCAACCGCTTGTGAATGGCGCCGACATCTCGGATGGCATCCCAGACGAAGTCTCTCGGCTTGCGGATATGAATCTCTCTGTGGATGCTTGCCATGGTCTTTTCGATATCCCTTTTGGCTTCTGTGCGACCCCAGTCATTTCGCTGTACTGAACAAGAGTATGCTTCCCTGGAGCCGGCTGTCAATTCCGGAGTGTCGGCACCTGGACAGCCTGTCTCGATCTGAAGGGGATCGCAGAGCGGCTCAGGCTGTCGGCAGATCCGGCGTTAGCGCCAACCAGGGAAGCCACGAAACTCGTTCGTCCCTTCGCCTCAAGGTCCGGAAGCATCCATGCCGCCAGGCGCTTGAATGAGGCCGCCTGGACGATTTGGGTGAAACCTCGGCCTGGCTTCCACTCCCGATAGGTTCTTCAACCCGCCCAGTTCGGGCCGGGCGGAGAGTTTGATACGATCCATTTGGGATGAGAGTCGAGCCGAGGTCTCCGGCGCCGAACCATCACGGGATTTGTACGAGATCGAGCGATGCAACGCTTGCCCCAGATCCGGTTCACGGTGCGTCCGTGGCTAATCCTCGTGGGATTGCTCGGACTCGCGGTCTCTGGCTATCTCCTCCTTCACCGGTTCGCGCACCGGAGTGCCATGCGGGCCGAGACGTCATACAGCTCTGAGCAGGAACGCCCTTACGCCGACTCCGAGAGTCAGCTTCGCAAAGAGATCGAGGCGTTTCAGCGAGCGGAGGACCTCGGTCAAGCCGGGAGCGAGATGACAGACCAACTCTTCGAGCGACTCCAATCCAGTGCGATCGCTGCCAACAGCCGCGAGGTCGAACGCTGGCGCAGAGAGCCGGAATCGCTGGAACGGAGGGCGATTGCCTTGAAGTGGGCGAAGGCGGCCGCCGACGAGGCCGGCTACATGAGGGAGTTACATCGACGTTGGCGTCGAGACTACGAACGCGACACTCCGCCTCACCACATCACGGCGGATGAGGTGAAACCCTTTGCGATGCCGGAGGGCTGGACGAGCGATGATTTGAAGTATTGAACCTGAAGTGAGGGCAGGCTAGCCGCGAGAAGTGGACGAATGAATGTCGACAAAAAATCATATAATGTAATAGAGTTTGTGTTTAGGGTGTGGCTGCGTTTTGTCTCGATGGGCGCAATGCCCTCTCATGCTGTGCGCAAGACAATCGAAAGCCGCGCTAAGCCATGATGGAGACCATCTCGAGGGCGGGCTCGCCGTAGGCCTTTTCGCCGGTGATCTGGATGGCCGGGAATCGGGCGCGGGCCGTTGCTCGATCGGTTCGCTTGGTGAGGAACTTCCAGGCGATGGCTTGGTCGAGTGTGACCACCGCATCGGCTTGCTGGTCGATGTCGGTGAACAGTTGCCAGGTCGTTGCCTCACGCCTGATGAACCACGCGCCGCCGGATTCTCCGACGACCTTCAACGAAACCACCGTCCCTTCCGGGGCCGCGACGTCCCGGTAGGCCTGCGGCAGGGCGCGCATGAACGTGTCGAGGACCGGAAAGTAGAGGCGTCGGTCGTCGAGGGGAGTAGGCCGATCGACGGCCTCGGCAATCTGGCGTTGATGGTGCCACCGTTCGGTGAATTCCCGCGCGATGTCGAACCACATGACGGATGCGGACTCTCCTGCCCAGGCCACCGGAAACAAGGCCGGGGCGAAGGGATCTGCCGCTTCGAAGAGGTCAGCCAGTTCGGTCGTGGCCTTTTCCAGCAGCCCGATCAGGACCGTCGGGCTGAGCCGGGCCGTGGCGGTGGTCCATTCGGCGTTCAAGCGATTCAGATAGCCCACCAACTCGGCATGGGAACTGAAACCTTGCGGCGATTGGGGGGCGATGTAGCCGTCGCGCTGGATTGAGAGCCTGCGGAGGGCCGAGTCGAGCAGGTGCGAGGCGATATCCTTGACGTTCCACGCCGAGCAGACGGTGGGCCGATGCCAGTCGCCCGGCGCAAGGGAACGAAGGAGGTTGAGGAGGTGCCCGTCCAACTCCCGGAACAGGGGCGAGACAAGAATTGGTGCCGGCGATTTCATCAGGCTCATCCTCGTTCACGGGACCCACGATGCGGACATGCCTGATGGCGATCAGGTTCAGACCAGGATTGGGAATCGGTGATCGTGCGGCCCTCAATTAACCGGCCACTGGTCCACCTTCCGCAGACCTGGGGTCGCCCCCCCCTGCTCTCCAGGCCCTTGGAGTTAGAGGCGGATGAGCGCCAGGCCCGACTCGGGGTCGATCTCTTTGCGGAGATAGGCGGGTGACTCCACGAGGATCACCTCGAGGGTCGGCCTCACATGGGCTTCGAGGAGGTGGCCCCCCAGCGTGGAGCCATCGAAACGGCCCACGACGGTGTGAACGTGGACAGTGGGCTCGCCATCCTTCAGGGCGATGTCGCCGATCAATGAGAGGACTTCGACCTGCTCCTGGAACGGCAGCTTCTTGTAGTCCTTTGTTTCCCAGTTGAAGTAGCCCAGGATGACGTCGCTGAATGCCCCGATGGCCGTCAGACGACTTGCGCTAAGCTGTTTTGTCTTAGCGAAGTCGGTCAGAGCTGCCATGACCTCGTCCCCCGTCTCGAAGATCAGGGCGTAGGTCTTTTCGCCTTGGTGGTCGTGGATCAACTTCGATTTCATCGTATTCCCGGCATTGTGTTTGTGAGCCTGAACCGAATGAAAACGTGGGAGAGCCCTTGGATGACGTTGTTGTTGTGGGATCGTCGTGGCGCATTCCGTCGCGGGGCAGGGTTTCTCAGGACTTTCACCAGGTCTCAGCGTTGATGCGCGTTGAATCCTCGGCCCTCGGTGTGGATTCCGCGCCTCGTGCCACGAACCGGGCCGTAGGCGATCCCGTGGGGAAAGGAGCCCCTCCGGAGAACGTTACTTACAACCGGCGTGCCGTCGCACGTTTCCGGGGCCTCTCAAGGGCCGTTTTTAAGGACACCAGCAGGCGTGAGGTTTTCTCGACTGTCCGGCCTCCGAAACGCCAAGGCCGCCCATTAGTCGCAAGCCTGTTTGCAACCAATCGTGGTAATCCGTGTTATTCATTGATCATGCGGATCTGTAACCGGTCGGGTCGGCCCGTGTCTTGCTATCGGCGATTGTTGTTCCACAATCCGGGTGGCTGCGGTTGCAAGCAACCGCAGCCACCCGGAAATGATGCCGGACGGATAAAGATGTTCTTGGTGGGTTCTCTGTTCCGGGTTCATTCTGTCGGAATCTTCAATGCTTCGCTCGCTGGAGGCGAGCTCAGGTCGAGCGGGACGCCGCTTGTCTTTTGCTGGAGCATGGCGGAGACCAACGCGAAGATCTGATGCGCGGCGGTTTCGGGGGAGAGGCCGTGAGCCTGGATGTTGGAGATGAGGTTGCGGTCGGCGTCAGTCTGGCCGGGGTGGGGGCGATAGGCCAGGTAGGCGGAGAGGCTGTTCGAGGTGGTCAGGCCGGGCCGCTCGCCGATCAGGAGTAGGGCGATGGTCGGGTGGAGGCGCTCGCCGATGTCGTTGAGCACGCCGACCCGGCAGTGGCGGATGACGAACGGGCGGCCGAAGGACCAGCCTCGGGCCTTTGCCCCTGATTCCAGAAGGGGGAGTAGCGGCGGGACCTGGGTGGCGACGGCCGCGGCGGACAGGCCGT
>Ga0182739_1002542_pt1 | contig 16962 bp, 16 predicted proteins | sample eDN5th30CBELigBY_FD_128873 | JGI IMG/M metagenome (GOLD analysis project Ga0182739, IMG submission 128873) | Enriched backyard soil microbial communities from Emeryville, California, USA - eDNA 5th pass 30_C BE-Lig BY (version 2) (version 2) | ecosystem: Environmental > Terrestrial > Soil >... | reverse complement strand
GCTCGCTGCTGCTTTCGACGAGCACGCGCACCTGCAGGCCCGGCTGCTCTCGATGGAACCCGGCCAGCCTCGGGATCAACCAGCGCGAGGCGAAGGTCGGCGAGGTGAAGATCGTCAGCACCTCGCCTTTCTGCTGGTAGATGTCCTGCGTCGCTTCGGCGAGTTCACCGAACAGGCTCGTGAGCCGCGTGCCATACCGCAGACCTGCCTCCGTGACGGCCACGCCGCGCGCCTTGCGGTCGAACAGGGCGATGCCGAGATGGTCCTCCAGCGCCTTGACCTGCTGGCTGATCGCGGCGGCCGTGACGTGCAGCTCCTGCGCGGCGGCCACGAAGCTGCCCTGTCGCGCGGCCGCCTCGAAGGCGCGAAGAGCATAGAGCGGAGGGAGGCGTGGCGGCATGTGTGCGGCTAAGTTTACCTTGGCCATACCTAACATGGATTCTGGGTTGCGGACGCCCGGCCGCGCTGGAAGGTTGCCGGCCGAAACGATGGCGTTGCAGGGAGAAATGCATGGATGAGCAGGGCACGGTCGGTGGAGCGGCGCAGCAGGTCGCGCTGCCGCTGCAGGGCATTCGCGTGCTCGAGTTCTGCCATGTGGTGATGGGGCCGTCCTGCGGCCTCGTGCTGGCCGATCTCGGCGCCGAGGTGATCAAGATCGAGCCGGTCGAAGGCGACCGCACGCGACGCCTCGCGGGTTTCGCGGCCGGCTTCTTCGGCACCTTCAACCGCAACAAGCGAAGCCTCGCGATCGATATCAAGTCGGAGGAGGGAAAGAAGATCATCCATCGGCTGCTCGCCCAGTCGGATGTCGTGATCGAGAACTTCGCCTCGGGCACCATGGAGCGGCTGGGCCTCGGCTATGCCGATCTCGCCAAGGACTATCCGCGCCTCGTCTATTGCGCCCTCAAGGGCTTCCTGAGCGGCCCTTACGAGAAGCGGCCGGCGCTCGACGAGATCGTGCAGTACATGAGCGGCCTCGCCTACATGACCGGGCCTTCCGGCCGGCCGCTGCGGGCCGGCACCTCGATCTGCGACATCATGGGCGGCGTGTTCGGCGTCGTCGGCATCCTGGCGGCGCTGCAGGAGCGCAACCGGACGGGCAAGGGACAGGAAGTCCGCTCCGCCCTGTTCGAATCGGCGGCGTTCCTGATGGCCCAGCACATGGCGGGCGGCGCCGTGACGGGCCGGACCGTGCCGCCGATGCCCGAGCGCCAGGGGGCGTGGGCGATCTACGAGACCTTCAAGACCGCCGACGACCGGCTGTTCTTCCTCGGCATCACCAGCGACAAGCACTGGGCGCAGTTCTGCCGTCTGTTCGATCGTGCCGATCTGCTGGCCGACGCGACGCTGGCCAGCAACGAGGACCGCATCATCGGGCGGCCTAAGCTCGTGCCGATCATTTCCGAGATCGTCGCACGGCACACGCTCGACCAGATGGTCGCCTTCTGCGAGGAAGGAAGCCTGCCCTTCGCGCCGCTCGGCCGGCCCGAGGATCTGCAGGACGATCCGCAGCTCAACGCCGGCGGCCGCATGCTCGACACCGATCTCGGCAAGGGACGCCGCATCAAGCTGCCGCGCCTGCCGATCGAACTCGGCGGCCACGATCTCGGCCTGCGCCAGCAGCCGCAGGCCGTCGGCGAGAGCACGGAGACGATCCTGCGCGATCTTGGTTTCGCGGCCGAGGAGGTGCACGATCTTCACCAACGCGGCGTCGTCGCGACGGGACAGCACTAGAACGGACGGGAGCGGAACATGAGCGATCTGCCGAGCAAGGTGGAGATCCACGAGGAAGGTCCTCGCGAGGGCTTCCAGATCGAGCCCGGACCCATTTCTTCTGAACACAAGATCGAGCTGATCGAGGCGCTGGCCGAGACCGGGCTGCATCACATCCAGATCTGCTCCTTCGTCAGCCAGCGCATCGTGCCCGGCTGGGCCGATGCCGACGAGGTCGTCGAGCGCGTGCGAACGACGCCCGGCGTCGACTTCACCGCGCTGTGGTTCAACGACAAGGGCCTGGCCCGCGCCGTGAAGTTCCGCGACAAGCTCAAGCTCTACGGCTCGATCGCGCTCAGCGCCTCGGAAGGGTTCAGCTACAAGAACCTGCATCGCAGCCGCGCCCAGAACATGGAAGCGATGCGCGCCCAGACGGCGCTGCACCTGTCGCACGGAATCCCGGTGACGCGCATCGGCGTGATGGCGGCGTTCGGCTGCAATTTCCAGGGCGAGGTCACGGTCGACGAGGTGCTGTCGGGACTGGCGGACGGGTTCGCGCTGGCCGAAGAGGCGGGGTCCAGGATCACCGACATCGGCCTCGCCGACACGATGGGCTGGGCGGTGCCGCCGCGCATCGAGCGCGTGGTCGGCGCGGTCCGCGAACGCTGGCCCGATCAGAAGATCACGTTGCACCTGCACGACACGCGGGGCATGGGCGTGGCCAACGCACATGCCGGCCTGCGCATGGGCGTGAGCGCCTTCGATTCGACGGTGGGCGGTCTGGGCGGCTGTCCGTTCGCCGCTCACAAGGGCGCGGCCGGCAACATCGCGACCGAGGAGCTGGTGCTGCTCTGCGAAGAGATGGGCATCGATACCGGCGTCGACCTCGACAGGCTCATCGAGGTCGGCCGTATGGCCGAACGCATCGTGGGTCACGTCCTGCCGAGCGAACTGCTCCACGCCGGCAGCCTCACGGCGTTCCGGCAGCAATCTGCATGAACCACCTGTGAATCAAGGGTCCCGCGCTTCGCCCAAACGCTCAGCGTCACTCTGTCTCGATTTAATCATTCACCTCATCCTGAGGAGCCGTGCGAAGCACGGCGTCTCGAAGGATGGGCAACAGACGGGGTGCTCGTGCCCAGCCTTCGAGACGCTCACTGCGTTCGCTCCTCAGAGTGAGGTCAGTGTTTGAATGCTCGGCTCAATTCAATCTCGCCTGGAGTGATTCTAACCGAATCGTCCCGGATCGCAGGCCTGCAACGCGCTCGGCAGTTGTTCGCCTTCCATCAGGCGCGCGATCAGGCGGCCCGTCGCGGTGGCCAAGGTCAGGCCGAGATGCTGGTGGCCGTAGCCGCAATAGACGTTGGCGAGGCGCGGCGCGCGACCGATGGCGGGACGATAGTCGGGCAGGGTCGGGCGCTCGCCGATCCAGCGGCTCTGCTCGGCGCCGCCGACACCGGGAAAGATGTCCTTGAGATGCTTCTTGAGGAGATCGGCGCGATGCCAGGAGGGCGGCTGGTGGGGCGCCGCCAGCTCGACCGTGCCGGCGATGCGCAGACCGTCGGACATCGGCGTGAAGAAGAGCCCGCGATCGGGCGGGCTGACCGGCAGGTCGAAGCGCACATTGTCGGGCGCCACCATGACATGATAGCCGCGCTCGGCAACCAGCGGCGCGTTGAAGCCGAGCAGACGCGTCAGCTCGCCCGAGGCGCGGCCGGCCGAGATCATCACGGCACCGGCCGGCAGCTCCGAGTCGGTGAGCTGCACCGCCGTCACGCGGTTGCCGTCGCGGCGGAAGCCGCGCACGCGGCCGCGCACGACCGTGCCGCCCTCGGCCGTGAATCGCTCGACCAGGGTCGCGACCACCTTGTGCGGATTGATCGTGTGCGTGCCGTTCGGATAGTGGATGCCGCGCATGATGGTCGGGCTGAGGCCCGGCGCCAGCTCGCGCGCCCGGTTGCCGTCGACGATCTCGAACTCGGTGCCCTTGCCCGATTGCAGGCCGCGCATCTCGTCGGTGCCCTGGAACGACGCCTCGCTCTCGTAGACGTAGAGCGCGCCGCGCGTGCGGAACAGTTCGCCGAGGCCCGAGGCCTGGATCTCGGCCTTCCAGGCGATGTCGGCCTCGAGCATCAGCGGCCGGAACATGTCCTTGCCCTTCTGGACCTCGGTCGGGCTCATCGCCGCCAACGCAAAGCGCGCCATCCAGGGCAGCAGCCAGGGCAGGCTGGGCGGATGCAGCGTGAGCGGACCGTCGCGGTCCATCAGCATCTGCGGGACCTTCTTCAGCGTGGCCGGCCGCGCCAGCGGGATCAGGCTGTCGACGGACAGGAAGCCGGCATTGCCGAACGAGGTCGCATTGCCGGGCTCGGCGCTGTCGAGCAGCGTCACGCTGTGGCCGTTGCGCTGCAGGGCGCGGGCGGTGGCGGCGCCGACGATTCCGGCGCCGATGACGATGACGGGGCCGTTCTGGGCTGATTCACTCATGGGCCGACGTTAGCACGACACCTGCGGGGGCCGGAGGTCGCGATTGATTTGTCCCTGTGAATCCCTATTTAGGGCGCATGTCTTCCGCACAATCAGACAGTTCCTCCGGTCCCGGCTGGCATGCCACGACCATCCTCTCGGTTCGCAAGGACGGCCAGGTCGTCATGGCCGGCGACGGCCAGGTGTCGATGGGCCAGACCATCGTCAAGGGCAACGCCAAGAAGGTCCGCCGCATCGGTAACGGCCAGATCATCGCGGGCTTCGCCGGCGCCACGGCCGACGCTTTCACGCTGTTCGAACGGCTCGAGGCCAAGCTGGAGCGCCATCCCGGCCAGCTCCTGCGCGCGGCGATCGAACTCGCCAAGGACTGGCGCACCGACCGCTACCTGCGCAAGCTCGAGGCCTTGATGGCGGTGGCCGACAAGGACGTCTCGCTGCTGCTTTCCGGAACGGGCGACGTGCTGGAGCCCGAGGGTGGCATCATCGCCATCGGGTCGGGCGGCAACTACGCGCTCTCGGCCGCGCGGGCGCTGATCGACGTGGACGGGCTCGATGCCGAGGCGATCGCCCGCAAGTCGATGAAGATCGCCGCCGACATCTGCGTCTACACGAACCACAACGTCGTCATCGAGAAGCTCTGAATCCCATGAGTAACGACTTTTCCCCGCGCGAGATCGTCTCCGAGCTCGACAAGCACATCATCGGCCAGCAGGAGGCCAAGCGCGCCGTCGCGATTGCGCTGCGCAACCGCTGGCGCCGCCTGCAGCTCTCGGATTCGCTGCGCGACGAAGTGCTGCCCAAGAACATCCTCATGATTGGCCCGACCGGCGTCGGCAAGACCGAGATCGCGCGCCGCCTCGCAAAGCTCACCAACGCGCCGTTCCTCAAGGGCGAGGCGACTAAGTTCACCGAGGTCGGCTATGTCGGCCGCGACGTCGAGCAGATCGCGCGCGACCTGATGGAAGCCGCCATCGAGATGGCGCGCGAGAGCCTGCGCAAGGACGTGAAGGCCAAGGCCGAGCTGGCCGCCGAGGAGCGCGTCGTCGAGGCGCTGTGCGGCGCCAATGCCAGCGAGGAGACGAAGCTGCGCTTCCGCCACAAGCTGCGCGCCGGCGAACTGGATGATCGCGAGATCGAGATCGAGGTCGCCGATTCGGGCGGGCCGATGCAGTTCGAGGTGCCGGGCCAGCCCGGCGCGTCGGTCGGCATGATCAATATCGGCGACATGCTGGGCAAGGCGTTCGGCGGCCGCACGAAGAAGCGCAAGATGACCGTGGCCGAGAGCCACCAGACGCTGATGCGCGAGGAGAGCGACAAGCTCCTCGACCAGGAGCGCGTGGTGCGTGAGGCGCGCGAGATGGTCGAGCAGAACGGCATCGTCTTCATCGACGAGATCGACAAGATCACCGCGCGCAGCGAACACCGCGGCGGTGGCGACGTGAGCCGCGAGGGCGTGCAGCGCGACCTGCTGCCGCTGATCGAGGGCACGACGGTGAACACCAAGCACGGGCCGGTGAAGACCGACCATGTGCTGTTCATCTGCTCCGGCGCCTTCCACCTCGCCAAGCCGTCGGACATGCTGCCGGAGCTGCAGGGCCGCCTGCCGATCCGCGTCAGCCTGGCGTCGCTCAGCCAGGAGGATTTCCGCCGCATCCTGACCGAGCCCGAGGCCAGCCTGGTCAAGCAGTACAAGGCGCTGCTGGCGACCGAGAAGGTCGAGCTCGACTTCACGCCCGATTCGATCGACGAGCTGGCACGGCTGTCGGCCGACATCAACGAGACGGTCGAGAATATCGGCGCGCGCCGCTTGCACACGGTGATGGAGAAGCTGCTGGAAGAGATCAGCTTCACCGCCTCCGACAAGCCCAACACGAAGATCGAGATCGACGCCGCCTACGTCCGCGCGCATGTCAGCGAACTGGCGAAGAACGCCGACCTCTCGAAGTTCGTGCTCTAGGAATCCCTCCCCATGTGAATGGGGAGGCAAAGGCTACAGGCAATAGGCCGCGATCAGGTCGACGAGATAGGCGGGGCCGTTCAGGCCCCACAGGACGAACGACACGACCGTTGCGGCCGCGACCAGGCTGGCGAGCCCCCATAGCAGCACGGGACGCCAGCCGGAGATCATGCGGGCTGCGGAATCGAGGTCGAACGGATCAGCCGCTCCTCGACGATCGGGTAGTGCAGCGCCGCCGAGACGAGGCCGAGCGCGATCGAGATCCACCACATCATGTCGTAGTTGCCCTGCAGGTCGAACAGCCGCCCGCCGCCCCAGCCGCCGAAGAAGCTGCCGACCTGGTGGCCGAAGAAGACGATGCCGTTCAGCATGGTGACGTGGACCGGCCCGAAGATGTAGCCGACCAGGGAGGTGGTGAGCGGCACCGTGCCCAGCCACAGGAAGCCGAGTGCCGCGGCGAAGGTCAGAACCGAGGCGGCCGACAGCGGCGCGATCACGAAGCCCAGGAAAACCAGCGAGCGCAGCAGGTAGAGCGCCGACAGGAGATTCTTGCGCTTGAACCGGTTGCCCATCGAACTCCACAGGATGGCGCCGGCGATGTTGAACAGACCGACCATGCCGATCGCCCAGCCGCCGAGTTCGGCCGGCGACAGGTTGATGCCGAACAGCGACAGGCCGATCCCCTTGTCGGAGATATAGGCCGGCAGGTGGCCGCCGACGAAGGCGACGTGGAAGCCGCAGACGAAATAGCCGACCACCAGCAGCACGAAGCTGCGCTGGGCAAAGGCTTCGGAAAGCGCTGCGCCGGTGGTCTGGTTGCCGCCGCTGCCGCGCTTGGAGGCCGCGATCTCCTTGCGGTCGTTGAGGCCGATCGGCAGCACGATCATGATCAGGGCGAGGATGGTCAGCGCCCACATGGTGGGCCGCCAGTCGCCGAAATAGTTCTGCAGCACGGCCGCCAGTGGCACGATGAAGAACTGGCCGAACGAGCCGCCCGCCGAACAGATTCCCACCGCCAGCGCCTGCTTGGCGGGCGGCGCCACGCGCAGGATGACGCCCAGGACCGGGCCGAAAGTTGCTGCCGACAGGCCGACGCCGACCAGTACGTTGCCCAGGATCAGCATGAAGCCGTCATGCATCGTGGCCGTGACGATCATGCCCAGAACATAGATCGCGCCGCCGCCGGCAATGGTCGGGGCGGAGCCGAACCGGTCGGCCAGCCGGCCCGAGAAGGGCGCGATGGCGCCCATCAGCAGCATGGAAAGGGCGGTGCCGAAGGAGAAGAGCTCGCGGCCGACATGGAGTTCGGCGGAGATCGGCTTGAGGAAGATGCCGAAGCTCTGGCGGACGCCAAGGCCGATGGTGAGGACGAGGAAGCCGCACCAGACGGCGGTCCAATAGGAGCGTTGGGTCATGGCCGCAACCTGAGGCGGCATGCGCGACCTGGCAAGATGTCCTGCCTTATGGTTTCCATAGAATTACTTCATGCCGTCACAAGCTTCGATGTGGCAGAAGATATCCATGGCGCGACTGCGGTTCCTGGGCTGCTTGGCAGCATTCCTGATGGTTTTGGCAGGAAGCGCCGAGGCGGCTCCGCGACTGGACCGCGAGCGCTGCACCTTCAAGCCGCCGCGCGGCGACAGGGTGGAATGTTTCGTCCTGACGGTGCTGGAGAATCGCGACCAGCCGCAGGGCCGCGAGATCAAGCTCAAGGTGGCCATTCTGAAGGCCAAGCGGACCACGGGCGTCGAGCCGATGATCTATCTCTCGGGCGGGCCCGGCGACTCGCCGCTGGTCGCCTCGACGCCGGGCGCGGATGCGCTGAGCGAAGGCGACTGGTGGAACGAGACGGCCGCCATTCGCCGCCGGCGCGACGTCGTCATCCTGAGCCAGCGGGGCGCCGGCGGGTCGAACCCCAACCTCGACTGCTTCGACACGCGGACATCGGACCCGGCCCGGGCGCGCCGGCGTGCGGTGACCGAGCAGCAGGAGCGTGAAATCCTGTCGCGCTGCCGCGCGGGACTGGACCGCCGCAAGATCGATCTCGGCATGTACGCGACTCCGGCGCTGGCTGACGACGTGGCCGATCTCGCGGCGGTGCTGGGCCAGAGCAAGATCAACATCTATGGGGTGTCCTACGGCACCCGCTGGGCGCTCGAGGTGATGCGCCGGCATCCCGACCTGGTTCGGGGGGCCGTCCTCGACGGCGTCTATCCGCCCCAGGTCAACGGCGAGCAGAACGAGCCGGCGATCGTCCGCCGCGCCTTCGAACAGCTCTACGCCGACTGCGCTGCCGATGCCGGGTGTCGCGAACGCCATCCCACCCTGCGCGCCGCCATCGAGGGCCTGATCGACGCGGCCGAGCGCACGCCGCTCGAACTTGCCCTCACCCTGGAAGACGGCCCGCATCCCACCCGCCTCGATGGCACCCAGGTGCTGATGGTGCTGCTGAACATGATGCGCGAGGGCGAGGTCGCTGCCATTCCCGAAACGGTTGCGGCGGCGCAGCGCGGCGACCTGCGCCTGCTCAAGCTCTACGCCGAGGATCTCGAGACCAACGATGGGGGGTTGCTGGAGCAGAACGCCCAGCAGTTCGACGGTCTCTACAACAGCGTCGAATGCCGTGAGACCTGGCCCATGGTCGACCGGACGGCACGGCGCAAGGCGATCGACAGCAACGGGGTCTATGGGCTGAACGCCAAATCGAGCAAGTCGCCGATCTTCTGCCCGGTCTGGCGAGTCGCACCGGCGCCGGCCGCGGAGCGGCAACCGGTGAAGTCGGAAGTGCCGACCCTGCTGCTGAGCGGCGGCTATGACTGGCTGACGCCGCCCGCCTGGGCGCGCGAGGCCGCCAGGACCTTGTCGGCTTCGCGCAATGTCGTCTTTCGGGCACAGGGCCATGGCGTCGTCGTCCAGGATGCCTGCGCCGCCCGGCTGCGCGACGCCTTCATCGAGGATCCCAACCCCAAACGCGCGCTGCCGTGCCGCCCCGACAAGGCGCCCAACTTCACGGCCGCCTGGGACCGCGTGCGCAACATGCCGTGAGGGCGCGCCGACTTAGGGTTCCAACAAGGTCTCCGTCGTCTCTCCACTCCGCACCTTCGGTGCTCCGGTTCGGGCGGGGTAACCCCCGGCCTGAGACGACGGGGATTATACGCGGCCTACTTCAGCAGCTCCGGCGCGATGAGGCGGGGCAGGAAGAGGGCGATGTCGGGCCATACGATCATTGCCGCCAGCACCACGACCATCGGCACCAGCATGATCAGCGTGTCCTTGAGGGCGAGCCGCAGCGGTACGCCGGCGACGGCACAGGAGATCATGAGGCAGAGCCCGTAGGGTGGCGTCACCAACCCGAACGCCAGGGCGACGATCGACACGATGGCGAAGTGGACGGGGTCCATCGACACCGACTTGGCGAGCGGCTCCAGCACCGTCCCGACGATGATGATCGCGGGGATGGCATCGAGGAAGCAGCCGACGACCAGGAACACGAGGGCGATGAAGAAGCCGACGCCGATCGGGCCCATGCCCCAGGTCGTGACGTTGGCCAGCAGCTCCTGCGGGATTCTGTAATAGGCCAGCAGCCAGCCGAAGGCCGAGGCGGTGCCGATGCAGAACAGCGCCACCGAGGCGAGCTTGCCGGTATCGACCAGCGCCTTGTACAGCTCCTTCGGACCCATCTCGCGGTAGACCACGATCGACAGCACGGCCGAGTAGAGAACGGCCACGCAGGCCGATTCCGTTGCCGTGAACCAGCCGGCGAGGATGCCGCCGACGATGATGACGGGCGTCATCAAGGCGGGGATCGACACCCAGATCGAGCAGAGGAGCTGGCGCAACGTCCCGCGCGGATAGGTCGGATAACCGCGCTTCACGGCATAGACGTGCACCGTGACCATCTGCGCGCCGGCGATCAGCAGGCCGGGCACAACGCCCGCGAGATAGAGGGCGCCGATCGAGGTCGAGATCAACCCGCCCCAGACAATCATCAGGATCGAGGGCGGAATGACCACCGCCAGGACGGCGGAGACAGCGGTGATGGCGACCGAGAAGGAGAGGTCGTAACCCTCCCTGGTCTGGGCATCGATGAAGATCTTGCTCTGACTGGCGGCATCGGCGGTCGAGGAACCGGAGATGCCGGCGAAGAAGACGGAGAGCACCACGTTGATCTGGGCCAGCGAGCCCGGGAAGCTGCCGACGATGGCGCGCGACAGCGCCACCAGCCGGTCGGTGATGCCGCCGACGCTCATCAGGTTGGCCGTCAGCAGGAAGAACGGCACGGCGAGCAGGATGAAGGAGTTGTAGGCGTTGAAAGTTTCCTGCGCGAGCATCATCGTCCCGAGCCGCGGCTCGAGATAGAAGAGCGGCAGGCAGGCCAGGCCGAGCGCAAAGGCCACCGGCACGCGCAGGATCAGCAGCACGAAGAAGCAGCCGAAAAGGATCGAAGCGGCTTCGCCGGCCGAGAAGAGCGCGCCGGTCATGTCGTGCTCCAGCCGAACAGGATGCGGGCTTCGTCGTAGAACTGCTCACCCAGGAAGACGATCCAGGTGACCGCGGCGACGGGCCAGGCGATATGGATCATCCAGAGCGGCAGGTCGGCCAGCTCGGAGGTGCGGTACCAGGCGAAGCTGGTGAACTCGATGCCGCCGACCAGGAAGACGATCGCGAAGGCAAGGATGCCGAGGCGGGCCACGATGCGCACGGCCGCCTCGCCGCGGCGAGGCAGCGTCGGCCATACATCGACCTCGAAATGGGAGGCCTCGCGCACGCCGATCATGGCGCCGATCATGATCATCCAGATGAACAGGAAGCGCGCCATTTCCTCGGTCCAGATATAGGCCGGGATCAGCGCGGTGTAGCGCGAGATCATCTGCAGGGTGACGGGGACGATGATGATGGCGACGGAGAAGGCCAGCAGGCCGGTCAGGAATTTGGCGTAGGCGGCCGTGAACCGGCGCCAGAGGCCGGGTGGCGAGGCAGGAGAACTCATTCGGAAACCGTCCGGAAAAACACACCCGGCTTCAGACCGGGAAAAGGCGCAGCGAAGCCGGTGGCTTCGCTGCGCGTACGGATCAATTGGTGGCGACGATCTGCGTGAAGATGCCGTCGGCGCCGATCTCCTTGGCGTAGGCCGCCATCACCGGATCGACCAGCTTCTTCATCTCGGCGCGGTCCTTGAACGGGATGCGCTTCAGCTTGCCGGCCTTCTCCAGCGCGACGAGCTTCTGTTCGTCTTCGCCGCTCTCGACCTGGCGACCATAGGCGCCGGCTTCCTTGCCGGCCTTGATCACCGCGTCCTGCAGGTCTTTCGGAAGCGACTGGAAGGTCTTGGACGAGAAGCAGACCGGACGGATGGTGATGGCATGCTCGGTCATCGCGAGATTGGGTGCCACCTCGTAGAACTTCATCGACTCGACGCCGGCCGCCTCGTTCTCGCCGGCCGAGATGACGTTGTTCTGGATGGCGTTGTAGACCTCGTTGTAGGCGATCACCGTCGGCGACATCCCGGCCGCGGCGAAGGTCTTGGACCAGATCGGCGCGCCCTGGACGCGGACCTTGAGGCCCTTGATCTCGGCCAGGTTGCTCACCGGCTTGTTGACGAAGATGTTGCGCACGCCACCGCCGGCATAGCCGATCAGCATGACCTGGGCCTTTTGCGCCACCTCGTCGGCCACCGGCTTCAGCAGATCGAGGTCGAGCACCTTGTTCCATTGCGCGAGGTCGCGGAACAGGAACGGCGCGTCGATGAAAGGCGCGGCTTTCGAGAAGGTCGACATGTGGGCTGGCGAGACGACGGCATAGTCCACTGCCTTGCCCTGCGCCATGTACTCGAAATACTGCTTCTCGAGACCCAGCGACGAATTGCGGTGGAGCACGAAGTTGATCGGCTTGCCGTAATACTTCTTCACCAGCTCCTCGAACTTGAGGAGGGTCTTGTTGAAGGCGTGGTCGTCGTTGAACTGCACCGCGCCGTTGAGCGTCAGCGGCGCCTGGGCGTTGGCGATGAACGGTGCCGCGAGAGTCGAGGCGGCGATACCGCCCATCAGCAGTCTGCGCTTCATGTCGTTTCCTCCGAAGGCCCTGTTTTGGTTCTGAGACCGGACCCTGCGCGGACTATGCATGGGTTTGGGATCGGGCGCGACCGAGTTGTCAGACAACATGCCGTCTTTCGAGAGGCTGGTCCGGACTTTGCGTCGGGTTGTGCTGGCGCGCGTTATTCGATATCATCATAACACACAAATATCCTGTATAATGTCCATCAGTACCCTTCCCTCGACCCTTCTGGCGAGATTCGACGGCCCCTTCGTTCCCAAGCTCGTCTCGGTCCTGCGCGAGGGCTACGGGCTGGCGGCGCTGCGGGCCGATGCCGTTGCCGGCCTCACGGTGGCGATCGTGGCGCTGCCGCTCTCGATGGCCATTGCCATCGCCTCGGGCACCACGCCGGAACGCGGGTTGTTCACGGCCATCGTCGGCGGCTTCCTGATCTCGGCGCTGGGGGGCAGCCGGTTCCAGGTCGGCGGCCCCGCTGGCGCCTTCATCGTATTGGTCGCCGCGACGGTCGCGCGCCACGGGATCGAAGGGATGCTGCTCGCCACGTTGATGGCCGGCGTCTTTCTGGTGGCGGCCGGCGCGCTCCGGCTCGGCACCTTCGTCAAGTTCATCCCCTATCCGGTCACCGTGGGGTTCACGAGCGGCATCGCCGTCATCATCTTCGCCAGCCAGATCAAGGACCTGTTCGGCCTCACCCTGCAGGGCAAAGAGCCGGGAGAGTTCGCGGCCAAGCTCGAAGTGCTGGCCGGCGCGGCCGGCACGGTGAACGCCGCGGCCGTCACCCTCGCCGTCCTGACGATCGGCGTGATTCTCGGGCTGCGGAAGCTGCGGCCGCACTGGCCGGGCATGCTGGTCGCCGTGGTGGCCACCTCGGTCGCGACCTTTGCGCTGGGCCTGCCGATCGAGACGATCGGCAGCCGCTTCGGCGGCATTCCCTCGATGCTGCCGGCGCCCAGCCTGCCCGACATGTCGCTGGAGAAGATGCTGGCCGTGTTGCCGGATGCGCTCTCCTTCGCGCTGCTGGGCGCCATCGAATCGCTGTTGTCCGCCGTGGTGGCCGACGGCATGACGGGGCGCCGCCATCGCTCGAACTGCGAACTGGTGGCCCAAGGCGTGGCCAACATCGCCTCGGCGCTGTTCGGCGGCATTTGCGCCACCGGCACGATTGCTCGCACGGCGACCAACGTGCGCGCCGGCGCGCGAGGGCCGGTCGCCGGCATGCTCCACTCGGTGTTCCTGCTGGCCTTCATGCTGCTGGCCGCGCCGCTCGCCGCCTATATCCCGCTGGCCGCCCTGGCCGGCGTGCTGGCGGTGGTCGCTTGGAACATGGCCGAGAAGCATGAATTCATGACCCTGCTGCGCTCCTCGCGCGGCGACGCGGTCGTGCTGCTCTCGACCTTCCTGCTCACCGTGTTCCGCGACCTGATGGAAGGCATCGTGGTCGGCACGGCGCTCGGCGTCATCCTGCTGATCCAGCGCCTGACCGCCACCGCGGGCATCGTGGCCCAGCCCGTCCGCGCGCCCTTTGCCGCCGACCTCGTGACCGACCCGCGGGTGATCGTCTACCGCCTGTCCGGCGCCTTCTTCTTCGGCACGGCCTCGACCGTGGGCGCCGTGCTCGACAACATCGCCGACCAGCACAAGGCCTTCGTCATCGACTTCGGCGCCGTTCCGTTCGTCGATTCGACGGCGGCCAACGTCATTGCCGGCGCCGGCCGAAAGGCGGCACGGCATGGCGTCCGAGTCTATGTCACGGGCGCCACGCCGTCGGTGCGCCACGCGCTGCTGCGGGCCGGCGCCGGACGGCCGCAGGTCCGCTACCTGCCCTCCGTCGACGATGCCGTGCGCGAGGCGCATCTGCTGTAAGATCGGCCATGGCTCCCATCGTTTCGATCGCCACTGCCGCGCTCAGCGCTGAAATTTCCGCCACCGGGGCCGAACTGGTGCGCCTGCGGGATCGCACCGGAGCCGATCTTTTGTGGGATGGCGACCCCGCCTTCTGGACCGGCCGCTCGCCGCTGCTGTTTCCCATCGTCGGTGAAGTGAAGGGCAATCGACTCACGGTGGCGGGTAAGGCCCACGACATCGGCCGCCATGGCTTTGCCCGCACCTCGACCTTTGCCGTGGTTAGGTCCGACGCCGCGTCCTGCACCTGGCGGCTCGAGTCGAGCGAGGCGACGCGGCGCCAGTATCCCTTCGAGTTCCGCCTCGACGTCACCTACCGGATCGAAGGCGCCACGTTGCAAATGGAAGCCGAGGTCACGAACACCGGGGTTGCCGTCATGCCGGCCTCGTTCGGCTTCCATCCGGCCCTGCGCTGGCCGCTGCCCTACGGCAAACCACGGGCAGTCCACGAGATCGTCTTCGAGCGGGATGAGCCTGCATCGATCCGGCGGCCGATCGACGGACTGCTGAGTGCGGCACAGTACCCGTCGCCGGTGCGCGATCGTCATCTCCTGCTGCAAGACGATCTGTTCGAAGACGGCGCGCTGGTGTTCGACACGCTGGCAAGCCGCAGCGTCGTCTATGGCGAAGCCATCCGCGTCGATTTCCCGCGCATGCCGCATCTCGGCATCTGGACCAAACCAGGCGCCGGCTATGTCTGTATCGAGCCGTGGCAGGGCCACGCCAGCCCCGAAGGCTTCGACGGCGAGCTGGCCGACAAGCCCGGTGTCGTCGCCATCGCGCCAGGCGCGACGGAGACGTTCGCGATGTCGATCAGCGTTTCGCCGCCAGGCTCCTGAACAGCGCGTCGCTGCGGTCGTCGGCAGGGAAGAAGCTCTCGACGCGGACTTCCTGCAGGGTGATGTCCTGCGGCGTTCCCAGGGTGGCGATGGTGGTGAAGACGGAGAGCGCCCTGCCGCCCACCAGATAGTCGACCGTCAGCACCGGCCCTGGCCGCTCCTCGAAGCGCAGCTTGCGGAACGAGGCGGGCACGTCGGGATATGCCATGATCTCCTCGATGAAGGCGAGCGCCCGGGGCTCGCCGCCGGCCGCCAGGATCTCGGCATAGGTCGTCGACACGAGATAGCGCGCGACTTCCTCCCAGTTGGAGATTTTCAAGCGCAGCGCCTTGGGATCGAGAATCCAGCGCAGCAGGTTGGGTGTCTTGCCCGGTGGCGGCGGTGGCGGCATGCCCTCGAACAGGAAGACGGTGAAGGCGTTGGCTGCCTCGTTGGCCTGCAGCAGGTTCCACAGCCGGTCGATCACGACCGCGGGGTAGGGCTCCTGCTGCTTCAGCATGAAGTCGATGGCCCGGCGCACCGGAGCGAGTTCGGGCGCGGCGAGGTTGCTCTCGCGATAGGCCGGCGCGAAGCCCGCCGCCAACAGCATCTCGTTGCGCTGGCGCAGCGGCACGTCGAGCGCGGTCGAGAGCTGGACCACCATCTCGCGGCTGGGGCGGGCACGACCCGATTCGAGGAAGCTGACATGGCGCTGCGAGACGCCGGACTGCAGCGCCAGCGCGAGCTGGCTGGCGCCGCGGCGGCGGCGCCAGGCGCGCAGCATGGGACCGAACGTGTCGGCAGGAGGAGAGGACACCGAAGCGGGAGTTGTACTCATGGCGCCAAGCCTAACACCGGCCCGCGGGCCCGCCGATTACCTCGTGCGTAATTGAGAGACCGGTGGGGGAATGCGATCTCCCGATCGTCCGCAACCAAAGGAGGACGACATGACCGCTTCATCCGATCGCCTGCTGCGCCGCACTCTCTGGGCCAATGCCATCCTGTCCATGTGTTCTGGCGCCGTCCTGGCGGCCCTGGCCAATCCCTTGGCTGCGATGGCCACCCATGCGCCGCTGGAGGTGCTGGACCTCGATCTCGCCATTGTGCTGGAACTGCTGGGCCTGGGCTTCGTGGCCTTCGGCGCGGTGTGCGGCTGGGTCGCCTCGCGCCCCGACATGCCCCTGGGCTGGGCCCGGGCGATCTTCGTCCTCGACGCCTCCTGGGTGGCGATCAGTGCCGTGATCCTGATGCTGCCGGCTTCCTGGACGCTGACCGGCATCGCGGGCATCGTCGTCATCGCGCTGATCGTGGCCGACCTCGCGATCCTCGAGTATCTCGGCCTGCGCCGCATCAGCACCGCCCACTAGACGCTGACCAGAGGAAACGATCATGGACAGGCTTCAGCTCCTGAACGACATCAAGCTGCCCTTCGCCGAAGTTCTGGGGCTGAAGTTCACGGAAGCGAGCGAGACCGGGGTGAAGGCCGAGATGGTCGTGCGCCCCGAGCTCTGCACGCGGCCCGCCATCCTGCACGGCGGCGCGGTGATGGCTTTCGCCGACACGCTGGGCGCCGCCGCCACGGTGCTCAACCTGCCCGAGGGCAAGGGCACGACGACGATCGAGAGCAAGACCAACTTTGTCGGGCCGGCGCCGGTCGGCAGCACGGTGATCGGCGAGACCACGCCGGTCCATCGCGGCCGCCGCACCATGGTGTGGACCACCCGCATCACCACCGCCGAGGGCAAGCTCGTGGCGGTCGTCACCCAGACCCAGATGGTGCTGTAGCGTCGTCCTCGTCATCCGAGCGAAGCGAAGGATCTGGCCCCGTTCAGCACGCGCTCTTCGAAGCGGATGGGAGGTCCTTCGCCGTGCGCTCAGGACGACCGGGAAGAGGGAGCTGTTCTACCGTCCCGACATGAGGGCGGGCACGAAGGCGTTCAGCACCTTGTCGGCTTCGGCCGCTGTCTGGCCGCTCTTCTGTGCCCAGTTGATGACGATCTTCACGAAGTGCTCGCGGTAACCGATGAGCAG
>Ga0182739_1002540_pt1 | contig 16980 bp, 20 predicted proteins | sample eDN5th30CBELigBY_FD_128873 | JGI IMG/M metagenome (GOLD analysis project Ga0182739, IMG submission 128873) | Enriched backyard soil microbial communities from Emeryville, California, USA - eDNA 5th pass 30_C BE-Lig BY (version 2) (version 2) | ecosystem: Environmental > Terrestrial > Soil >... | reverse complement strand
GGGCCCGACACGCAAAGGAGCCGTACGATGCAAACCGATCATCCCGTCGTATCCCGCCATGAATGGACTCTCGCGCGCGACGCGCTGTTGCGGCGCGAGAAAGAACTGACCCGCGCCGAGGACGCGCTGACGCGCTCGCGCATGGCCCTGCCCTGGGTCAGGATGGACAAGGCCTACACCTTCGACGGCGCGCACGGCCCCCAAGGCCTGGCGGACCTCTTCCAGGGGCACAGCCAGCTCATCGTCTATCACTTCATGTTCAGCCCCGATTGGGAGGACGGCTGCGTGGGCTGCTCGTTTCTGGCCGATCACCTGGACAGCGCGCTGATGCACCTGCGCCACCATGACGTCTCGGTGGTCGCCATATCGCGCGCCCCGCAGGCCAGGCTGGCGGCCTTCAAGCAACGCATGGGCTGGAAGTTCGACTGGTATTCGTCCGAGCGCAGCGATTTCAACTTCGACTTCCAGGCGTCCGTGGCGCAGGCGGACGGCGCCGTGGAGGAGCGCCCCGGCGCCAGCGTCTTCTTCCGCGACCCGGACGGCGAGATCTTCCACACCTATTCGGCCTTCGAACGCGGCGTGGAGCGGCTGTCCGGGGCCTACAACTACCTGGACATCGCGCCGCTGGGCCGCAACGAAAACGGCCCGTACTTCGATGTGCGCGACTGGCTGCGCCACCATGACCGATACGGCGAAACCGCGCACGGTACGTGCCGCCACCAGGCCTAGGCGCGGGGCTGCGCCGGGCGCGGGCATGGCGAGCCTGTGGCTGGCCTGCATGGCCGCGATGGCTGTCGGCCTGCTGGTCGACACATGGCGCACGCCCGCCGCGCTGCTGGCCAGCGAATGCGGCGCGCCCGGCACGCTGGCGCAGCTTGCGTGGCGGCATGCCGCGCTGATGCCGGCGAGCTCCGCGGCCATGGCGTTGGCCGCCCTGCTGCCTTGGCCCGGTTCGCAAGCCAGGCTGGGCGAGCGCGCGCTGTGCGCCGTCCTCATGGCGATCGGCATGGTGCTGGGTGCGCGCCTGGGCGTTCAGACCGCGCTGAATGTGGACGCGTCGCCCTTTGCGGGCATGGTGCTGGGCATGGTTGCGGGCATGACCGCCGCCCTGATGCCCGTCGGCGCCCTCAGCGCCTGGCGCCGGTAAGCGGGCGCACGGGCGCGGCCGCCGGTTCGATGGGCGCGGCGCCCGGCGCCTGGATTTCCAGCGCGCCGTTGGCCTGCGCCACGCACGGCAGGATCCAGCCTTCTTCCTTCTCGTCGCGCGACAGGCCGGGCCATTCGATGCCGTACGCCACGGAACCCTCCAGCATCAGGCACATGCAGGCCCGGCACGTGCCATTGCGGCACGAGCTGGGCAACTTGATCCCGGCCGCCTGCGCCGCCATCAGCACCGACGTGCCCGCCGGCGCGTCAAAGCGCAGGCCGGACGGCTGGATGAGTACGGGATGGGAAGCCATGGCCGTCGTGTCGGCGCGCGCCGCTCAGGCGGCGTGGTCCTGCCAGTCCAGCTTCCAGGCGCCGGACAGCACGTTCTGCATCCACAGCACGCAGGTCAGCGTCTTGGCGTCGGTGACCTCGCCCCTGCCGCAAGCCTGGACCAAATCTTCGGGCCGCGTGCTGATCACGTCCAGGAACTCGTCCTGGTCGAGCTGACGCTCTCCCGCCCGCAGGCCGCGCGCAAAGAAAATGTGGATGATTTCGGTGGAATAGGCGATGGCCAGGTGCAAAGCGCCCGCATGGGCCCACTGGCCGGCGGTGTAGCCCGTTTCCTCGAGCAGCTCGCGCTTGGCGCACACCAGCGGGTCCTCGCCCGGATCGAGCTTGCCCGCGGGGAATTCGGTCATCACGCGGCCGATGGGATAGCGGAACTGGCGCTCGAGCAGGACCCGTCCGTCGTCCAGCAGCGGGATGACCACCACCGCGCCCGGATGCACCACGTATTCGCGGATGCCGGTGTGGCCGTTGGGCAGGCTGACGGTGTCGCGGCGGATCTTCAGGAAGCTGCCGTCGTACGGCGCCTCGCTGCTCAAGAGCGTTTCGACGAGATGGGTATCGGTTGGGCGGGTCATGAGAACGTGTGGATCAGGGGTATGCGCGAGACCGGCGCGGGCACGCCTGCGAGCTTACCATCGGCCCGCCGACCGCCGCGCAGCCGACCCCGCTCAGCCGAACTTTCGCGCCGCGTCCAGCGCCAGGCCAGCGCCGATGCTGCCGAAAAGATCGCCCTCGACGCTGCGCGCCTCGGGCACCAGCCGGGACACGCTTTCCCGCAGGCGCGGCACGCGGCTGGAGCCGCCCGTGAAAAACACGGTATCCACGTCCGCCGTCGACACCCCCGCGTCGCGCAGAAGCTGGCCCACGGTGGTCTCGACTTTGTCGATCAATCTTCCCACGCAGGCGTCGAACGACGGGCGCGTCACCTCCACCCCCAGCTCGGGCGCGACGCGCGACAGATCGATGCGCGCGGCCGGCGCGTCCGACAGCGCGATCTTGGCTTCTTCCACCTGCACCGCCACCCAATGGCCCGCCCGTTCCTTGACCAGGTTCAGCAGCAGGTCGATCTTCTGGCGGTCGCCGGCCTCGGCACGGATATAGGCGAAGTGTTCGGCCGCCTTGCGCGTATAGGCTTGGTTGATGGTGTGCCAGCAGGCCAGGTTGCCGTACTGGGTCGATGGCACGTCCTTGCCGCTGCGCAACTGGCTGCCCAGCCCCAGCAGCGGCATGACGTGCGCCAGGCTCAGTTGCTTGTCGAAATCCACCCCGCCGATGTGCACGCCGCCGTAGGCCAGGATGTCGTCGCGGCGGTCGGGCTTGGCCGCGCGGTCCGGTCCCAGGCGGATCAGCGAGAAGTCCGACGTCCCCCCGCCAATGTCGATCACCAGCACCAGTTCCTCGCGGCGGATCTGCGACTCGTAGTCGAATGCGGCCGCGAGCGGCTCGAACTGGAACTCGATGTCGGTGAATCCCACGCTGCGCGCGATCTCTTCCAGCGTGTCCTGGGCGGTCTGGTCCGCAGCCGTGTTGTCGTCCACGAAGAACACCGGACGGCCCAGCACGGCGCGGGTAAAGCCACGGCCGGCGGCCGTCTCGGCGCGCGCCTTCAATTCGGCGATGAAGCGTGTGAGCAGCACGCGGAACGGGATCGAGCGGCCCTGCACTTCCGTGGAACCGTCGATGAGCGAACTGCCCAGGAGGCTCTTCATCGAGCGCATCAGGCGGCCGTCATAGCCCGCCAGATAGTCGGAAATAGCCGCGCGGCCATAGCTGACCTCGGCGTCCTCGTCGTGAAAGAAGATGGCCGACGGCAAGGTGGTCTTGCCGTCCTCCAGCGCCAGGAGCGCGTGTTGGTCGGGACGGCTCCAGCCGACGGTGGAATTGGAGGTGCCGAAGTCGACGCCGCAGGCGGTGGGAATCATGGGAATTCAGGCGCTGAAAGCAAAACGGCGCACAAGTGTACCCGCTTCGGCTCCGCGCCCGGCCTTCCCCGGGGCTATTGCTGCTGGCGACGCTGCTCCAGTTCCCGCAGGCATTGCTCCACGCCGGCCTGCATCTGCGCGTTGGACACCGCGGCCCGGTCCGACACCTGGCGGCAGCGCTGGAACTCCGCCTGGCTGGCCGGCGTGTCGCGGATCACCACCGGCGGGGTCTCCGGCGTCACGGTCATGCGCAGCGTCGATGGCGGCGACAGGCTGCCCTCCCGGGAGGGGAACTGCATTTCCTGCGTGGCGGGCGCGGCGTTCTGGGCCTGCGCGGCGCCCGCCGCGCACAGGGCGGCAAGGAGGAAAACGGTGATGTGGCGTTTTTTCATGGCGACCTCCGTTCGATAAGACGGCGCCCGGGCGGCGGGCCGACGGCCGGCCCCAGGGCGCGCCGCTTATGGTAGCCCCAGCCGCCCCGGGGCGTCGTGCCAAGACGCTACATGAGGCGCGCCAGATGTTTCCTGCCGTTTCCGGGACGCAGATCAGCGCCGGCGCGGGGTCTTGCGCAGCGGATCCAGCAGCGAAGACAGGCCGTTGTGGTCCAGTTCAAGCATGAGGGCCAGCAGGCGCCCCAGCTCACCGGGCGGAAATCCCTTGCGCGCGAACCACGCAAGATAGGCCCCCGGCAGATCGGCAATCAGCCGCCCCTTGTACTTGCCGAAGGGCATCTCGCGGGTCACCAGCAGGGAAAGCAGTTCCGGATCCATCGCATTCACCGCGGCGATGTTTCGAAAAGCGCGCGTTGGACGTCGATGACGATAAGAGCGGAGGTCATGGGGAATTCCATGCGCTCATCCCACCGTACCAATGCGCGGCTCGCACCGCACCGGGAAATTCACCGAGTTGGCGATGAAGCAGAAATGATGCGCGCGTTCGTGCAGTTTTTCCGCCAGCGCGACGTCGTCGCCAGCGCGGATCGTGACCTGGGGCCGCAGCGTGACCTGCGAAAATGCGCCGCCGCGCTCGGGGTCTTCGATCATCACGCCCTGCGCTTCGTCGCGGTATGCCTCGACCGTCACGCCCTCGACCGCGCACAGGTGCAGATACCAGAGCTTGTGGCAGGCCGAGAGCGAGGCCACCAGCATGTCCTCGGGGTTCCAGCGCGACGGGTCGCCGCGGAACGCCGGGTCCGATGACCCCGGCACATCGGGCTTGCCCGCGGACTGGATGAGGTGGTCGCGGGAGTAGGCCGCGTAGCCGGACGTGCCCGCGCCGGTATTCCCGGTCCAGTCCACGGTAACGGTGTATTGGTGTTCGCCCTTCATGCCTGTCATCCCAGTCGGCGCGCCGGCGGCCCCATGCCGCCCTGTGCGCGCAAAGCAGGGCGAGCTTAGCGCAGGCGCGGGGCGCGCGGTAGCGGTTGGCCTGGGGTCGTCGCCTTACATCCCGTTTCAGCACGGCCCGGTTACTGTCCGTATCGTGGATACGCGTCTTGCCGCCAATCACCCGCCACACAGGAGCTCGCCATGATGAAAACCACCCTGACCTGCACCCTGAGTCTTGCGTTGCTTGCCGGCTGCGCCCCGTCCAAGCCCATCACCGCCCGCTCGGTGCCGGTGGACAATCACACCGCGCGCAACTCCCTGGACTGGGAGGGCAGCTACGACGGCACCCTGCCCTGCGCCGATTGCCCGGGCATCCGCATGCGCCTGACGCTCATGAAGGACGGCCGATACGAAAAGCTGACCCAATACCTGGACCGCCAGCCCGAGCCGGAGATCGTGACCGGCACCTTCAGTTGGGAGTCCGACGGCAGCACGATCCGGCTCGACGCGGCGGGCGACAGCCAGCGTTTCTTCGTCGGCGAGAACCAGGTCACGATGCTGTACCGCGACGGCACGCGCCCCACCGGCCCGCTCGCCGGGCAATACATCCTGCGCCGCGCCCAATAGGCCATCGCACCGCGGAGGGCTTTGGCGCTATCCTCTGGCATCGACCGCGCCCGGCGGCGCGTCCCCTCCAGCAAGGAAGCCATGAAGACCGAATCCGAAATGCTCTCCGCCTTTGCTCCCACGGGCGTGCTGCGCGCGTCCATCAACCTGGGCAACCCCATCCTCGCCAACACCGATCCCGCCACCGGCCAGCCCGGCGGCGTGTCGGTGGACCTGGCCACGGAGCTTGCGCGCCGTCTGGACGTGAAGCTGGAACTTGTCGTGTTCAAATCCGCCGGCGAATCCGTCAACGCCGTCGCGGCAGAGCAGGCGGACGTGGGATTTTTCGCGATCGACCCGCTGCGTGGCGAGCAGATCGCCTTCACCGCGCCGTATGTCGTGATCGAGGGCGCCTACCTGGTGCGCGAGGATTCGCCCATCAAGAGCCGGGAAGAGGTCGACAGCAAGGGCCAGCGCGTCGTCGTGGGCAAGGGCAGCGCCTATGACCTGTATCTGACCCGCGAACTCAAGCAGGCCGAGATCTTCCGCGCCCCCACGTCGCCCGCCGTGGTCGACACCTTCCTGCAGGAAAACATGGAAGTGGCCGCGGGCGTGAAACAGCAGCTCGAAGCGGATGCCCGGCGGCTCGGCGGACTGCGCCTCCTGGACGGCCATTTCATGCTGATCCGCCAGGCCATGGGCGTGCCCAAGCGCCGCGGCGTCAAGGCCAGCGCCTACCTCTCGGCGTTTGTCGAGGCCATGAAGCAGTCGGGCTTCGTCGCCGATGCGCTGGCGCGCCACAAGATCCAGGGCGCCGCCGTGGCGCCGCTGGAGGCTGAGGCGAAGGCCTAGCCGCCCGCTGCGGGCGAGGCCTCGGCCAACATCTGGCGTAGCCGGAACTTCTGCACCTTGCCGCTGGGCGTCGTGGGCAAGGCGTCCCGGATCTCCAGGCGTTCCGGAATGTACTGGACCGCGACGCCAAGCCCCTTCAGAAAGCCCACCAGTGCGGCCAGCTCCAGTTGCTGGCCGCGCTTCAACGTGACGACGGCGCACGCCCGCTCGCCCAGCCGCTCATCGGGATAGGCGACGATGGCGGCGCTTTCCACCGCCGGATGCCGATACAGCAGCGATTCGATCTCCACCACGGGGATGTTCTCGCCCCCACGGATGATGACGTCCTTGCTGCGGCCCGTGATGCGCAGATACCCGTCCGCATCAATGCGCGCCATGTCGCCCGTGTCGAACCAGCCGTCAGCGTCCGTCGCGTTGAGCTGCGGCCGCTTCAGGTAGCCGCCGAAGTTGGAAGCGGATCTCAACCACAGGCAGCCCTCCTGGCCCGCCGGCAGCACGGTCCCCGACGCGTCCGTGACCTTGATCTCCACCCCGGGCAGCGGCCGGCCGTCAGTGGTGCAGGCGCGCTCGTCCGCGTCCTCCGGCAGCGTCAGCGTGACCGCGCCGTTCTCGGTCATGCCCCAGGCCGAGATGATCTTGGCGCCCAGCGTGCGGCTTGCCTGTTCAACCAGGGGTCCCGGTATCGGCGCGCCCGCGCACAGAAAGGTGCGCAGCGTCGGCACCGGATTGCCCGACTGCGCCACCTCGCGCGCAATGTCGGTCAGAAAGGGGGTGGAGGCCATGCTGAAGGTGACGCCGTGCTCGCGCATCAACCGCGCGGCCGTCGCCGCGTTCCAGATATCCAGCGTCACGGCGCTGGCCTGAAGGTAGAAAGGCATCATCAGCCCGTACATGAAGCCGGTCTGGTGAGCCATGGGCGAACCCATCAGCACCACATCGTCCGGCCCCAGACGCAGGCGCTCGGCGTAGGCGGCGATGTTCGACAGGCACGTGTTGGCGGTGTGCATCACGCCCTTGGGCTCGCCTGTGGTGCCCGATGTGTACATGAGCTGCGTGACGTCGTCCGGACCGGGCCGGGAACGGGTCAGGAGGGCGCGCGCATCCGGCTCGCGCTCCCAGGCCGGGTCGCTCAGTCGGGCCTCGAAGCTGTCGGGCCCCGCGCCGCCCACAACAATCACATGTTCCAGCGCGGGTACGGCCGCGCGCAGGCTCTCGACCATACCGGGGTAATCGAAGCCGCGAAAGCGATCCGGAATGATGAGCACGCGGGCTTCGCTGTGATGCAGCATGAACGACAGCTCGCGCTGACGGAAGATGTGCATCAGCGGATTCATGACCGCGCCGATGCGCGAGCACGCCAGGTACGTGACAACGAACTGCCAGCCGTTCGGCAACTGGCAGGCCACCACGTCTCCCCGCCCCACGCCCAGGCGGGCCAGCCCGACGGCCACCCGATCGGCCAGCGACGCCAGCTCGCGGCTGGTGAACTGCCTTGCCACGCCCTGTTCTGCCTGCACCGCGGTCAACGCAATCTTCTCCGGCCGCGACGCCGCGTAATCGTCCAGCAGATCGTTGATCGTGCGGTCCGGCCACCAGCCGCGCGCGATGCTCTCGGCCCGGCGCGGCGCAATCAGTACGGCGTCGAATTCCATGGCTACGTCTCCCTTATGGTTGTGATGTCCGCTGTCACCCGCCCCACTATGCCGGCACCGCCCCGCGTCCAGCCCGATGGCGCGCGATGATGAGTTTCATGATCTGCGCGGTACCGTCCCCGATCTGAAATCCCAGCACGTCTCGCAGCCGCTGCTCCATCACGCCGCGGTCGTAGCCCCCGTGACCGAACGTCAGCAGGCACTGGTGCACCACGTCATACGCGAGCTTGGGCGCCCACCATTTGCACATGGCGGCCTGCGACCCGTGCGGCTGGCCCCGGTCCTTGAGCCACAGCGTCTGCAGGCACAGCAGCCGCGCCGCCTCGACCTGCGTGTCGCCTTCGGCAAGCGGATGCGACACACCCTGGAACGCGGACAGCGGCTTGCCGAACGCCTCGCGCTGCGTCGCGTAGTCCCAAGCCTCGTCCAGCGCGGCGCGCGCGACGGCCAGGACCTGTAAGCCGATGAGCGCCCGCGAGTAGTCAAAGCCCTGCATCACCTGCGCAAAGCCCCCGCCCTCCTCGCCCAGCAGGTGGTCGGCCGGCACACGGACGTTCTCAAAGAACAGCGACCCGCGCCCGATCGCGCGCTGACCATGGCAGTCGTACCGGTTGCGGGTGATGCCGGGCAGGTCCAGCGGCACGAGCACCGCGGTCACGCCGCGCGCGCCCGAGTCCGCCGGGCCGCTGCGGCCGAACACGACTGCGGCGTCGGCCTGGTCGGCCGCGGAAATGGATGCCTTTTCCCCGTTCAGCACGTAATGGCCGTCAACACGCTCCACGCGCAACTGCAGATTGGCGGCATCGGAGCCGCCACGCGGCTCGGTCAGCGCAATGGCCAGCAGCGCCTCGCCTTGCGTCAACCGTGCCAGCCAGGGCCTGGCGACGTCGGGGCGGCCATGCTGCGCCAGGATCTGCCCGTTCAGGGATGCGAGCAGATTCACGTACGACATGCTGAGGTCAGCGCGCGCCACCGCTTCATGGATGACGCCCGCCGCGAGGCACCCCATGCCTTGCCCGCCGCAAGCCTCGGGCAGTTCGGGGGCAATAAAGCCCATGGCGCCCATGTCCCGCATCAGGCCGCGATCCAGCACGCGCGTCCGGTCACGCTCCTGGCAACCCGGCGCGATGCGCCCGTCGGCAAAACGCCCCGCGTGTTCAGACAACGCGGACAGGTCCTCGTCGATATACGGATTCATGCCGTCTCCTTCGGGCTCGCCCTTCCGGGCGGCCCGCTGTTATTCCTCGCCCGTACACGACGGGCGCGTGGCCGCGGTGCGCCTACTTCGCGAACTGGCGGAAATCGGGCTTGCGCTTTTCCTGGAACGCGCGCACGCCTTCGCGCGACTCGTCGGTGTCGTAATAGAGCTTGAGCGCATACATGCCCATGCCGGCGATGCCGGCCTGGTGCGCCGTGTCCATGTTGAAAGACCGCTTGGCGATCGCGAGCGCAGTGGGGCTTTTTTCCATGATCTCGGCGCACCACCTTCCGATCTCTTCGTCGAGCTGCTCATGCGGCACCACCGCATTGACCAGCCCCATGGCCAAGGCCTCGGACGCGGGATAGCGGCGGCACAGGTACCAGATCTCGCGCGCCTTCTTTTCGCCGACCACGCGCGCCAGGTAGGCGGTGCCGTAGCCCGGGTCCACCGAGCCGACCTTGGGTCCGACCTGTCCGAATACCGCTTTTTCCGATGCGATCGTGAAATCGCAGATGGTGCACAGCACGTTGCCGCCGCCAATGGCATAGCCCTGGACGCGGGCGATCACCGGCTTGGGCACGTCGCGGATGGCATTGTGCAGTTCCTCCATCGGCAGCCCGATGGTGCCGCGGCCATCGTATTGGCCGGCATGGGCCGACTGGTCCCCCCCCGTGCAGAAGGCCTTTTCTCCGGCGCCGGCCAGCACGATCACGCCGATCTCGGGCGCATAGCCTGCGCGGTTGATGGCGTGGATCAGCTCGTCGCAGGTCCGGCCGCGGAACGCATTCATTTTTTCGGGGCGGTTGATCGTGATCCAGGCGGCGCCGCCGCGCACGTCGTACAGAATGTCTTCGTAGTTCATCATGGCTCCATGAAGGGAAGGTGGGCCGCGCGGCCTCAGCCGTTCATCGTCAGTCCGCCGGACACGCTGAGCACCTGCCCCGTGACGTAGGCCGCGTCGTCGCTGGCAAAGAAAAGGATTGCGCCGGGCAGATCATCGGGCTGACCGATACGGCCCAGCGGAATCGCGCGCGTAAAGGCTTCGACGAGCTTTTCGGGGTTGCCCGCGCCCTCCTTGTAGTCGGCAAACAGCGCCGTATCCGTCGGCCCGGGGCAAACCACATTCACGGTGATGCCCTGCCGCGCATGTTCGCGCGCGATGGTCTTGGAAAACGCCACGATGCCTCCCTTGCAGGCGGCATAGACCGCCTCGCCGGAGGACCCGACGCGCGCCGCGTCCGACGCGATGTTCACGATGCGCCCGGCCTTGCGTGCGGCCATGCCGGGCAGTACCGCGTGGTGCAGGTGCAGGGCGCCCAGCAGATTGATCGCGATGAGCCGTTCCCATTGCGCGGGCTCGGTCTTGGTGAAGGGCTTGAACACGTCCCATCCTGCGTTGTTGACCAGGATGTCGACCGGCCCCAGCGCCGACTCCGTTTGCGCGACGGCGGCATCCACCTGCGCACGCTGCGTGATGTCGCAGGCAATCGCCAACGCGCGCCCGCCGGCCGCCGCGATGTCGTCCGCCACGCGCTGCGCGTGCTCTGCGTTGAGATCCAGGACCGCCACGGCGGCGCCTTCCTGGGCGAAGCGCCGGCAGGTAGCCCCGCCGATACCGCCACCGCCGCCCGTCACGATTGCCGTTTTGCCCGCCAGTCTTTGCATGATTTCCTCTGCCCAGGTTGCTGGCTTGGTATCCTTGTCCCACTGATACGGAATCAAGCCGATATACGTAAACATGTTTACGCATATTAGAAGCAGCCCTACCCGCGATCAAGCACCGGACGCGCAAATAAGACCTATGACAAACCCTAATAAAAACACCGAAATAGCCCGAATGGAGCTGGCCAACCGGCTATTCTTCCGACTGTATCAATGTGCAAACATGCTGCATAAAACGGGAAGCCGCGCAGTGGAACACCTGGGGCTCACCACGCAGCAATGGGCCGTGCTGGGCGCCTTGTCGCGCCCCGAAGCCGAAGGCGGCATGAGTGTGGGCGATCTGGCGCGCTACCTCATGGTCAGCCGCCAAAGCCTGTCTGGACTGATCAGCCGTATGGAGCGGGACGGCCACATTGCCAGTGCGCCCGACGGCCGCGACCGGCGCTCTCGCCTGGTCACCATGACCGAACGCGGCCGCAAGGTGTGGACGCAGGACGCCACGCCCCGCATCCACGACTACTACGAAGGCGCGCTGGCGGAATTCTCCATGGGCGACCTCAGCCACACCCTGCACTACCTGCTCAAGCTGCTGGACAATATGCAGCAACTGGACCGGGACGTGGGACAGGAAGAGGCTCAGTAGCGGCGGGCACGGGTTCCACGAAGCGCAGCCGGCAAGCCCGCGCGACGCGGGGCCTGCCGACACGCTTGCCGGCGAACTGATCGCCAGGCTAGTGGCTGATCATCCACGGCCTCGCGCCCGCGAATGACTTGGCGCCGTCCGCCGACGTCCGGGTCTTGCCGCGCGAACGCGGGCCGGTGCAGCACCCGCAGTTCATGCCGTGCCCGCCGCGCGTGCTGCGCGGCTCGTTCGCGCTGCGCTCGTTGGCCGCCCGCGCCCGATTGACCGCGGAAGACAGCGCCGAAATCGCCGGCGCCCCGCCCACGATGCGGCCGGCCATCGCGCCGCACTGCGGGCACGCCGCCGGATCTCGCCACTGCGCCAGCGGCCGCAACGCGGCGAATTCCCCGCAATCCCCGCACGCATAGTCATACATCGGCATCGTCGTGTCTCCTAACGGTCGCGAGACAGCGGCATGTCCACGCCGCCCTGGATGTGCTTGACTGGGCCCGACGCCGACGGCTGGATATCGAAATCGAAGATCTCCGTGGGCAGCCAGAGCGTGGCGCACGAGTTGGGAATATCGACGACCCCGCTGATGTGCCCTTGCACCGGCGCGCAGCCCAGCAGCGAATACGCCTGCGCGCCCGAATAGCCGAACTTCTTCAGGTACTCGATGGCGTTCAGGCACGCCTGACGGTAGGCCACGTTCACGTCCAGGTAATGCTGCTTGCCCGCTTCGTCGACCGAAATGCCTTCGAAGATCAGGAAGTCCTTGTAGGCCGGCGTGATCGGGCTGGGCTTGAAGATCGGATTCCTGATGGCGTACTTGTCCATGCCGCCCTTGATCAGCGACACACGCATGTGCACCCAGCCAGCCATTTCGATCGCCCCGCAGAACGTGATCTCGCCATCGCCCTGCGAAAAATGCAGATCGCCCACCGACAGCCCGCCGCCCTTCACGTATACCGGGAAAAACACGCGCGCCCCGCGCGACAGGTCCTTGATGTCGCAATTGCCGCCATGCTCGCGCGGCGGCACCGTGCGCGCGCCCTCGCCTGCCGCCTTGTCGCGGTCCACGCCTTGCAGCGCGCCCATGTGCGCCGTCTTGGGCGCGGGGGGATTGGCCAGCGGCGGCACGCGATTCGGATTGGTGTCGATCAGCGCCTGCTCGCGCCGGTTCCACTCGTCCAGCAGCTTCCTGTCCGGCAGGCAGCCGATCAGCCCCGGATGGATCAAGCCCGCGAAGTTGACGCCGGGAATATGCCGCGACGACGTGAACATGCCATGGAAATCCCAGATGGATTTCTGCGCGTGCGGAAAATGATCGGTGAGGAAGCCCCCGCCATTGTTGCGGCTGAAAAAGCCATTGAAGCCCCACAGGCTGTCGGGCTTGGCGCCAATATCCAGCAGATCGACCACCAGCAGGTCGCCGGGTTCCGCGCCCTCCACGCCCACGGGACCGGACAGGAAATGCACGGTGGACAGATCCACATCGCGCACGTCGTCGGCGCTGTCGTCGTTCTTGATCGCGCCGCCCGTCCAGTCATAGGTTTCCAGAATGAAATCGTCCCCCGGCTTCACCCACACGGCCATCGGAATATCCGGATGCCAGCGGTTGTGGATCTGCTCGTTGTCGTAGGGGGATTGTTCCAGATCGACACTGATAAGCGTGTTGGTCATTCTCTTTCATCTCCGTCGTGACGAGTTGATAAAACAGAACTTCAGCCGGATACAGGTCCAAATGCACGTTCAAATACCCGTCCAAATCCCGTTGCGGGCTGGATCTTGGGATCGATTGAACCTTCAACGATGGTAGACGCGTTCACGCGTTTGGACATACTGGTTTTCCATGCAGTGGCAGCGCGCGTGCCGCCCGGCGCAACGGGGCCATTTCGCAGCAGTTATCATGCAAGCCACGCTTTCACGCACTACCAAGGTTTCATACGCATGGCCGCAATCCACCGCCCGTCCTTCGCCGCCCTCCTGATCATCGCCGCCTGCGCCAGCGCGCCTGCGATTGCCGCCGATGACTGCATCGCGCGGGTTGACGCGGAATTGGCCCGCATCGATCAGGCGCAGGACATCCAGCGCACGCGCGAGGCGGCCAACAACCTGGAGCTGAATCGGGAGTTGTGCCAGGGCCGGCTGGACCTGCTGGATGCGCGTTTTGCGCTAAGCGACGACTTTGAGGCTTGCCGGCGCAAAGGCGTGCAGTTCTCGGATCAGGTCACGCGCACGCTGACGGGCGCCTCCGAAGATCTCACGGACATGAAGGCCTCGTGGATCCGGGTCTGCGGTCTGCAGATGAAGGACTGATCGGGGAGCGGGACGCAGCCCCAGAAAGGGGCTGCGCGATGATGGCAAAGGTTGCGACTGCGGCTGCAAAGGCAGCCACAGTGATCAGCGCCCGACGCCGCTTTACGCGGCCTTCTTCTCCACATCGCGCGGAAAGAAGATCGCGCGGCTCGGATCAAAGCCGTACAGATGCTCGTACTCCGGCGCGTCGACCGCCAGCGCAAGCACCGATTCCAGGATGAAATCCGCCTTGTCGTCTGACAAGAGCGCGCTGAAATTCAGCCGCACAAAGCCGGGCTTTTCGATCTCGCGTCCATCCAGGATGGCTTGCCGCATCTGGAGCGACTGCGCCTCGTCGATATCCAGCAGGCGATGCACATAAGGCCCCGCGCACGCGCAACCGCCGCGAGCCTGGATGCCAAAGCGATCGCTCAGCATGCGCGTCACCAACTGTTGATGCACGAAGCCACCCTTGCCGTCGCGAACCCGGAACGAGAAGATCGGCAGACGCTGCGCGGTCAGCGAACCCAGCAGCTCCAGACGCTCCGCGCCCTGCCACGCCGCCAGCGCGCGCTGCACGAAATGCGCATGGCGCTGCTGCATGAAATCGGCGCCCAGCGCTTCCTTCACCAGGACGACCAACGCGGCGCGGATGTCTCCCACCACATTCGGCGTGCCCGCTTCCTCACGCGATTCCAGGCTGCCGCTGTAATCGTGCCCCACGGGCGACACGAACTTCACGGTGCCGCCGCCGGGCCAGGTCGGCGTCGTGTCGCGCACCGCATCGCGGCGCACGATGAGTACGCCCGACGCGCCGGGACCGCCGATGAACTTGTGCGGTGAAAACACGATGGCGTCGATCTGCGCGTCGGCCGCCGGCGACATCCGGACCGGCAGGTACGGCGCGCCGCCCGCATAATCCCACAGCATCTTCGCGCCACTGGCCTTCACGAGCCGCGTGATGCCCTCGACGTCCGCCACGATGCCTGTCACGTTCGACGCCGCCGACAGCGCACAAACGACCAGCGTGTCCTCAGTCGTTTTCAGCGCTTGCGCCAACTGCGCCAGATCGGGACCGCCTTCCGGGCTTTCTTCCAGTTCGACGATGTCCGCGCCGCATTCGCGCCACGGCAGGATGTTCGAATGATGCTCATAAGGCCCGATAATGACCCGCACCTTCCGGCCCGCGGCCACCGCCGCGTCCACGCCAAACAGGTGCACAAGCCGATTGATGCCCGCCGTTGCGCCCGATCCCGAGAAAATCACCGCATGCGCATCGCTCGCGCCACAGCACCGCGCGATCGCCGCGCGCGCCTCGCGCCGCAGGCGCGTGATGAAGCCGCCGCAGTACGAGGCTTCGGTATGCGAGTTCGCGTAGAACGGAAGCACCTGTTCAAGCACGAAGCGCTCCACCTGCATCAACGCGCGGCCAGAGGCAACGTAATCCGCATAGACCAGGGGCTTGGCGCCGAACGGCCCGTCAATGCAGGCGTCCTTGCCGATCAATCCGTCAGCCAGGGCGGCGGCCACATCCGGGGTTTTCAGGCTGTCTTGGAATTGCTGCAACGGCGAAACGGAAGGGCGCACCGGAGCCGCGGGGAGAGGCATATTCATGGGGAGATCACATCAGGAACAGTTCGCAACTATCATACGATGGAAGCCCCAGATGAAACATCACCGTTTTTTTGCTTAAATTCCGCCAAAACGGGTCAAATGAACGACGCAATGGAAAAAATAGACAAACTTGATCTAAGCATCATCGCCTGCCTGCAAAAAGACGGATCACTGTCTCAACGCGAGCTTGCCGATCGGGTCGGCCTGTCGCAGAACGCCTGCTGGCGCAGACTCCAGCGCTTGAACGCCTGCGGCATCATCCGCGGTACGCGCGCGGAGGTCAGCCTGGTCGAACTGGGCCTGGACCTAACAGTATTCGTCATGATCCGCACCAGCCACCACGCCAAGGCCTGGGCCGACGGCTTCCGCGAACACGTCGAACGCCTGCCCGAAGTCACGGAGTTCTATCGCATCGGCGGAGACTGGGACTACCTGATCAAAGTCGTCTGCCGCGGCATGGCGGGGTATGACCGCTTCTATCAGAAGCTGATCACGGACTTCGAGTTGTCGACGGTGACGGGTTTTTTCAGCATGGAGGCCATTATTGAAAACCGGCCGCCGGATCTGCGGATGCTGGAGGAATGAGGCCGGGTCCGTCTAAACCCTGCTACAGATTGCCGCTTGCGTCTTGCGCAACGTTGACTGGCCATCTCGTCACGGACATTAATGTTAATCGTGGAAGCTTGCGGGTTCGCAGCATTAGTCCCGTGGACCTATCCAGCGTTGCAGGCGATAGCATAACCACCAGAACCGTGGGGGGAGACCTTCACCTATCTCAGCGCCCTATCCACATAGCTGGAACTTACTAAGTTTCGAGAAGCTTGAATCAGGCCAATGTCTAAGGCGCCTCGATTTTTCTTGGCCCCGGCAGAGCTTTGATTGCGTCATCTGCGACTTCCACCGCTCCAGTTCCTTTAACACCTAGCATTAATTAATTAATAACTTTTCCACCCTCCTCCTATCAGCAGACCGGAAGAAAACCTCGAACTCGTGTTCCTGATCGCCGCCCCAATCAAGAGCGGAGTCTCGCAATATTTCAAGATAAACCTTCAAATCTTCTTCTGGCAAGCCTGGCAAAGCCTCGTGTACGAGAACGAGCTTGCGACATGGAATCCATTCGAGATCCCTCAAACAGTCATACAAGGCATCCCAATTGAAACCAAAATACCCCGGAAACCAAAGAAGGCAATACAGGGACTTCAAAAGTTCGTCCGAGATAGAGATATTTGGATCAACACGCACATAGAAAACTTCCGCCGCATCATACGACGGAGATTTATCCAAGAATTTGAATGGCAGCATTTTCACAACTTTCAATTTTTTTCGGAATAAATGTCTTGTAGTGATCGGCCGTGCAATACATTTCACCACCTTTCCCAACGACTTTGCGCTGAGGGCCTGGTGATCCCAACCCCGAATCAGTGCGGATCAGAAGTAGATATTTCCGGCTTTATCAAACCATGGTTTATCAAGCCAGGCACTAAAGACTATTAAAAAATCCAGCACAGATTTCCTATCTATATTCCATTGCGAAATCGCCACCCCTTCCTCATTGACCTCCGCCCTAGCAGGAACATAACCATTAATAGCACTTGGGTCGAACTGACGTCACCCCCGTTTCGCAGCAGTTGAAAACTAGAATTCGGTCGGCTCAGGCAGGCTGACCTGCTGTGTTTTGGCGTATTCACTCGGGGTCAGCATGCCGAGCGAGCCATGGGGTCGGTGG
>Ga0182739_1002539_pt1 | contig 16980 bp, 13 predicted proteins | sample eDN5th30CBELigBY_FD_128873 | JGI IMG/M metagenome (GOLD analysis project Ga0182739, IMG submission 128873) | Enriched backyard soil microbial communities from Emeryville, California, USA - eDNA 5th pass 30_C BE-Lig BY (version 2) (version 2) | ecosystem: Environmental > Terrestrial > Soil >... | reverse complement strand
GAGCGATGACGCAGTCCCGGGCGCACGCAAGAGCGGCCCTACGGGTTGGCCCTGGAAAGCCGCCAGCGTGCGTTGCGCGGCTTGACCTGACGGCCAGTCAGGCGCGGCGCCACACAACACCCCTTGACGACTTTCCAGGGCGAACGCGACCTGCCGAGGGATTGATGACACGCCCTAGTGCAGTCCGCCCTCCGGGCCGGCAGCCTGTGCGACCGTATCGGCATCGAGTGCCCGCAGGTGGCGCTCGATGGTGAAGACGTGCGGGTCGTCGGCACCGAGTGCGCGCAGGGCATCGGCCAGCCGCAGCAGGTAGTCGCGGTTGGGCCCGCTCGGGCCGTGCGCCGAGGCGATATGGCGGGCGATGTCGGCTTCCGGGGCGGGACCCAGGTACGCGGCATTGGTCGGATCGGCGATGTAGACCAGCCCGTCGGCGCCGTGGCCGTCGCCGAAGTCCAGCGCGACACGGTGGCGCAGGTAGCCGTTCTTCTCGCGATGGTCGAGGTGGGCGAAGACCTCGGGCGTGACGAGGTAGGCCATGCCGAGGCAGGCGGCGCCGGCCTGCGCGACCAGCGTCACGACGCGGCCGGGCGCTTCGGGCGTGCCGCGGTGGTCGTGCGAGCCCTGCCAGAAACGGCGCGTCCAGCCGTCGATGCGCGCGGCGCGGCGTTCCAGGTACGGGAAGTCCGCCTTGTAGATCAGCGAGCCGTAGCCGAACACCCATACCTGCGCGTGGCCGTCGAAGTGGCGCATGCGCTGGTTGATCGCGATCGTATTGGCCGTCATGCCGTACCCATTCCGGACGCGATGGTAGCGCGCAGCCGGCGCCGGCTTAAAGCCATCTTAAAGAACCGGCCGCAGCATGGCGCAGACCCGGGATGCGTTCCGCCACCAGCCGAGTACCGCGATGCCGCCTTCTGTTTCCGTCCTGCTGCCGGGCATCGCGCCCGTACCGGCCGTGCCCGGCCGCAATGCCCTCGACGCCGGCGCGAGCGTGCGCATCGACCGGGCCGTGCCGGCGGATGCATCGGTGCTGATGGCGCTGTGCGACGAGCAGGTGGCCGAGCATGCCGGCCGGTGGCGTGCCCAGGCCCGCCGTGACGCCATGCCGCTCGAGTTCCACGAGGCCTTGTTCGATCCGCCGGTACGCGCCTGGGCCTGGCTCGTGCGCGTCGATGGCCGGGAGGTGGGCTATGCCGGCGCGACAGCCGGCGTCGCATTTCCCGAAGGCGCCTACTATCTCAACGTCGAGGCGCTGTACCTGCGGCCGGCCTGGCGCCTTCGCGGGCTGGAGCAGCGGCTGCTGGCGCAGGCGCACGAAACCGCACGCCAGCTCGGCTGCACGCACCTGGCCTGGGCCAGCCGCAGGGGACGACGCCGCACGCCCGCGCCGCCGTCGGCGGCGTGATCGAGTGCCGGCTGGCCGTCGAGGGCTGAGGCGGCGCCCCGTTCCCTATCCCGTGCTGGCTGCGCGGCATAGTTCAAGAATCTTGAAGTAGACGGCGCGGGCCGCTATCGTGCGCGCATGTCCCGCCCGTTCCGGCATCCGCCCGCCAGTGCGATCGGCATCGACGCCGTGCTGCACGCACTGGCCGACCCGATCCGCCGCGGCGTCATGGTCAAGCTGCTCGGCTGCGACGGCCTGAGCTGCAGCAAGGCCTGCTCCGATCTTTCGCCCTCGACGATCTCGTTCCATCACCGCGTACTGCGCGAGGCGGGCCTGATCCGCTCGGAGAAGCGCGGCGTCGAGGTCATCAACACCGCGCGCAAGGCCGAGATCGACGTCCGCTTTCCGGGGCTGCTCGACGCGATCCTGCGTCATCACGGCCCGCCCTGAGCCGTTCGTCCGCGCGCGGCTTCCGTTTCTTTCCCACCCATCAGGAGTTCCCATGGAATTCAGGCAGCTTGGCCGTTCCGGCCTCAAGGTTCCCGTGCTCAGCCTCGGCACCGGCACGTTCGGCGGTGTCGGCGAGATGTTCTCCAAATGGGGCGCGACCGACGTCGCCGAGGCGACGCGCCTGGTCGACGTCTGCCTGGAGGCCGGCCTCAATTTCTTCGACACCGCCGATGTCTATTCGGCCGGCGCATCGGAGGAGATCCTCGGCCAGGCGATCAAGGGTCGCCGCGACCAGGTGCTGATCTCGACCAAGGCCACCTTCACCACCGGCACCGGCCCCAACGACAAGGGGTCTTCGCGCTACCACCTGGTCAAGGCGGTGGAGGCCAGCCTGCGGCGCCTGGGCACCGATCACATCGACCTGTACTTCATGCACGGCTACGACGCGCTGACACCGCCCGAGGAGGTCCTCGGCGCGCTCGACGACCTCGCTCGCGCCGGCAAGGTGCTCTACATCGGCTGCTCGAACTTCTCCGGCTGGCACGTGATGAAGGCGCTGGCGACCTCCGAGCGGCATGGCCTGGCGCGCTACGTGGCCTACCAGGGCTACTACTCGCTGATCGGCCGCGACTACGAGTGGGAACTGATGCCGCTGGCACTCGATCAGGGCCTGGGGACGATGGTCTGGAGCCCGCTCGGCTGGGGGCGCCTGACCGGCAAGATCCGCCGTGGCCAGCCGGCTGCGGCCGGCCGGGTCGGCAGCGGCGGCGGCGCCGGCGGGCCCGAGGTGGACGATGCCTACCTGTACGACGTGGTCGACGCGCTCGATGCGGTGGCGCGCGAAACCGGCAAGAGCGTGCCGCAGGTGGCGCTCAACTGGCTGCTGCAGCGGCCGAGCGTGGCCAACGTCGTGATCGGCGCGCGCAACGAGGAACAGCTCCGGCAGAACCTCGGCGCGCTCGGCTGGACGCTCGATCCGGCGCACGTGGCCGCGCTCGACGCGGCCAGCCGGCGCACGCCGGTCTATCCGTACTGGCACCAGCGCGATTTCGACGAGCGCAATCCCAAGCCGACACGCTGGTAGGCCGCGTCCGCGCCGCAGCGCGCAGCCGATGCGACGCGCGTGACCGAACCGGCGGAACCGGACCGGCGTCGATGCCAGCATCGAGGCCGGTCCTCCCGCCGCCGCCGTCGGCACGTTCCGCTCCGTCCTGCGGCTGCCGTTCCTCGCGCTGTCGCCGGCGGCGTGGGCCGGCCGGTGGCAGGCGCCGGAAACGTCATGGCGGGGACCTGTGCGGAAGCACGGGCACGCGCACGGCGTTCAGGCGCCGGCGGCGATCGATGCCACGCACGGCACCGGCGCGGCGACCGGTCGCCGCGGGGGTCAATGCGCGTCCTTGCCGCCCTTGCCGCGCAGTCGCTGGACCAGCTGCACGCCGGCGAGCACGACGATGCCGGTCAGGATGCCGACCCCGGCATTGCCGAGCATCGACACCACGCCGCCGAGCAGGCCGGCCGGCGCGATCTGCGCGATCGCGTGATGGATCGGCGCAATGGCGTGTACCAGGATGCCGCCGCCGACCAGGAACATCGCCGCCGTGCCGGCGACCGACAGCGCCTTCATCAGCCAGGGCGTGCTGTAGAGCACCCCGCGCCCGAACGCCCGGATCGCGCGGGCCGGCCACCCGGCACCGGAGCGGCCGGCCAGGTGCAGGCCGGCGTCGTCGAGCTTGACGATGCCGGCGACCAGGCCGTAGACGCCGACCGTCATCAGCAGCGCGATGGCGACCAGCGTGCCGATGCGGGCCGGCAGCGAGGCGGCGGCGACCGCGCCGAGCGAGATCACGATGATCTCCGCGGAGAGGATGAAATCGGTGCGGATCGCGCCCTTGATCTTGTCCTTCTCGTAGGCGACCAGGTCGAGCGAGGCATCGGCGGCGACGGTCTTGAGCTCGGCCTCCGCCTCCTCGGCCTCGTGCCGGTGCAGGAACCGGTGCGCCAGTTTCTCGACGCCCTCGAAGCACAGGAACGCACCGCCGACCATCATCAGCGGCGTCACCGCCCACGGCGCGAACGTACTGACCAGCAGGGCGGCGGGCACCAGGATCGCCTTGTTGACCAGCGAGCCCTTGGCGACCGCCCACACCACCGGCAGCTCGCGCTCGGCGCGGACGCCGGTCACCTGCTGTGCGTTCAAGGCCAGGTCGTCGCCGAGCACGCCGGCGGTCTTCTTGGCCGCCACCTTGGTCATGACCGACACGTCGTCGAGCAGGGTGGCGATGTCGTCGATCAGGGCGAGCAGGCTGGAACCGGCCATGGGCGTGGGCGCTGGGGAAGGGGCGCCCGATTCTCGCACTGCCGGCGCGGGTTCGGCGAGGACCGCCCCGGTCGATCGGCCGGAGGGCCGGAGCCGCGGGTGGGCGTCAGGCCTTCTTGAGGAACTCGGTCTTCAGCACGAGGCCCTTGATCTTCTCGGCATTGCACTCGATCGCGCCCTCGTCATCGGTCAGGCGGATGTTGCGGATCAGCGTGCCGCGCTTGAGTGTCAGCGAAGTGCCCTTGACCTTGAGGTCCTTGATGACCAGGACCGAATCGCCATCGGCGAGCGCGGTGCCGTTGCTGTCTCTTACGTTCATGTGGGATCCATGCTGGAACGGCGATGCCGGCCTGGCGGGGCCGCAGCCGCGGGGCGGCGAGTATAGCGGTGCGATGCCGGCGCTTCAGCGGCGGCTGGACTTGGCCAGCGAGATGATCAGCTCACGCGCCAGCTTGCGCTGCGCGGGCGGCAGCGCCATGAAGGCCTCGACGGCGGCCCGGTCCTGCCGGTCGGCAGTGGACAGCCACGCCGGCAATCCACGCTCGTGGATGCGGGCCCGGCGAGCGGCACGCTCGCCGTAGCGCAGCGCGTGCGGCTCCATGCGCAGCAAGGCCGCCAGCACCTGCAGCTTGTCCTGGGTCGGGATCGACTTGCCGTTCATCCAGCGCGATACCGCCTGGAAGCTCACCGAACGGCCCCAGAAGTTGGCGTTGAACTCGCGTTCGAGCACCGAGGGCCGCTCGACCATGCCGATCGCCCGCATGGCCGCGCGCAGGCGCTGGGAAAACTCGCGCTTCTCGTTGCTCATGGAACCGGAACTTACGTTCTGGTCCTGATCGCCGATGAACTAATGCTTTCACTGATTATGGAAGTTTTGGTTTCATTATCCGTCCGCGGCGGAACCTAGCTGACCACGCGCAGCGCGATCGCGGCGTGGCGGTCCCGGTAGCGCGCGCGCTCGGAGCGGCAGTAGGCACCCCCCATCGCGAACTTGCGGCAGATCGCCGGCCGCTGCTCGTAGATGCTGCAGCACATGTGCGTGTGGTCGAGCGCGGCGCACCAGCCGTCCTCGCCCCGCGCCATCACCGGCAGGCCCTTGGCGTCCCGGTCGGTCAGGTGGTAGGGAACGCGGTCATCGGGCAGCAGCACCACGGTCAGCCGGCAGCACACCGCATCGCAGGCCGTGCACGACACGTCCGGATCGATCCGCGAGGTTTCCTGGAGCTTTGGCGCGCAAGTCACGGCGAGGCCTCCGCGAGGGGCAGACCGGCGCTGCCGCGCCGGTAGTCGAGCACGCGGCCGCGAAACGGCGCGACCTCGCCGGCGGCGAACGCGCTGCGTGTTTCGCTGACGCTGTAGCCGCATTCGACCAGGCCGCGGCTGAACGCGCCGCTGTTGCCGCGTCCCGGATCGCTGATGAGCACCTGGGCATCCGGATGGGCGTGGCGCTGCATCAGCGCGACGAGCTGGGCGGCATGGCCGCGCTCGTAGAGCACGTCGCTGCCGATGATGAGGTCGAACCGGCCGAGCGTCGCATCGGGCGTCGCCCAGGGCAGGTTGCGGTAGGTGACCGGCGGCAGGCCGTTGAGCCAGGCATTGCGGTCGAGGAACGAACCGGCCAGCGGGTGATGGTCGCTGGCCACCACCTCGGCACGGCGGCGTTGCAGCACCAGGCTGGAAAGACCCAGGCCGCAGCCGATCTCCAGGATGCGCTTGCCGTCGACGTCGGCGATCGCCATCGCTTCGGCGAGCGCGCGGCCGGCAGGCCAGACCTGGCCGAACAGGCTCCATTGCGCGCTGGAGATGCCGGCCCGCGCGGCGGTTCCGTCCGGGTCGGCAAATTGCTGCAGGTCGCTCAGCGCCTCGATACGGTAGTCGTGGCCGCTCAGGCGGACGGTGAGCTGATGCGTGGCATAGCCCGGCATCGATGGGCTCCCGGAAGTCGAAAGGCGCGCCCAAGGCTGGGGCGACGCGAGAGAGGGAGCGAAACGGCGACGTGAGGAAACGGCCGATCGAGACGCACGAGAAGGCGTGGGACGCGGCCATCTTACGCCAAGCGGGACAATGGCGCCGGAACGGGCCGGATACGGCCGCGCCGCAGCTGTGGCGCAACCGGCCGGCGGGCCGGCGTATCCAAGGTGCCTTACCCAGGGCTTTTGCCACGGGGCAGTGGCGGAACGCCGGACTATCCTCGGCGTTCCTTCGATTTCAACGGCCGCGTCGGCGGCCGTCTCTTGCAGAGGAGGTACGTCCGCATGACGCTGAGAATTCCCGTTGCGCTGCTGGCCTGGTGCAGCCTGTCCGCCCAGGCGGTGGACCTGGCCCATACGCGCATGCTGGCCGCGCCGGCCGTGCACGGCGATCGCATCGCGTTCGCCTACGACAACGACCTGTGGCTGGCGTCGCGCAGCGGCGGGGCCGCACGGCGGCTGACGCAGGCGGCCGGGCAGGAGTCCGCGCCGCGCTTCTCGCCGGACGGGCAGTGGCTGGCGTTCAGCGCCAACTACGGCGACAACCTCGACGTCTACGTCATGCCGGCCGGCGGCGGCGAGGCCCGGCGCCTGACCTGGCATCCGGGCGCCGACGTCGTGCGCGGCTTCACGCCGGACGGCCAGGTGCTGTTCCAGTCCGAGGAAGGGCACTTCACCCGGCGCCTGAGCTACCTCTACACGGTGCCGGTCAGCGGCGGCGTGCCCAAGCGCCTGCCGGTGCCGTCGGGCTTCAAGGCGGCGCTCTCGCCGGACGGCAAGACGCTGGCCTACACGCCCAACCATGAAGCCTTCGGGCAGTGGAAGAACTACCGCGGCGGCACGCAGAGCCGCATCTGGCTGATGAACCTCGCCGACTACGCGGTGCAGGAGGTGGCCAAGCCGGCCGGTGGCAGCAACGATACCGACCCGATGTGGATCGGCTCCACGCTGTACTTCAGCTCCGATCGCGACGGCGAGTTCAACCTCTATCGCTACGACGGTGCCAGCCGCCAGGCGACGGCGCTGACCGCGCTGCGCGACTTCCCGGTGACCTCGCCCAGCGCCGATGCGTCGGGCGTCATCGTCTTCGAGCACGGCGGCTACCTGCACCAGCTCGATACCGCCAGCGGCGCGGTGACGCCGATACGGCTGTCGGTGGTGTCGGACCTGGTCGAGACGCGGCCGCGCCAGGCCAGCGACGCCAAGTGGGTGCGCGAGGCGGCCGGCGCGCCGGACCTCAAGCGCATCGCGTTCAACTACCGCGGCGAGATCGTCACGGTGCCCGCGGAGAAGGGCGATCCGCGCCAGATCACCCGCTCGACCGGCGCCAACGACCATTCCCCGGCCTGGTCGCGCGACGGCAAGCGCATCGCCTGGTTCTCCGATGCCGGCGGCGAGTACGCGCTCTACGTCGGCAACCAGGACGGCAGCGGCGACCCGCGCCGCTATGCACTCGACGGCGCCGGCTACTACGACACGCCGGTGTTCGCACCGGACGGCAAGCGGATCGCCTACCAGGACAACAGCCAGTCGCTGTGGGTGATCGACCTGGCGAGCGGACGCACGACCAAGGTCGCGGCCGAGCCGATCTACTCGCCGCTGGACCTGATGAGCGCCGACTGGTCGCCCGATTCGCGCTGGCTGGCCTATACCGTGCAGAACGCCGGCCTGATCCAGACCGTCTACGCCTGGTCGGTCGACAGCGGAAAGTCGCTGCGGCTCACCGATGGCCTGACCGAGATGGTGCAGCCGGTGTTCGATCCGAACGGCGAGTTCCTCTACGTGCTCGCCTCGACCGACGCCGGCCCGCTCAAGGACTGGTTCTCGCAGATCAGCATCGACAACTCGATGCGCCACGGCCTGTATGCGATCACCCTGCGCCGCGACGGCCCGAACCCGGTTCCGCCGCAGAGCGACGAGGTCGCCTTGGGCGGCGAGGCCGCCTCGGGCAAGGCCGGATCGGAAGAAAAGAAGGATTCGAAGGACGCATCCGCCGGCAAGAAGACACCGGTCGTGCGCATCGACGCCGACGGCATCGAGGATCGCATCGTGGCCTTGCCGGTCGGCGCGGCGACGCGGTCCGCGCTGCGCGTCGGTGCCAGCGGCGAGGTGTTCTTCCTGGAGACCGTCGGTCGCACCTCGTTCGAGGCGTTCGGCGGTCCGGGCGAGCTCAAGCGGTTCTCGCTGGAATCGCGCGAGACCAAGACGCTGGCGAAGAACGTCTCCGGATACATGCTGTCGGCCGACGGCAAGCGCATCGCCTGGCAGGTGGGCAAGGACTGGTTCGCCGGCGAGGTCAAGGACGAGCTGCCCGAGGGCAAGGGCAAGCTGGCGCTGGACAAGGTCTCGGTGGACGTCGATCCGCGCGCGGAATGGGCGCAGATCCTCGAAGACGCCTGGCGCATCAACCGCGACTACTTCTACGCGACCAACTACCACGGCGCCGACTGGAACGCGATGCGCGAGAAGTACCGCGCCTTCCTGCCGCACCTGGCCACGCGGGCCGACCTGGACCGCGTGATCCGGATGATGCTGAGCGAGCTGGCGGTCGGCCACAGCTACCTGTCGCCGGGCGACTACCCGCTGGCGCCGAAGAAGATACCGGTCGGCCTGCTCGGTGCGGACTACACGATTGACGCCGGCCGCTACCGCTTCGCGAAGGTGCTCGGCGGACTGAACTGGGATCCGGAACTGCGCTCGCCGCTGCGCACACCGGGCGTCGAGGTCAAGGCCGGCGAGTACCTGCTGGCCGTGGACGGCGTGCCGCTGCACGTACCGGCCAGCGTCTACGCGCCGTTCGAGAACCGCGTCGACCGCCAGGTGCGCCTGACCGTGGGCCCGAATGCGGACGGCAAGGGTGCGCGCGAGGTCGTGGTGGTGCCGGTTGGCGACGAGCGCGGCCTGCGCTACCTGGACTGGGTCGAGGCCAACCAGCGCTACGTCACCGAGAAGAGCGGCGGGCGCCTGGCCTACGTGCACGTGCCCGATACCGCTGACAGCGGCCACGCCAGTTTCAAGCGCTGGTTCTATCCGCAATCGGACCGTGCCGGCATCATCGTCGACGAGCGCTTCAACGGCGGCGGCCTGATCGCCGACTACTACATCGACATCCTGCGCCGCCAGCCGATCGCGCACTGGACGCTGCGCTACGGTGACGAGCTGGTCAGCCCGCGCGGCGCGATCTTCGGCCCCAAGGTCATGATCACCGACGAGACCGCCGGCTCCGGCGGCGACCTGCTGCCGTGGATGTTCAAGCGGTTCCAGCTGGGACCGGTGGTCGGCAAGCGCACCTGGGGCGGCCTGGTCGGCATCCTTGGCTTCCCGTCGCTGATGGACGGCGGCAACGTCACCGCGCCGAATCTCGCGATCTGGACCGAGGACGGCTACGCGGTGGAGAACGTCGGCGTGGCACCGGACATCGAGGTCGAGCAATGGCCGGTCGAGGTCAACGCCGGACGCGATCCGCAGCTGGACCGCGCGATCGCCGTCGCGCTCGCCGCGCTGGAGAAGCAGCCGCCGGCCAAGCCGCAGCGGCCGCCGTTCCCGGTGCGCGCACGCTGACGCACACGGGTACACACGACGGCCTGCGCGAAGCGGGCAGGCCGTCGTTCCCCACGCCTCGTGACGGTGCGCCGGCCGCCGGTTCAGCGGCACGGACTATCATGCGCCCGTGGACGAGCTGATCTTCGACAACACATTCCTGCGCGCGCTTCCTGGCGATCCGCTGGCCGATGCCGTGCCGCGCGAGGTGCGCGGCGCGCTCCACACGACGGTGATGCCGACGCCGGTGGCGGCGCCGCGGCTGCTGGCCTGGTCGCGGGAGATGGCCGGGGAGCTGGGCTTTTCCGAGCAGGACGTGCAGGCGCCGGCCTTTGCCGCGGTGTTCGCCGGCAACGCGCTGCTGCCGGGCATGCAGCCGTACGCGACCAACTACGGCGGCCACCAGTTCGGCCACTGGGCCGGCCAGCTCGGCGACGGCCGGGCGATCGCGCTCGGCGAGGCCATTGGCCGCAGCGGCCACCGCTGGGAACTCCAGCTCAAGGGGGCCGGCCGCACGCCGTATTCGCGCAGCGCCGACGGCCGCGCCGTGCTGCGCTCGTCGGTGCGCGAGTTCCTGTGCAGCGAGGCGATGCATCACCTCGGCGTGCCGACTACGCGCGCGCTGTGCCTGGTCGCCACCGGTGAAGCCGTCCTGCGCGACATGTTCTATGACGGCCACCCGCAGCTCGAGCCGGGCGCCATCGTCTGCCGCGCGGCACCGTCGTTCATCCGCTTCGGGCATTTCGAGCTGCCGGCGGCACGCGGCGAGCAGGCGCTGCTCGAACAACTGGTCGATTTCACGATCACCCGCCACTTCCCGCACCTGACCGGTGACGTCGCGGCGCGGCGTGCCGACTGGTTCGGCGAGGTCTGCGAGCGCACGGCGCGGCTGATGGCCGAATGGATGCGCGTGGGCTTCGTCCACGGCGTCATGAACACCGACAACCTGTCGATCCTGGGCCTGACGATCGACTACGGGCCCTACGGCTGGATCGAGGACTTCGATCTGGACTGGACGCCCAACACCACCGACCGCCAGCAGCGCCGCTACCGGTTCGGCCAGCAGCCGGCGGTCGCGTACTGGAACCTCGGGCGCCTGGCCCAGGCGCTGTCGCCGCTGTTCGCGTCGGCCGAGCCGTTGCAGGCCGGCCTGCAACGCTATGTCGACGCCTATGTGGCGGCGGAACGGGCCGTGATCACCGGCAAGCTCGGCTTGGCCGACTGGCGCGACGGCGACGATGCGCTGATGGCCGCATGGCAGGACCACATGCGCGACGCCGGCATCGACATGACGCTGGGGTTCCGCGCGCTCGCAGCGATCGATCCGCGCGCGCCGTCGCTGGCGCCGCTGGCGGACGCGTTCTACGACGAGGCCCGGCGCGAGCGCGAGACGCCGGCGCTGCTCGACTGGCTGGCGCGCTATGCCGCGCGCCTGGCTGGCGACCCGCTGCCGCAGGCCGAGCGCAGCGCGCGCATGCGGGCCGTCAATCCGCGCTACGTGCTGCGCAACTACCTGGCCCAGCAGGCGATCGAGCGGGCCGAGCAGGGCGACGCGGCCGGCATCGGCGAGCTGCTGGACCTGCTGCGCCACCCGTACGAGGACCAGCCCGGGCGCGAGGCGTTCGCCGCGCGCCGGCCGGACTGGGCGCGCGATCGTCCCGGCTGCTCGATGCTCTCGTGCAGTTCCTGAGCCCGGCCATGCCGGCATTCTTTAGAATGCCGGCATGGCCCTGATCACCCTCAACGATGTCGACTACAGCGTCGGCGGTCCGCTCCTGCTCGAAAAGGCAGGCCTTTCGATCGAGCCCGGCGAGCGCATCGCGCTGATCGGCCGCAACGGCGCCGGCAAGTCCACCCTGCTGCGCCTGCTGGCCGGCGAGCTCACCCCCGACGACGGCGACATCCGCCGCCAGGACGGCCTGCGCGTCGCGCGGCTGGAGCAGGAGGTGCCGGGCGCGACCGCCGGCAGCATCTTCGACGTGGTCGCCGGCGGCCTCGGCGATCTCGGCACGCTGCTGGCCGAGTTCCATCGGCTCACGCACGCGGCCGAAGTCGATGCGGCGGCGCTGGGCACGCTGCAGAGCCGGATCGAGGCCGTCCACGGCTGGAGCGCCGAGAGCCGGGTGGAGGAGGTGCTGAGCCGGCTCGGCCTCGACGGCGATGCCGCGTTCGGGCGGCTGTCCGGCGGCATGAAGCGCCGCGTCCTGCTCGGCCGCGCCCTGGTCGCCGAGCCGGACCTGCTGCTGCTGGACGAGCCGACCAACCACCTGGACATCGAGGCGATCGACTGGCTGGAAGGTTTCCTCGGCACCTGGTCCGGCAGTGTCGTGTTCGTCACGCACGACCGCCGCTTCCTGCGGGCGCTGGCGACGCGGATCGTCGAGATCGACCGCGGCCGCATCAGCAGCTGGCCCGGCGATTGGGACAACTACCTGCGGCGGCGCGACGAGCGCCTGCACGCCGAGGCCCAGGAGAACGCGCGCTTCGACAAGCTGCTGGCGCAGGAAGAGGTCTGGATCCGCCAGGGCATCAAGGCGCGCCGCACGCGCGACGAGGGGCGCGTACGGCGGCTGGAGTCGATGCGCCGCGAGCGTGCCGACCGGCGCGAGCAGGCCGGGCGCGTCCGCATGGAAGCCGGGGCGGCGGAGAGTTCCGGCCGCAAGGTGATCCAGGCGCGGGCGCTGTCGTTCGCGCACGGCGAGCGCGACCTGATCGGCGACTTCTCGACGACGATCCTGCGCGGCGACCGGGTGGGCCTGATCGGCCCCAACGGCAGCGGCAAGACCACGCTGTTGAAGCTGCTGCTCGGCGAACTGACACCGCGCGCCGGCGAGGTGGTCCCCGGCAGCAACCTGCAGGTGGCCTACTTCGACCAGTACCGCGCCACGCTGCGCGAGGACTGGAACGCGCTCGACAACGTCGCCGAAGGGCGCGAGTTCATCGAGGTCGGCGGCCGGCGCGTGCACGTCCTGGGCTACCTGCAGGACTTCCTGTTTACGCCCGAGCGCGCCCGGGCGCCGATCACCCGGCTGTCCGGCGGCGAGCGCAACCGCCTGCTGCTGGCGCGGCTTTTCGCACAGCCGTCGAACCTGCTGGTGATGGACGAACCGACCAACGACCTCGACGTCGAAACGCTCGAACTGCTGGAGGACCTGCTGGCGGACTATGCCGGCACGCTGCTGCTGGTCAGTCACGATCGCGATTTCCTCGACCGCGTCGTGACCTCGACCCTGGTCATGGAGGGCGACGGCCGTGTCGGGGAGTACGTCGGCGGCTACAGCGATTGGCTGCGCCAGCGGCCGGCCGCCCGCCCGCCTGCCGCATCGCGCCCGGCCGCCGTGCCCGTCGCCCCATCACGGCCCGCGCCGGCACGGCGCAAGCCCAGCTACAAGGAACAGCGCGAGCTGGAGCAGTTGCCGGTCCGCATCGAGCAGCTGGAAGCGACGCTCGCCGAACTGGCCGCGACGCTCGCCGAGCCCGCCTTCTACCAGCGTGCCGCCGACGCCGTCGCCGCGCACCATGCGCGGTTGGCCGCCACCCAGGCAGACCTCGACGCCGCCTATGCGCGCTGGGCGGAACTGGAAGGCTGACCCGCTCGCGCGGTCGTCCGGGCGGTCGACGGACGCCACGCCGAGGCGGGCTTTTGCCGGGCCTCGATCGTTGCTTGTGAAACTATCGACGAGGCCATAGCAGGCTTCCGGCGACGGGTTCGTGCGCCTCGTACCAAAACGCTTGCCGGGGCTCGGCGGCAGTCCTATAGTCCATGAACGTTTTTGTAATGGAGACGTTTCAGAACAGTTACGTGCAGGCGAAATTTTCGATTCGTTTGTGAAAGCGCACGCCCGGGAAGGGCTGATTCACGAAGTCATGCGGGCCTTCTTCCCCCGTGTGTGATCATCGAAACCGACTAGGGGTAAAACATGAAGCGATTGAGTCTGGCAGTCCTTGCCTGCCTCGCGACCGGCTTTGCCGGTGCCGCGGGAGTGCAGCAAGCACGGTGGGCCACGGCGTTGCCGTTTGCCGTTGCGGGCACAACGACGCCGGCCGGGGCATTCCCGGCGCCGTATTGTGCCGAGAACTTCTCCAATAACGTCGAGCCGATCAGCCGCGTGGTCTTCGCCGGCATCGACAACACCTCGCCGACCACGGTCGGTTCGCCGGCCACCCAGCCGGCCCATCAGAACTTCACCGCCATCACCGGCACGGTCGCCATCGACGGCGTCTACCCGATCGCGGTCGAAGGCAACACCGACGGCGACTTCACGACCGCCATCATCGCCTACATCGACTGGAACCAGAACGGGACCTTCGAGACCGACGAGCGCTACCAGGTCGGTACGCTGTTCGATACCACCGGTGCCGACGGCGTCCAGGCGACCTCGTCGATCACGGTCCCCGCGACCGCGCTCACCGGCAGCACGCGCATGCGCGTCTCCAAGAAGTTCACCAGCGCGACACCGCCGGCCTTCCCGGTGCCGTGCAACACGGCCGGCTACGGCCAGGCCGAGGACTACACGCTCACGGTCACCGGCGGTGGCGGTGGTGGCCAGGCCTGGGACTTCGACGACGTGACCGCGCCGGCGCTGCCGGCCGACTGGACCGCGACGGTTGACGCCGCCGGCGGCACCTGGGCCACGCAGACGACGACGGTCGATACCGCACCGAATGCGGCCTATGTCGCCGAGGTCGGCTCGATCGGCAGCTCCTACCTCAACAGCCCGTCGGTCGACGTACCGGCCGCTGGCGCCCAGCTCAGCTTCCGTCACCGCTTCAATCTCGAAGCCGGCTTCGACGGTGCGGTGCTCGAGATCGCCATCGGTGGCGGCGCCTTCGCCGACATCATCACCGCCGGCGGCAGCTTCGTCGAGGGTGGCTACAACGGCACCATCAGCAGCGCCTGGCAGAGCCCGATTGCCGGCCGTGCGGCCTGGACCGGCTCGCAGACGACCTTCGTGACGACCACGGTCGACCTGCCGCCCTCGGCAAACGGCCAATCGGTCGTGCTGCGCTGGCGCGTCGCCAACGACGTCTCCGATACGGCCACTGCGCCGAACGGCTGGTGGGTCGACACGATCACGCTCGACGAAGCGGCCGCGCCGACCGATCCGATCGCCGAAGTGACACCGGCTTCGCTGTCGTTCTCGCTGGCGGCCGATGCGACCGGCACCAGCCCGCTGACGATCGCCAACATCGGCGGCGGCACGCTGACCTTCGCGATCACCGAGGCGACTCCGGCGGCGGACGCATCGCGCGGCTATTCGGAGGCGTTCTCGTCGAAGGCGGCCTACCAGGCCTCGCTCGAGCTCGGCGACGTGTCGCTGGGCCAGCACCAGGCCATGACCCAGGTCCCGACGAAGCCCTTTGCCGGCCAGGTTGGTTCGCTGATCGGCCGCGAGATCCCGCTGCGCTCGATCGAGACGCCGTTCGGTACGGCCGTCGACATCTCGCAGACCGCGTCCAATGCGCCGACTGCAGGCACGGGCGTGGGCTGCGGTGCAAACGGCCCGCCGGCCAGCACGGCCGTCAACAGCTGGTGGCGCCGGTTCTACTTCAACGAGCACAGCATCAGCGGCAGCGTGCAGATCAACAGCGTCACGGTGGCCTCCGAAAGCGGGCCGTCGATACCGGTGACCGTCAACGTCTACACGATCCCGAGCAGTGTCGCGGTCGACACGATCCCGACCGCCCAGCTCACGCTGATCGGTACCGGTACCGGCACCGTCGGTGGTGCGCTGACCACCACCACCGTACCGATCACCGGTGCCGTGGTCGACGACACGGCCGGCAAGAACCTGGTGGTGGAGTACCACGTCGAGCCGTCCACGGCCGGCCGTCTCTTCCCGGGCGCCAACAGCTCGGCCGAGACCCATCCGACGTTCATGTCGTCGGCGACCTGCGGCATCGCCGCACCGACCAACGTCGCCAACATCGGTGCCGGCTTCCCGAACTTCCATCTGGTGATGGTCGTCAACGTCAGCCCGGCCGGTCCGCCGACCGGTTGCGCGGCACCGTCCGACGTGCCGTGGCTGAGCGTCACGCCGGCCAGCGGCTCGGTCAATGCCGGCAGCTCGACCGACGTCACGGTCGGTGCCGATGCCACCGGTCTGACCGCGGGCGAGTCGTACGAGGCGACGCTGTGCGTGGCGACCAACGACGCGGCCAACCCGCTGATCCAGGTGCCGGTCAGTCTGAACGTCACCGCCGGGTGCCCGAGCGATCGCATCTACGCCAACGGCTTCGACGACCTGTCCGACGGCAGCTGCGGCAGCAGCGGTCCGACCGTCTACACCGACCGGGCGGCCTTCGTGGCGGCGATCGGCGCGGGCTTCTACGAGGAACCGTTCACGGGTGTGCCGACGGGTGCTGTCAACGCCCCGTTGCCGTTCACGGGCGGCGGCTTCTCGTACTCGATCTTCACGCAGACGGGTGCGGCCTCCGGCCTGTGGCCGGATCCGGGCATCATCTCCACCGCCGATGCGTCGGACCAGATCGTCATCACGTTCACCACGCCGGTGAACGCGGTCGGCGGCAACTTCTGGGCGACCAACATCTCGGTCCAGCCGACCGGCACGCCGGTGGTGATCACGCTCAGCGACGGCACGGTCGAGACCGTCACCGTCTCGGCGGCGAACACCTTCCGCGGCTTCACGACCAGCGCGCCGATCACCAGCCTGACGATCGACGCGCCGGAAGCGGTGCCGGGTGCCTCGCCGTTCTTCTGGTCCACGCTGGACAACCTGATCGTCGGCAGCGCCAACTGATCGGGATCTGACGAAGCTTCGTCGAGAGGCCTCCCTTCGGGGAGGCCTCTTTTTTTTGTTCCGGCTCCGGCTCCGGCTTTGGCTTTTTTTTGCCCTAAAGCAAGCCGAGCATCGCAGGACGGCGAGGCCGCAGAGGCGCCCCGTGTCTGAGCGAAGCGAGTTGGGGCGCCGTGTCTCGTCGTCCGAGAAGCGCAGGGAGCCGATCCGGCGTAGCCGGATCGGCTTGCGCCGGGCGAGAGGGCTTTTGGTTCCTTTTGGCCCGTCAAAAAAATGTCCGGGAGACATTTTTGACATCGCGTCAGCGATGGCCCGCACGGGTGGCGGCCAGGGATGGACCGCCACAAAAGGGACTCGGCCGCGTAGCGGACGAAAGCTCTTGATCTTGCTTCTGCTCCTGCTTTGCTCCGTGCCGGCAATCCTCAAAAGCCACGGCGAAAGATCAAAGCAAGAGCTTCCGCACGCTGCGCGCGCGGGTCACTTTTGCGGCCCGCCATCCATGGCGGCCGCCCTTCGGGCCGTCGCTGCGCGACGTCAAGAATGTCTCCAGGAAATTCTTTG
>Ga0182739_1002538_pt1 | contig 16984 bp, 16 predicted proteins | sample eDN5th30CBELigBY_FD_128873 | JGI IMG/M metagenome (GOLD analysis project Ga0182739, IMG submission 128873) | Enriched backyard soil microbial communities from Emeryville, California, USA - eDNA 5th pass 30_C BE-Lig BY (version 2) (version 2) | ecosystem: Environmental > Terrestrial > Soil >... | reverse complement strand
TGAATTCGGCCAAACCTCAGAATGGAATTACAATTCAGAATTGAAATGGGAATTGCTGCAATTTGATATCCATAACAAAACACAGGAATGTTTGAGAGATTTGAATTTTATTTTTAAAAATAATCCTGCTGCTTACCAACTTCAGTTTGATAAAAAAGGATTTAAATGGCTATCACTAAATGAAAAAGAAGAAGGAATACTGATATTCAGAAGAATGGGAATAAATAAAAACGATGATTTGATTGTAGTATTAAATGTTTCTGAAAAAAATTACACAAACAGGAAATATGTTTGGAAGGGCAAAACCAAATGGAAAGAGATATTTAATTCAAATAATATAAAATATCATGGAAACGGCAATTGCCAAAATGATCATAACATTTCGTTATTGAAAAACAAAAAACAGCAATCTTGTGAAATAATTTTGAACATTCCGGCGTTATCAGGCATGATATTCAGGTAAATTTATTCCTGATATCCATCCTATGAAAAAAGTAACCGCAATATTTGCAATTTTTTGTTTTATTGTATGTTCTGCTAAGGCTCAAACTATTGATAGCTCTTCCTACTATCTTAATGCCGGTAAAACTGCAAGAACTGAACGTAAGTTTCTTTCAGCATCAAAACTTTTTGAAAAATCAATTTCATTCAACAATAAAAATATTGAGGCATACATTCAAAATGGATTAGTTAATCTTGACATGAAAAGGCCTTCAATTGCGGTTTCATTTTTAGAAAAAGCACTTGCATTAGATCCAAAAAACATTGAAGTTATTTCAACATTAAGCCTTCAATATTATAATCTCAGAAAATACAATGAGGCTATAAACCTTGCCCGGAAATGCATTAACTGCGAAAACTCATTGAAAATAATCGGCATGAGCCAGTATGCTTTGCAGGATTATACTTCGGCAGAAAAAACATTGCTACCATTAGCTGCATCAACAAATGATGCTGAAATAATTTACTCTTTAGGTAAAGCATATTTAAACCGCGAAGAATTTGATAAAGCGATTTCATATTACGAAAAGGCAATTATACTGGAACCTGCAAAAAGCTTATGGCTTTACGAACTTGCAAATATTTATTACAATAAACAAAACTTTGAATCATCCCTATTATGTTTGGAAAAGGCAGTTGCAGCAGGGTTTCCGCAAAGCTTGACGTTAAAAGAAAACATGGGCTTTACTGCAATTGAAGCAGGCCAATATGATAAAGGTGAGCAACTTCTTGAAGAAGTAGTCAAGCTTAAAACCGGAAATAAATCAATATATTTTGATGTAGCCATTATGCTATATCAAAAAGGGCAGTTCGACAGATCATTAAAATATTGTCAAAAAATGTTGGAAGCAGATTCTTCAAACGCAAGGGCTTTATATCAGGCAGGGCTTAATTTTCAGAAGAAAGGACAAAAAGATAAGGGACAAAATATGTGCGATAAAGCAATTGAAATGGATCCGTCACTTGAACGTTTGCGAACCAAAAAAGAACTTTGAAATTGATGTGGTTATTAATTTCGAATGGCCGGAATTTTTATTCCGGCATTTTTTATTTAATTCATCATTAAAACATTCACGCTTCGCTGAAGGATATTAAATGCTATTTCAGCCATTAAATTTTCTTTATCAAGAGTGGGGTTAACCTCAGTTATTTCAAAACAACAAACTTTACGGTTTTGCATAAATTTACTGATAAGGTCTTCTGCCTCTCTTTCCTTCAAACCATTGCCAACAGGGGTTCCCGTTCCTTTTGAGATTGAAGAATCAAGACTGTCAACATCAAAACTTACATATATATCGGTGCAATCACTAAGGTATCTTAATACTTTCCTTGATACACTTTCAGCGCCATTGCGCTTAACTTCATTAGTTGTAATAACTTTCATTCCATGTTTCTCAATCAACGATTTCTCTTCTTTTTCAAAATCTCTCAAAGCAATAAATACAATATCTTCAGGTAAAACTTTAGGTGAAATACCACCGATGTTTTTCAACTGGTTCCAAATTTTTACGCTTTTTTCATCAAGTTCATGAACTTTATTTTCAGCATTATCTTCTGCGATAGCAGTGGCAAGCGGCATTCCATGCATATTTCCGGAAGGTGTTGTGTAGGGCGTATGAAGGTCAGCGTGTGCATCTATCCAAATTACACCTAATTTGCTTTTAGGCTTTGCCATTTTTATCCCCGCAATTGTTCCACCGGCATTGCTATGATCGCCACTTAATACCACAGGAAAAAAATTATTTTTTATACTTTCACTAACTGCTGCACTTATTCTTTCATACATTTTTAAAACGCCGCTAATTCGTTTCGCATAAGGCGAATGTATAGGTTCAAATAATAACTGGTTTTCTGACTCAATTTTTTCTGAAGGAAAGTGAACAAAAAAGTTGCTCATAAAATCAAGAGCTGCAATTTTAATTGCTTCCACTCCAAGGCTGGCGCCACGCGTTCCTGCTCCGATCTCTGAAGCTACTTCGATCAACTTAATATTTTTCATTTTGCTAAAATACAATATTCCGTTCAGCAGTCATAACACTATAATATTATTTTTCATTTTGCAAAATGCGATGTTCATAAGCCCATTTCACAAGCGACAAAAGGTTGTTAGTTCCTGTTTTTCTAAAAATATTTTTGCGGTGTGTTTCTACTGTTCTAACAGAAATGTTCAATGCAGAGGAAATCTCTTTATTTGAGAAGTCTTTTTCCATCAATTCAATTATTTCCATTTCGCGGTGTGTAATGTTTATAGCCAGAACTTTATTTGAAATTTTAGCAGAATCTTCAAGTTTTTCCAAAACTCTTTCATCGAAACATTGTTTGCCGGCATTTACTTTCACAATACAATCATACAATTCTCCAACACTACTTTGTTTTAATATATAGCCATTTATGTCTGCGTTTTTAATCATTTCCTCAACTACAAATCCGCTGTCATTCATACTTAAGGCAATAATTTTAACTGTCGGATACAATTTTTTTACCAAACCTGAAAGTTCCTGGCCACTCATTCCCGGCATCATTACGTCCGTAAGCAAAATGTCCGGTAAACGATTTTGCATCTTTTCAAGAATAATTTTTCCGGATATAGCGGTATATAAAACATTTAAATCAGGAAAATGTTTTAAAGCTGCCATTAAACCGTCTATAACGATTTGATGGTCATCAACAATTGCAATATTTATTTGTGAATTTTGCATTGTAAATTTTTGCAAAATTCGGCGATGTTTATGGAATATCGTTTTTAATATCCATCATTTTTACCTTTCCGAATTTTTCGGCTATCATGTTTATTTCGTCTGCTTTCCCAATCAGTACAAACTGCAATTTATCTGAAGGAAAATATTTGTGAATAATATTTTTAGCTTTGTCAACCGTTAGTTCATCAACATTTTTTTCAAAATTATTAATGAAAGATTCATTGAAATCGTACCAGTACATTTGAGTTAACAAATTTGCAAGTTGCCCTGCTGTTTCGTACGAAGGTGGAAACTGTCCTTTTATATAATTCTTAGCGGAGGCAAGGTTTTCTTCGGTTATGCCTCCGGCATGAAATTTTTGTAAAACCTGAATTGCAAGATCAAGAGCTTCCGCAGTGGTTTTGTTAGCAGTGAAAGATGATATATAAAAAGTACCGCCGTTTTTTAAAGGCGAAAACACACTTCTTGCACCATAAGTTAATCCGCTGTTTACCCGAAGTTCATCATTTAGCAATGAAGTGAACCTGCCACCAAAATAAGTATTTAAAACACTTATTGCAACATAATCAGGATTGTTTCTGTTAATTCCCGGAGCACCGATATAAAATGTTGTTTCTCTTGCATCATCCTTATTTACCAATACAACATTTGCTTCTGTGGGATATGAAATGGGATTTGAAGCCGCATTAGTATGTTTTGAAGTACTTTTTTTCCATGATGAAAATAATTCAGAAATCATTTTTTTCATTTCCGGTGTTTTAAAATCACCAACTACTGCTATGGCAGAACCTTCAGGATAATAATTCTCATTGTAAAACCTTTTTACATCGTCTATTGAAATGCCTTTAACTGACGAGGTTGTTCCTGAAACCACATTTCCATAAACATGGTTTCCATAAACAGCTTTATCAAAATAAGATGCAATAACAGCACGAGGGCTTTCTTTTGCCTGCTCAAGATTTACCAGTGTCCTTGACTTTTCTTTTTCAAATTCTGATTTGTCGAAAGCAGGATTTAAAAGAATATTTTTTATTATATCCAAAACTCGGTTTTTGTATTTTGATGCAAACTTTGACCTAAGCCCTGAAAATTCTTTGCTGGAAAACATGTCAATGTTTGCTGCCATAAAATCTAATTCTTCATCAAGCTTTGCTTTGGGTATATTCACACTTCCCGTCATTAAAGTATTGGCAGTTATTGAAGCAAGCCCCGCCTTTGAACCGTCGTAAATTGCTCCGGCAGGAAATATGGCAGACAGGCTGATAACAGGCACTTCATGCTTTTCCATAAGGTAAACAGTAAGGCCATTACTTAGTTTAAATTTTTCATATGCAGGTAATTTATATTGTGCCTTTACAAGTGAAAGGCCGGTGCATAAAACTGCAAATATTATAAGACTTATCTTTTTCATTTTTTTAAATTAATTGTCAACGTTCGTTTTTAGAATTCCAACTGTTCTGTTCCTTTTCTTTAAATATTCGTTTGCCACACGCTTAATATCATCAGCCGTTACTTTGTTGTATTCGGAAGGTGCATCGAACATTTTTTTGTAATCACCAAAGAAAACTTCGTAAGTGCCTATATTATTTGATTTCCCATTAATGGTTTCTATTTGATTATAGAATTCCATTAGTTTTTGATTTTTTACTTTTTGAAGTTCCCTTTCACCAACGCCTCCGGTTTTAATTTTTTCAATTTCTGTATAAATTTCCTGTTCTAAAATTGAATCTCCGTTTTCTTTGGCACTCATTGCATAAACAAAGAAAAGAGTAGGGTCAAAACTTTCATCATAAGATGCAGACACCATTGTTGCAAGTTGTTTATCTTCTACAAGAGCTTTGTGCAACCTTGATGATTTTCCGTTACTTAAGATTTCTTTTAATAAAACAAGAGCATAAAAATCTTTGCTTTTAGCATCAGGAACATGATAACCAACTGCCAGGTAAGGAGTTGCAACATCTTTTTGAATAGTAATGGTGCGTTCACCTTTTTGTTCAGGTTCTACAATATGAACAGGTTCCGGTTCAGGCTGCGCCGGAATTGATGCAAAATATTTTTCAGCCAAAGCTTTTACATTTTGAGTTTTAACAGCCCCTGATATTACCACTACACAATTATTAGGTGCGTAATAAGTTCTGAAATATTTTTCAAGATCAGCTTGTGTCCAATTTTTCATATCATCCTCATACCCTATAACAGGCCAGTGGTATGGATGCTCCTGAAATGCGGTAGCTTGCAAGCCTTCCAATAAAACACGCCATGGAGAATTTTCAAGGCCGGTACTTCTTTCAGACAATACTACGCCTCTTTCACTTTCAACCATTTTGGGGTCAATGCTAAGATTTGCAATTCTGTCACTCTCAAGGTCAAACATTACTTCCAGCGCTGATGCCGGAAACCAATCGGTATAAACAGTAACATTTTCTGTTGTGTAGGCATTATTGGCGCCCCCATTGAATTCCATTGTACGATCGAACATTTTCGGCCCATATTTTTTTGAGCCATTGAACATCATATGCTCAAAAAAATGCGAAAGTCCTGTAATGCCCTGATGTTCATTTCTGGAACCAACTTTAAAAAACAGATACATGTTTGCGTTAGGAATTGAATTATCTTCTACCACAAGAAATTTCATTCCGTTTTTAAGAGTAAATGAATTAACATCATTTGCTTTTATTTGCGCCATTGCATTAAATGAAATTATCAATAATACAGGCAACAAAAATTTTTTCATTTTTTAAATTTTACGTGAAAATAAACAATAAGATTAAATCATGCTTTAATGTATGCCCAACCGTTCATTTGCCGCTCAACAATGTGAGCTATCGCCGCAGGCACAACTTTGCAACCCTCTAAAATATTTTGAGGCAAAATATTATTAGCAACTAAAGCATTGTTGCAAAGCACAACTTCAATTCTATGTGGAAACAGCTTAACAAGCGCTTCTCCCTCCGGGTTTTCATTAACGAAAAAGTTTACGGCGTTGCCGTGGATTGCAACTTCAGCCTGAATAAGAGGAATGGCCTTTACAAGATTTTTTAATTGGCTTTTTAATTTTTCCAAATCTTCTTTTAAATCTGAAGTAAATTGAAATATAACTTTTGATTCTCCCATTATATCATTAAAAAAAGATAAAGTAAATATTTAAACAGGAAATTAAAGCAGGTAAAATAAATTTGTAATATTTATTGCGAAATATATAAAAAGCAGATAGAATTATAATTCCCGGTATTAAAATTAATACAGGCAGCCACAAAAGTTCATACACTGCACCTGAAATTGCTGTGAAATAAACATCAGTATATTTTGAGGTAATAATATAGGCCAAACAAAGAAGGCTCAATATCAACAACAATAAAAAACGCCTTTTAATCTTCATAAAAAAAACGGCTGTTAAGCCGTTTTCAAATTTAAAACTGTTCTAGCTTACTGAAAAAGAAATCTCCTTCTATTTTTGCATTTTCATCGCTGTCACTTCCGTGAATAGCATTTTCACCAATAGAGGCAGCAAATTTTTTACGTATAGTTCCTTCTTCTGCCTGGGCAGGATTTGTAGCGCCGATTAATTTACGAAAATCATCCACTGCATTATCTTTTTCGAGTATAGCCGCAGTTATAGGGCCGCTGCTCATAAAATCTACAAGTTCACCATAAAACGGGCGTTCTTTGTGCACGGCATAAAATTCACCTGCTTTTTCTTTGCTTAAGTGAACCATTTTCATAGCCGCTATGCGGAACCCGCCATTATTAATCATTTCCAAAATAGCTCCTGTATTGCCTTTCCTTGTGGCATCGGGCTTTATCATAGTAAATGTTCTGTTGCTCATTTTTTGTTATTTTGGCCGCAAAGATATGGTTTAGCGATTTTTTTAGAATATAAATTGAATGCATTTTTTATTAAATGCAAATAAATTATACTTTTGCGCCCTATTATGAAACCTGTTTCTCAACTTTTTCCTTTATTAAATGGTAAAAGAAATATTATAATTACAATGCATCAAAAGCCCGACGGCGATGCAATGGGTTCTTCTTTAGGCTTATTTCATTTTTTGAATAAATTCGAACATAATGTTTCTGTTATTTCACCAACTAACTGGCCTTCCTTTTTAAACTGGATGCCGGGAGTAAAAAAGGTCTTAGATTATGAACGGGAAAAGGAAAAATCTGACAAGTTAATAAATGAAGCAGATTGGATTTTTTGCCTTGATTTCAACACTTTAAGCAGAACAAAATCAATGGAGCAAATCCTTTCAGATTCTTCTGCTGAAAGAATTCTTATTGATCACCACCAACTGCCACAATCAGAAAAATTTGCTTATGGTATAAGTGATGTAAGTAAAAGTTCAACTGCCGAAATGGTATATGATTTTATTGTTTCTTCCGGACATAAAAATTTTATAGACCTTGATTCCGCCGCCTGCCTTTATACAGGAGTTATGACAGATACAGGGTCATTCAGGTTTCCGTCAACAACAGCTTCTGTTCATGAAATGGTGGCAGAATTAAAAAAACTCGGCTTAAACCACAGTGAAATTCATGAAAATCTTTTTGATAATTTCCCTGAAACAAGATTTAAGTTTATTGGCAATGTATTGCTAAACAGGCTGGAAGTATTTTATGAATATAATACTGCGTTAATTACTGTTCCTCAATCTGATTTAATAAAATTCGATATCAGAACCGGCGACACCGAAGGCCTTGTAAATTTTCCTTTATCAATTTCAGGGATTAAACTTGCAGCAATTATAATTGACAGGGGAGAGGAACGCAAATGCTCTTTCAGAAGCAAAGGAGATTTTGATGTAAATACTTTTGCAAGAAAATATTTCAATGGTGGCGGGCATATAAATGCAGCCGGTGGCCAAACTAAAGATTCACTTGAACAGGCAAGACAAAATTTTATTTCAGCAATGAAAGAAAACTCTGATAAATTAAGTACATATCAATTCAATTAAAACAATACAAATGCGACAAATTTCTTTTTTGCTTATGGCAGTAATACTTTTTGCCTCTTGCAAAGAACGTGATTCATTTAAAAAAGGTGACAACGGTTTATCCTATAAAATTATTTCCTCAACTTCTGAACCGGTAATTAAGCCGGGAGAAATTATGCAACTGGAGATAATTCAATATTATCAAACCGGTGGTAAAGATTCACTGCTTCAAGATTCCAGAGAAAATTTTATTCCTGTTTTAGAATCACTTGATTCAACAACCCTGCCTATTGAATATTATAATATTTTTAAACAAACCAAAAAAGGTGACAGCATTGTTATAAAAATGCTTACTGATTCAGTGTTTAAAGATAATTCTAATCCCATGCCTCCGTTTTTTAAAAAAGGCCAAATACTTCTAACAAGCATAAAAATTGTTGATGTTTTTAAAGACAGAGAAACAGCAGAAGCAAGAAGAAAAGAATTGATGGCGATTGCTCAGAAAAAGCAAGAAGAGAAAGTTTTAGAACATGAAAAAACTGATGATGAGGCACTTCAGAAATATTTTGCAGAAAAAAATATAAAAGTTCAGAAAAGCCCTAAAGGGATGTATGTAGAAATAATAACTCCGGGTACCGGCAACAATATTGATACAAATGTGGTGGTTGAGGTAAACTATACAGGAAGAAACTTTGCCGGAAAAACATTTGACAGTAATACTGATCCTGCTTTTAATCATGTTGAACCTTTTTATGTAAATATGACAAGCGACCCGACACTTGGCAATGGCGTAATTGCAGGCTGGATTGATGGCTTGAAAATGCTTAACAAAGGCGCTAAAGCAAGATTCTATATTCCCTCCGGCCTAGGTTATGGCGCTCGTGGTGTTAGCGCTGAAATTACACCCTTTTCAAATTTGATTTTCGACATTGAGGTAAAAGATATTTTGACTAAAGAACAGGCGAAAGCAAATGCTGAAAAGGAAATGGCAAAAAGAAGAGAAATGGAACAATCGCTCAATCTTCAAAAGCAAATACAGGAAGAATTGCAAAAAAATTCGGAACCTAAAAAATAAATTTTATGAAGGCTGCCCACCGGCGGCCTTTTTTAATGCCTCAGTGAGTTTACAAGTTTCAACAGCTTCCTTAACATCGTGAACCCTTAGTATTGATGCGCCATTCAGCAAAGCAACCGTATTTAAACAAGTAGTGCCGTTCAATGCCTCGTCGGCAGAAATATTCAGAGTTTTATAGATAGTGCTCTTTCTTGAAATACCTGCAAGCAGAGGCTTATTAAGAACGGAAAAAATTTTTAACCTTGACAATACAAAAAGGTTTTGTTGTATATTTTTTGCAAATCCGAAACCCGGGTCTAAAATTATATCCTTAATGCCTGCATCGTAACATTCTTGAATTTTACGGGAGAAATATTTTAAAATATCTACAATGATATCATCATAAATATTTTGAGTTTGCATTGTTTCGGGTGTTCCCTGAATGTGCATACATATATAAGGAACATTTAACCTCCCAACAGTTTTTATCATTTCAGTATCCATTGTTCCGCCGCTTATGTCGTTAACTATTGCCACACCTTCGCCACAGGCGGCAACAGCAACTTCCGAATGGTAGGTATCTACTGATAGTAAAGCATTAGGATAATTTTTAGTAATTGATTTTATAACAGGAATTATTTTTTCAATTTCCTGCTTTGCAGATATTCTTGAACTTCCGGGACGTGTACTTTGCCCACCAATATCTAAAATATCAGCACCCTCATAAAGCATTTGTTGTGCTTTTTGTAAAATTTCGTCAATGCCCTTTAAATTCTGATTATAAAAAGAATTATCAGTAATATTTAAAATGCCCATTACTACCGGCTTTGTGAATTCGTGAAGAGTTCCACTGCAGTTAATTGTAAACATTCAATGAGTAATTGTATTTTTGAACGGTTTGAAACAATTGCAAATTAAAGTTGAATTATGACTACTTCAGAATTATTCGATAAAATTACAGGAGAAGCTAAAAAAATCTTTGTTCAAAAAACAAGTGATTATGGAACATCCTGGCGTGTTTACAGAACTATATCAATTGCCGATCAAATTTATATAAAAGCAAAAAGGATACGAACAATTCAGGAAAAGAAAACACAAAGGATTGCAGATGATATCAGAAGTGAGTTTACCGGAATTTTAAATTATGCAGTTATTGGTTTAATTCAACTAAAAATAAATAATGATGAGCCTGAACAGCTTTCAGCGGAGCAAACAGAATTCTATTACAGTGAAGTTGTAAAGGCAGCAAAAGAACTAATGGAAAATAAAAACCACGATTATGGCGAAGCATGGCGCGATATAAGTGAGGAAGGTTTTGTTGATCTTATCCTTGCAAAAATTCTCCGTATAAAACAAATTTTAAACAATGAAGGGAAAACTTTAATAAGCGAAGGTATTGATGCAAACTTTTTTGACATTCTTAATTATGCAGTTTTTGCTCTCATATTAAAAGACGAAAAAAATAACAGAAAATGAAAATCATCACATTAATTATAAGAGTTATCACAGGTGTTCTTTTTATTTTTTCAGGGCTGGTTAAAGCTATTGATCCGCGTGGCCTTGCATATAAAATGCAGGAATTTTTTGAAGCCTTCAGCAATGACGGATACTTTGTAAAAATAATGCATACCTTAAGTGAGTATGCTCTAACTTTCTCAATTATAATTATTACTCTGGAGGTAATTATTGGTGTTGCCCTGCTTTTGGGTTGGCAGAAAAAATTTACGGCAGTTATGTTACTCTTGCTAATGTTGCTGTTTACTTTTCTTACAAGCTATGTTTTATTCAGCGGTAAAATACGGGCGTGTGGCTGTTTTGGCGACTGCATTCCAATTACCCCGGTACAAACTTTTACAAAGGACATAATTCTTTTGATTTTCTCAGTGTTTATTTTGTTTTCATTAAAATATATAAACCCTTTTGCAAAACCATTTCCACTGCTTCTTTACATGGCAATTGCCGTTCTGGCAACAGTTTCACTTCAAATTTATGTATTATCGCACCTTCCAATTGTTGATTGCCTGCCTTTTAAAAAAGGAAACAATATTCTTAAATTAAGAGAGATGCCTGAAAATGCTATTCAGGATAAATTTGATTACACTTTTACATATTCTAAAAATGGCGAGAAAAAAGATTTCAAACCCGATGCATTGCCCGACAGTACTTGGGAATATTTGGACCGTAAACAAATTTTAATAGAAAAAGGCAGCAATAATATTCCATTGATAAATGATTTTAATTTAACCAACGACTTAGGCGAAGATGTAACCAATGATATTTTACAATTAAAAGATCCTTACTATTTATTGTATATAAAAGATATAAGTAGAGATGCCAAGGAATGGCTTCCTGAATTAAAAAGAATTATTGACAACAACAAAGACAGGAAATTTTATTTCATAACCTCTCAGGCAAAACCTGTTCAAGAATTTATAAAAACGAATGAAATTCAAATAACAGGCTTGCTTACACTTGATGCAACTGCATTAAAAACAGCAGCCAGAGCTAATCCTACTCTTTATTTAATGAAAGGCCCCGTTGTTCAGAAAAAATGGGGTTGGGCAGATTTTGACTCAGTTTTAAAATAAAAACGGGCTACAGTTTTGCAGCCCGCCATTTATATTTAATCATTTTTTGTTACAACAATGAGAGCATAAATCATTCCCGGTATATAAAACAACAGTGTCAAAAGAAGATCAATCCAAAATTTACTGTTTATTACACCTTCATGTAAATAAACGGCTAATGGGGGAAGAAGGATTGCAAGAATAATAAGCAGAGTTTTATCTGTTACCGGTTCACCTGCTTTTTTTTGCTTTTTAATTTCTTTAATTTGTTTTTTGGCTTCTTTAATTCTGGCCTTTCTTTCTTTTTTAGGCAAAGCTTTAAATTCTTTAACTGCATTGCGGAAGTCGAAGGCTGCATTTACCGGAACTTCATTTACAGGAATAGAAATATTTGCAGAAAACACAGGCGAGGCCATAATCATAAAGGCTACAAAATAGAAGAGAATTTTTTTCATAATATAATTGTTAATTAATGCAAAAATTTTAACAATAATTGTTCCATCTCTAAAACTTAAAACTGAATATTTACTTCTGGATGATATGCTTTAACTTCGCGCCATAATTTTTTTATATGAAAGAGGTTTATATTTTATCGGCTGTAAGAACTCCAATAGGAAGTTTTGGCGGATCACTTAAAGATATAAGTGCCACCAAATTAGGCGCTGCTGCAATAAAAGGTGCGCTCCAAAAATCGGGTGTAGATCCTGAAATGGTTGATGAAGTATTGATGGGATGCGTAATTCAGGCTAACCTTGGCCAGGCTCCTGCAAGGCAGGCTGCAAAATTTGCAGGTTTACCTGATAAAGTAAACTGCACAACAGTAAATAAAGTTTGTGCAAGCGGTATGAAATCTATCGCCCAAGGGGCTCAAAGTATTTTACTTGGCGATGCAGATATCGTTATTGCCGGTGGAATGGAAAATATGTCATCAGTTCCCTTTTACCTTGACACAATGCGTTGGGGAAATAAATATGGAAATACTGCCGCAATTGATGGCCTCGCTAAAGATGGCCTTACTGACGTTTATGATGGCAAAGCAATGGGAAATGCGGCTGAGCATTGCGCTGTATCTTGCGGAATAAGCCGCGAAGACCAGGATAATTTTGCAATAGAAAGCTATAAAAGAAGCCAGGCTTCGGTTAATGAGGGAAAATTTAAAAATGAAACAATTCCGGTGGAAATTCCTCAGAGAAAAGGCGACCCTGTTTTATTTGAAAAAGATGAAGAACCTTTTAATGTAAAATTTGATAAAATTGCCGGGCTGAAAGGTGCTTTTGTAAAAGATGGTACCGTTACCGCAGCAAACTCCTCAACAATGAACGATGGTGCTGCAGCCTTGGTTTTGATCAGCAAAGAAAAAGCTGAACAACTTGGGTTGAAGCCAATTGCAAAAATAGTTTCTTATGCAGATGCAGAGCAAGCTCCAATTGATTTCACTACAACTCCAAGCTTAGCAGTTCCAAAAGCAGTTAAAAAAGCAGGGCTGAAAATGGAAGATATCAGTTATTGGGAACTTAATGAAGCATTTGCTGTAGTAGGGATTGAAAATACAAAAAGAATGAAACTTGATCCTTCAAAAGTAAATGTTCATGGTGGCGCAGTAAGTATCGGCCATCCATTAGGAGCAAGCGGTGCAAGAATAATTGTAACATTAATTAATGTATTAAAGCAAAACAATGCTAAATACGGCGCTGCCGGAATTTGTAATGGCGGAGGCGGTGCTTCGGCAATGGTTATAGAAAATATTCAATAAAGTTTAAGATTACAGGTTTAAATTTGCAACCTGTTCAAATAAAAAAATATGCGACAAATAGCTTTCAGGGAAGCACTGCGTGAAGCAATGCAAGAGGAAATGAGAAAAGATGAAAGAGTTTTTTTAATGGGTGAGGAAGTTGCTGAATATAATGGCGCCTACAAAGTTAGTCAGGGTATGCTCGAAGAATTCGGCCCAAAAAGAGTAATTGATACTCCAATTGCAGAATTAGGTTTTACAGCTATTGCAGTAGGAGCGGCTCAAAACGGACTTAGGCCAATAGTTGAATTCATGACATTTAACTTTGCCGTTCTTGCTCTTGATCAAATATTAAATACCGCTTCAAAAATGCTTGCAATGAGTGGCGGGCAGGTTGGTTGCCCAATCGTGTTCCGGGGCCCTAACGGAAGTGCTGGCCAACTTGGTGCCCAGCATTCTACTGCATTTGAAAGTATGTATGCAAATATTCCGGGAATTAAAGTTATTTCCGTTAGCAACCCTTACGATGCTAAAGGTTTACTGAAATCTGCAATCATAGATGATGATCCTGTTGTTTTTATGGAAAGTGAAGTAATGTACGGAGACAAAGGTGAAGTGCCGGAAGAAGAATATTTTATTCCTATCGGAAAATGTAAAGTAGCAAGAGAAGGAAAAGATGTAACTATTGTTTCCTACAATAAAATGATGAAAGTTGCACTTGCCGCAGCTACCGAACTTGAAAAAGAAAATATTAGTGCCGAAGTAATTGACCTTAGAACAATTAGGCCTTTAGATTGGCAAACAATTCTTGAAAGTGTTAAGAAAACCAACCGTTTGGTTATAGTTGAAGAGCAATGGCCGTATGCATCTGTTTCATCAGAAATTTCTTATAGAATTCAGAAAGAAGGCTTTGATTACCTTGATGCACCTGTAAGAAGAATTACTTCTGCCGATGCACCAATGCACTATGCACCAAACCTGGCAGCTGCTTATCTTCCTACAATTCCTCAAGTGGTAAAAACAGTAAAGGAAGTGATGTACCTGAAAAAATAATTTCAGAAATCAACTATACAATTTTAAATGTACAATACTCTTGAAAGTTGCCTTATAGACCTTGAAAAAAATGGCGAACTTATAAGAGTAAAAGAAGAAATTGATCCATTTCTTGAAATGGCAGCAGTGCATTTAAGAGTTCATGAAAAAAAAGGCCCTGCACTCTTATTTGAAAATATAAAGGGTTGCAATTACAGAGCTGCATCAAACATTTTTGGCACTCTGGTGCGAAGTAAATTTATTTTCCGGAATTCATTTGAAAAGGTTCAAAAACTTATTCAATTAAAAAATGATCCTTTAAAAGCTTTCAGGAAACCTTTAAAAAATATAAGTGTTGGTTTAACGGCCTTAAAAGCCCTTCCCTTAAAAAAGAAATTTCCGGCTCATTTATTTTCTGAAATAAAAATATCAGATTTACCTCTTATTCATCACTGGCCTATGGATGGTGGAGCTTTTGTAACATTGCCACAGGTTTTTACTGAAGATATTGACAAGCCCGGGATAATGAACGCAAATACCGGCATGTACCGGATTCAGCTAAACGGTAATGATTATATTCTTAATCAGGAAATAGGTTTGCATTATCAATTGCACAGAGGTATAGGAGTTCATCAAACAAAAGCTAACCTTAAAGGACAACCGTTGAAGGTAAGTATTTTCGTAGGAGGCCCACCTGCACATAGTGTAGCGGCTGTTATGCCTTTACCTGAAGGAATAAGTGAATCAGTTTTTGCAGGTGTGCTGGGAAACAGGCGATTCCGCTATTCAATTCATAATGGATATTATATAAGCCTTGATGCAGATTTTGTAATTACCGGAGAAGTTTTTCCGCGTACTAATAAACCCGAAGGCCCGTTCGGAGATCATTTGGGATATTACAGTCTAAAACATGACTTTCCCGTTATGAAAGTAGATAAGGTATTTGCGAAAAAAAACGGAATATGGCCTTTTACAGTTGTAGGCAGGCCACCACAGGAAGATACAAGCTTTGGTGAACTCATTCATGAACTCACCGGCGAAGCGTTAGCAAATGAAATTCCGGGTGTAAAAGAAGTATATGCAGTTGATGCTGCAGGTGTTCATCCTCTGCTTTTAGCAATTGGAAGTGAGCGATATACACCATATCAAAACACTGCAGCACCTTCTGAATTGTTAACTATTGCAAATCATATTTTAGGAACAGGACAGCTAAGCCTTGCAAAATTCCTTTTTATTACAGCGTCAGAAAAATCATCTGAAATAAGTACATACGATGTTAAAACTTATTTCAAATATTTTCTTGAAAGAATTGATTTAAGACGGGATTTGCATTTTTATACCAACACTTCAATAGATACTTTAGATTATTCAGGGACTGAAATTAACCGAGGCAGCAAAGTGGTTTTTGCCGCTTATGGCCCTAAAATCCGTGAATTAAAAACTTCAATTCCTACTGCTTTTACAGACGAAAATGCAAGCTTGTGTCTTCCGGGCATAATTGCAATTAAGAAAAATAAATTTATAAATTATCCATCCGCTAAAGCGGAAATGGAAAATTTTAGTGAAAAATACAAACAAGCCGATTTGAATGGAATTGCAATAATTGTAATTGCTGATGACGAAAAATTTACTGCTGATTCTTTAAACAATTTTTTGTGGGTAACATTCACAAGGTGTAATCCTTCTCATGATATTTATGGAATTGACTCTTTTATTGAAAATAAACACTGGGGCTGTAATGGGCCTGTAATTATAGATGCCCGTATTAAACCACACCATGCGCCGGTTCTACAAAAAGCCCCCATTGTTGAACAAAACATAGAACGTTTTTTTCAAAAAGGAGCAAGCCTTGAAAGTTTTTAAAATTCAAAATTGTTTCCCGAAAAGTATTAAAGCATTGTACAAATAAAATTCATTAACCACAATGGTTTCAGAGGTCTTTTATGCCCTTTGTGCGAATTTATTAGCGGCCTTGGTGGTTACCATTTTTTAAAAACAGGGAGCAGAGTTTTAAAATAGAAAACACAGGAATTTTCCTCCCCATCCCGAAAGGATAAAATATTTCTTTACCAAAAATTAAATTGGAAACAGATACCATTGGTATTACCCAGCCCAGGTGGGGCGGAATATTAATAGACAAGAATTAGCAATGAAAACAAGCTCCGTAGAAGCGATACAATATATTATTTCAAAAAATCTATCAGATATTTTATAAACAACAAATCCCGATAGGAAAACTCCTACCGGGAAAATAATTATAATTCACAATAAGACATTCTCATTTTTTTTCACATTAGAATCTATAAATGTAAAATTTCCTTTCTCCAAATTACTTCACTTTAACCGGTGGATTTTTTTTGATAAAAATATCAGCTTCCAAATCTTTTATACGCAACTCCTTTAATTTTTCATTATAAATTTTATCATTCTTTTCCTGCTCAGGATCAAATAAAACATAAGAGGCT
>Ga0182739_1002537_pt1 | contig 16990 bp, 7 predicted proteins | sample eDN5th30CBELigBY_FD_128873 | JGI IMG/M metagenome (GOLD analysis project Ga0182739, IMG submission 128873) | Enriched backyard soil microbial communities from Emeryville, California, USA - eDNA 5th pass 30_C BE-Lig BY (version 2) (version 2) | ecosystem: Environmental > Terrestrial > Soil >... | reverse complement strand
ATCGCCGAACCTACGTCGGCGCCATGCCCGGCCGGATCATCCAGGCTCTGAAGCAGGCCGGCACCAAGAACCCGGTCTTCCTGCTCGACGAAGTTGACAAGCTCGGGATGTCCCATCACGGTGATCCCGCCAGCGCGTTGCTCGAGGTGCTCGATCCGGCGCAGAACGACTCGTTCACCGATCACTACCTGAACGTGCCGTTCGACCTGAGCGAGGTCTTGTTCATCGCCACGGCCAACTTCCTGCAGAACATTCCGGCCCCGTTGTTGGACCGGATGGAAGTGGTCGATTTCTCGGGCTACACCGAGCGCGAGAAGGCCGAGATTGCCAAGTCGTACCTGATCCCGAGACAGCTCCACGAGTCCGGCCTGGCCGACGAAGGTGTGACCCTGACCGATGCTGCCGTGATGGAGATCGTCAGTCGTTACACCCGGGAAAGCGGCGTCCGCCAGTTGGAACGCCAGGTGGGGGCCGTGACGCGGAAGCTGGCCCGACGGATCGCGACTGGCGAACCGGTGGAACGGACGGTCACACCGACGTCGATTCGGGACCTCCTGGGTCGGCCCAAGGTTCACCCGGAACAGGTCGCCTCGAGCAACGAGGTGGGGGTGGCCACCGGGATGTACTACACCCCCAGCGGTGGCGACATCATGTTCGTCGAGGCCGCCATCCGAAAGCTGTACGGCTCGAGTTCCAACGACGGGACCGTCCCGTTCAGCGGCTGGGGTAACGTGTCGCTGATCTTGACCGGTCAGCTTGGCGACGTCATGAAGGAGTCGGCGCGGGCAGCGACCACCTATGCGGCAACACACGCTCCCGAGCTTGATATCCCACCCGACCGGCTTGGGTCGATCGAGGTCCATGTCCACGTTCCGGCCGGAGCCATCCCCAAGGACGGCCCGTCGGCGGGAGTGGCGATGGCCACGGCGATCATCTCGGCGATGTCGGGTCGTCCGGTCCGCCGCGACGTGGCGATGACCGGCGAGATCACCTTGCGGGGACGGGTGTTGCCCATCGGAGGCGTGAAGGAAAAGGTGCTCGGGGCCCATCGTGCCGGCTGCACCCACATCATCGTGCCCAAGGACAACGAGGCCGACCTTGACGATCTTCCCGAAGATGTCCGCGCGGCTTTGACGTTCCACTGCGTCTCGACGCTCGACGAGGCGCTCGCGATCACCCTCGCCTCACCGCTTCTCGCCGGGGGGGCCGGGGAGGGATACCCCGGGCGGACCGGGCTCGACGACCCGGGTCGCACTGGTCGTCGCGTCGCGATCCACGTCTGAGCCAGTCCGTCCTGTTTGTTAACGTGTGACGTGCAAGACCCACCGTTTGCCACCTTCGGGCTGGCGAACGGTGGGCTTTTTCGTCGAAGCTCTTGGGATCTTGTTTCCCTTTCGGGGTCCCTGACACCGAGCTTCGGCCGTTCAGGTGTCCCGTCGGCCAAGATCGTATTTTAGGAACAGACTCCGACACCGGATCGTTGGCTCCATGGTCCCGAAGCCAACGAGCGAGTACGATAGAAGGACTGGTTAGGCCGGATTCGGACTCGGAATCGCCGTGGTCCCCGGCTCGGGAAAGCGTCGACACGGACAAGACCTCAATGGCCAGGCCCTGAACATGGCCGGATTGGGGGAATGCGGGGGTTGTCGACCGACCGGGAGAGCAAGATGACGCAGAATCCGCACGGATTCGGTGGTGCGGAGGATTTGACACCGCCGCCACGTCCGATCGACCGAGGGGCTCGGATCGGCCACGTCCATCTCAAGGTGGCGGATCTTGAACGCGCTCTGGAATTCTATTGCGGGGTGCTTGGCTTTGAACTCACACAACGCCATGGCAACAGTGCCGCATTCCTCTCTGCAGGCGGCTATCATCATCACATTGGGTTGAATACCTGGGAAAGCCTTGGTGGATCGCCTCCTCCTCCGGGCACGACCGGGTTATATCATCTTGCCATCCTGTACCCGACTCGGGCTGCGCTCGCCGACGCGTTCTGTCGACTGCTTGCCGCCGGCATTCCGCTTGACGGCGCGAGTGACCATGGCGTGAGCGAGGCTCTCTATCTCCGCGATCCCGATCAGAACGGGGTCGAGCTTTACTGGGATCGCCCGCCCGAGACCTGGCCGCGATCGGAGGAGGGAGCACTCGCCATGTTCACTCGCCACCTCGACCTCGAAGGCTTGCTCGAGGAAGGATCAGGAGCTCCAGAAAACCACGGTCGTTGACGTGTGGCCTCATCGTCAAAATCGGCGACGTCCGGCGTGCTGGGACTTGGCGGGAGTCGACCTTCCGGCCCATGGGACGTCAGTTTCGAGGCGGGAAGATCCAGCAAGACTCATGCTTCGTCATTCCGATGCGAGGGTAATACTCTCGAGCTTTCGGGGCGGCGAGCAGGATGAGTGTAGTTGCTAGGCCTGCTTCTTCATGGGTCCGTCGGATCAGTTCTTTGCCGATGCCCTGCCGCTGAAACGCGGCGTCGACGGCCAGGTCGGAGAGGTAAGTGCAGTAGTGGTGGTCGGTGATGGCCCTGGAAACACCGACGAGCAGGTCTCCCTGGCGCGCTGTGATGATGACATCGGCGTTCTCGAGCATCCCTTCGATCACGCCCGGGGTATCGACAGGGCGACGCTCGGCCAGTGTCGAACGGCGGAGAAGGTCACGGAATTCGGCGGCCTCGAGGCCGGGCTCGCGCTGATACGTCAGTTCCAAGGACTCTCTCCTTTGATTCTGGTCGAGCGATCGGGGACGACCGGAGACCGCCCCCATGGCCTTGGAGAGTCGATGGGGAGGCAAGGTTCACGACCAGAGAAGACCAGACGTCCTGCACCCGCGCAAGGGAGTAAAACGGGACCGGCTCGACGGTCGTCACCGTTCCGTCGCTTGATGCGCCGCCGAGTGGACAAGCTGCCGGTCGATGTCCATAATCATCGAGCGAAGGCGTGAATCCGGCCCGGGGAATGGCTATGACGAAGTTCACGATCAAGGAACTGTTGGCGGGGCGGGTCGAGGTCGGGACGCGGGTGACCGTGGAGGGATGGATCCGGACTCGCCGCGACTCCAAGGCGGGCTTCTCCTTCCTTCAGATCCACGACGGCTCTTGCTTTGACCCGATCCAGGCGGTGGCTCCGGCGACGCTGGAGAATTATCACTCGGCGATCCTCCACCTGACGACCCACTGCGCGGTGCGAGTGGTGGGGACTCTGATCGAGTCGCAGGGTAAGGGGCAGCGTTTCGAGGTCCAGGCTGAGGAAGTCGAGGTGGTCGGAGGGATCGAGCATCCGGACAGCTACCCGGTCTCGGCCAAGCGGCACACGTTCGAGCATCTCCGATCCGTGGCCCATCTTCGTCCCCGCACCAACACGTTCGGGGCGATCGCCCGCGTTCGCAATTGCCTTTCGCTGGCGGTCCATCAATTCTTCCGCGAGCGTGGATTCTTCTGGATCCATACCCCGATCATCACGACGAGCGACGCCGAGGGGGCCGGGGCGATGTTCCGGGTGTCGACGCTCGACCTGGCCAACCTGCCCCGCGATGATCAAGGCGGGGTGGATTACGCCGTCGACTTTTTCGGGAAGCCGGCCAGTCTGACGGTCTCGGGGCAGTTGAATGTCGAGGCGTATTGTCTGGCCCTGAGCCGGGTCTACACCTTCGGCCCGACGTTCCGCGCCGAGAATTCGAACACCACGCGACACCTCGCCGAGTTCTGGATGATCGAGCCCGAGATCGCGTTCGCGAATCTCTCCGACGATGCCGATCTCGCCGAGGCGTTTCTCAAGCACCTGTTCAAGGCGGTGCTGAACGAGCTTCCAGACGACATGGCCTTCTTCGCGCAGCATGTCGACAAGGAATGCGTCTCACGGCTGGAGTCGTTCGTCGACGCCAGCTTCGAGCGGATGGAGTATGGCGATGCGATCAAGGCCCTCGAGGCGGCCGAGGCCCAGGGGGTGAAATTCGAGTTTCCCGTACGCTGGGGGATCGACCTTCAGTCCGAACACGAGCGGTATCTGACGGAAACACTCGTGCGCCGGCCCGTCGTCGTGATGAACTACCCGAAGGAGATCAAGGCGTTCTACATGCGGTCGAACGACGACGGTCGCACGGTGGCCGCCATGGACGTGCTCGCCCCAGGTATCGGAGAGATCATCGGCGGCTCCCAGCGCGAGGAGCGTCTGGACGTCCTCGACGCTCGACTGGACGAGCTCGGACTGTCCAAGGAGCATTATTCCTGGTATCGCGACCTCAGGCGCTATGGCACAGTCCCCCACGCCGGGTTCGGCCTGGGCTTCGAGCGGACCATCATCTACGCAACGGGGATGGCCAATATCCGTGACGTCATCCCCTACCCTCGGACACCGGGCAACGCGGAATTCTAAGAGTCAATCTCGGAAGCGTCCTTCGTAGCCCCGGCGACCCCGGGCCCACGGATGGCGCAATAGAGGCTCCCGGTACAGACTCAACGCGAGCCGGAACATCGCGCCTGGTCTCCACGGCCGGAACTGGGGCCGGCCGGCTCTCACCTTAAGAATTTGGCTTTTTCCGGCGTGAGTCGTCTCCCTTCAGGAAACTGACTCAGGTCGACGGAGGCGTGCGAACGCGGGATGCGAGACGATATCCCGTTCGTCATCTTCAACGGGATTTCGGTGGGAAGGGGCTTGGACCAGGGCGGATATCTTGTTGAGATACTCTGTCGAATTTCGGTCCCGCCAAGTACACCCCACCGGAGATCCCGAGATGGCGCGTTGCCGCCCCGCGATGACCTTCGCCCTTTGTTGCACCCTCTTGAGCTTCAGCGCTCGTGTTGCCTCCGCCCAGGGCGAGGCGTCCAAACCGCTCCGTGCCGGGATCATCGGTCTCGATACTTCGCACGTGGTCGCGTTCACGAAGATTCTGAACGGCTCGAATTCGTCGGCCGTGCGCGTGGTGGCCGCCTATCGCGGTGGCAGCCGGGATATTCCCTCGAGCTGGGATCGGGTCGAAGGGTATACGAAAGAGCTCCGCGACAAGTACCAGGTCGAGATCGTCGACTCGATCCCGGCGCTCCTGGAGAAGGTTGACGTCGTACTGCTGGAGAGCGTCGATGGCCGGCCTCACCTCGATCAGGCCCGGCCGGTCTTCAAGGCGAAGAAGCCGGTCTTCATCGACAAGCCGGCCGCTGGTTCGCTGGTCGACGCGATCAAGATTTACGACCTGGCGCGCGAGTCGGGGACGCCCTGCTTCTCCAGCTCGTCGCTCCGGTATGCGCCGGGGATCGTCGCGGCCAAGAAGGACCCGAAGATCGGTGCGATCACCGGCTGCGATGCTTTCAGCCCTTGCTCGCTCGAGGAGCATCATCCCGACCTGTTCTGGTACGGGATTCACGGGGTCGAGACCCTCTATACGCTCATGGGGACCGGTTGCAAGACCGTGGCTCGGGCTCAGACTGACAGCACGGAATTCGTCACCGGGACCTGGGCGGATGGCCGCATCGGGACTTTCCGAGGTCTGCGGAAGGGGGGAGCGTATGGGGCGACGGTTTTCGGCAGTAAGGGGCACGCGCTCGCTGCCGGTGCCGGAGCTTATGACAAGCTGCTGGAGGAGATCACCAAGTTCTTCCAGACCGGCAAAGCTCCCGTCAGCGCGGAAGAAACGATCGAGATCATGGCGTTCATGGAAGCGGCCGACGAGAGCAAGCGCCAGGGCGGCAAGCCTGTGACGCTCGAGTCGGTCATCGCCAAGGCCCGGGCCGAGGCCGCCAAGGACTCGAAGTGAGCCACCCGGCCATTATCGAATCCGTCGTACTGTGATCGCCCAAAGGGGGCGGGGAGCGTCGGTTCCCCGCCTTCCTTGGCCAATGGAAGACGGGGAACCGACTCGGTCTTCAGCAACCCTTCCCTCATGGGACTCTCCCCTCGCCGCACGGTCGAAGTCCCCTCCGCTCATCCTTCTCGCCCATGGCCAGAGTGGGCGTCTCTCAAGGTCAGAACCAGAAGTTGTATTCCACGCGAACCATGTCGCGGTACCAGTGCTCGCCGGTGATGGCACGGCCGTAGCCGAAGTAGAGGCTGTGGCGATCGTTCAAGCCACTCCCTCCTCCAGGGTTGTTGTAGCTTCCCAGACCGACCCGGAGACCGACCTTGTAATTGACGATCGTCTCGCCCACGGCCGACACCGGTCCGGAGTTCGGGACGATGATGTTCGGGTCGGCGGAGCCGGGGTTCAACTGCTTGCCGCTCAGGACCGTCCAGCCCACGAACTCGTTGACCGGCGCGATTCGAAGGCTATCGCTCAGGACCAGGTTATAGGCCAGACCCGCCCCGTAGCGCAACACGTTGCCACCGAAGTCGCTGGCGTGCACCGGAATCCAGTCTCGCAACTCGCCGCTGAAATAGAGCCGGTCGGAGAGCCGCTGGAAGACCAGGAAGCCTGGTTCGAGGCTGGCGTGATTCGTCCCGAGCCCCCGCTCACCCACGCCCGTCGGGACGTAGGTGCGGAACTGGAAGGTATAGAATCGGTCGGGCTCTGCGACGAAGGCATGCTTGAAGCCGAGGTTGATATCGGAGAAGCCATAGGTGTTCCGATTCAGGGTCGGGTTCAGGAATCGCGCAGGGACCTCGACGAACCCCGACGTCTTGCGGTTGACGGCGATTTCGAGGTACGACGAGATCTCCTGGTAGTCGATACGGGATTCGCCGCCACCGGCGGCGCGTGGTCGGTTCCCGGGATGCTGGGGCCCCGAGGCCCTCGGGTCGAACCCCGCGCGACGCGCGGCGGGAATGCCGTTGAGAACCGGCATCCCCCCTGCACTGCCGATCGAGAGAAACTGGGCGAAGTTCTGAACGTTGCCGAAGCAGCCGCACTTGGGATAGAAGAATTCCGCCCGATCGGGACGGTTCATGTCATAGGCGGAATCATAGCGTTGACGAAATCGGGTGCGGATGATCGCGCTGTCGATGTACCCGGCGTTATCACCGATCGCGACCGTATCCCCTCCGAGTGCGGCCGATTGACCAGGGCTGAACATCCCTTCGAGCCCGCTCGGCGTACCGCCGGCCATGGCCTCGGGGGAGAATGCTCCAGACATGGGAGCGGTCCCTGTCCCTGCCCCCGTTCCAGCGCTCCCCGCTCCCGATGCCGGGGCTCCACTTGGCAATGGAGGCGTCCCCGCCCCCATTGATGTGCCTGGCGTCGCAAATTCCGGGCTCTGCGGAGTCTGTGCAATTCGCGGAGGATTCTGGTCTCCGAAGTATTGACCGTAGACGCTCCGCTCCGCCCCCAAGGGGATCGCCGCCGCCAGCGTCAGCCACAACGCCGCGGGGGGGAATTGACGCCGAGTCATGTGAGCCTCCTTGCGTGAGCGGGTCGGGCGTCGCCGATCCCGTTGAGCTGAATGAGAAGGGAGAGGGGGCTTGCGCCGAATGATCACATCCCGATTGGGCTTGGCCAGGTCATCGGCGTTTTCTTTTCGTTGGGTTTAACGGAAATGACGAGAAAGCCTCAAAAAGGGATTCTACGGCTTGGATGGGTTGTGCGGCGAGGCGACGTGGATCGACTTCGTGAATCGGGTGGGTGGGTTCCCTCGTGCCCTGGGCCTGCACGGTGGACCCGCCGGGCCGGTTCGTCTGGCCAGCGCGGCGGGTCGGTTGCGGTGGGGAGCAGGACGAGGAGGCTGCGACCTGTCAGGGTTTGCCGAAGAGGAGGTCGGAGAACGGGTCCGGTAGCGGTTCATCTTCGAAGACGAAGTGATTAGGATACTTCGATCGGAGTCGGGAGTACCGGCCGGCGATCTCAGACGTTGCCTGGCCGAGCGTGATCGACCTGGGAAGGATATCCTTCACGACCTTGAGTAACCGGAGCTCGTCGGGGATGACCGGTTGCTCCTCGTTGGCCGAGGAGAGCCAGAGGAACCGCATGAGGCCGACGTGAGAAACGTCGCGCGACCAGAGTTCTTCGTGGCGGAACGGACCGGCCGAGGCGACGTCGAGCAGGAGGAGCTTGGCTCCTCGGGTGTTGACGAACGGTCGAACGAGCTCGTCGACCGTGACCCCTTCGACATACTGCCGGTCCCGCCCGCGCCGGATCAGAAGGGAGGCCTTGTCGTCGCCGAGCCATTCCCCCCCCTGGTAGTAGATCAAGACCACCTCGCTCCCGTCCGGCGCCTCTCCCGAGTTGTTTCGGAGTCGGATCTGTTCGCAGATCAATGAGATCTGGGCCATCACGTGCATCTTCGTGAATTCGTCGCAGAGCGGGCCGTAGACTCGGCCGGTCGTGAAGGCGGGTGTCTTGAACACGCGTTCGTTGGATCGAGTGGAGGCGAGCTCGCCGTTGACCGCCTGGATCGCCAGCCGTTTCAAGGCGAGCTTGTCCTGGGCACCGATGCCGATGACCAGCATGTGCAAGCGTTGTTTGAGGTTGGGCTTGAGGCAGTTGATCGACACAGGGAGACGATCGGACGCGGCGACGGTGCCCGAGAGCTTCAGCTCCACGCGGTTCTCGGGTCGATTGAGCAGGATGCCGGCCCGGAAGGGGGTTTCCAGGGGACCATTTCCCGGGGAGCCTGACGCCGGGGCGGCTCCACGGGCGGGGCGCAGGGGTGACTCGACCTGCGGGAAGCCGTTGACCAGCACCTGAAGCCGGGCCGAGCCACTGCGCCGTTGGACCTCGGCATCAGGCCAGATCACACGGCCCACGATCCAGGTACGCCCTTCTGCGACGGGTCGATTTGGCGGGAGAACGGTCGTTCGGTCCGCCTCCACTCCGAATCCATCGATCGCGAACCGGATTGGCGGTTGGATCCGACTGACCACGAACTTCAGACGCGACGGACCATCCTCGCTCGTCGCAATGAGCTCGAAGTGGTTCAATCCATCGTTGAGCCGGGCCGTGGCTGTCCCTCGATACCGCGTACGGCCACGGTCGTCCTGCCCGGCCGGCTCGAGTCGACCGACCTCGACGGTTTCCCAGTCGGACTCCGAGAGCAGTCGACGCAACTCGGTCTTGACCAGGGGCCGGGCCGATCGGACCGCGATGGGGACGGGAATCTCGCCAAGCCCGGTCGTCAGCGGAATCTGGGGGGCTTCCAGCATGGGAGGCTCTTTGGGCACCGGGCGGGTGAACGTCAGCGCGGCGGCCGGACCGACGTTGTGGTTCCAGCCGTCCTCGTTGCGGGCGCGGACACGAACATGGCTCTCGCCCGGTTCCAGTGGCACATTGACCGAGGTGACATTCCAGGTCGAGCCTGCCTGACGGGAGAACTCCGCTCGGGCCCAGGTTGATTCGCCACCGTGGAGGACCTCAACCTGGGCCTCGCTGAGGTCGGTGGCTGACTCGACGACCGCGGCGACGGTGGTCGAGCCGGTCTCCGGCGTCACGGGGGCCTTGACTTCAAGGATTCTCGGCGGCCTCCGAAACGCGACCAGGTCCTCCGCGCTCACCCATTCGGCTCCCCATTCATTGCTGAGCCGGATTCGGATCCGATTCTCGCCGTGCGACAGTGGGATCTCGGCCGTAAGTTGCAAGACCTGGGTGTCTTGCCCGGCTTTGGCCTGATCGACTCCAAGCGTCGTCGGGATGATCCGAGGTTGCGGTTGATCCGGCGCGTTGAGGAGTATCTCCCCTTGGACCGCATGGGAGTCGGCCGGAGGGGCAAAGCGGGCCTTCAAGGTCAACACGGGCGGATCGTCGCGTTCAAAGAGGACAGGTCGATCCGGGCTGAGTTGCTTCCGCACGAGTCGAGGCAGCAATGGCTGATAAACGACGGTGATTCGACCTTCGCCCCAGTCGCTGTCGGCCGCTCGTGCTCGGATCACGAACGTTTGAGACCCCGGGTTGAGCACCACCGGCTCCTCGAAACGAAAGACCGGATCACGGCCCGCAACGAAGCCGGCCAATCGCTCCCCTCGAGGTGGAGGCTGCCGATCGAGGGCCGTTCGTTCGGCCTCGACCAGCGGTTCGGTGCCGGCGATCCTCCCGCGTAGAACGGCTTTGCGCGTCGTCACTCGGATGGTCTCGCCGCCTCTGGGCACGATGTTGGGGTCAGTTCCCGGCGCCTCGACCGAGAGCTCGATGGTGGGTGCGAGCGTCTTCTTCTTGTAAGTGACAATCAGAGGGGGCAACTCCGTGGCCTCGTCCTCCTCGAAGCCCGGAACTGGATCGAGATTGAGGGCACGAACCCGAAACCGATTGGTACCGGGAGTCAGGGTCGCGGGGATTGCAAGCGGAGTGGGAGCTCGAACGACTTGCTCGCGGATGACCTCGCCTGGCTCCTGGATGACCTGCACTTTGACAGCCACTCCATCGGTGGGCTGGACGTCGACCCGGACGAGATAGTCGGGCTGATTCACGACCTGCGTCTGGACTGGCTCGCCAGCGGGCTTTAGCACGGGCGCAGCATGTTGAATGCGGAGTCTGCGGTAGGCTGTGAACGCTTGTGCAGGAGTTTCTTTGGTCGTCAAAGTGACCTTGATGGGATAGATCCCAGGCTTCCACGGCAGCTTCGAAACGTCGGCCGTCCACACCCCGTCGGCGGTCGATTGAAGTTCGGTCGTTCCCAGATCTCCAACCTGGGCGGTCACGGTATTGACGAGCTCCGGAGGGATTGGACGATCCACGACGGAAAGGCTGAGCACTGAGGGAGGCTGGTGGACCAGGAGCTGGTCGATTCCGACGATCTCGGGATCTCGATCCACCGCCATCGACAAGTTAGGCGCTGGTAACGGGGGAGCCTGAGGGGGAGGTAAGCTCCCTCGCTCGATCAGATCTTTTAAAATGTGGTCATGATAGAACCGATCTCGGTACTCGGGGGCGAGTGCGAAGCGAGTGGGCGTGGCGAGTTCACCCGTATTGAAGTGCCAGCCGATGAGTGACTCGATGCCCGGGTCGCTGGTTTCGTAGGGTCCTTGGGGATTCCAGCCGACCCATTTCCACGTCTGCTCCGCGTCCCCGGGCGTGATATAGAGCGACAGGAGCGGCTTCCGCTCATCGGTCCCCTGGACAATCGTGACCGGGACATCCACCCGTTTCGCGGGCCCTTCGATTCGCGCGATTGCGGCGGGCTCGCCGGGCTTGAGCATCGACACGGCGTTGTAGAAGTCCACGACGGACCTGGGCTGAGTCAGGCTGCCGCCGCTGACGATCCCTCCGACGACATCACCAGGTCGAAGCTTCGGTTCGCCTGGTCCTGTGGGTGTCTCCCCTTTGGTCACCACGAGACGATCACCCTCGGCGGTCACGGCCAGGCCGCGAATCTGGCCCCGTTTTCCGAGTGTGCCCGCCAGGTCGACGAGGCTCCAGACGCAGGTGGTGCGATCCGCCGCGGTCGAGGCGAGGAGCCGGCCGTCTTCGGAGAAGGCCAGACAGCCGATCCGCTCCGTGTGTCCTGTGTACTGCCGAACCCAGTCGCCCGTTCGGGCCAGGTAGACTCGAAGAAAGGGCTCGCCTGCACGAGCCTGAGAGGCGACGGCGATGAGCGGCTCTCCGGCCATCGCCTTCGGATGGAACGCGAAGGCGGTCACGGATTCCCCGGCCGGGAGCTCAACGGTCCGCCACGCGTCCCGGCCCTGGCGTGCTCGGATCGACCTTGGCGGGCCAGGTTGGCCCGTCGCCGTTGCCGAGAAGACCGGCTCGACAACCCAGCTGTGTCCCGACGCGGGACGGTCGGGGATCCAACCCCGGTGATCCTCCGTCAATACTCGCCGGGAGAAATCGAACATCCGGTCGTCGGGGGCAAGGTCGCGGGCTGGGGCGCCCATCCTGTCCGGCCCACGACTGTTGAACACCAGGGCATGATCGCCGTTTCGCTTCGCGAAGCCAACGTACGCCATGGTCACGCCTGTGTTTCGCAGCCGTTGGCGTGGTTCGACCTTGCCGGCGAGCAGGTCGGCCACGAAGTACGCCGCGATCTCTCGTTCTTCACCCAGAGCGACAGCAATCCGTTCTCCCGCGGGATCGACCGCGAGGACGGGTTGAGCCGACTGGGAGAGTGAGGACAGTCGGATGGGAACCTGAGCGACGAGCCTCCCGTAGGAGGCTGCGGAAAGGTCAGTCAGCCTCAGACTGTAGGTCGAGCGTGGTGGCTTCGCGGTCAAGTCCTGAAGGATCGTGACGGCATAGCGCGGAGCGCCGTCGGCTGGCGACTTGACGACGTCCAGGGCCCGCGGGAGTTGAATCGCCTGCGGTTGGAGCTTCGGATCGCGGGGCCTCAACGCGAGTCGGCGTTGCGGCTCGGCCCGAATGCCGGGCCCTTGGTCGATGCGCCAGACGGAGAGCTGACCTTCCGGAGCCTCGGCTCTGCGGCCTGCGATGGGGAGTCGAACGCTTCCCGAAAGGAGCTCGGAGGCTCCGGGCAGGAGCACCAGCGTGTCGTTGACGGCGCCGTCGGTGACGGTATGGAACGGTTCGTTCGTTGCGGCGTCCCAGCAGTGCAGGATGCCTTGATCCTTGCCGAACTCGCCGGCCCACCATGCGATGGCGACCCGAACCTGTGTCGGTCCGGCTCCCGTGTGCCACACCGCGATGGCGGGTCTGGTTTTGAATTTGACGGGGCCAGGCAGGTCCCCGTGGGTGCGGAGGGTTTGCTGCGCGGTGACGTCCCAGAGCCGCACTTCCCCGTTACGGTCCCGATCGTGGGCCGCGGAGACCAGCAAGGGTGGTTTGTCGGGCCGCGTCGGGGCGAACTTCAGACTCAGGACGGGCCCCCGGTGGCCGTTCAAGACGGTCACCGGGTTGGGGGCCGAGCGATCGGTCTTGAAGACGTAAATCGTCCCCTCGGCCAGAAACATCGCGTCGGTTTTGGCGCTCGAGGGAATCACCAGGCCGTCTTGATGAAAGCCCGAGGCGCCGGGAACGAGACCGCGACCTGCCACGGCCAGCCAGGCACCGTCGGAGGAGAGGGCCATCGCGTTGATCGCCCCATCGAGTCCAGGGCCGACGGGTACCCGGAACGTCAACCGGTCATCGAGCGTGAGCCGGTTCGATCCGGGGGACGTGATCCAGACGCGGACGACCTTGTCCCAACCGGCCTCGTAGAGCGTTTTGCCATCGGGACTGAAGACCAGGCCCGTGACGAACGATGTTGGGCCGCCGGGTTGAAGTCGGAGCACCGGGGGGTCGTCGCGACGCGGCTTTGCCGGCTCCTGGCCAAACGCCGTCACGGCAACCAAGCCCAGGCTGAGGATCGAGAGAATGCGAGACCGCATGGGATTCACGCTTTCGGGTTCCCACACCTATGAGATGCCAGCGGACGTTATGTCTGCCTCACTTGCTATTACAAGCTTGAGCCCGCAGTGTCTCAATACGTGGAACCGCGACGTGAGTGACTCCAGCGAGTCTTGAGTCGGCTCGGAAGAACGACTTCGGTGCCCGAGCCGGGCGATGTCACGGCGAACCCATCCTCCCCAGTCGGTGTACCGAGACCTGGAGGAACACCGGAATGGCGGGAATCTCGTTCACTGTTGGCGAATGACGATGCCCCTTCGACTGAACGTCATGATAAAATCGAAGTTGCGATTGCCGTTGGAGAGCCGCGTTTGGGGATGTAAGGTGTGAGCTCACACACGGCCCCGTGCGGCTGACGTGTCGGCGGTTGCGGCCACGGCTGCGGGACGCCGATGGGAAGTCGTCCGAGAGCGTGAAATCGAACTCGACTCGAAGGTGGAGACGACTGATGTCGGACGGTCGGGAACACCCGGACGAGGCACGGGGCCGAAGCTCCTTCGGGGCTTGGCCCACCGGGATTCCTACGACTCACCCCACGGCGACGCCGTTGGGCGAGACGGTCACTCCTCCACTCGGCTCTCCGTTCGGGTCTCAATCACCGACCCGGACCTATCAGCCGGGTTCGTCGTCCGAAACGCGCGCGATCTACGCCACGCCCAGAATCGACGACCCGGCGGCGGCCGAGGGGCATTCGGAGCAGGTTCGCCTCCTGTTCGGGAAGTACCTGGTCGTTCGTAAGCTGGGCGAAGGGGCGATGGGGGAGGTCTGGCTCGTCCGGCACCGTGATCTCGGGGCGGAGCGGGCCCTCAAGCTGATCAACCTCGGTCGCTTCTCCGATCCCGAGATGAGGGCGCGGGCCCGGCGCGAAGCTCGGGCCATGGCTCTCTTCTCGCATCCGAACGCGGTCGCAGTCCACGATGCCAATGCCGATGGCGATCTCGCCTACATCGAGATGGAGTACATTCGAGGACGCAGCCTGAACAAGGTCCTCGAGCCAGGCGTGCCCAAGCCGCTCGAGTGGGTGGCGGACATCGTCGACCAGCTCGGCGCGGTACTGGAGGTGGCGCATTCGCATGGGATCGTTCACCGCGATCTCAAGCCCTCGAACATGATGCTGCTCGACACCCATTCGTCCGGGCGCGAGCATCTGAAGATCCTCGACTTCGGGATCGCCAAGATCCTCCATGCCGACGAACACGGGCACGACGAGCTTCAAACGAGAGCCGGGGCAACGATCGGCACGCCCGCGTACATGAGCCCCGAGCAAATCGACAGCGATGCGACCAAGCTCGACGGGCGAAGCGACCTCTATTCGGTCGGGGTCATCCTGTTCGAGATGTTGACCGGGCGTCGGCCATTCACCAGCACCAGCTTTAAGCTGACCTACGACCACCTCTATACGCCTCCGCCGTCGTTTGCCGAGGCGAACGGGACGGTCCAGATTCCCCAGGAGGTCGAGCGGCTTGTCTTGCGCTGCCTGGAGAAGGATCCAGACCTACGTCCGCAGTCGGCTCGCGAGCTCCGGGATGAGTTCCTCAGGCTCGCGGCCCCTCCTCCACCGACCGTGGATCTGCGTCCACCGCCAAGCCGACGGCGGGGTCTGGTCGCGATGCTGGTCACGCTGATGGGGCTGACCATCGGCGTCTCCTCCTGGTTCGCTCTGCGTCCCCGGCCCTTCGCGCTCCACGCGCCTGAGGAAGTCCGTTTGACGGCAGGGGAGTCGACCGTGATCACGATCATGGCGGAGGGGGGACGATCCCAGACCGCCGAGGTTCAGCCCGACCGCGTGCCGCCGGATATCGTCGTGGCGAAGCTGAGCGACGGCAGTCAAGCACGGATGGTTCAATTTTCGGTCCAGGTGGATCTGAATGCGCCGGCCGGCGTGAAAACACTGAGCTTCCGTGGCAACGCCGGTGCGTCGAAGAATGGAACTGAAGTGCGCTTGAAGGTGGCGCCGCCCTCGCTCAAGACTCCCAAGGGATACGAGCCGGCCCCCGGAAGTCTCCTCGAAGAGGACAATGGTAAGGTCTACCCCAAGCAGATCGTTCGCGACCTTGGCGACGGGGTTCGCCTCGAATTTCTCTTTATCAAACGCAACACGAGCAAGGAGCCAGCCTCGTTCTACATCATGAGGGACAAGGTCTCGAATCGGATCTTCGCACGTTTCGCGGAGACCAATCCGGGACGGCTCCAGAGCTCAAAATGGCGGAAACCAAAAGCCGGCGAGCTCGATTTCCCCGTCTTCCAGGTCAGCGCTGAGGACGCTTGCCGGTTCGCCGATTGGTTGGGACAAGGGGCCGCTCCCCTCCGGTTGCCGCGAGTCGACCAATGGGACAAGGCGTCCGGTTACTTCGACGCGACCACGCAGGCCGGTTCCTACCTTGAGCCGTGGAAGCCGGGTGATTCGACGATCGCGGTGGGCCTCGATCGTCCGGCTCCTGTCGGCTCCTCGTCGCACGATATCAACTTCCTGGGTTGCCGTGATATGGCCGGAAATGGGTACGAGTGGACCAGGAACTCGAGACTCGAGGGGCGAATGCTGCCCTTTGAGGATGGGCAGTCGTTTCCGATCATGACTCGAGGCCAATCCTACCGGAACAGTAAGCCACGCACTTATGAAGAATATATGGAAGACGATGGGTTGATGATGGTGGATCCTGACAAATCCAGGGACGACCTCACGTTTCGGCTGGTAATCGATGAAATCTGAGTGGGGTGGCCGAGCTTCTTGGCGTTGCAAAGCTTCGGGGGTCGGCCATCGATCGGGGGCCGCACGCCACAACAACCGATTGCCTTGCTGTTCACGTCAGACTAAGATCCAGTGCGTGTTTTCAGGGGATCGGGCTTAACCCGTCCGCCCACGGTCTCGGTGGAGTGCCTTGCCGGGGCCTCGTCCCCTTCGGGAGGCCGATCGGCGCGGCTGGCCCGACAAGCCGGCCCCGAGGATCGTGTCGGGGACAGGCAGGTTGGCTCGAAGCTTGATAATGCCTGCCAGGCGGACTGGCGGACGGATTGACGGATTGTCTCGTCGGGTTGACCCGGCGAAGGAGAATGCCATGGGAGTCGATTCGGGAGCGGTCATCAAGACGCTGAATAAGACCTGCGTCAACTCCCTCCAGGCGGCCGCGGGGCTCTGCCTGTCTCGCACGAATTACAGTGTGGAAGTCGAGCATTGGCTGGTCAAACTGGCCGAAGCGGCCGACACCGACCTATCGCGGATCTTCCGTCACTTCGAAGTCGACGGCTCGCACCTGCAACGCGACCTGACGCGGGCCCTGGATCGCTTGAAGACCGGCAACGCCCGCACGCCGACGCTCTCGCCGCTGATCGACCAATGGATCCGCTCGGCCTGGGTGCTGGCCTCGCTCAAGTACCAGCAGCGTCAGGTCCGTTCGGGGATTCTGCTGCTTGCCCTGCTCGAGGATGAACAACTGGGGCGGCTGGCCCGCGACGCCTCGGCCGAGTTCGCCAAGATCAAGGTGGAGACGCTCGAGAGTGGGATGGCCAGTCTGATCGCCGGTTCGTCGGAAGACGAGGCCCCACTCGCGGCGCCAGAGGCGGGGACTCCGTCGGCCGGGGCGCCGGCCGGTGGCCCAACCCAGACTCCGGCCCTCGATCAGTACACGATCAACCTGAACGAGCGGGCGCGAGCCGGCCAGATCGACCCGGTGCTCGGCCGGGACGCCGAAGTTCTGGGCCAGCACCTCACGCGGGGTATGCGCGAACCAGTCGCAGACGAGAAAAGTCTCGTTCTCCGAGAAGCCGCCGTCGTCGAAGACGAGCAGGAACTCGCAGCCCT
>Ga0182739_1002536_pt1 | contig 16991 bp, 19 predicted proteins | sample eDN5th30CBELigBY_FD_128873 | JGI IMG/M metagenome (GOLD analysis project Ga0182739, IMG submission 128873) | Enriched backyard soil microbial communities from Emeryville, California, USA - eDNA 5th pass 30_C BE-Lig BY (version 2) (version 2) | ecosystem: Environmental > Terrestrial > Soil >... | reverse complement strand
GCGGATGATCGCGCTCACCCGGGCCATGGAGTTCGTCACCACCCATACCGAGGTGGAGGCGCTGCTGCTCGAAGCGAACATGATCAAGCAGCTGCGCCCGCACTTCAACATCCTCTTGCGCGACGACAAGTCCTTCCCGTTCATCGCGATCGACACCCGCCAGGACTTCCCGCAGATCCGCAAGCATCGCGGCACCCGGCTCAAGGGCGTGGACTATTTCGGCCCGTTCGCCTCCTCGGGTGCGGTCGACCAGACGCTCAAGGCGGTGCGCCGCGCCTTTCCGCTGCGCTCGTGCAAGGACAGCATCTTCCAGAACCGCTCCCGGCCCTGCCTGGAGCACCAGATCAAGCGCTGCAGCGCACCCTGCGTCGGCCGGATCAGCAAGGAGGACTATGCCGGCCTGGTGGGCGAGGTGAAGCTGTTCCTGGCCGGCCGCTCGCGCGAGGTCCAGGCACGCCTGGAGGCCGAGATGATGCAGGCCGCCGAGGAGATGGCGTTCGAGCGGGCAGCCGCGATCCGCGACCGGATCAAGGCGCTGGCCCATGTCACCGCGCACCAGGGCATCAACACCGAATCGGTCGACGATGCCGACGTGGTGGCGCTGGCGGTGGAAGGCGGTGCCGCCTGCGTCCAGGTGTTCTTCTACCGGGGCGGGCGCAACAACGGCAACCGGCCCTACTACCCGGCGCACACCAAGGACGCGGAGCCGGCCGAGATCCTGGAGGCCTTCCTGGCGCAGTTCTATGCCGACCGGGTGGCCCCGCCGCTCCTGCTCCTGTCCGAGGAGGTGCCGAGCCGCGAGCTGCTGGCCGAGGCCTTCGCCTTCCATGCCAGGCGCAAGGTCGAGCTGGCCACGCCCAAGCGCGGCGAGAAGCTGAAGCTGGTGGAGCTGGCCCGCACCAATGCGCGCCAGGCGCTGGCCCGCCGGCTCGCCGAGGAAGGGGCGCAGTCCCGCCTCCTGGAAGCGCTGGGCAACCTGCTCGGCACGGACGAGCCTCCCAGGAGCGTGGAGATCTACGACAACAGCCACATCCAGGGATCGGACGCGGTGGGCGTCTGCGTGCGGGCCACCGCGCAGGGCTTCGACAAGTCCGGCTACCGCACCTTCAACATCAAGAACCCGGAGACCCGGCCGGGCGACGACTTCGCCATGATGCGCGAGGTGTTCGGCCGGCGCTTCGCCCGGCTGCAGAAGGAGGACCCGGAGCGGGCCACCCTCGCCTGGCCGGACGTGGTGCTGATCGATGGCGGGGCCGGCCAGCTCCATGCCGCCCGCGCCGTGCTGGACGAGCTCGGCATCGAGGAGCAGTGCCTGGTCGGCGTCTCCAAGGGACCCGACCGCGATGCCGGGCGGGAGAAGCTCCACCTGGAGGGCCGGGACGAGCCGATCGCGCTGGAGCAACGCGATCCCTTGCTTTATTTCATTCAGCGGCTCAGGGACGAGGCGCATCGGTTCGCGATCACCACTCATCGCGGCCGGCGCGGCCGGCGGACCGAGCGGTCGGCGCTGGATTCGGTTCCCGGCATCGGCCCGCGCCGCAAGAAGGCCCTGCTCGCCCGCTTCGGTTCGGCACGGGGCGTGGCGGAGGCGGGCGTCTTGGACCTGGAGCAGGTGGACGGCGTCAGCGCCGCCATGGCGCGGACCATCTACGACCATTTCCGCGGCGGCTGAAGGAGCCCGTCCCGTTGCAGATGACCCTGCCGAACATCCTGACCCTGTTCCGGATCGTACTGATCCCGGTGGTCATGGCGATGTTCTATGTCGAGGGGAACTGGGCGCGCTGGGTCGCCTGCGCGATCTTCCTGCTCGCCGCCACCACCGACCTGCTGGACGGCTGGATCGCGCGCAACTGGCGCCTCCAGTCCGCCTTCGGCCGCTGGCTGGACCCGGTTGCCGACAAGCTGCTGGTGGGGGCCACCGTGGTGATGCTGGTGGGCTTCCACCGGGCACCCCTGATCCCGGCCGTGGTCATCCTCCTGCGCGAGATCGCCGTCTCCGGCCTGCGCGAATACATGGCCGAGGTGCGGGTCGGCATGCCGGTGACGCCGCTCGCCAAGTGGAAGACGGCGGTGCAGATGGTGGCGATCTGCTTTCTGATCCTGGGCCCGGCCGGCCCGGACTTCCTGCTCACCGAGATGGTCGGCTTCTGGGGCATCTGGCTGGCCGCGGCCCTCACCCTGCTCACCGGCTGGGATTACCTGAACGCCGGGCTGCGCCACATGGCGGCCGACCACCCGCCGCCCCCGCCGCCCCATCCCACCACGCCGCTGGGAGCCCGTCAGCCTTGAAGATCCTGTATTTCGCCTGGCTCCGGCAGCGCACCGGCACCTCCGCCGAGACGATCGAGCTGCCCGCGGACGTCCATACCGTGGCAGAGCTGATGGAGCATATCGGCCAGCGCCACCCTGCGTTCGCCGAGGCGGTGGCGGCCAAGGGGATCGTGCGCTGTGCGGTCAACCAGCGCCATGTCGACCGCGACCATCCGGTGGCGAACGGCGACGAGGTCGCCTTCTTCCCGCCGGTCACCGGGGGCTGACGCGGTGGCGGTGCGCGTCCAGGCGGAGCCGTTCGATGTCGGGCGGGAGCTGGCCCGGCTCACCGCCGGCAATACCGGGATCGGCGGGGTCGCGAGCTTCACGGGCCTGGTGCGCGAGTTCGCCGGCGGGCGCCGCCTGACCTCGATGACCCTCGAGCACTATCCCGGCATGACCGAGCTGGAGCTGGCGCGGGTCGAGGCCGAAGCGCTGGCCCGTTGGCCGCTGGACGCCAGCCTGATCGTCCACCGCTACGGGAAGATGCTGCCGGGCGAGCCGATCGTGCTGGTCGCCACTGCCTCCGCCCACCGCCACGCCGCCCTGGAATCCTGCGCCTTCCTGATCGACTGGCTCAAGACCCGCGCCACCTTCTGGAAGTTCGAGGAAGGCGAGGGCGGCGGCCTCTGGGTCGAGGCCAAGGAAGCCGACGACGAGGCCACCAGGCGCTGGCACCTGGCCACCGGCGGCGAGCTGGTCTGAGCCAGCCGCCGGCCGGGCCGGTTCAGCCCTGGCAGGTGTAGCACATGGTCTCGAACAGGACCTGGGTGCAGAAATAGTTGGTGACGGTGCTGCCGTTCACGCAGGTCTCATTCCACTCCACCCAGCAATTGTCCGCCGGCTCGCACACGGTCTGCCGGTTGTTCTCCGGGCAGTTCGGATCGCTGACTTCCCTGGTCGGGCCGGTGCAGCCGCCGCCCCAGGGTGCCACCGGCGAGCAGCCGATCGTCACCGTCACGGTATTGTTGCCCACCTTGGTGTTGGTCAGGGTGAAGTCCACCTTGTTCGGCGTGTCCTCGGCCAGAATGTTCTCGGTGAAGCTGTGCCAGCTGCTGGTCCAGTGGTCGCTGTGGCCACCCCAGTAGTAGTAGGCCTGGGCCGGGCAGTAGAGCGCCCAGCCCTTGGTCTGGTCCTTCTTCAGGGTGAGCTGGACGTCGACGGTCTGGCAGCTCGGCACGGCGTTGCCGTCGACCGTGCAGGGGTCGGCCTGGGCGGCACCCGCGGCCAGGGCCAGGCCGAGCATCGCCAGGCCGGCGGTCCGCTGGGCGGCGTGGCGCGGACGAAGATTGGGCAGGATCATCGATCTTCCTCACTCGGCCGGGCTCAGCGGCCCTCGACGGGATGGTTGCCGTAATGGACCAGGCGCCCCCGCATGGTCGGGATCTGCGTCGAGCAGCCGAAGAAGACACGGGTCTGGCCGGGTGCCAGGCCGGTCTGCTCGTGCAGGCGCACCCAGGCGCCCCGCGGCAGCCCGCTCTTGGTGTCGATCGTCCGCAGGAGGGTGAGGTGCATGCCCGGGCTGACGATCGCCGACCAGTTCCAGAAGTATGGCGCCGTGTGCGGGCAGTACATCCGGATGTCGCGCTGCTCGCCGGACAGGACGGCCTCCTTCTTCGAGGCGAGGGTCACGCAGCCGGGCACGCCGCCCTGCCCGCCGGTGAAGCACTCGTCCCGCGCGGTGCGCGGCTCGATCGGCGGCGCGCCGGCCGCCCAGGCGGCATGGGGCGCTGCCAGGCTGCCTGCCGCCGCCACGGCAGCCGCCACGACGCAGCCTCGGCACCGATGCCCGAACCGTCTAGAGCGCACGTCGCTGCCTCCCGGCCTGTCATGTCTGGAGCATTGCCGGACCTGCAGGCCGCAAGTCCTGGCTCTTTGGATGTAATGTGTATGAAGTCTCTGACCATAACGGAGCCTGCGGGCGCGGAAATCGACAAGCATCTGTATTCTACTATTTGCACGATGACTTGCCGGCACATGCCATCTCTACGCCCGCCAGTGAACTGGTGCCGGGTCCCGGCGCGGCCGCCAGGGTAGAGGTGGCAGGTCGTGGCCCCCGGGTGCACGGCACCGGCTTGCATATCGTCAGGATTAGATATATCGAAAATTTAGCTATATCGGATGTGCCTGGAGCGACGATGCGACATGGACCTGGCCATGGCCGGTGCGGGCCCGAAGGTCACAGGCGGCGGTTTGGCCGCGACGGACTCCATGGGCCGCGCGAGGGCGGCCGCGGTCGCGGGCGGCTTGGTGCCCTCGGGCGGTTCTTCGCCCATGGCGACCTGCGCCTGGCGATTCTCCACCTGATCGCGGAGAAGCCCCGGCACGGCTACGAGATCATCAAGGACATCGAGCAGCGGGTCGGAGGCGCCTACAGCCCGAGCCCGGGCGTGATCTATCCGACCCTGACCCTGCTGGAGGAGCTCGGCCAGGTCACGGTCACCGCCGAGGGTGGTCGCAAGCTGCACGCGATCACCGACCAGGGCCGCGCCTTCCTCGCGGCGAACCGCCCAGGGCTGGATGCCCTGCTGGAGCGGATGGAGGAGGCTGGCCGCGCCGGCGATGAAGGGCCGCCGCCGCAGGTCGTGCGAGCCATGGAGAACGTGAAGCTGGCCGTCCGCCTGCGCCTTGCCCGCGGCCCGCTCACCACCGAACAGGCGGATGCCATCGCCGCGGCGCTCGATGCCGCGGCCACCAGCGTGGAGCGCATCGGATGAACACGGGCGACGCCATGCTCTCGTCGGAGGCGCGCGTGCCGACCGCCGTGCCGAGCCGCTACCTCCAGCAGCTCTGCAAGCATTTCCAGCACAAGCTGCCGGCCGAGTTCGACACGCGGCATGGTCGTGTCGAGTTTCCGGCCGGACAGTGCGAGCTGACTGCCCTGGCGGAAGCCGGCATCCTGCACCTGCGGGTCACCGCCAGGGACGAGAAGGGACTGGCCAGGCTCGAGGACGTGGTCGGGCGCCATCTCGAACGATTCGCGTTCCGGGAGAAGCCCGAGATCCACTGGACGCGCGCCGCCTGACCTGCCTCCATGGGCTGCCCGCCAGATGGCAGGCAGGAAGCCGGGACGCCGGGGGACCGCCCGATCCGTTCCGGCAGCACAGGGGAGAAGCAGCCATGGACAAGGACGAACTCCTGACCGTGTGGGCGCCCCGCGCCCTCAGCATCCTGCGCATCGTGGCAGCCTTGCTCTTCTTCGAGCACGGCACCCAGAAGCTGCTGGGCTTTCCGCCGCACGAGAGCCCGCCTGCCGTCATGTCGATGTCCTGGATCGCGGGATTGCTGGAACTGGTCGGCGGCGCTTTCCTGATCCTGGGCCTGTTCACCCGGCCGGTGGCCTTCATCCTCTCTGGTGAGATGGCCTTCGCCTACTGGATCGCGCACGCGCCGCGGAGCTTCTTCCCGGTGCTGAACGGCGGCGACGCCGCCATCCTGTACTGCTTCGTCTTCCTCTACCTGGTGTTCGCCGGCCCAGGCCCTTGGAGCATCGACGCGATGCGCGCGCGGGATCGCCGGTTCTAGCCGCCCGATCCACCAGCCCGGCCGAGCCGTCCGCCGGCCCGGCCTATAGCATGGCCATGGTCGGCGCGCTCATCGCATGGCCCTGAGCGATCGCCATGACGAACTGCTGGCGGGCCCGGAAGTCCGGCTTGAGCCGATGCTCCTGGCACCAGAAGCGAAAGTGGCGGGGATCGAGATATACCTTGAGCGGCAGTCCCCCCTGCGCCTGGATCTGCGCGAAGCCCTGCGTGGCCAAATCCAGCCATTGATCATAGTCGCCCGGCAAGCGGTCGCCATCCACGAACAGCTTCCGCAACTCCGGGTAAACCTCTCGACGATACCACGGAATCCCGATTGGCGTCTGCATGGGAAGTCTGCACCTTCACTGTAGTCAAGGCTGTGATGATGGAACGGAGGCGGAAGTTCTGGCCGGAGGCGTATGCTCATCCGGCTTTGCCTCCTGTGCCGGCCCGCGTGCGGGATCAATTCTCGCACAGGCCAAGTTGATGTGAAATGTCAGAAGTCACCGGCGATGATCCAGTTGTCGTGCATCGCCATGCAATCGGCATGGCATCCGGTAGCAATCTTCTGAAGCATCGTCTTGGGGTGATCTGTCCAGTTGCGTAAAAGGCGGGCAGATGACTTTGCGGGTCTGACCGGATGAGCCTGCTTACCGTGGCTGTCACTTCGCCCGAATTAACCTATCATAAGATCGCCCGATGAATAATTGATTGCAGAATCCTTGCCGGCCCGGCCATTGCATCGTTCCGGCCCGCCGGGCCGATGCCCGGCGGTTTCCTTTCCGGCAGGCGCAGCAACCCGTCACCAAGGCGCAAGGTTCCGCCGGCGACACGGCACGCCGGCCCGGCATGAAGCCGGGACGGTGCGTCGGTACAGTTCAGCCGCGGGCCTGTCGGGGCGTGCCCGTCGCGACCGGCTGGAAGTCCACCCGGTCGGGCGGCCCGTCGGCGTGCAGCCACAGCGGAGGCACGGCCGGATCGGCCGGGATCGCGACCAGGCTGGAGGACACCGTGCCGTAGCCGTCCGGCCGGCGGATCAGCAGGCCTTCGCCCGGGTCGCGGCCGGCCGGCGCGGGCGTGGCCAGGAGCAGCCGCCAGCCCGACCAGTCACCGCTCGCCGGGTCGGGCAGGTCGGCGCTGAACGGCCCGCGGAACCGGGCGATCCTGGGCGAGGCCGGGTCGTTCAGCTCGCCGGAATCGATCATGGATACGCCGTCCGGCACCGGCGCCACCCGGATCGGCCCGTTGCCGGCATGGCGGATCCAGAACGCTTCCCTGGTGTCGGCGACGATCAGGTTGAACGGGCGGAAGGCCCGCTCGTCCAGCTCGGCCAGGGCCGAGGCGCTGTCCTTCGCCGAGAGGTGCTGGACCGCGTCCAGCACCAGCTCGCCGCGGCTGCGCTTGCCGGGCAGGGGACCCAGCGTGCCCTTGCGGTTCAGCATCGCCGCCAGCACGCCCGTGTCGGACAGCGCCAGCCAGCTTCCGCCGGCCAGCTGGTCGAGCCCGCCCAGGATCTCCGGCTGGTCCGGCCAGTGCCGGCCGGGTGCGGCCGAGGGCCGGCCGATCATCTCGTCGCGGTTGGCGGCCACCAGAAGCGGCCAGGCATGGTCCGGCCGGCGGCAGATCACGAGGGTGCACAAGGCCGTTGCTTCTCCTGGCGGAAGGCGCCGTTTTGCCGCCCGCCGCGCTGGCGTTGGGCAGGGTGGCTCCCTATATCTGGTGTCGTCGGACGACGAAGACAGCAGGAGCCACGATGACGACCTTCGATGATCGGGAGCGTAACGAGGAGGCACGGTTCCGGCACGATCAGGAGATCTATTTCAAGGTCCGCAATCGGCGGAACAAGCTGCTCGGTCTGAAGATCGCCAACGATTATCTCGGCCTGCACGGCGACGAGGCCGCTTCCTATGCCAAGGACGTGGTGATGGCCGACTTCGAGCGTCCGGGTGACGACGACGTGGTGCAGAAGGTCCGCACCGACGTGGCCGCGGCCGGCAAGTCGATCTCCGATCACATGATCGAGAAATATCTCGAGCAGTTCGAGGCGAGCGCGCGCGCTTCGGTCAAGGCGGAATGAGCCGGCCCGCTTCCGAGAAGATGCCGGTCCAGCCAGATGAGCGGCCGGTCCTGCAGCCCGAGGCCGGGCAGGAGCGTCCCCCGGCCGATCCCGGACTGGTCGGTCCGGTGCAGCCGGCAGGCGAGCAGAACGGCCCGAAGGGGCCGGAGCCGACCAGGTTCGGCGACTGGGAGAAGGACGGGCGCTGCTTCGACTTCTGAGCCGGGCCGGCTGATCCGTGCCGGGCAGGAACGGCGAGGCAGGGCAAATCGTCGCGCGCAACGACAAATTCGTGTATCCGCCCGAGCACGACGGGCAGCGAAGGTGACCCGCGGCAGGGCCGGGCGTCACCGATAGGAGTTGCATCCATGGCGGAAGCTTCGGTTCAGCGGCGCGAGGGCGGCGACCGGCAGCGTGCGCTGGACGCGGCGCTCAGCCAGATCGAGCGCGCGTTCGGCAAGGGCTCGGTCATGCGCCTGGGCCAGTCCCAGGCCGGCGCCGACATCGAGACCATTTCCACGGGCTCGCTGGGCCTCGACATCGCCCTCGGCATCGGCGGGCTGCCCCGCGGCCGGGTGGTCGAGATCTACGGGCCCGAGGCGTCGGGCAAGACCACGCTCTGCCTCCACGTCATCGCGGAAGCGCAGAAGGGCGGCGGGACCTGCGCGTTCGTCGACGCCGAGCATGCGCTCGACCCGACCTATGCCAAGAAGCTCGGCGTCGACATCGACGACCTGCTGATCTCGCAGCCGGACACCGGCGAGCAGGCGCTGGAGATCACCGACACGCTGGTCCGCTCCGGTGCGATCGACGTGGTGGTGGTCGATTCGGTAGCGGCCCTGGTGCCCAAGGCCGAGCTCGAGGGCGAGATGGGCGACCAGATGCCGGGCCTCCAGGCCAGGCTGATGAGCCAGGCCCTGCGCAAGCTCACCTCCTCGATCAGCCGCTCGCGCTGCATGGTGATCTTCACCAACCAGATCCGCAGCAAGATCGGCGTGATGTTCGGCAGCCCCGAGACCACCAGCGGCGGCAACGCGCTGAAGTTCTACGCCTCGGTCCGCCTCGACGTGCGCCGCATCGGCCAGATCAAGGACAAGGACGAGGTCGTCGGCAACCAGACCCGCGTCAAGGTCGTTAAGAACAAGGTCGCCCCGCCGTTCAAGGTGGTCGAGTTCGACGTCATGTACGGTCAGGGCGTGTCCAAGACCGGCGAGCTGATCGACCTCGGCATCCGTGCCGGTGTCGTCGAGAAGTCCGGCTCCTGGTTCTCCTACAAGGACACGCGCATCGGCCAGGGCCGGGAGAACGCCAAGAACTACATGGTGCAGAATCCGGAGGTCGCGGCCGAGCTGGAAGGCATCATCCGGCAGAGTGCCGGCATCTCCGGTGCCGCCGCCTTGCTTGACGAAGACCGCACGATCGAGGACTGACCGGTCCTCGATCGCCGTATCCTGTTTCCTTTCGGACGACCCATGGCCAGCGTCAGCGAGATCCGCTCGAAGTTCCTCGATTATTTCGGCCGGCACGATCACGAGATCGTCGCCTCGGGTCCGCTGGTGCCCCATAACGACCCGACCCTGCTGTTCACCAACGCAGGCATGGTCCAGTTCAAGAACGTCTTCACCGGGCTGGAGCAGCGCAGCTACCAGCGTGCGACCACCGCGCAGAAATGCGTCCGCGCCGGTGGCAAGCACAACGACCTGGACAATGTCGGCTATACCGCCCGGCATCACACCTTCTTCGAGATGCTGGGCAATTTCTCGTTCGGCGACTACTTCAAGGAGCGCGCGATCGAGCTGGCCTGGAACCTGATCACCCGGGAATACGGCCTGCCCGCGGAGCGCCTGACCGCCACCGTCTATGCCGAGGACGACGAGGCGTTCGGCCTGTGGAAGAAGATCGCCGGTCTCCCCGAGAGCCGGATCATCCGCATCCCGACCTCGGACAATTTCTGGGCGATGGGCGACACCGGTCCCTGCGGCCCGTGCTCGGAGATCTTCTTCGACCATGGCGACAAGGTCGCGGGCGGCCCGCCCGGCTCGGCCGACGCCGATGGCGACCGGTTCATCGAGATCTGGAACCTCGTGTTCATGCAGTTCGAGCAGGTCGACAAGGCGACCCGCGTGAACCTGCCCAGACCCTCCATCGACACCGGCATGGGCCTGGAGCGCATCGCCGCGGTCCTCCAGGGCAAGCACGACAATTTCGAGATCGACCTGTTCGCGAAGCTGATCGCCAGGAGCGAGGAGCTGACCGGCACGCCGGCTGAGGGCCCGCAGCGCCCCTCGCACAAGGTGATCGCCGACCATCTGCGCGCCTCCGCCTTCCTGGTGGCCGACGGGGTGATGCCGTCCAACGAGGGGCGCGGCTACGTGCTGCGCCGGATCATGCGCCGCGGCATGCGCCACGCCCAGCTCCTGGGTGCGCGCGAGCCGCTCATGTACCGGATGGTCCCGACCCTGGTCGAGGAGATGGGCAAGGCCTATCCGGAGCTGGTCCGCGCCGAGGCGCTGATCACCGAGGTGCTGAAGCTCGAGGAAACCAATTTCCGCCGCACGCTGGAGCGCGGCCTGCGCCTGCTGGACGAGGAGGTGACCACGCTCGGCGAGGGCCAGCCGCTCTCGGGCGAGGTCGCGTTCAAGCTCTACGACACCTACGGCTTCCCGCTGGATCTGACCCAGGACGCCCTGCGCGCGCAGAACCGTGCGGTCGACCTCCAGGGCTTCGAGGCGGCGATGGAGCGCCAGCGCGCCGAGGCGCGCAAGCACTGGAAGGGCTCCGGCTCCTCGGCGATCGCCCCCATCTGGTTCGAGCTGCGCGACCAGGCTGGTGCTACCGAATTCCTGGGCTACGAGACCCCCACCGCCGAGGCGAAGGTGGTGGGCCTGGTGGTCGGCGACGCACTGGTGAATGAGGCTTCCGCCGGCACCGAGGTGCTGCTGGTCGCCAACCAGACCCCGTTCTACGGCGAATCCGGCGGCCAGGTCGGCGACACCGGTACGATCTCCGCGGGCGACGCCGTGGTGACGGTCACCGACACCCAGAAATATCTGGGCGACCTGTTCGTCCATGTCGGCAAGGTCGAGCGCGGCACGATCCGGCAGGGCGACGACATCAGGCTCGCGATCGACGCGGACCGCCGCGCCCGCATCCGCCGGGCGCATTCCGCCACCCACCTGATGCACAAGGCGCTGCAGCGCCATCTGGGCGCCCATGTCGCGCAGAAGGGCTCCAAGGTCGAGCCCGATCGGCTGCGCTTCGACTTCAGCCACCCGAAGGCGATGACGCCGGAGGAGATCGGCATGGTCGAGCGCGAGGTGAACCACTATCTGCGTCAGAACGCGCCCACCGCCATCCGGATCATGGCCAAGGAGGACGCGGTTCAGACCGGTGCCATGGCCCTGTTCGGCGAGAAATACGGCGACGAGGTCCGGGTCGTCTCGATGGGCGAGGGCGAGGACGGCAAGACCTACTCCGTCGAGCTGTGCGGCGGGACCCATGTCGCCCGCACCGGCGACGTCGCCCTGTTCAAGATCCTCTCCGAAGGCCCGGTCGCGGCCGGCATCCGCCGGATCGAGGCGATCACCGGCGAGGCCGCCCTGCTCCATGTCGAGGAGGAGGAGGCCGTGCTCGGCCGGGCCGCCGCCGCCCTGAAGGTGCCGGCCCGCGACCTGCCGGCCCGGATCGACGCCCTGGTCGAGGAGCGCCGCAAGCTGGAGCGCGAGTTGGCCGATTTGCGCCGCAAGATCGCGACCGGCGGCCTCGGCAGCGAGAATGCCGCCCGCCAGATCAATGGCATCGCCTTTGCTGCCCGCGCCCTGGAAGGCGTGCCGGCCAAGGAGCTGCGCGGCACCGCCGACGAGCTGAAGAAGCAGATGGGCTCGGGCGTGGTCGCCCTGGTCTCGGTCACCGACGGCAAGGCCGCGGTGGTGGTGAGTGTCACCGATGACCTGACCGACCGGCTGGATTCGGTGGCGCTGGTCCGCCGGGCCGTGACCGCACTGGGCGGTCAGGGCGGCGGCGGCCGGCGCGACTTCGCCCAGGGTGGCGGCCCGGACGCCTCTCAGGCGGCAGCGGCCATCGCCGCGGTGGAGGCGGCGTTGGCCAACTGACCGACGCCGTTCCCTCGTTCTCCCTGCCCGACTGACCCGGGCACCCTAGGCTGCCCACTGCCTCGTCCGCCGCTCCGGTGCCGGACGAGGCGGCTCCCTGGTGCCAGCCGTATGCCGGAACGCGGCCCACCATCCCTGCGTTAACCTTCGATGGCGGCAGCCATGGCTGCCGCTGCGGACGGCTTTGGCGTGGAGACGAGCGGCATGGGCGAGCGGCGTGGAATGAACGGCAGCGACCTCGCGGCCCGGCAGGCGACGATCCGGCGCCGGATCGAGGAGCTGGCACCCTGGTTTCACAATATCGACCTGAACGGCATCCCGACCGCGCCCGACCATCCGCTGAACGACTACCCGACCTGGAAGTGGCGGCGCTTCGCCCACGCCGTGCCTGAGGACCTGTCCGGCCGCACCGTGCTCGACATCGGCTGCAATGCCGGGTTCTACGCGCTGGAGATGAAGCGCCGCGGCGCGGAGCTGGTGGTGGGGATCGACGAGGACGAACGCTATCTGAGCCAGGCCCGGCTCGCGGCCGAGGTGACCGGGCTGGAAGTCGAGTTCCACCGGCTCTCCGTCTACGACATCGCCCGGCTCGCCCAAAAGTTCGATCTCGTGCTGTTCATGGGGGTGCTCTACCACCTGCGCCACCCGCTGCTCGCCCTCGACCTGATCCACGAGCACGTGGCGGGTGACCTGGTCCTGTTCCAGACGATGCAGCGTGGCAGCGACGTCGTGTGGGAGCTGGAGGAGGATTACGGCTTTTGGAACGACAGCATCTTCCACTATGCCGGCTTCCCCGCGATGTACTTCATCGAGCAGCGCTACGCCGGCGACCCGAGCAACTGGTGGATCCCCAATCGCGCCTGCGCGGAAGCGATGCTGCGCAGTGCCGGCTTCGAGATCCTCCAGCACCCCGAGGACGAGGTATATCTCTGCCGGCGCGTTCCGGCACCGGCGACGCGCGGGGCACCCCCGGCGCTGCGCCCGCCGCATCCGGACGAGGCGATGACCGCCCGCCGCCACAAGCGGCTAGAGTGACGGTGCGGGACGGATGGCGCCCGCTGGACCCTTCGGCATGTCGGATGCCGGAGCCGCCGGGGAATGTGTTTTTCTCCGCTTCGGCCGGTAAACCCGGTATATATCCAAGGTTCAACTAGGCAGCAGCTCGAGACTTCGGCACCATCCAAGGATGCGTGCGGTCCCGACAGCCACAGGACGATCGGCCGGTCAGCGCCTGACGGCACTGGCCGCTGCCAGCCTGTTCGCCCTGCAATTGCTGCTGGCGGCGGTCGGCTCGGCCTGGCTCGCCGCTCCGGCGGCAGCCGGGCCTCTGCTCGTGCCGATCTGCGCGGACGGCCATCTCACCTGGATCGATCCTCCTGCTCTCCCAGACGAGGAGCACGAGGATCCGGGGCAGGCTGCCCTCGACTGCGCCAAGTGCTGCCCGCATCTGGCCCATGCCCTGCTGCCACCCCGGCCGCCCCGGCTGGTCGAGGTCATCGGGCGGCAGGTCGAGCCCGCACCGCTGCCGTTCCTCGCTGTGCGCGCCGCCCGCTCGACCGCAGCGCCGCCACCGCCGCGCGGACCGCCCCCCTCGCAAGCCTGAGCTGACGGCCCCCGGACCCATTGCCCTGCCCGGCGCCGTCCTGGTCCTCGAGTTCGCTTGCGAGACGACGATGCACGACACTGCTGCTCCGCTGCCGGCGGCCGTCAGGCTGCCGACCCGCGATGCCATCCACCGCGCCGTGTGGCGCTGGCACTTCTATGCCGGGCTGCTGGCCCTGCCGTTCATGATCCTCCTGGCCGTCACCGGCGGCCTGTATCTGTTCCACGATGCGCTGGACGGCTGGTTCCACCGCGACGTGCTGAGCGTCGAGGCGCGCAACGCCCCGATGCTGGCACCGGAGACTCTGGTCGCCAACGCAGAGGCGGCTCATGCCGGCACGGTCTACCAGTTCGTGCCGCCCGTCGGGCCGACCTCCTCGGCCGAGGTCGGCTTCAAGGGTACGGACGGGGCGAAGTTCTCGGTCTATCTCGATCCCTATGACGGCCGCGTCCTGGGCACCATGGACGACAAGTCCTCGGTGATGTGGACGGTGCGCCAGCTGCACAGCCTAGCCCTGTTCGGCACCTGGCCCAGCTATGCGATCGAGGTCGTAGGTGGTGCCGTGATCATCCTGGTGGTGACCGGCTTCTATCTCTGGTGGCCGCGCAGGCGGCAGAACGGCGGCATCGTCAGCCTGCGCGGCACCAGCAGGCACCGCCTGTTCTGGCGCGACCTCCATGCCGTGACCGGGATGGTGGCCGGCCTGTTCATCGGCTTCCTGGCGCTCACCGGCATGCCCTGGTCGACCTATTGGGGCGACCGGTCGCTGGCGATGCTGACCAGCTTCGGCCAGGGCTTTCCGGCAGGGGCCTGGGGCGACACGCCGGTCTCCAGCCTGCCCATGCACGCGGTGGTCGACGAGGTCGGCTGGACGATGCAGCATGCACCCGTCCCGACCTCGCCCAGCATGAGCGACCACCATCATGGCGCGGCGGCTCCGGCTCCCTCCGTGGACCCAAAGCTGCTGCCCTCCCCGATCGGGCTGAACCGGGCGGTCAGCACCTTCGAGGCGATGGGCCTCGCCCCAGGCTTTGCCGTGGCCCTGCCGGGGCAGGTGGACGGCGTCTATACCGGCTCGGTCTATCCGGACGATCTCGACCTGGAGCGGGTGATCCATCTCGACCAGTACAGCGGCGAGGCCATCATCGATGTCGGCTTCAACGACTACGGCCTGGGCGGCAAGGCGATCGAGTGGGGCATCAATGTCCACATGGGCCAGGAGTTCGGTCTGGCCAACAAGATCGTCATGGCGCTGGTCTGCGTCGCGATCGTGCTGATGGCGGTGTCGGCGGCGGTGATGTGGTGGAAGCGCCGCCCGGCCGGCGGCCTGGGCGTGCCCCCCTGGCCTGCGGACCGCCGGATCGCGGTGGGCGTCACCGTGCTGGTGCTGGCCCTGGGTGCCGTGTTCCCGCTGACCGGGCTGACCATCCTGGTCATGCTGGTGCTGGACCAGCTCTGGCTGGCGATCGCCCGCTGGCGGGCCATGCCGAAGGCTTCCCGGCAAGCCGCCGTCATGCGATGATGGACGGTCGCCTCGATCGATGGGTCCTCGGGGCCGACGCAAATGGATGTTTTGCGAAACGAACCCGAGGACCCATGTCAAATCAACGACTTGAGAACTTTCGACGCAGCTCGGCCGCCGTGATCGTGCGCCGGCCCAGGCCGGCCAGCGCCGCAACCGCACCCGCCACCTGCGCCTCGTTGGACCGGGCCGGTGTGCCGTCGGGTGCCAGCCGGTTGTTCTCGAAGCCGATCCGCAGGTCCCCGCCCAGCAGTGCCGCGGCCACCAGGCAATCCAGCTCCTGGGCACCGAAGGCGCAGACCATCCAGGGCCAGTCCGGGTCCGCCGCCTGGAGGAAGGGCAGCAGGTCCGGCGGTGCGGAGCGCTGGCCCTCGCTGTAGCGGCCCAGCACGTAGAGCACCGAGGGCCGCTCGTCCGGCACCACACCGCGGGCCACCAGCCCCTTCAGCCGCAGCACGTCGGCGCGGTCGTAGAGGATGTGCTGCAGCCAGATGCCGGCCTCCTGGCACCAGGCGTAGAACTTCGCCGCTTCCGGCTCGGCGGCAGGGTTGGGCACCAGCTCGCGCAGCGCCACCGACGCCGCCTCCGGCCGCACCGTCCGGACCAGCGCCATCTGCGCCTCCGGCTGGTAGAGCCCGACCGCCTCGGTGGTGACCTGGATCACCAGGCGGTCGCCCACGGCAGCCTCGACCGCAGCGATGCAGGCGCGGACCAGGCCCGGGTCCAGCGAGTGGCCCTCCTGCTCGTCGCGGGCGTGCAGGTGGATCATCGCGGCACCGGCCGCAAGGCAGGCGGTCGCGGTGTGCGCCAGTTCCTCAGGGGTGATCGGCAGGGCCGGATGGTCGGCCTTGCGCAGCCGGGCACCGTTCGGCGCCACTGCGATGGCGACCGGCGGACGGGCGGTCATCGGCCGGCCTCCGCGCGGGCCAGGCGCAGTGCCACCAGGGCCGCGTCCCGCTCCGCCTCCAGTTCCGCGATCGACCGGCCGCCCGCCTCGGCCAGCACGCCGTCGACCAGCTTCGCCTTGAGCTCGGGTGTCAGCCGAGGCTGGCCCAGATCCTGCCAGCGCCGCTCCTGGCTCGGGCCCAGATGGTCCAGATAGTGCCGGATGCCACCCTGGCCGCCGCCCAGGTGATAGGCAAGATGAGCGCCCACCACCGCCCAGCGCAGACCCGGCCCGTCGCGCAGGGCTTGGTCGATCTCCTCGACTGAGGCCACGCCTTCTTCCACCAGATGCACGGCCTCGCGGTAGAGCGCGGAGGACAGCCGGTTGGCGATGTGCCCGCGCATCTCCTTCTGCAGTCGGACCGGCCGCATGCCGAGCCCGGCATAGAAGGCCTGGGCGGCATCCAGGCAGCCGGCATCGCTGCCGTACAGCTCGACCAGCGGGACCAGGTGCGGCGGGTTGAACGGATGGGCGACGATCACCCGCCCTGCCTTCGCGCAGCCGGCGGTGAGCTCGCTCCAGAGCAGGGAGGAGGTGCTGCTGGCGACGATGGCACCTTCCGGTGCCGCCAGGTCCAGCCGGCGCAGCAGGTCGACCTTCAGCTCGATCCGCTCCGGTGCGTTCTCCTGGATGAAGCCGGCTTCCGCCGCCGCGGCCTCGGCCGAGCCCGCCAGGGCCAGCCTACCCGTACCGTCGCGACCCAGCCGGCGCAGGCTCTCCAGGCAGGGGGCGAGCTTCGACTCCAGCTCGGCCAGGTCCGCCACCGCCGGGTCGTGGACGGTCACGTCGTGGCCGTTTGCCAGGAACAGGGCGGTCCAGCCGACCCCGACCGTCCCGAAGCCGATCACCGCGACATGGCGGCCGGCAGGCTGCGCCATCTGCTCCTCTCCCTCTGGATGCCGTGGCGGCACAACTGGC
>Ga0182739_1002535_pt1 | contig 16994 bp, 16 predicted proteins | sample eDN5th30CBELigBY_FD_128873 | JGI IMG/M metagenome (GOLD analysis project Ga0182739, IMG submission 128873) | Enriched backyard soil microbial communities from Emeryville, California, USA - eDNA 5th pass 30_C BE-Lig BY (version 2) (version 2) | ecosystem: Environmental > Terrestrial > Soil >... | reverse complement strand
GGCAAATATCTTGCGATGTATCACGACCCCGGAGACGCAAAGCGCCAGCATCGCCATTCCCGCAAGACCGACGATCCAGAGGCCCAGCGACCAAGCCTTGATGTGCAGATTGACGTGAAACGGGTAGATGAATCCCGTGCCGCCCCACGTCCCGGCGTCCGGAAGGAGCATCGAGGTCGACGGATCGGCCTGACGATATCGGATCTTGCCTCCCGCCAGATACCCCATTCGCACGACGGGCTCACGGTCGCTGGGAAAGAGAACCAACCAGAGCGGCGACGCGCCGATCAGGTGCTGCATCTGGCCGGCGATCGCGTCCACTGACGTCAACTCTGCCGGCGCCAACCGGGTCGCGGGCATCATCCAACGATCGATCTCGCGGTCGAACACCGACAAGGTGCCCATCCAGAAGACGGCGAACAGGACGGTGCCGAGGCACAGCCCTGCCCACGTGTGCAGCCATTGCATGGAGTCGCGGAAGCTCTTCCCCATCTCAGTCGGCCCCGCGGATCGCCAGCATTCGACGGACTAGAAATCGGCGGTCAGGGAGAGACGGAAGGTACGCGGTGCACCCAGGAACATGAACGTCGAGGTCTGGTTGCTGCCCGCCCAGTAGTTGGCATCGAACAGGTTGTCGACGTCGAAGCGGGCCACCAGCATCTTTCCCTTCGCGCCCGGATTCTCGAAAGCATAGCGTGCGCCGAGATCGAAGCGGGTCCATTGCGGCATCATGCGCCGCGGATAGGTCGTGTCGATGTATTGCGCACCGGTATAGATCGCCCGCCCCGTCAGGGTGAGGCCCGGTACGAACGGCAGATCGACCTCACCCGACAGGTTCAGCGTGAACTGCGGCGTAAAGGGTGCGATCCAGCCATCGGTCGTTCCCCCCGCCGTCTTTGCGAGCACCGGGTTCAGGAACATCGCTCCACCGAGGAGACGAAAGCCCTTCATCGGCTCGCCGAACACGTTCAGTTCCAGGCCCTGATTGACCTGCTGGCCATTTACGCCCTGGGTATTCGTCGTCGTATTGGCGATGACGCTCGGCTGGGTGATCTGGAACAGCGCCGCGGTGGTGGTGAACTTGCCCCAGTCGACCTTCACGCCGACCTCGATCTGATTGGACACGTAGGGCGGCAGGATCGTGCCGGCATTGGCGAACGGCACCTGCACCACGGTGCCCTGCTGCAGACCCTGGATGTAGTTGCCGTAGAGCGAGACGTTCTCGAGCGGCTTCACGATCAGCGCCACGGCGGGGCTGACGACGGTCTGGTCGTAGCTGCCGGTCAGCGCACCGGTCACCGCATTGTAGTTGGCGGACTGCACGTTCTGCGCCCGCAGACCGGCGGTGAGTTGCACCCGGTTGTTGAGCGAGGAGATCGTGTCGGCGATGCCGATGCTGTTGAAGCCGGAACTCGACGTCTTGTTAGCCGCCGGCGTCGGAATGTTCGGCCGCGCGATCAACGTCGGACTGTAGATGTTGGTCGCGAAAGCGCCGCCCTGCGAGAGGTTCACCTGACCGTTGTCCTGCTGCAGCGTCGAGGCCGTGATCGCGAGCTCATGATTGACGTCGGCTGTGGTGAACAGGGCGCGCAGGCCGCCCTGGGCCGTCAGGCTCGTCGTGTACTGGCTGAAATTGAGCGGCGCGAGCGCCGTACCCGCGCCGTTGAAATTCGTGATGGTCGTTGCCGCGGAATAGAGACCACCCATGCGGTAGTCGTGCGCGCCGGCCGAGGCGTAGAGCGTCACATTGTCGGTAATGTCCATCTCCAGCCGGAGGACGCCGAACGCATCCTTGCGGCCCTGGAAGCCCCAGGGCTGCGCGGTGGGATTGGAGCGGGCGCTCGGCGCATAGGGAAGCTGCACGCCCGGCGCCAGGGTCAGGTAAGGGCTGATACCGGAAATGTACTGGTTCTGGTATCCGAGATCGGCCGAGAGCCGCACGCGGTCCCCGCGAACATCGAACCCGAGGACCGCCAGCGCCCTCTGGTCCGCATTGTACTGGATGTCCGTCTGGCCGCCCCGGAACACGCCGTTGAAGCGCACGCCGAATTCCTTGTCCTCGCCGAAGCGGCGTCCGAAATCGATGTGCCCCCCGAACTGGCTGCCGGAAATGTAGCTCGCGGTCGCCTGGGTCAGGTCTTCGTTGGGCGCACGCTTGGGCACGACGTTGATGTTGCCACCGATCGAACCGAAGGGCGGGATGCCGTTCAGCAGTGCACTCGGCCCCTTCAGCACTTCGACCCGCTCGGCCATCTCCGCCATGATCGAGGAGTTGGGCAGCATTCCATAAAGGCCGCCATACGAGGTGTCGGAATTGTCGACGGGAAAGCCGCGGATCTTGACCTGATCGGTGCCGGGACTGTTGTCGCCACGAGTGATTCGAACCGACGGGTCGTCGATCAGCACGTCGCGGACGGTCTTGGCCTGCTGGTCCTGCGCCTTCTTCGCCGTGTAATTGCTCTGGTTGAACGGCGTGTCCATGACGGCACGATTGCCCAGTAGTCCGAGCTGGCCGCCGGTCGCGACCTGCCCGCCTGCATAGGCCGGCGGCGCGTTGTCGATCATGCCCTGTGGAGGGACCATGAAGGCGCCCTGCACCTGAACCGGATCGAGCACCAGCGCGCCACTTGAATCCGGCGCCGCCGTGATCGTCACCGAGGTCGGCGACGTGAAGCGATAGCTGATGCCCGTGCCTGAGAGCATGAGCCGCAGCGCCTGCTCGGCCGTCATCGCGCCGGCGACGGGCGTACTGGTCTTGCCGGCGACGACGGAGGCGCTCACGGCAAACTGCAGGCCGGCCTGTTGTCCGAGCGTCGTCAGCGCCTGGGCGAGTGACTGTGCGGGAATGTCGAAGGTTCTGGCCGGCGCGGCCTGCGCCTGCTCCGTGATACGTGGGGATTGGGCCAGGGCCGGCACCTGGAAAGCCGCGAGCGAGCCCGCGGCAACGACGGCCGCCGCGAGGCCATTGGCGGCCTGCGCCGTCGAGCGCTTGAATGACACGAGAATACTCTCCCCAGAGTCCGTTGCCGGCGGGTCACGGATTGTTGCGCGTGCGGACCGCGATCGGTCGCGCTCTCAACTCCATGACTGAGCGGGCCGGGCGAATTTGTAGGGGCGTGGCGAAAAAAAGACGGGACTCGGTCAGCGTCGTGAGACGATGAGCAGGTATGGCGTGACTTCGGTGACCACGGCCTTCTGGGATTCGGCCAGCGTTCGCAGCGCGTCGACCGGCTGCGTGAGATCGAAGACTCCGGCGATCGTTTGCCGACTCAGCGAGCGATCGGCCACTAACAGAACCCCCGGCAGGTGGCGGCCCAGAGTTTCGACGATATTGCCGAACGAGTCGTCGACGACGACGAGGCGGCGCGAGCGCCAGGAGGCGACGGAGTCAGGCGCCGTCCGCTCACGGCGGACGGAATGATCGAGGCGGTCGACCACAAGCCGATCGCCCACGGTGAGTGCCTCGCTCAGCGGCTTTCCGCTGCGCTGCACCTCCACGCTTCCGGATTGGACGGCCACATCGACCGTGGTCGCCGTCTTGCTCACTCCGAAGGACGTACCGGTGACGACGACGGAAACACCTCCTGCGAGCACCGAGAACGGCCGTTGGGTATCGCGCGTGACCCGGAAGAACGCCTGCCCCGAAAGCAGCGCGATCCGGCGGTCGCCGTCCCGGTAGTCCACGGCAATCGCGCTCCCGGCATCGAGGTCGACGACGCTGCCGTCCGGCAGCACCACTTCGCGCAGTTCGGCGACACCGGTCGTGTAGTCGGCCATGAGGTGCCTCTGCAGCATCGGGAATGCCACGAACAGGATGCAGGCCGCCGCGACCGCCGCGGCCATGGTGAACCAACGCCCCCTGCGAGGCGTCCGCACCGGCAGATGAACGACATTGCTCGCTGTCTCGACTGCCGCCGGCGTCCGTCCCGGGAGTCTTCCGAGATCGCCCCACGTCGATTGAACCGAGGCGTAGGCCTGGCGATGGGTCTCCGATTGCTCCAGCCATGTCTGGAAATCGCGTTCGAGAGTCGCGTTGCCGGGCTCGGTCTCGCGGCGGAGCAGCCACTCCATCGCCCGCTCGATCTCGTCGCCCAGCTCTCTTGTGGAAGCGCCCACGAAAGTTTCCATCCCCGCTGCGGTCCCCCTGCAACGAGGTCCCACCCTATAGAACGAATCCGATGCACCATTTTGAATGGCGCCATCCAGTTTATTTTTGCCCCCTGGCCTCTTTCTGCTGACCGAGTAGGCGTCGCGTCGCATGGGCACCGGCATCGCGAACGATCTGGAACGTGCGGGCGACGGAAATGTCGAGGTGATCGGCGATCTGCTGGAGTGTCTTGCCTTCCAGCCGATACATCCGGAAGGCGATCTGGGTCCGCTCCGGCAATTCGGAGATCGCATCGGCGAGAAGGCGCAGCCTGTCGCGATGGATTACGACGTCCTCGGCGGAGGGAGCCTCGTGAGGAATAGTGTCGTACGGCGCCGCCGCCGTATCGGCTACCGTCTCGCGTGTGGACCGAGTCAGGATGTCGAACGCAAGATTGCGCACGATCGAGTACATGTAGTGAAGCGGATTGACGATCTCGGCGCCCTGCCCGTGCCGGGCCGAAAGCCGGATCCAGGCTTCCTGAACGACATCCTCGGCCTTCGAGCGGTCCTGATTCAGGAGCCTGCTCGCATACTCCACGAGATCGTCCCGATGCGCGACGTAGAGGCCGAGAGAAGGATCTGAGGGTGACACGAAGAATGCCTGCGAATGGTTCGCATTCTTATATCCCCATGCCAGCCGAAATCAATCCGGCTGGCTGCCGCGGCTGACCCTGTTCCGTTGCGGCGCTCAGTGCGTCCAGCGGCCGACGCGGTTGTAGGCGAAATTGTCGGCGTAGGCCTTGGCCCGGACCGGCCGGCTGTGCGGTTGTTCCACTGTGTATTGCCAGCCGTTCTTCTCGGCATGGGCCTTGGCTTCCTCGAGCGTCGGGAAGAACAGACGGACCTGCTGCATCGTGTTGCGCGAGCTGGTCCAGCCCATCAGCGGGTCGATCTCCTTGCGCGACGGTTCGGGCTCGAGCACCCACTCGTGGGTATTGCCTGTTCCAGACTGCATGGCCGTCTTGGCCGGCTTGAAGATGCGAACCTGCATGGCTTCCGCTTACTCCGTTTCGGGCGTGGTCGGGGCGGCCGGATTCGAACCGACGACCTTCTGCGCCCAAGGCAGACGCGCTACCAGACTGCGCTACGCCCCGCCCATACCGCTTTGACGCGAGGGTTTCTACCAGCGGCCCCGCCGCCTCGAAAGCTCAATTTCCAGATGCTACTGTGGCGGCATGTTCGATCAGACGCCCGAGCAGGGCCGCCCCGACCGTCGCGCCCCGTCCATCAACGTACTGGGCGGCGTGCTGGAGCCCTGTTCCACCCAGCCCGTCACCGGATTTTATCGCGATGGCTGCTGCAATACCGGCGCCGAGGATATGGGGCTGCACACGGTTTGCGTCGTCCTGACCGCCGAATTCCTCGTGTTTTCCCGGTCGCGCGGCAACGATCTCAGCACGCCGATGCCGCAATATGGCTTCCCCGGCCTCAAGCCCGGCGATCGCTGGTGCCTGTGCGCCAGCCGTTGGAAAGAGGCTTTCGACGCCAGGGTAGCTCCCCAAGTGGTGCTCGAGGCGACCCATGCCGCCACCCTGCACGTCGTGACGCTGGCCGACCTGAAGCAGCACGCTTTCCGACCGCACTGACCTAGAGCTGGGCCTCGCCGCGCAGCACCGGCACGCACTGGCCGGCAATCGTGGCCCGAATCCCGTCGGCGCCCCGCCGCGCCACCACACGGAGCAGGCTAGACCGTCCCATCGCGACGCCCTGGTGGATGTCGAGACGGAGCTCAGGCGCGTCTGACAGCGACAGAAGCAGCGCGCCCAGTGGCCCCGCGGCGCTGCCGGTCGCGGGGTCTTCGATCGTGCCGCCCAGGGGCGCGAACATGCGGGCCTGAACGCTCCCCTGCCCGGCATGGGCATAGAGATACAATCCGAGGCGGCCGTTCAGGGCGGGCGTCTGTTCCACGGTCTGGCGAAATGACGGGAAATCCGGTGTCGCGCGCGACAGGGCCGACGGCTCGACTTCGGCGATGACGAACGGATTGCCCAGCGACGCGCCAACCGGCTTGTGGGCGCCCGTGCGAATGTCCGAAGGCGTCAGAGACGCGCAGGCGGCAATGCTCTCGACCGCCAACTCCGGCCCCAACGACAGCGGCTGCGGGGCCGCGATAGTCGCCCCGATCGGCGCCCCCGATTCATCACGCTCGACATCGATTGCGACGAGGCCGGCGAGTTCCTCGAACAGGAGCTTCCCATCCTTGTCCCTGCCCTGCTGGGCCAGCACATAGGCGGTGCCGACATTGGGATGGCCGGCGAACGGCATCTCGCGCGTGCGCGTGAAGATGCGGACCCGTGCCGTGTGCGCCGGATCTTCCGGCGGCAGCACGAAGGTCGTCTCGCTCAGGTTGAACTCGGCGGCGAGCGATTGCATCTCCGCGTCGCTCATCCCACGCGCATCGGGAAAGACCGCGAGCGGATTGCCGCCGAACCGTGTGGTCGTGAAGACGTCGACCGTGACAAAGGAATAGGTGCGCATGGTTCAGAAGATCCCGTCCACCTGGCCGTCCACCGTCAGCCGGATATTCTCCGCGGCCGGCACGCGCGGCAGCCCCGGCATGCTCATGATCTCGCCGGCCATCGCCACGACGAAGCCTGCCCCTGCGGACAGGCGTACCTCGCGGATCGGCAGCGTATGGCCCGTCGGCGCGCCGCGCAGTTCGGGATCGGCGGCGAAGCTGTACTGGGTCTTGGCGATACAGACCGGCAACTTGCCGTAGCCCGCCTCCTCCAGCGCCTTGAGGCGCCGCTGCGCCGGGCCGGCGATCGCCACGCCCGACGCGCGGTAGATTTCGCGCGCGATGGTCTCGATCTTCTGGGCGAGCGGCAGGTCGTCGGCATAGAGAGGCTTGAACGCCGCCTTGCCCTCATCGATGGTCGCGACAGCCGCCCGCGCCAGCGCTTCCGCGCCGGCGCCGCCCTTTGCCCAGTGCTCGCAGAGATAGGCCTTGGCGCCGGCTGCCGCACACTTGGCTTCGATCAGTTCCAGTTCGGCCGGCGTATCGGTCAGGAAGCGGTTGATGCCGACCAGGACCGGCAGACCGAACTTCCGCAGATTCTCGACATGGCGCAGCAGGTTCGGCAATCCCCGCTCGACCGCGCTGACATCCTCCTTCTCCAGTGCCTTCTCATCGCCGCCGCCATGGAGCTTGAGCGCCCGCACGGTCGCGACGACGACGGCAAGCTCGGGCTTCAGCCCAGCCTGCCGGCACTTGATGTCGAGGAATTTCTCCGCGCCCAGATCGGCACCGAAACCCGCTTCCGTGACGACGTAGTCGCCGAGCGCAAGGGCGGCGCGGGTGGCGATCACCGAGTTGCAGCCGTGCGCGATGTTCGCGAACGGGCCGCCGTGGATCAGCACGGGATTGTTCTCGAGCGTCTGCACGAGGTTTGGCTTCGCCGCATCCTTCAGCACCGCGGCCATCGCGCCGGCCGCCTTGAGGTCACCCGCCGTCACCAGCTTGCCCTCTCGCGTCTCTGCCACGACGATCCGCGCCAGCCGCTGCTCGAGATCCTCGAGATCGGCGGCCAGGCAGAGGATCGCCATGACCTCGGAGGCCGTCGTGATGTCGAAGCGCGTTTGCCGTGGAAAGCCGTTGGCCACGCCGCCGAGGCTCGCGACCATGTCGCGCAGCGCCCGGTCGTTCATGTCGAGGACGCGCGGCCAGAACACGCGCCGGGCATCGATGCCCAGGGCGTTGCCCCAGTAGATGTGATTGTCGAGCATGGCGGCCAGCAGGTTGTGCGCCGTGGTGATCGCGTGGAAGTCGCCGGTGAAATGCAGGTTGATGTCGGCCATCGGCACGATCTGGGCCTGGCCGCCGCCGGTGGCCCCGCCCTTCTGGCCGAAGCACGGGCCGAGGCTGGGCTCGCGCAGTGCGATGGCGGTCTTCTTGCCGAGCCGGCTGAGCGCGTCGCCGAGCCCGATCGTCGTGGTGGTCTTTCCCTCGCCGGCCTTGGTGGGATTGATCGCCGTCACCAGGATCAGGTGCCCCTGCTTGTGGTCCGAAAGCGACTTCACATAGTCGCCGTCGAGCTTCGCCTTGTCGCGACCATAGGGTTCCAGCGCGTCTTCCGGGATGCCGAGCCGTGCGGCGACATCGTTCATGGGCTTCTTGATTGCGCGCCGTGCGATCTCGATATCCGACATACAAACTCCCAAAGGTCCGCATTCCATGGCGCGCGACCCTAGCGAGGCGGGCGGACCGAGCCAACAGGAGAGAACATGAAGAGCTGGCCGAAAATCGACGGTGCGATCGTCGACTATGTCGACGCCAACTGGCTGCGCGAACCGCCGCTGCGCCGCAAGCTTCGTGAGGAGACCGCGACCCTGCCGCGCGCGGGCATGCAGATCTCCGCCCATCAGGGCCAGCAGATCGAATTGCTGGCGCGGGCGATCGGCGCCCGCCGTGCCGTGGAGGTCGGTACGTTCACCGGCTATTCCTCCCTGTGCATCGCTGCGGCACTGCCCGAGGACGGCAAGCTGTGGTGCTGCGATGTCAGCGCCGACTACACCAGGGTCGCCCGCCGCTACTGGAGGGATGCCCGCCTCGAAGGCCGCATCGAGCTGACGATCGGCCCCGCTCTCGGCACGCTCGACTGGCTGCTGGCGCAGGGACTGACGGGCCAGCTCGACCTTGCCTTCATCGACGCCAACAAGGACGACTACGATTCCTACTACGAGCGCTGCCTCAAGCTGGTCCGGCGCGGCGGCCTCGTGCTGATCGACAATGTTTTGTGGGGTGGTGCGGTCGCCGATCCAGCCGAGGTCGATCGCGACACCCAGGTGCTTCGCGCCCTCAATGCCAAGCTCAAGGGCGACCGGCGAATCGACCTCGCCCTCTTCGCCGTCGGCGACGGCATGACCTGCGCGCTGAAGCGATAGGCGCGCTGCTAGGCGTTGCCGAAGATCGGATGGATGACCTTATCGCCGGGCTTGATGCCGAGCAGCTTGGCGCTGCCGCCGTTGATCTCGAGAACCGCCCGCACCGGAAACTGGCTGGGAATCGTCTCGGTCGAATGAGGCACGGCATTGGCGTGGATCGACTTGATCGTGCCGTCGCCGGCGATGAAGACCATGTCGAGCGGGATCAGTGTGTTCTTCATCCAGAAGCTGACCGGCGCGTCCTTGTAGAAATCGAACAGCATGCCTTCGTACGGGCCGAGCTTCTCTCGGAACATCAGGCCGCGCGCCCGCTGGGTATCGTTCAACGCCAGCTCGACGTCGAACTTGATCTCGCGACCGCCGGATACCACCACCAGCGACGAGCGCGTGAAGTGAAAATCGTTGGCGCCCTGCTGTGCCCACGCGGCACCGCCGGCCAGAACGAGGGGCGCTGCGAGGAAGAGGCGCCGGCCGAGCGGCGGCTTCGTGAGTGCTTGAACCATGGCCATGGCATAGAGCGTGGACGGCGATTTCGTCAAACCGATGACGCTTGCATGACGAGTGACACCTACCCATAGTGACGGTCGCTCATCGGGGGGAGCCGCCTGGCGGCTGAGAGGTCCGGAAGGACGACCCCGAACCTGATCCGGTTAATGCCGGCGTAGGGACTGGTGGCTCGTTGACGTCTTCGCCTGCTCTTTCCGTGCGTTCGGCACATATCGTCCTCGACGGCCATGTCGTGGCCGAGGACCTGTCCCTCGATTTTCCCGGCGGGCGGACGACCTGCCTGCTGGGCCGCAGCGGTGTCGGCAAGACGTCCCTGTTGCGCCATCTGGCGGGCCTGCTGCCGGGCAGCCGGGCAGCAGGCCCTGTCGCCTACATGGCACAGCGAGACCTGCTGCTGCCCTGGCTCAGCGTGCTCGAGAACGTCCTGCTGGGATACCGGCTGCGCCGCGACGGGGCAGCGCGCCGTGCGGCCGAGCCGCGGGCTCGCGCCCTGCTGACCGAGGTCGGCTTGACCGACTGTCTCCACGATCTGCCCCAGGCGCTGTCGGGTGGCATGCGACAGCGGGCGGCACTGGCTCGCACGCTCTGCGAGGACCGGCAGATCGTCCTGATGGACGAGCCGTTCGGCCATCTCGACGCTGTGACGCGCCTCGACCTTCAGGACCTGGCCGCGCGCCTGCTGCAGGACCGGACGGTCGTGCTGGTCACCCACGACCCGCTGGAGGCGCTGCGTCTCGGCCACGAAATCCGCATCCTGTCGGGCCGACCTTTCACCGTGGGCCCCGTCATCGCGCCGCCCGGCGGCCTACCGCGCGACCCGGGCGACGCGGCACTGCTCGCGCTGCAGGGCCGCCTCATTGCCGAACTGCGGGGCCAAACGTGAGGCCGCTCGTCACCGCGCTCGGCCTGATCGCCGCCTGGGAAGCGCTCGTATGGCTGACTGGCCTGCCACCCTACATCCTGCCGCCGCCGTCGCGCGTCGCAGTGGTGCTGATCCAACGATTCGACCTCCTCGTCGAACAAGCCGCATGGACGAGTGGCGAAATGGTCCTGGGACTTGCGCTGGGACTCGCGCTCGGCGCGGCGCTTGCCGTTGTCTTCGCGGCCTCCGCCGCCTGGCGCCGTTGGGCCTTGCCGCTGGTGATCGTCTCGCAGGCCATCCCGGTGATTGCGATCGCGCCGTTGCTCGTTCTCTGGCTCGGCTATGGTATGGCTTCAAAGGTCGCCATGGCGGCGCTCATCATCTTCTTCCCCGTGGTCAGCAGCCTCTATGACGGTCTGCGCCGCACAGATCCGGGCTGGCTGGAACTCGCCCGCACGATGGACGCGCCGCCACGCGCCGTACTGCTGCAGATCAGACTGCCGGCGGCCCTGCCCGCCTTTGCCTCGGGCATGCGCATCGCCGCCGCCGTCGCGCCGATCGGGGCAGTGATCGGGGAATGGGTCGGCGCCAGCGCCGGGCTCGGCTTCCTGATGACCCAGTCGCTCGCCCGCGGTCAGACACCCCTCGCCTTCGCGGCCCTCACCATCCTCTGCCTGCTCGGCCTCGCGCTCTATACCGCGGCGGACCGGCTCGCGCGGCGCCTCGTGCCCTGGCAACCCCCTCAAGGAGACTGACGATGCAAATGACCACCCGGTTGATCGCCGTGCTGGCGCTCTGTTGCCTGGCCCTTCCTGCGGCCGCGCAGGACAAAGTACGCATCCTGCTCGACTGGTTCGTCAATCCGGACCATGCCGCGCTGGTCATCGCCAAGCAGCGCGGCTTGTTCGAAAAGCAGGGTCTGGATGTCGAGCTGATCGCGCCCGCCGATCCCAACGCTCCGCCCAAGCTGGTCGCGGCCGGTCAGGCCGACTACGCGTTGTCCTATCAGCCGACGCTTCAGATGCTGGCCGCCGAAGGCCTGCCGCTGGTGCGGGTCGGCGTGCTCGTGGCGCAGCCGCTCAACTCCCTGGTGGCGCTGGAAGACTCACCCGTGAAGACCATCGCCGACTTCAAGGGCCGCAAGATCGGCTTCTCGGTCTCGGGCTTCGAGGAGGCGGTGCTGGGCGCGATGTTGGAAAGCGCCGGCCTCACCCTGAAGGACGTCACCCTGGTGAACGTCAACTTCGCGCTCACCACCGCGCTCATGAGCAGACAGGTCGATGGAGTGATCGGCGCCTTCCGGAACTTCGAGCTGAACGACCTCGAATTGAACAAGGCGAAGGGCCGTATCTGGCTGGTCGAGAAACATGGCGTGCCGGCCTACGATGAACTGATCATCCTGGCCAAGCGCGAGACCGTCGATGCCGCCCGCACGAAGAAGTTGCTGGCTGCCCTCGCCGAGGCTACCGCCTGGCTGACGGCAAACCCGGCCGAGGCCTGGACGAGCTTCTCGAAGTACGGCAAGGACCTCGACAACGATCTCAACCGGCTGGCGTGGAAGGATACGGTCCCGCTGCTCGCAGCCGATCCGTCCGCACTCGACCGGGCGCGCTATGCCACCTTCGCGGATTTCCTCGTGAAGCGCGGCCTGATCAAGCAGGCACCGCCACTCGACAGCTATCTGCGGGAAATCAGGTAGGAAAGCTCAGGCACCGCGGATTTCGACGACCTGCAGGCCTTTCTGGCCTTCGGCGATCCGGATCATCACTTTCTGGCCCGGCGCCAGCGAATCCAGTCCGTGCCGCCGCAACACGGCGGCGTGCACGAAGATGTCGCCTTCTTCCGCCTCGCGGGTGACGAACCCGTAGCCGCGCTCGTTATTGTACCATTTGACCAGCGCACCGATGTAATCGCTCATCGCGATTCCATCAGGAACGGGTGATGGCCTGGTGACCTGGGGAATCGCCGTCGACAGGTCGACGTCGATGACCTTCATCACCTGCCACCCTTTCGGGCCGCGAACACCTGCGCAAGTAACGGTTGCACCGGGCTTGAGGTCTTCATGCCCGGACTGCCGCAGTGTCGTTACATGCAGGAACGCGTCGCTGTTATCGATGTCCAGGGCAAGGAATCCGTACCCTTTGACAGCGTTGAACCACTTTACCTTACCACGCAGCTCAACCGTACCAACGTCCCCGCTCGTCTCTCCCTGATGGGTCGTCATTCAACGATCCCGTGTTGTTATGCAGAAATGGTAACCATCCTGCGCGGTATAAGCAACAGTCCTTGTCGGGGATTGCACGCTCACGCTAGACGAATCGCCTGAAGCATTCACGGGAGGACCGACACATGTTCAAGGCCGATCTGTTCAAGGGCAAGCGCTTCCTCGTCACCGGAGGCGGCACCGGCCTCGGCCGCATGATGATGGAGAAATTCGTCGAGCTGGGTGCAGACTGTGTGATCTGCGGCCGCCGCGGGAGCGTTCTCGAAGAGACGGCCAAACAGGTGATGGACAAGTATCCCGGCCGACGGGTCGACTTCCACTCCGTCGACATCCGAGTCGCGAGCGCCGTCGAAGAGATGATCGAGCAGATCTGGGCAACGGGCCCGCTCGACGGGCTGGTGAACAATGCCGCCGGCAACTTCATCTCGCAGACCAAGGACCTGAGCCCGCGCGCCTTCGACGCGATCGCCAACATCGTGCTGCACGGCACGTTCTACATGACCAGTGCCTGCGGCAAGCGCTGGATCGCCGAGCAGCGCAAGGCGAGCGTCCTCAGCATCCTCACGACCTGGGTATGGACCGGCAGTCCCTTCGTCGTGCCGTCGGCCATGTCCAAGGCCGGGGTCGCCGTCATGACCCAGAGTCTCGCCGTCGAGTGGGCCCGCCATGGCATCCGCTTGAATGCGATCGCGCCCGGCCCCTTCCCGACCGAGGGCGCATGGGCCCGTCTCAACCCGATGCAGGAAGGCAACGACTCGCGCTACAACACGCGCAATCCGATGGGCCGCGTCGGGCGTCCCAGCGAGCTCGCCAACATGGCCGCCTTCCTGATGAGCGAGGAGGTCGAGTACATCAACGGCGAGGTCATCGCGATCGACGGCGCCATGGGCATCATGGGCAACGGCACCTTCTCCCACATGATGTCCTATAGCGAGCAGGACTGGGTTCGCATTCGCGAGCAGATCCAGTCGACCAATGCCGCCGACAAGGCGAAGCGAACCTGACGGCAGGTAAATGCGCGCCCCCTGCCGACCTGTGGCTTTCCTGCAACATGCTCCCACGATTGAGACGAGGCACCCCGCAGAGACGGCAATGTGGCCGTGTCTGCTGGGTCTCCGGCCTCAATTGAGCCAAAGTGTCATGATGTCTTGAGGCTCCCAAGAACAAGCATTTTCCGGGTCCCCGAGAGACCAATCGTGCAGTCCAGTAACAAGCCGGTCGCCTCCTCCAATCAGCCTTTGCCCCGCCGGCAAATGCTGTTCATGGGCGCTGCCCTGACCGGCTTGTTGATGGTTCCTCCCGTGTTGGCGCAGAGCGTGGAAGCCCGCCACTGGCAGGGTGCGGCAGCCATCACGAGACAACCGGAGCATGTGGTCGCCACGACAGTCGCCGAGTGGCGAAGCCTGTGGAGCCGGGTCGGCACGCCTGCTCCCGACATGTTCGAGGCCGGCCGGATGAACGCCGTGGGAATTTTCCTGGGACGTCGTGGCGGCGAAGGATACGCCGTGAACATCCTGTCGACGGCGCGTCGCCGCGATCGCATCGTCGTCGTCTTCGAGGAGCGGATGCCTGCCGAGATGATGATGGCACAGCGCGGCGCCGGGCCCCGTCCCGTAGCCGGAGGTCCGGTCATGAGCGCCCCCTCCGCCCTCCCACCGGGTGCGGCCGGCTTCGCGGCGCCCAGCGCCTCTCTGGCACCGCCGCCACCGGTCGCGCGGCCTGTCGGCCAGCCGACCTCGCCTTGGGCGATCATCCTCATCAACCGGGCGGATCTCCCGGTCTCGGTCGAGCAGCGCCTCTTCCGCTGATCCGGCGAGGCTTTGCGAGAATTCCAATAAGCCATACCCGTCGTCTCGACCGGAGCGCGTAAGCGCTGAATGGAGAGACCTGCTCTCCACTATTTGACGGCTTTGGGTGGATCGAAGGTCTCCCCACTCCGGACCTTCGGTGCTCCGGGGCGGGCGGGGTAACCCCCGCCCCGAGACGACGGGGCCTTTGTCCCGCTCAATGCGAGTGTCGCGGCACACCCTTGGTCTTGGCGATCTTCTGAAAGTTCACCGCGAAATCGAGACAGGCGCCGCTGGCCAGCTGGCCGACGAATTTGCGCTGCAATTCCTGCCAGGGCGTCTGGCTCGGGACCACGTCCGGCTTCCAGGCCTTCTTGCGCTTCGCGAGCTCCTTGGCCGTGATCAGGATGTTGGCGGTGCGCTTGCCGATGTCGACCCGCACCCTGTCGCCCGTCTGCAGCAGAGCGAGACCGCCACCCACCGCCGCCTCGGGCGAGGCATTCAGGATCGAGGGGCTTGCTGAGGTCCCGCTCTGGCGGCCGTCGCCGATGCACGGCAGCAGCAACACCCCGCCCTTCACCAGCCGGTCCGGCGGCAGCATGTTCACCACCTCGGCAGCACCTGGATATCCGACCGGGCCAGCATTACGGATGACCAGGATGCTGTTCTCGTCGATCGGCAGCTTGGGATCGTTGATCCGGTGGTGATAGTCCTCCGGTCCCTCGAAGACGATGGCCGTGCCTTCGAAGGCATCAGGATCGCCCTCGCGTTCCAGATATTTCTCGCGGAACTCCGGCGAGATCACCGAGGTCTTCATGATGGCCGAGTCGAACAGGTTTCCGCCCAGAACGGCGAAGCCCGCCTGGTTCAGCATCGGCTTGTCGTAGGTCTTGATCACCTCGCCGTCGGCCTTGAGCGCGGAGCGCAGGTTCTGGGCCATGGTCCTGCCCGACACCGTCATCACGTCGCCATGGATCTTCCGGCGGCCCAGGAGTTCCCTCATCACGGTCGGGACGCCGCCCGCGCGGTGGAAGGCCTCGCCGAGATACTTGCCGGCGGGCATGCAATTCACCAGCAGCGGAATGTCGTAGCCGACGCGGTCCCAATCCTCGTTGTCCAACGTCACGCCGATGTGACGCGCGATGGCGTTCACGTGCGGCGGGCAGTTGGTCGAGGCGCCGAGTGCACTCGCCGCCACGATCGCGTTCTCGAACGCCTTGCGCGTCAGGATATCCGAGGGTTTCAGGTCTTCCCACACCATGTCGACGATGCGTTTGCCGGTTTCGTAGGCCATCTGGCCGCGCTCCTTGTACGGGCCGGGAATGGCCGCACAACCGGGCAGCGACATGCCGAGCGCCTCGGCCATGCTGTTCATGGAAAGCGCCGTCCCCATCGTGTTGCAGTGCCCCACGCTGGGCGCGCTCGACGCTACCATCTCGATGAACTTCTCCATGTCGATGCGGCCCGCCGCCAGCTCCTGGCGCGCATACCAGACGATGGTGCCCGAGCCCGCGAGCCCGCCGGCAAAATGCCCGTCGAGCATCGGCCCGCCCGACAGCACGATCGCGGGAATATCGACGGTGGCTGCGCCCATGATCATGGCCGGCGTGGTCTTGTCGCATCCGGTCGTCAGCACGACGCCATCGAAGAAGTAGCCGTAGAGGCATTCCACGAGGCTGAGATAGGCGAGGTTTCGATCCAGCGCCGCCGTCGGACGCTTGCCGGTCTCCTGGATGGGATGGACCGGAAACTCGATGGGAATGCCGCCGGCGTCGCGGATGCCGTCGCGCACGCGCGTGGCCAGGTCGAGATGATGCCGGTTGCAGGGCGAGAGGTCGCTGCCTGTCTGGGCAATGCCGATGATCGGCCGGCCACTGCGAAGCTCGGCCAGGGTGAGGCCGAAGTTCATGTAGCGCTCGAGGTAGAGGGCAGCCATCGTCGGGTCGCCCTTGGCGTCGAACCATTCGCGGCTGCGCAGTTGGCGATTGGCGCCGTTCCCGCTCTTCTTGCTGGCCATCCATTTCCTCCAGATTTGTTGCCTCAACCCTGAGAGAAGGCCTGCCGGAAGTCCAGCGCCTCGCTTGAGGTCCGGCCGATGCCGTGGGACTTTCGGTCATGACCAGCTCTCCGGACATCGTTTGCCTCGGCGAACCCCTGATCGAATTCAACCGCCCGAAAGAAGGCGACGGGCGCACTTGGCTGCAGGGCTTCGGCGGTGACTCCCAGAACGTGGCCATCGCGGCCGCCCGTCAGGGCGCCTCGACCGGCTACCTGACGGGCGTCGGCCAGGACTGGATGGGCGATGCCTTCCTCGACCTTTGGAAGAGCGAGGGCGTCGATGCGTCGAAGGTCACGCGGCATCCTACGGCGCCGACCGGCGTGAGCTTCGTCACCCACTCCGCAGCGGGCCACAAGTTCGACTATCTGCGCAAGAACTCCGCCGCCTCGCTGATGACGCCGGACATGCTCCCCCCAGACTACATCGCGGGCGCCCGGGTCCTGCATCTCTCGGCGATCGGCCAGGCGATCAGCGACAGCGCCCGCGAGACCTGCGACGCGGCGATCGGCATCGCACGCAAGG
>Ga0182739_1002534_pt1 | contig 16996 bp, 19 predicted proteins | sample eDN5th30CBELigBY_FD_128873 | JGI IMG/M metagenome (GOLD analysis project Ga0182739, IMG submission 128873) | Enriched backyard soil microbial communities from Emeryville, California, USA - eDNA 5th pass 30_C BE-Lig BY (version 2) (version 2) | ecosystem: Environmental > Terrestrial > Soil >... | reverse complement strand
TGACCGGTGAGGACCCGCTGCCGCGATTACATTGTCACCGACGCGAGCGCGCCGATAGCCTGAGTCTGGCACGCGACTGGCGCTGCGTCAATTCGTGGTGAGCTATTGCCTGCTTGTCGACGTCAGACCTCGAAAGCGCTCGAAGAATGCTGAAAGCTGCTCAAGCACCCGTTGCTTCTTCTCGCTGTGATTGTGCTGGGCTGAGAAGCGCGGGACCGGTGGCAGCACGTTGATGATGGCCGTCCCACTGGTTTGCAGCATGCCATCGCGGAAAGCAGCTTCCATGAATTTGCGTGTTGCTTCTTCGTGAAGATGCTCAGCAGCAATGATGCTATCGAGCTCCGCTGCCTTGCGGGTGCGGATGAAGGACTCCCACTCCACGTCGATTGCTCCGTGCATCGACACGGAATCGACGAAGGCCTCAATAAGGTCGCGCTTGTTGCGCAGCGACGGTGACGCATCGACGGCTCGGAAGATGGCATCACGCATCTCCAGGTCCTCGCCATCTCCGCGCGTCTGCCGATATTTTTCGACGAGCATGAGGATGTAATCGACATTGACCTCAACCTGCTTGATCAGCTCGATCTCGAAGACGACGTCTCCGGCGATCGATTCCTTCTCCGTGTCGCGCTGTCCGCGGAACTCGGCATACAGATTCAGGTAGATGCTGAGGTAATCCTGCATCTGCCGTTCGTTCAGGATCTCGTTGCCGGCGAAGTCATCGAAGCTTGTCAGAATGTTCTGGAGCTTCAGAATGGCACCGAACAGGGTGATGAACGCCTTCTGCGCCGACTCTCCGACGATCCGTTCCTCGATCGGGAAGCTTTCCAGGAGCGCGTGCACCTTCTGCTCGTAGTCAGCGTAGTAATGCTCATACGGCTTCAGCAGCACGATGCCTTGCGCATCCTTGTTGCCGAACAGCGCGATGGCGTCGTTCGCCTCCTGCTCCAGATTGCGGAACATGATGATGTTGCCGAAGGTCTTGACCGAGTTGAGGATGCGATTCGTGCGCGACCACGCCTGAATGAGGCTGTGCGATCGCAGGTACTTGTCGACCCACAGCGTATTCAGCGTGGTGGCGTCGAAGCCGGTCAGGAACATATTCACGACAATGACCAGATCGATCTGGCGCGTCTTCAGCTTCTCAGACAGATCTTTGTAGTAGTTCTGGAACTTGTCCGCCGACGTATCGAAGCTGGTGCCGAACATCTGGTTGTAGTCCTGGATCGCCTCGTCGAGAAAGACGCGGGAGTCAGCAGGAAGCTCGTTCGTCTCAAATGCCTCTTCCGCGAACGCACCATCCTCGATCGCTTCGTTCGGGGCGTACGAGAAGATGATGCCGACCTTCAGCCGCGCATCAGGCACACGATCGCGTTGCTGCTCCTTGAACTCAGCGTAGTAGCGCTTGGCTGCGTCAATGGACGCGGTGGCGAACAGGGCGTTGAAGCCGTGTAACCGTTTGCCAGCCAGCGTGTAGCGCTCGGAGCGCTTTGTCTTCTGATCGAAATGCGCAAGCGTGTATTCGACGACCTGGCGGACGCGTTCTGGAGCAAGCAGGGCGCTCTCGGTATCGATGCCGGTGACCTTCTTGTCGTCAGCTCCGGGCGGCAGCTTGATGGTATTGACGTAGTCGACGCGGAACGGCAGGACGTTCTTGTCGTTGATCGCGTCGACGATTGTGTACGTGTGCAGTCGATCGCCGAAGGCCTGTTCGGTCGTGCGGATAGCGAGCTTGCTTGAGCGCGGGGCATTGTCGGCGAAGATCGGCGTGCCGGTGAAGCCAAACAGGTGATAGCGCTTGAACGCCCGTGTGATGGCCTTATGCATGTCGCCGAACTGCGAGCGGTGGCATTCGTCGAAGATGATGACGATGTGATCGCCGTAGACCGTGTGCCCGGCATTGGCGGTGGCTGAAACAAACGTCGTGAGCTTCTGAATCGTTGTGATGATGATGCGAGCGTTCGGATCCTCAAGCTGCTTCTTCAGGATGCGCGTCGATGTGTTGGAGTTCGCCGCGCCCTTCTGAAACTTGTCGTATTCCTTCATCGTCTGATAGTCGAGATCTTTACGATCGACGACGAAGAGGACCTTCGTGACGCCCGGCATCTTCGTTGCCAGTTGCGCCGTCTTGAAGCTGGTGAGCGTCTTGCCCGAGCCGGTCGTATGCCAGATGTAGCCGCCAGCTGCCTTCTTGCCGAGCTGCTTGTAGTTCGTCGCTGTCGCGATGCGCTGGAGGATGCGCTCGGTGGCGGCGATCTGATACGGACGCATAACCAGCAGCAGGTGCTCCGACGTGAAGACGCAGTATTTCGTCAGGATGCTCAGGATCGTGTGCCGCGCGAAGAAGGTCTGGGCGAACGCCATCAGGTCGGTGATCGGCTTGTTCGCCGCGTCCGCCCACCAGGACGTGAACTCGAATGAGTTGGACGTCTTCTTCGCGTGCCGCCTGCTCTGCGCCTCGGCCAGGTGCTGCCGACGCGTCGTGTTGGCGTAGTACTTGGTGAGCGTGCCGTTGGAGATGACGAAGATCTGCACATAGTCGAACAGTCCCGAACCAGCCCAGAACGAATCACGCTGATAGCGGTCGATCTGGTTGAACGCCTCGCGGAGGTCAACGCCGCGACGCTTAAGCTCAACATGGACCATTGGCAGGCCATTGACGAGGATCGTGACATCGTAGCGGTTGGCGTAGCGCGCTGTTTCCTGGCCGACCTCGTACTGGTTGATGACCTGCACGCGATTGTTATGGATGTTGTGCATGTCGATGAGCGCGACGTTCTTTGTCGTGCCGTCGTCTCGAATGAAGGACTGGATATGATCTTCCTGAATGCGGGCGGTCTTGTCCTCGATACTGTCGTTGGCTCCGGCGATGCTCGCCTGAAAGAACCGCTTCCACTCGTTGTCAGTGAAGACGATGCCGTTCAGCGTCTCCAACTGTGAGCGCAGATTCGCGATCAGATCGGCTTCGCTGGCGATGCGCAGGTACTCATATTCCTGCGCTCGCAGGACGGTGATGAAATCCTGCTCAAGCTCCGTCTCGGATTGATACGTTGCCGCCGCGTCGTAGGTCGCCGTGTATTCGGCAACGACCGTGCTTTCCCCGCCGACGGCAACAGGCTCATAGCGAATGGCGGGTGTCTGCTTCATGCGGGACGCTCCTGAAACGTGAGCAGGCGGTCGCGATAGTACTCGTACTGCGTCCGCCGCGCAGCGAGCTCGGCAGGCAGGCCAATACTGATGTCATTCACCAGCGCGTCGAAGTGATCGAGGACAGAGGCGATGCGTTCCTGTTCGGCGAGTGGGGGGACGGGGACGAAGATTGCCTTCACGATGTCGGCATTCAAGTTGCGTACTGTTCCTGCCCCGGCCCGACGAGAAAATTCAGCTTGCACCGAAGTGGATCGTAAGAGGTGATAAAGGAAATCCGAGTTGAAGGAGTCTGCATAGTCGCTGATCGCGAGCCAACCGTCGTGGATGCACCCCTCAATCATAGAGATATACGGGCGTCCGTAACTCATAGAGTTAGACAACACAAAATCACCCGGACGGACTCGCCTTGACATCATTACCCCAGAAGGCTTGATCCGTTCCGACGTCTGAGTAATATATTTGCCTCCCGCGTCAATGTCACCGATTTTGATCCAAGGAATACCATCATCAGAATCGGTAATAAATGAATGAATCGGTCGAGGAGATCCGCCGCGACTAATCTTCACGAGGTTTCCAAATCGGACTCGTGGTATAATTCGTCGTCCATCGAATGTCAATAGTGCGTTTCGATAATGCATGTACTGTTGGCGACGTGCTTCCAGTTCTGCTTCCAGTTCTGCTTCCAGTTCTGCTTCCAGTGCCGAGAAGGTGTCGAGAATGCGGACGATCTCGCGCTGAATGGCGAGTGGTGGGACGGGGATGCGGATCTTCCCGAGTGCGTTGCCTGATATGCGTCTAACTTTGGTACCTGTGAGGAGCGGCCGTTTCTGTAATTGAAAGCTTTCAGTTTGCATGAAGTATGCAATGTACTTTGGTTCGAGCGAGTGACGATAGATATAGGCATCGCCACTTACTGCGGCAGTCTCGTTACCCAGCCATGCTGTTGCTTTGGCAACCGCTTCGTCGTCTTCACTCGTAGTGACAATCACAACGTCTCCGTGTTCAGCATGACGAAGCTTTGATGCCAATACAGGGGACACAAAGGACTTTGCTGATTCCGTCCATGTGCCATAGAACGTATGAATCTGCCCATAATGGATCGCAGGTGCGCCGGATTCGATCAGATCGCTCTTTTGCAGTCCGTTTCCTCTAATGAACACGCCTACGTCGCCAAGCGCCTTGTACTCGACGCCATCCGGACACAACTTTGCGATCAACTCATCAATCCGACTCATTCGAAAAAGTCCTCATCAACGGTAACGATACTCAACGTCCTCTTGCTCTGGACGCCGACACCATAGCGAATCATGAGCTCGGTCAGGCGCTGGCCGTCGATCAGGATGATGCGCGTGTGGGCTGTTCGTGCGTACTCGACCGCGCCCGGCGAGAAGCGTCCGGTCGTAAGGAAGACTCCAGTCGTCGCCTTGCCGCTGAGCGCGCCAACGAACGCCTGGACTTCCGGCTTCTGCACTGATCTGTCGTTCGCATAGCGCTTTGCCTGAATATAGACGCGGTTGAGGCCGAGCGCGTCCTGATCGATGACGCCGTCGATTCCGCCGTCGTTCGATTGCTGGGTGACCGTCGCGTGTCCGTCCGCGCCGCCGTAGCCCATTGCCACGAGGAGCTTCACGACTGCGTTTTCGAAAAACGAAGGTGTGTTGTCTTGTAAGCGGGCGAGTAGATCTGATGCGACGTCGGAGTGAATGCGGGCAAGCCCCTGCTCAATTTGCTCGATTGGATCAAGAGATTCATCTGGATCATGAGGTTCGATCGGGTCGGTTATGGCTTCCGGAATCTTGTCTGGCTTGCCGCGCGAGATCAACCACCATGTATCACCAGGCTTGGCGAGCGGCCGAAGCATCTTTTCTGTGAATCCTTCGGGGTAGTCACTGAGAAGGTTAAGACCTATTGGCGTGATGCGATAGTGACCGCGATCCGGGCGGTCAACGGCACTCACGCGCGCGAGATACGACAGTGCCCAGCCGATGCGGTTGTCTGCCATCGATTTGCCAGATGGCAGCGTCTCCGCTCGCTGTGCATCGGTCAGTTGTGCCAGTTCCCCCACGCCTTGCCGAATTTGAGGCAAACCTCGGACGGCACCGTCGCTTAAATACGTGAGGACGTGGATGAGGAAGTCATTCCAGGTTGGCAACTCCACCATCTGCTCATCCCTCCAGATCGGCCACAATCGCATCGATCGCAGTCCGCAGCTCCTGCTGGCGAGCGACGATGCGGGCGATCTCGGCGTTCAGCGCGACGATGTCCACCGGCTCGGTCGTGTCCTCCTGCTCGACGTAGGACGAGACGGACAAGTTGGAGTCGTTGGCCATAAGCTCGGCGTTGGGTACAAGCCTGGCGAAGTGCGCGATGTCCTGCCGGTTGATGTAGGCGTCCAGGATCGTTTGCTGATTCTTCGGGGTGAGCTTGTTCTTGTTGCCTTCGCGCACGAACTCAGCCGACGCGTCGATGAAGAGGACGGCGTTGTCGGCCTTCGACTTCTTCAGAACGATGATGCAGGTTGCGATCGTCGTGCCGAAGAACAGGTCGGGCGGCAGCTGGATCACAGTATCGATGTAGTTGTTATCGAGCAGATAGTGCCGGATCTTGCGCTCGGCTCCGGCGCGATAGAGCACGCCGGGGAACTCGACGATCGCTGCCGTGCCATTGACTGCCAGCCAACTGAGAATGTGCATCGTGAAAGCCAGGTCGGCCTTGGACTTCGGCGCGAGCACGCCGGCCGGGGCGAAGCGCGGATCATTAATCAGCAGCGGATTCGTGTCGCCTTCCCAGCGGATGGAGTAGGGCGGATTGGAGACGATCGCCTCGAATGGCTCGTCGTCCCAGTGCTGCGGATCGATCAGCGTGTCACCGAGAGCGATGTCGAATTTCTCGTAGTTCACGTCGTGCAGGAACATGTTGATGCGGGCGAGGTTGTAGGTCGTGAGGTTGATTTCCTGCCCGAAGAAGCCCTGCCGCACATTGTCGCGACCCAGGACCTTCGCGAACTTCAGCAACAGGGAACCCGACCCGCATGCCGGATCGTAGACCTTGTTGACGGACTTCTTGCCGACAACGGTGATGCGAGCCAGAAGCTCGGACACTTCCTGCGGAGTAAAGAACTCACCACCGGACTTGCCCGCCTGCGAGGCATACATCGTCATCAGGAATTCGTAGGCGTCGCCAAAGGCGTCGATCGTATTGTCTGCGAAGTCGCCGAGGTTGAGATCGCCAATGGCGTTGAGCAGCTTCACCAGCTTCGCGTTGCGCTGAGCGACGGTATTGCCCAGCTTCGATGAGTTGACATCGAGATCGTCGAACAACCCCTTCAGGTTGCCTTCGCTGTCGGTGCCGATCGCCGATCCTTCGATGTGCTTGAAGACCGCTCCGAGCGCCTCATTGATATTGTCACGATACTGCCTATCGTTGTTGGCTCGTTCGCGGACATTGGCGAAGACCTCGCTGGGCAGGATGAAGAAGCCCTTCTCCTGGACCGTGGACGTGCGCCCGAGCTCGGCGAGGTCATCAGGAAGCTCCGCATAGTCGAAGTCAGCTGAACCGGCTCGGCGTTCCTGCTCGTTGAGAAAGGCGACGAGATTTTCAGAGATGAACCGATAGAAGAGCATCCCGAGAACGTAGCTCTTGAAGTCCCAACCATCGACGCTACCGCGCAAGTCCGTCGCGATGCGCCAGATCGTTCGATGCAGCTCCGCGCGCTGGGCTGCCTTCGTCGTCGGGGTTGCCACCCTGGTTGCCTCCGGGCTGTAGATGGGCTGGCGCTGAGCGGCATACGCTGTCGTCGCCCGCGCAGGGCCAACGCCCCGCCCGGACGCTGCGCCGAACGCCATCGCGTCCGATCGCTGAATACAAAAGTTGCGATCCAGACTCAGTATACGGAAGTGCCGTGTGTCGTGGCGCGTGGTCGTAGGATTGCAGCTAGTGCGTAGTCTCTTTGTCGCACTCGGGACCGGAAGGAGTCCCTGACATGCTCACACCAACATTCTGGGTCGGCATCCTCTGCATTGTGCTGTTTCTGGAATTGGTGCGCATCGGGATGACGACCTGGTTGTTGAAGCACATTCTGGAGGGTTCGGCGTTGCGTCGACCGGGCGAGGGGAGCAACGAGGCGGGGCGCGGGCTGCGGACGGCGCGGGCGCGGGCGCGGCGTGAGGCGCTGCTGGACCCGACGCTGCTCTCGTTGCGCGGGGCGATGGCTGAGGTGGCTGCTGGACGGCCCGGTCCGGCGAGCGAGCGGGCGATCGTCGCGCTGGACCGCTACGCCGCGGCACTGGTCGAGGAGCATGCCGAGCGATGAACGCGTTCTTCCTTCTCTATGCACTGACAATCAGTGTCGAGCTGGTGCTGACGATCGTGATGCTCGTATTCCTCTATCTCATCGTCGCGCCAGTTGGTGGTCCGACGCACGAGCCGGATGTGCCGCCGCAGCCGACGTCTGCGCCCGCAACGACGGTTGAGCAAGCATTGGCCAAAGCGTTCACGACCGTAAGCCAGCAGCATGACGATCTGGTAGCGATCACGACGGCGCGAGCGATGCTTGTGCGGTTCGCGCAGACAAATGAGTCGGTGCAGACTGGTGATCGCTGAGATCTGAAACTGGAAGTTGCCAATCCTTTGCAGACGATGCAACATAGCCTAGGGTGCGTCGCTGCTGTCGTGTGGGATTGACAGCGCAGCGGCGCGTGTAGGGGTGGTCCCGGACGCTACGATAGCCAATTGATCCGACACCTTCTCCGGAGATGCCGGCACTGGTATACCCGCGCCCGGTTAGGCTGAGAGGTGGCTCCAACTGGTCGAAGCGATACTTATCGCAGCCGTCGCACTCGGCGCTGGCGTGCTGGGCTCGATGCTCGGGCTCGGTGGCGGCGTCTTCCTCGTCCCTATTCTGTCGCTGATCTTCGGTCTGCCGCTGAAGCCGGTGATTGCCGCGAGCGCGATCGCGGTCGTATCGAACTCCGCATCCGGCTCGGCGGTGTATCTCAAGGCGCGCTTCACGAACGTCCGCCTGGCGCTGGTGATGCTCGTCGCGATGGTGGCGGGTGCGATCGCCGGTGGCTTTCTGGCGGTCAACTTACCCGAGTCGGTCCTGAAGGGATCGTTCGGCCTGCTGCTGCTGTATGTCTCGTCGGTCATGTATCGCAGATCGCGGAGCGGTCCGGCCCGCGCTGCTGCGCCGGTCGACATCAGCGAAGATGCCCCCGATCCGTATCGGCTGGGTGGACGCTATCACGACCCCGCCACGGGCTCGATTGTGCGCTATGTCCCGCGCAAGCTGCGGATCGGTCTGCCGGGCGCAGGGCTGGCGGGTATCGCCTCCGGCATGTTCGGCATCGGCGGTGGCCCGATCACCGTCCCGCTCTACACGATCATCATGGGCCTGCCGATGAAGGCGGCGACGAGCACGAGCGCGTTCATGTTTGGCCTGACTGCCTCGGCCTCGGCGCTGGTCTACTACCAGAATGATCTGGTCGATCCGACCATCACAGTACCGGCAGTTCTCGGCATCATCAGCGGCGCGCGCGTCGGCGCAGCAGTCGTCCGACGCATTCACTCCTCGCAGCTGACGCAGGTGTTCGTCTACGTGCTTGGCCTGCTGGCGATCTCGATGCTGCTAGATGCGTTTGGAGTCTACTAATGATGAAGACGCAACAGCCCGTGCCGGTTGAAACCGACGATGTCGATCCCGAGCTCGAAAACCTCTATGATCGCATCGCCCAGATTCTGGCAATTGGCTTCTGGGCGAGCATCGCGGTTATCGTGTTCGGCCTGCTCGTGGCGCTGGTCCGTGGCGAGGATATTCAGGACACGACGCACCATATGGAGAAGGTCCTCGGTGAGGCGATCAAGCTCAATCCGAGCGGGCTGGTCGATCTCGGGCTGCTTGGCCTGTTGCTGACGCCGCTGGCCTACGTCGCGGCCGCGATGCTGACATCACTGCGCCAGCGCGACCGACTCTTCGTCGCCGTTTGCGCCGCGCTGATCCTGCTCTTCGCAATGACGATCGCGCTGGCACTGATTTGAGCGAGCCGGGGCGCGTCGCCGTTCTGTGCGCGATGGAGTCGGAGGCGATCCACCTCCGTGAGCGACTGAGCGGGGCCGTAGAGCTGCCGCTCGCCCGCTGGCGACGGACGCGGGGCGATCTGGCCGGGCAACGCGTCGATATCATCGTCTGCGGAATCGGCATGATCAACGCCGCTGCTTGCGCCTCGGCGCTGTGCGTCCTCGACCGCCCGCCGATCCTGCTGAACTACGGCTGCTCCGGTGCGCATCGCGACGATCTCGGGCCTGGCGACATCGTCATCGGCGACCGCGTCGTCCACTTCTCGGCCCAGATCATCCGGCCGGACGGCAGCAACGAGTACATGGGGTTCGATTACGCCGTCGACGGTGTGCGAACTCAGTCGGAAACAATTCCATTCGCGCCGGGTCTGGTTGCGCGCGCCGAAGCGTGTGGTCGCACGCTGACAATCCCGCCCTGGCCCGGCTATCAGGATGCCCCGCGCGTGCATGTCGGCCCGGTCGCCTCGGCCGACATCTGGACGCAGCACGCCGCAACGATCCGTGGGCACCACGACCGCCATGGCTCGCTCTGCGAAGAGATGGAGGCCGCCGCAATCGCGCAGGTTGCGGCGATCTTCGGCGTGCCGTTCCTGCCGATCAAGGACATCTCCAACAACGAGCTCATCCGCTCAACCCCCGGCGCGACCAAACGCGGCTGGCCCTCGCTTGGCGAGCAGGAGAACGAGGTCGGCCGACGGGCGGCGCTGCTCGTCGAGGCGCTGATCGCGGACCTGGCAACCCAGTAATCATGTTGGGCGTATCGCATACGCCCGGCCAAATACGCGACCCGCTAATTCGGCAGCCGCCAAGTTGCATGTCCCGCACGAACGGATCGTGGGACTAGCCAGGCGTATGCGATACGCCCCCACATTGAATGTCCCATACAATCTCCGCATCGAAATCGGCCAAACGCGAGGAGGAATCGCCCTATGCCAGCAGGACGCACACCGACACTGACGCCCGACGAGGCGCGCCAACTGCACACCGAAGCGCTGGTGATCGACACCCAGCAGCCGCCGATCACCTCAGGGATTGTCTACACAGAGGGCATGCGCGAGGCGCTGGACGCCTGCGTGCGGCAGGGCCGGACGCGCGGCGAAGCAGGGCCGATCCTGGAGGCCGCGCTTGTCCGTGACATCCAGCAGACCGAAGAGGGGCGCGCGCAGTACCTCGACATGTGGCGACGCTCCGGCGTGACAGTCGCCTGCGGCACCTACGCCGGGCCGGATCGGCTGGCGACCGCGTTCGAGCGCTCGGTGCGCAAGATCGCCAACGCCCAGGCGATCATCGACGCATTGCGCGACGACATGCTGCTCATCCGCAACGCCGGCGATATCGAGCGCGCCCACGCCGAGGGCCGCCACGGCGTCATCATCGACTTTCAGAACACGCTGTCGTTTGGCGACGATCTCGACCGCATCGACCTGTTCTACGGCCTCGGCCTGCGCATGGTGCAGCTCACCTACAACCTGCACACGCTCGTCGGCGATGGCTGCACCGATCGCCATCAGGGCGGCCTGACCTGGTTCGGGCAGGAGATGGTGCGGCGGCTCAACGCCGCCAACATCATCGTTGACGTCAGCCACTGCAGCGAGCAGATCGGCTGGGACGCGATGGAGATCTCGACCGCGCCGGTGATCGTCTCGCATTCATCCAGCAAGGCCGTCGCCGACCACGACCGTGGCAAGTCGGACGAGCTGGCTCGGGCGGTCGCCGAGCAGGGCGGCTACTTCGGTGTCGTCACGCTGCCGGGCTTCATCCGCGAGACGCCGGGCGCGTCGCTCGACGACGTTGTGGCGCAGATCACGCACCTGGTTGATGTCTGCGGTATCGACCACGTCGGCATTGGTACCGACAAGGCCGGCCCTGGGCCGGGCACCAGCTCGCAGGTCGAGTATCCGGCCTCGATGCCGGCCGCACTGGAGGGCGACTTCAACTGGACCGGCTTCCGCGTCGAAGAGCATCGCATCGGCGAGGAATTCCAGCTCGACGGCTTCGAGAGCCTGGCCGACTGGCCAAACATCACCGTCGCGCTCTCCCAGGCTGGCTTCAACGAAGATGAGCTGCGCAAGCTGCTCGGTCTGAACTACCTGCGCGTGTTCCGCGAGGTCGTGGGCTGACCGGCGGGCGGCCCTCACCCCCCGGCCCCCTCTTCCAATGCTGGGAGAGGGGGTGTCACCACCCGGGCGAGGTGGCTGCCGCTTCGTGCTCCTCTCCCTTTGTAGGGGAGAGGCTGGGAGAGGGGTCTGCTGGCTGTCAACATCTCTGATCGGTACTCAACCACCGTCGCGTTGGACACCCTCCCTCTCCCCACGGGAGAGGGAGGGCCGGGGAGGGTGAGGTTATCCCCGCCGCAGCCCAAGCATTTCCAACTCCGCGAACGCCGCAACGAGGGCGGCTTGCAGGAGAACGAAGGCGATGCCGAGGCCGGTCGGGTCGACGCGACCGCTGACGAGCAGGCCGATGCTGGCGACGACCCAGAGCAGGTTGCCGGCGATGAGCATCTGCACGGCGGTTCGCGCCGGGACTGGTCGCATGCCGAGCAGGAAGACGAGCGTACCGAACGGGATCAGGAACAGCCCGACGCCGCGCAGCAGCGATGTTGGCAGGCCGAGGAGATCATTCAACGGTCCGGCAGCGGCGGCAACGAGCAGCCCCGTCACCGCGCAGACCACTCCGTCGGCGATAAGAACGTTGCGCAGCAGCTCGCCGCGCGATGGCGAAGATCGGGTGATCGTTGTTTCCATGATGTGACCTCGCTATTCGTTCGATTCTCCGAGGAGATCATCAGCCGTGCTACTCCGGGTTGAAGAATCCGGTGATCGAGCGCAGGCGACCATCCGTTGACACGACTCCGAAATCGACGCCGCTGAATGCGGGCGGTCCGCCGTCTGGCCCGATGAGCTGCCAGGCGAAGCGTAGTCGGTCGTTGTGGGAGTCGATCGGCCCAACCTGCTTGAAGCGGTAGCCGGGGTAGGTGTCGTGAACGAGCGCGACCATCGCGTCGATGCCGCCATGTCCGTCGCCGGACAAGCGCGGATCACGATACTCCGCGTCCTCACTCCACGCCTCGGCGATCAGCTCGCGGCGCGCGTCGCCATCCGGCTCATTCCAGGCTGCGAAATAGCGCTCAACAATCGTGCTTGCATCCTGCATCTGGATCTCCATCCAACCTGCCGCGATCAGCGCGGTTTCATATCAACTGTGCTGAGTGTGAGGGCAGGAGGGAGGGAAAGCGATTACGTGGGAGGTAATAGGAGAGTCACAGGTGCTGAATTCACGACTGTGCAAGAGTACTCAGTCTTCGCGAAGAAGCATCACTCATTGAAGAGCCTTTGAGCCGCCTCGATAAGGTCTGGAAGAGAGTTGTAGCCTAGCGACACTCCTTGGAAGCGATAGATGAGTCGCCCGTCTCGCACCCAGATCATTGCGACAATTGCTTCGGCGTCGTCACTCGCTAGCGTGCCTTGGACTCCTGCTGAGCGGTCGCGAATCTTATCAACGCTCACGTCCAGAATCTCGCCATTTGCCTCTGCCTTTACGATATCTCGATTGAAGTCAATATAACCATCGGCACCGTCGGGAGTTTCGAATTCGTAAACATTTGCTTTAAAGATGACCATGCGTTGCATAGCGTCATTGAGTCCGGGCGAAGGGACTTCGAAGGTTCGGCTCGCCCCTCCAATGAACCCAAGTTCGTGCAAGCGATCCAGTGATGTATCTGGATCGGGATGTGTGGCAGCAATGTTCGGAGCCGTCAACTCTTCTTCTGTGGTGAGAGCGAAGCCTGCTGGCACGCTGTCGATTGTTGGTAAGAGCGAGAAGAAGTCTCCAGTGGGTTCCTGGGTTGGCGTAGGTTCAGGTGTTACCGTCGGCAAGGCGGTTGGCGTTCGTGTGGGCTCGGCGGTTGCCGTCGCTACAGAGATAGCGGTTGATTCGATCCGTAGAGATGATGTGCTTGTCGCTTCATCTTGAGTTGTTTCCGTGGATGATGCGGCAATGCCCGATTGAATCGTCGCGACGGCGGTTTGCTCGGCGGATCGTGTCGCCGTTGCGTCGGGACTTGTGGACTCGGTTGTGCCTCCACAAGCCACTCCCAACGCAATGAGAATCGTGGTTAAGATAAGTGATTTTCGCACATCACGATCCTCTCGTTGGCGTTCCGATCTTGCTGGTGTTTGATACCGTACTCGACGCTTCACGTTAACGCAAATGCTGACTCATTTCGTGCAGTATTGTCTATTGTGAGGCAAGCACCTGTCGTGTTCGAGAACACTCCACACTCCCTCGATCCCCTACAATTCCTCCCATGCACACCACACATCGACCAGTCGGAGATCTATTACGAGATTGGCGGCAGCGGAGGCGGCGGAGTCAGTTGGATCTGGCGCTGGATGCTGAAGTGTCGGCGCGGCATCTGAGCTTCATCGAAACGGGCCGGGCGCAGCCGAGTCGCGAGATGGTGCTGCGGCTGGCCCAGCATCTGGAGGTACCGCTGCGCGAGCGGAATGCGCTGCTGATGGCAGCTGGCTACGCGCCGGTCTATTCCGCGACGCCGCTCGATGAGCCGGAAATGGACGCCGCCCGGCAGGCGATCGATCTGCTGCTGGCGGGCCACGAGCCCTATCCGGCGCTGGCGGTCGATCGGCACTGGAATCTCCTCGCGGCGAATCGGGCGGTCGGCATCTTCCTGGCGGAGATTCCGCAGGAACTGCTCACACCACCGCTCAATGTCCTGCGGCTGAGCATGCACCCAGAGGGGCTGGCCGGGCGCATCATCAACAGCGCGCAGTGGCGGGATCACGTGCTGCATCGCCTGCGGCAGCAGGTTGAGACGACGGCTGATCCTGTGCTGAAAGAGTTACTGGAGGAGCTGCGCGCGTTCCCGTCTCCTCCGGCTGACACGCGGACGCATGAGCCGGTTATCCACGACTCAGTGGCGTTTCCGCTACGGATGCGATCCTCAATCGGGGAGTTGGCGTTCTATACGACAACGACGGTCTTCGGCACGGCGACCGACGTCACCCTCGCCGAGCTGGCGATTGAGTCGTTTGTCCCGGCGAACGCCGAGACGGCGGCGCTGTTGCAGCGTGCCGCGAAAGAGGGCTAGTCCGACTGTTCCCGCATCGCCTCCCACTCGTCGCGCAGGATGCCCATGTAAACGGCGTCGTCGTATTGCCCGTCGCTCCAGACGTGCCGGCGCAGACGGCCTTCCTCGACGAAGCCGCAAGCGCGATAGGCGCGGATGCCGCGCTCGTTTACGGCATGGCACCACAGCCAGACGCGCTGCATGTTGCGGTGGCGGAAGGCATAGTCGAGCAGCAGCCCGACCGCTTCGCGACCGTATCCCTGCCCCCAGTAGCGTGGATCGCCGATGGCGATGCCCAGCTCGGTCGTGCGTGCGGTTGTGTTGTCGTTGGAGAGCTGGCACAGGCCGATAACCTGCCCATCTGCCTGGATGGCGAAGACCGCTCCGTCGCGACCTCCGTCTGCCCAGCGGCGTTCGAACTCAGCTTCGACGCGCGCGAATGCCTGCGGCATTGGTGGGTCGCCGCCGCCGGCGAGCTCGACTGCAAGATCGTTATTGAACTCCCAGAATCGTCGCAGGTCTTCGCGCTCGATCGCACGGAGTGTTACTCGAGGACCTGAGAGCATCGTTGCGCCTTTCGCTGATCGTCGGGCGCCGTTGGGCCACGGTCACGACGTTATTCATGACAATCATCATCATTTCTGCAGTGCGCTGCGGATATCCTGCGGTATCGGAGTATTATTGCTGAACACGTTCGGTGTATTCCCATGTGGGATGACGTGATGAAAGGTGCGCAATCAATGGCATCACTCTCTGATCTACTCATGCAGCAAGTCGCCAGCGCCGCGCAACAGTCCGGTCAGCCCTTGCCTGTCGACGCCGATCAGGGCGCTGCCCAGAACGGCCTCGCAGCAGCGATTCCCCTGCTGATGACCGCTCTCTCGCGCAATGCCTCATCCCCGGAAGGGGCCGAATCGCTTTACAACGCTATCGAGAAGGATCACGATGGCAGCGTGGTCGACAATCTTCCCAACTACCTCAGCAACCCGAATCTTGATGACGGGGCGGGAATCCTGAAGCACGCGCTCGGCGACAACCAGTCGTCGGTCGAGCAGAGCATGGCCAAGACGACCGGCCTGGACATGGCGACGATCGCCAAGATCCTGCAGTTCGCAGCGCCGCTCGTCCTCGGTATGCTCGCCAAGCAGAAGCAGCAGAAGAGCCTGAGCTCCAACGACCTCTCGGAGATGCTGCAGTCCGAGCAGCAGGAGGTTGCGGCTACCAACCCGGACATGATGGACATGATCGGCAAGTACCTGGATGCCAACAAGGATGGCAGCTTCATGGACGATCTGCAGGGGCTGGCCGGTAAGCTGTTCGGCAAGCGCGAGGCGTAGATCGAACGCGTCACCGCGCGGGACTGGCTGGCCTGCCGCGCGGTGATGCACGTTCCACTGGAGTGTCCCGTATGGCAGCATACGTCCTGGTCAACGTCTACGTTGACGATCCCGAAGGCTATAAGGAATACACCGCCCAGACCCCTGGCACGATCGAGCAGTATGGCGGGAAGTTCATCGTGCGCGGTGGCGCGTATGAAACGGTCGAAGGCGACTGGAGCCCGCAGCGCATTGTTGTGCTGGAATTCCCGACGATGGAGCAGGCGCGCGCCTGGTACAGCTCACCGGAATATCAGGCCATCCTGCCGATTCGTCAGCGCAACTCAACCTGCCAGTTCCTGACGTTTGTTGAAGGCACGTAAGGCAATTGCTCACTGAGCCGGAACTGGGCTGAACACCTCGATCATCCCGCGCTGCGGGTCGGCAACATAGACAACTCCGTTGTCGTCGCAGGCGATCTCGAGCACACTCCCGCGTTCCGCTGTGCTCCCGGTCTTCGACCAGCGCGCAAGCTCTTCACCATCCATCGTCATCTCGGCGATATCAAGCGACGAGGCGAATGTGACGAAGATCGTGCCGGAGGGACCGACGTCGCCGTTTTCCGCCGATGCCATCAAAGTGTTGAGCGTTATGAGTGGAGGCCGCACGGACTTGCGCGGTTGCTGTCGTTACTGGGCGGCGGGGCCGGCGTGTGCGAGGTGCGGCGTGGAGCCGATGCCGAAGGTCTTGATGAACCCATCGACCAGTGCCTGTCGCTCCGTCTCGCTGAGCTTGGCGTCGGAGTGCATCCAGGTGTAGTAGTTCACCGGCATTTCGCCGTTCTGCACCGCCCGCGCGGCGTGGTCCTGCCCAAACGGGGTGTTGTTGATTTCCGATAAGTTCAGGATCGTGCGGCCCTCGTCGACGTCGTGCTGAATCAGCCACGAGAACGGCGCGACGTGGGAATACCACGGCCAGGTTGTCTCGTTGCTGTGGCAATCAGCGCACGCCCGCATTGCCAGATCGCGGGTGGCAGGGCTGTCCCACTGCGGTTCGGCCGTAACTGGCGGGTTGGTATGCGCATGTCCGTAGGGGACAAGCTGCATCAGGCCGAAAAGTGCGAGCAGGATGAAGGCTCCAAACTTCCAGTGCCGTCCGGCGCGTTTGACCCACTGCATCTGCTTTCGCTCGCCTCTCGATTATCCAGCCGTCGCTTGTGACGTGCGCTGGAGTTCGGCCACAGCGACCCCATTCGCGACGCTGTGGGATACCACGCGATGCAGTGTGAGCTGCGCGGCTAAGCTGATGCTGAAGCGAACCTGAAGAAGCTCAAAGAAACGGGGAAACGGGCCGATGTCGCGAGGTT
>Ga0182739_1002532_pt1 | contig 16998 bp, 14 predicted proteins | sample eDN5th30CBELigBY_FD_128873 | JGI IMG/M metagenome (GOLD analysis project Ga0182739, IMG submission 128873) | Enriched backyard soil microbial communities from Emeryville, California, USA - eDNA 5th pass 30_C BE-Lig BY (version 2) (version 2) | ecosystem: Environmental > Terrestrial > Soil >... | reverse complement strand
GCCCCAAGGGTGCGCCTTCGCGCCGCGCTGCCCGCGGGTGATGGACCGTTGCCTCACCGAGAAGCCTGCCCTCACGGGTCCGGGCCCGGGTCGCCTCGTCGCCTGCTTCGCGGCCGAGAGGACCTGACCATGTCCTTGCTTTCCCTGCGCGACGTGCGCGTCCAGTTCAACACCGCGGGCGGCGTGGTGCGCGCCGTGAACGGCGTCAGCCTCGACCTCGCGGTCGGCGAGACCCTGGGACTCGTGGGCGAATCTGGCTGCGGCAAGTCCACCCTGGGCAAGGCGATCATGAAGCTGGTGCCCGTCGCCGGGGGCGAGATCCTGGTCGAAGGCGTGGATATCGCGCCGCTCAATCGCGAACAGCTCACCAACATGCGCCGCAAGGTGCAGATGATTTTCCAGGACCCTTACGGATCGTTGAACCCGCGCTCGACGGTGGGTCGTTCCGTGGCCCAGCCGCTGACGCTCGCCGGCTGGAAGGCCGATGCCACGGCCGAGCGGGTCGAGACGCTCCTGCGCTGGGTCGGCCTGCCGAGCGACGCCAAGCAGCGCTACCCGCATGAATTCTCGGGCGGCCAGCGCCAGCGCATCGGCATCGCCCGCGCGCTCGCACTCAGCCCCAAGCTGATCATCTGCGACGAACCGGTTTCGGCGCTCGACGTCTCGGTGCGCGCCCAGGTGATCAACCTGCTGGAAGACCTGAAGAGCCAGTTCGGCGTCTCCTATCTCTTCATCAGCCACGATCTCAGCGTGGTCGAGCATATCGCCGACCGGGTGGCGGTGATGTATCTCGGCATGCTGTTCGAGGTCGGTGGCCGCGACCAGATCTGGCGCGAGCCGCGGCATCCCTACACGCGGGCCCTGCTGGCGGCGGCGCCGATCGCCAACCCCCGGCTCGCGCGCGCGCGCCAGCGCACGGTGCTGCAGGGCGAGTTGCCGAGCCCGCTGAACCCGCCGCCCGGCTGCCCCTTCAACTCACGCTGCCCGATGGCTCAGGATCGCTGCCGGGTCGAGAAGCCGGCGTTGCGCGCGGTGGGAAATGGCGTCCAGGCGGCGTGCCATTTCGTCTGACTGGGCTATGATCGGACCATGAGACTGCCCACCTTCTTCGCCACCCTGCTTGCCGCCGCAACCCTTTCCGGTGCCGCCTCTGCCCAGACCATGGCATTCGCCTGCCCCGACCCGGGTACGACCTTCACCTACGACAGCGGGGTCAAGGTCGTGGTCCGCGGGCGGGAGGGCATGGACTGCCTCATGGACCGGGTGGGCGGAAAGCCCTTCAAGCTGCGCGCACTGCTGTTCGACAATCCCTCGGCCGACGGCGCCGACCTCACCGCCTATATCGCGGCGCTGCGTCCCGAGCGCCTGTGGCCACTCGAGGTCGGCAAGAAGATCGAGGCAAGCTACAGGGTCGGCAGCGGCACCTGGACCTATACGCTCGCCGTGGCGCGCTACGAGCGGCGCACCGGGCCGGGCGACAAGATGATCGACACTTTCCTGATCGAGATGAACGAGACCGGCGACAAGGGCCAGCGCACCATCTCGCGCTGGTGGATTTCGCCCGCCGACAAGTTCGCCATCCGCTACGATTTCAGCGACGGCGCCGGCAAGGCCAACCGCGCGGTGGTGACCGAGGTCACGCGGTAGCCAGGTTTGACTTGAAGCCTTCCGGCGCGCTTAGTCGCGAGCCCCCGGAGGATCAAGCCCATGAAGTCGGTTGCTCTGATAGCCCTGTTCGCCACCTTTGCCGCAGGCAGCGTCTGTGCGCAGACCGCCTCCTTCCAGTGCCCGGCCAGCGGCACCCAATTCAGCTACAAGGGCGATGGATTGGAGAAGGTGAACACGGCCTCGGGGCAAGACGGCACCGTCTGCCTGTACGCCAGCCTCTCCAACGGCAAGACCGAGACGCTGCGCGTACACGGCGGCCTCGTCGGCTCCATCGACGCGCAGGGCGAGTCCTTCGCCAAAGAACTGGACCTCAAGGCACTGTGGCCGCTCAAGGTCGGAAACAAGATCACGAATACCGTCACCATCGTCGGACGCGACGGCAAGAGCTACACCTCCACCGTGACGATGACCGTCGTGGCCTACGAGAAGGTCACGGTACCGGCCGGCACCTTCGACGCTTTCCGCGTCGAGGAAAGCAAGGCCGAGTCGAACCGCCGCGACATCCATTGGTGGGCACCGGCCGTTTCGGCCTCGGTCAAGGAGAGCTTTCCCGACTGGCGCACGCCCGGCAAGACGATCACCCTCGATCTGGTATCGCTGAAGCCGGCCGCCAAATAACGCCGCCGACGCTTTTGGCTACGCTACCGAGCCTGGATCGGTGTTGGCGCCACAGATCAGCGTAGCGACGCGTTCGCCCGGTGCGGGACGATAGGCGCCCGCACGCAGCGCAGCGAGGCCGGTCGCGCCCGCCGGTTCGGCGACGATGCGCAGTTCGTCCCAGAGCACACGCTGCGTCTCGCGCACCGCCTCGTCTGTAACCAGCACGGAGTCGCGGACCAGCGTGCGGGCGACCTCGAAGTTGGGCGTGCCGATACGGCTCGCACCCAGCGCGTCGGCGGCGATCCCGGAGATCGCGACGTCGACCGGCTTCCCGGCCTTCAGTGCCTCGTGCAGGGTCGGCGTACCCTCGGTCTCCACGGCGACGATCTTCTTCACCGCGCCGATCGCGGCGGCGCAGCCGGCGATCAGGCCGCCGCCGCCGACGGCGATCAGCAACGTGTCGAACTCGGTCTGTTCGGCGAATTCGAGCGCGACACTGCCGGCGCCGGCAAACACGACCTCGTCCTCATAGGCCGGCACGATCAACGCGCCGGTTTCCGCCGCACGCTTCTCGGACGCGGCACGCGCCTCGGCATAGACGGCGCCGATCTGGTTCACGACCGCGCCGTAGCTGCGCAGCCGCGCGACCTTGGCGGGCGCGGCGATGGTCGGCACGAAGATCTCGGCCTTGTGGCCCAGGGCGCGGGCGGCATAGGCCGCGGCGGCGCCGTGATTGCCGCCCGAGGCCGCGATGATTCCGGCAGCCGGCACCTTGGAGGCAAGCAGCTTGTGGAAGGCGCCGCGGCCCTTGAACGAGCCGCTGACTTGCAGCGATTCGAGTTTCAGCGCCAACGGCGCCGTCACACCGAGCGAGCCGGCAGCGAGCGCAATGACCGGGGTGCGGCGCACATGCGGACGGATCAGGCCCCAGGCGGCCTCGATGTCGGTTCGGGAGATCAAGGGAACGTCCCTCGCTAGGCCTGGGACGACAGTCTGCAGGCCGGGACGTGGCGCAGGTAGTAGTCGAAGTCGGGCGTGCTCGCGCGCGGGTCCTTGGCTTCCTCGTCATAGCGGCGCAGCCGCACCGCCTCGGCGTGATACGGGTTGGCGCGGAAGGCTTCGACTTCGTCGGGCGACATCAGTCCGCCCTGGAGTTCGAGGCTGCGCACCGAATCGGCCGCCAGCTTGGCGAAGTAATCGGATTCGACCGTGCAGAGATAGCGCTTGGCCGTCACGTGCAGGCGGACCGGCTCGCTGACCGCCGGCTCGAACCGCTCGGCCAGCCATTGCGCGCCCAGCTCCTCATGCACGTCGTCGACGCCCTGCGAGGCCGGATCCTCGCCCAGCCCGTGGATCATGTGGCCGACATCGTGCAGCAGCGAGGCCAGCACGGTCGCGGGCGGCGCACCGTCGGCCTCGGCCAGCGCCGCCGACTGCAGCGCATGCTGGAGCTGGTTGATGTCGGACAGGCCATACCGGCGCGTGGCGCGGCCGGCGAAGATTTCCAGGAGTTCCTGGCGCAGGGGATCGCTCATGCGTTCTTTTTACCATGGACCGGGGCATATCCGGGAATCAGGGAAAGCGCCTGCTTCAAAGGGTCCGGCTGCCATGCGCGTGTAACGAAATCGCCATGCATGTCGAGCCCGCCGGTCGGCCCCACGAAGCAGGCCGTGCCGGGTGTCAACTCCTTCGGGACAGTGCGTGTGAAGGGAATGCGCCGCTTGGTCAAAAGCCCCTGCAGGCTGGCGTTCTCCTCCTTGGTCGAGTCGGTGAAGGCACTCAGGAGGAAGGCCTGCCGGCGACGAGCCGCGAACCAGGCGGCGAATTTCGGCTCCTCGCCGTAGAGCGCATCCAGCAGGATCAGGCCGTTCACGCGATGGTTGGCGCCGCCGCGCTCCAACGAGTAGGCGGCCGACAGATAGCCGCCGCTATAGGCGGCGATCGTCACGGGCGCGAGATTGAAGCCGCGGCCGGCCTTGCGGTCTCCATACAGGCGCATAAGCCGTTCCGCCGCCTCGTCGAGATACTTGGCAAAATGTCCGCCCCGCCAGAAATTGCCGGCGCTCGAATCGAGGGCGTCGTAGGCGAGCTGGGGGGCGACCAGCGCGATGTTCTTGCCCGACTCGTCGACCTGCCGCGGCACGCCCTGGCGCAGCACGACGTCGCGCTCCAGCGTGGCGCCCTGACCATGGAGGAACAGCAGGATCATCACCGGCCGCGACGGGTCGAAACCCTGCGGCAGATAAAGCAGGGAACGGCGGTCGCTGTAGACCACCTCCTCCCAATAGACATCGCCGCGGCCGGTCGTGTGGCCGCGCCGCTTGCCGTCACGCGCGTCGAGGAAGGGCTTGGTCGTACCCGGGATGACGCTGCGATAGGGAAATGGCGAGGCATCGAACGCGACGAGCTGGGTCTTCGCCTCTTTCAGTCCCGGCGGCGGCGCGGGCGGGGCCGACTTCGCGGCGTGCCGCGGCGCTGGCTTCGCGGCAGGCTTGGGCGCCTGCCGTTTACTGGGCTTCCGGGACTGGGCGTGCGCAGCGGTCGGCATCAGCAGAGCCCCCAGCAGCAGCGCCCGCCGCTTCACGCGGCGGCGGTCCGCCCTGCCCCCGTGGCCCCGGTCGGCAGCGGCATGATGACGGAGAAGAAGGCCGGCAGCGCCACCAGATAGGCGAAGGCGCCGACCAGGACGACGGCCGGCAAGCCGAAGCTGGTGGCCACGATCGGCACCAGCGCCGCGCCGATCACGGAGAAGCAGCCGTTGATGCCCCACGCCCACAGGAACATGTGATCCTTGCCGAGGCGGCCGAGCATCGTCATCGCCGTCGGCATGGGGAAACCCATGAGGAAGGCCGGCGGGAAGACGATCAGCAGGCAAAGCACGATGCGAAGCGCGTAGGGCAGCGTGCCGATCCAGTCGAGCGCGTAGTCGATGGTGAAGGCGTAGGTCGCCAGGATCGCGAAGATGGCGAGGAAGACCTTGGGCATGAACGAGCGCGCCCGGTCGAGGAAACGCTCCGAGAAGAAGCTGCCCATGCCGGAGAAGACAAGCATGCCGGTGATCAGCACCGAGGCCGAGACCGTGGCGTTGGAGAGCGCCAGGATGAAGTGGGAGATCATGCCCACCTCGACGATGATGTAGCCCAGGCCGAGGCACAGGAAGTACAGCATCGTGCCGGCCTTGCCGGGATAGCGGCTGAAGATGGTGCGCCAGCCGAACACGACCGGGAAGAGCACGAGGGTCAGCGCGAAAACCGTGGCGATGCCGAGCGTCGCCCAGAGCAGCAGGTAGCCCCACTCGTCCTGCACCAGCTCGAGCCGGTCGGTGAACTTCAGCAGGTCCGGCACCTTGATGTAGGCGGCGAAGTACGGCTGGTGGTTGGTCAGGATGCGGGTGTCGAAGACATACTCGTCCGCGACCTTCTGCCAGCCGCCCTCGAGCAGATAGTGCCAGGCGAGGCGGCCGAGCACGGTCGCGGGCACGACGGGCGCGGGCGGCGGGCCGTCGGCTTTGGCTTCTTCGGTCGCGCCGGGAGCGCCGGGCGGCGGCTTATCGTTCGGCTCCGTCTCGGCGGGCGCCGTCGGATCGGCGGGAACGCCGGTGAAGAAGAACTGGTCGCGATAGTCTGACAGGATCTGCTTCAGGTCGGCCGTGTCCACCTTGAGGCCGGGATAGTAGATCTCGTCGAACGACATCGCCTTGGTGTGGGCGTTGAGCAACTCGATCTCGGCCGGGGTGAAGCCGTCGCGCTTGTAGAGCACGGTGGCGGTCGAAAGGTAGGACGAGACGACGTAGAACTTCTGGGCGATGTCCTTGCCGTCATCTATGTCGCGGGCCGCTGCGGCCATGGTGGCGTAGAGCTTCAGGACAGACTTGGGCGGCTCTTCCTTGTTCCAGAGCGTCACCGAGAGGACGCCGCCCGGCGTCAGGGCGCGCATGTAGGCGCTCATCGCCTCGCGGCTATAGGAATACTTCTCGACGATCGAGAAGCCGCCCGGGCTCGACAGGCCGGCCGAATCGGCCAGCGACAGGTCGATCACGTCGTAGCGGTTCTTGGTATGGGCGACGTAGAGGCGTCCGTCATAGTCGACGACGTTGACCTTCGGGTTGTTCAGGACGTCGCCGGTGAAGTCGCGCAGGAACTTGTCCTCGCGGAAGGCGGAGAGCAGCGCCGGGTTTCCCTCGGCCACCGTGACCTGGTTGGAGCCCGACTTCAGCGCCACCGCCGTCGAGATGCCGCCGCCGAACTGGACCACGAAAGTCTTCGGGTCCTTCTTCAGCAGGTAGGGGTAGTACATCGGCAGGTACTTGAAGTACGCGGTCTGTTCGGCCGGCAGGTCCTTGATGATGCCGGCCGGGCCCTCGGAATCGATGTAGAGGCCGAGATAGGCGTTCGACGGCATCTTCTCGAGGTTGAAGGCCGCGTTGTCGGACTGGCCCGGCGCGAAATGCAGATAGGAACTGGCGTAGACCTCGATGTAGCCGAACGGCGAGGCGCGCTCGTAGACGCGCTTGGCATCGGGGAACTTGCGGGCGTAGGAGACGCCCTTGTAGTCGGACACGGCGAGCTTGGGGATGCCCAGCACCTGCGGCGCAAAATGGTGCACGGCGGCCGACAGGATGGCGACGACGACGATGGCCGCGGTGCCACGGCGATCGCCCAGCGCTACGAACCACAGGATGCCGCCGGCCAGCCACAGCAGCAGCGGCGCCATGATCAGGTCGTCGGGCCGCCAGGCGTACATGGCCAGCAGCACGGTGAGGCCGCACAGGCCGGAGCCGACGAGATCGGCGAAATAGACGCGGCTGAAGGTCTTCTTGGCCTTCAGGAAGATGACGCCGAGATAGAGCGCGCCCGCCAGGAACGGCAGGAAATAGAGCACGAAATTGGCGAACAGGCGCCACTTCTGAACCGGATCGGAGATCAGGAAGATCGCGTTGAACGGCACCTGCTGGGCAGCGAGGTTGCACACCACCATCAGCGGACCGAAGGCCAGCAGCGCGCCTTTCACGGACCCGATCCAGTGGCGCTCGAACCAGCTCTTGCCGACGCACATCACGGCGCTGGTGAGGCCGAAGCCGAACATGGCGAGGCTCACGACCAGCGAGCCGAAATGGGCCCAGCTGCCGACGGAGAACACGCGCATGATGCCGATCTGCAGCGCGATGATGCTGCCGGCGACCAGGCCTACGGAAAGATAGAAGGAGAGCGGCGGGCGGTGATCGAGATCGACCGTGACGGACAAGGGGGATCTCCGTTGTTTTTGTTGGATCGCTTTATGCGATCTCTAGAGGGGGCGCACTCCCTGCGTCCCAAAAATCGATGTCATCCCGAGCGCAGCGAGGGACCCTTTGCCAGGTGCCGGAAAGGTCGCTCGCGGTGCTCAGGATGACATTGTCTCTCGGAAGCCGCCTCGTGCGACTTTAGCGGTTGTGCGTGCCGACGATCTTTTCGCCGTCGAGCTTGGTGAAGGGCACGAACGGCACGATCTTGCCGCCGTAGATGTCCTCGCGGCTCGTGGTGATGGAGCCGTCGGCGCCCTGCGTCTTGGTGACCTTGAGCACGCGCTGGGCGCCCGGCGGGCCGACCGGAATCACCATCAGACCACCGGACTTGAGCTGCTGCAGCAGCGGCGGCGGCACATGGTCGATGCCGCAGGTCACGATGATCTTGTCGAACGGAGCAGCCTCTTCCCAACCGTAGAAGCCGTCGGCGTTCTTGGTCTTGATGTGCTTGTACTCGGTGTAGCCCTTGTCGATCAGCTTGTCGTACAGGCCCCGCGTGCGCTGGGCGAGCGGCGCGATGATCTCGATCGTGTAGGCGTTCTCGGTGAGGTTGGCGATGTAGGCCGACTGCACGCCCGAGCCGGTACCGATCTCGAGAACCTTCTCGCCGCGCTTCACGTCGATCACGTTGGTCATGCGGCCCTGGACGTGCGGGCCGGACATGGTCACGCCGTAGCCGATGTCGAGGAAGGCATGCTCGTAGCCCCGCTTGGCAATCGCCGGGCTGATCGCGGCGAACTCTTCGCGCGGGGTGAGCAGGAAGGCGCGCATCGTCGCCTGACCCCAGATGTCCTTGTTCCGGATCAGGGCCTGGAAGCGGTCCCAGCGCTGGCCGAGGGAAACGGGATCCTCACCGCGGGCCTTGCCCCAGGCGATGAAGTTCTCGCGCGTGTCCATCGGCGGGTTGAGATCCCAGCTGTAGGGCTTGACGGTGGCGGCGATGGCCGGGGCGGCCAGGGTACCGGCGGCGAGCGCGACCGAGCCGGAGACGAAAGTGCGCCTCTTCAAGATATTCCTCCTTGGCGCGGACCCGTTGAGACGAGGGGAAAAACCGCCGGAAAAGCCCGGCGGTTTGGGGGCAACCGCACGTCGAATAGATACGGGAATTGTGGCGGATTTGCCAGCGCGGCCATGCTAGGCCGTCGGTAACAATGACGAATCGAGGGAGGAATTCATGACTCGCAAACTGTCCCGTCGCGCCGCCTTGGGCGCTGCGGCCGCCCTGCCCGCCGCCGCCCTGCTGCCCCGGCACCTCCAGGCCCAGGGGGCGTGGAAGCCGACCCAGAATGTCCGCATGGTCTGTCCGGCCGCGCCGGGCGGCACCACCGACATCGCCGCCCGACTGCTGGCCTCCTATCTGACCGAAGCCTGGGGCCAGTCCTGCGTCGTCGACAACAAGTCGGGGGCCGGCGGCGTCATCGGCTCGACCGAGGTCGCCAAGGCGGCTCCCGACGGCAATACGATCCTGATGGGCAACATCGGACCGCAGTCGATCGCCTACTCGCTCTACCGCAACATGCCCTACACGCCGGCCAGCCTGATCCCGGTGTCCAATGCCATCACCGCCCCCAACGTGCTGGTCGTGCACCCGTCGGTGCCGGCCAAGACCGTGCCGGAGTTCGTGGCCTGGCTGAAGGCCCAGAACGGCAAAGCGTCCTACGCCTCGTCCGGTACCGGCCAGTCGCCTCACCTGTGCGGCGCCTGGTTCCTGCAGCTCACGGGCACGAAGGCCGAACATATCCCCTATCGCGGCGCGGCCCCGGCGCTCAATGACCTGACGGCCGGCGTCACCCAGTTCTTCTTCGACAATCTGACCACCGCCATCGAGTTCGTCCGCGCCGGCAAGCTGCGGGCACTCGGCCTCACCTCGGCGCAGCGCAATCCGCTCACCCCCGATCTGGTCCCGATCTGCGAGACCATGCCGGAGCTGAAGCCCTTCGACGTGTCGACCTGGTTCGGCGTCTTCCTGCCGGCCAACACGCCCAAGCCCATCGTCGACTCCCTCAATGCCCAGATGAAGGCATGGCTCGCCGACCCGAAGACGCTGGAGCGCATCAAGGCCATGGCGGGCTTCCCCGCCTACGGTACGCCCGAGCAGTTCAACGCCTTCGTCACCGCGCAGATCGCGCAATGGAAGGGCGTCATCGACAAGGAAGGCCTCAAGCTCGACATGGGCTGAGCCCTACATGATCTGGTTCACCACGCCGCCATCGACACGCATGGCGGCGCCCGAAGTGCCGGACGCGGCTTCGCTGCAGAGATAGACGCCCAGCGCCGCCACCTCCTCCGGCGAGGTGAAGCGGCGGATCAACGTGGTCGGCCTGAAGTCGCGCAGGAAACCAGCCTCAATCTCCGCGACACTCACGCCCGTGGCCTCGGCGCGCTCGGCGCGCATCCGGTCGGTATTCTCGGTGTGGGTCGGGCCGGGCAACAAGGCGTTCACCGTGACCCCCGTGCCCGCGAGTTCCATGGCGAAGCCGCGCGACAGGGAAAGCTGCGCGGTCTTCGTCATGCCGTAGTGGATCATCTCCCTGGGAATGTTCAGCGCCGATTCGCTGGAGACGAAGACGATCCGGCCCCAGCCACGCCCGGCCATTCCCGGCGCGTAGTGGCGCGTGAAGCGCACGCCACTCATGACGTTGACCTCGAAGAAGCGCTGCCATTCGCCGTCGTCGATCTCGAAGGCCGGCTTGCGGCCATAGACACCAAGATTGTTCACCAGGATGTCGATCTGCGGCACCTTGCCGAACACGGTCTTCGCGCCTTCCGCCGTGGTGCAATCTGCCGCGATGCCAGTCGCCTTGGCCTCCGGCACGGCTTCCTTCAGTCGCCCCAACGCCTCGTCGACGCCGGCCTGCCCGCGGCCCGTGATCACCACGCTCGCGCCTTCGGCGGCGAGGCCCTTGGCGATGGCGTAACCGATGCCGGCGGTCGAGCCGGTAATCAGCGCATGCTTGTTGGCCAGTCCCAGATCCATGGCTTTCCCTCCCTCAGGGCGCGGCACGGTAGGCAGCGCTGCGGACCTTGCCAAGCGCCGCCCCGCGCCTAATATCAGTACTCTGATATATGGAGTTGCCGATGTCCCCGCCCCGCCTGACCTACGACGCCTTCGCCCGCATCGCACCAGCGACCCCGCAGGCCCTGATTGCCATGGGCCGGCAGGCCGACGAATCGGGGATCGACAAACAGATCGTCGAGTTGGTGAAGCTGCGCGTGTCGCAGCTCAACAAGTGCGCCTTCTGCCTGCAGATCCATCTCAACGTCGCGCGCAAGCTGGGCGTGCCGCAGGAGAAGCTCGATCTGGTGGCCACGTGGGAAGAAGCCGGCATTTTTTCCGAGCGGGAGTGCGCCGCGCTCGCCTGGGCGGAGACGCTGACGCGCGTGGTGGGTCAAAGCATCTCGAACGACGCCTACGGCTCGGTCCGCCGGCACTTCAGCGAGGAGGAAGTGGCTTTTCTCTCGGTCTCGATTGCCACGATCAATGCCTGGAACCGGCTGGGCGCCGCCTTTCGCTTCGCTCCGCCGATCCAGAAGGGCGTGCCGGCCACTGCATGATATGCAAATGACAATCGTTTGCATTTGATGTAGAATTGGCGTCATGCCTGACATCACTCATGCGCGCGAGCCTCGTCTGCTCGCCCTCGACCAATTGCTCTCCCGTCGCTCGGTGGGGCCCCTGCAGGAACCGGCGCCTGCCGGCGCCGACCTCGATCTGATCCTCGATGCCGGCCTGCGCGCGCCGGATCATGGGCGCCTGCGGCCGTGGCGCTTCGTCATCATCCGCGGCGAGGCGCGCCTCGCCTTTGGCGAAAAGCTCGGCGAGGCCGCCGCGGTGCGCGACCCCGCCAATGCCTCAGCCCTCGCCGAACGCTATCGCGCCTGGGTGCGACGGACGCCGATGCTGATCGCCCTCGGTGCCGTCGTGAAGCCGGGCAACATCCCGGAGATCGAGCAGCTGCTCGCCGCCGGCGCTGCCGCGATGAACATGCTGAACGCGCTGCACATGCTGGGCTATGGCGGGATGTGGGTCACCGGTCCCAACGCCTACGACCCCAACGTCAACAAGCTGCTGGGCTTCGAGGCGCCGGCGCGCCTGGTGGGTTTCCTCACCGCGGGGACACCCGCGCCCTCGACCGCGCCGGTTCCGGCGCGGCCCGAGCGGGCCGCGCACGTCACCGAATGGACGCCCGGCTGAGCCGGGCCGTGCTCTACTTGCCGGCGGCGTCGAGCGCCTGCGACAGATCGGCGAGGATGTCGTCGATGTGCTCGAGGCCAATCGACAGCCGCACATAGCCGTCGGAGACGCCGGTTGCGAGCTGCTCTTCCGCCGAGAGCTGGGAGTGCGTGGTCGAAGCCGGATGGATCGCCAGGCTGCGCGCGTCGCCGATATTGGCGACGTGATAGAGGAGCTTCAGCGAATCGATGAAGCGGCGGCCCGCTTCGCGGCCGGCCGCCAGCTCGAAGCCGACCAGCCCGCCATAGCCGCCCTTGAGATAGGTGTCGGCGCGGCGCCGCGTCTCGCCCGTCTGCTGCGATGGGTGAATGACCTTCGCGACCTCGGGGCGCTTGGCGAGGAAGTCGGCGACGGCCTGCGCATTCTTCACATGGCGCTCCATGCGCAAGGTCACGGTCTCGATGCCCTGCAGGATCATGAAGGCGTTGAACGGCGACAGCGCCGATCCGAGATCGCGCAGCAGGGTCGTACGCGCCTTGATGATGTAGGCCACCGGACCGATCGGCTTCACCGCCTCGACCCAGACGGCGCCGTGATAGCTGGGATCCGGCGTGTTCAGCGCCGGCTGGCGCTTCGGATGCGCGGCCCAATCGAAAGTGCCGCCATCGACGATCAGGCCGGCGATCGAATTACCGTGGCCGCCGAGATACTTGGTGCCGGAATAGACGACGACCGCCGCGCCGTGATCGAACGGCCGCGACAGGATCGGCGCCGCCGTATTGTCGACGATCAGCGGAATGCCGAGCGGCCGGCCGATATCGGCGACCTCCTTGATTGGAAAAACCGCCAGCTTCGGGTTGGGCAGCGTCTCGGCGTAATAGGCTCGGGTGCGATCGTCGGTTGCGCGGGCAAAGGCCTGCGGGTCCGCCGGATCGACGAAGCGGACCTCGATACCTTGGTCCTTCAGCGTGTGGGCGAACAGGTTCCACGTGCCGCCGTACAGGTCGGTCGAACTCACGACGTTGTCGCCGGCCTTGGCCAGGTTCTGGATCGCGAAGGCAGAAGCCGCCTGGCCCGAACTCACGGCCAGTGCCGCCGCGCCGCCTTCGAGAGCCGCGATACGCTGCTCCAGCACGTCGAGCGTCGGATTGCCGATGCGGGTGTAGATGTTGCCGAGCTCCCTCAGCGCAAACAGGTTCGACGCGTGCTCGGTGTCGCGGAACTGATAGGATGTCGTCTGATGGATCGGCACGGCGACCGAACCGGTCGTGGCATCGGCGCGCCAGCCGGCATGCAGCGACAGGGTCTCGGGATGGCGGGAATTGGTCATGATCGGCCTGCTGGGTTGCGAAGAGCGGCCAAACTCACCGCAGTCGGCGCCGCAGTCAAAGGGAATGGCTGCCGACATCCGGCTGTCGGATGACGGGTTCAGCCTCCCGGCCGCGACCGCGGCAGCAAATTCTTCCCTACCGTCCGGGCGAAGAGACGGTCTGCGCCGCAGGCGGCGGGAAAGCCGGCGGCGCGGGATTGGCCTGCTTCAGGCCGCCGATCGGCACCGGCGGCGGCAGATCCTGCTGGCGCCAGCCGCCGCCCAGCGCCTTCACGAGATTGGCGCTGGCCGTGAGCCGGCTGAGGCGGATGGTGAGCAGCGCCTGCTCGGCCGACAACGCCGCAGCCTGCGTCTGCACAACGGTCGTGTAGGGAACAGTGCCGACGCGATATTGATTGAGTGAAAGTCGTTCGGCTTCGCGGGCGGCGGCGACGGCGGCCCGCTGCACCCGCTCCTGCGCGACCAGGATGCGCTGTTGCGCGAGCGCGTCCTCGACCTGCTGGAACGCGGTCAGGATGGTCTGGCGATAGGTCGCGACTGTGGCGTCGTAGCTCGCCCGCGCACCCTGGACCTGCGCGGCAATCGCGCCGCCATCGACCATGGTGCCGGCGATTTGCGGCCCCACAGACCAGGCGGCGGTGCCGAGTTGCAGCAACGACCCCAGGCCGCCGCTCAGGAAGCCGATCGTCGCGCCGAGCGAGATCTGCGGATAGTAGGCGCCCTTGGCGACACCGATCTGGGCGTTGGCCGCCGCCATCTGGCGCTCGGCCGTGGCGATGTCGGGCCGCCGCTCGAGCAGGGTCGACGGCACGCCGGCATCGACCGTGGGTACGGTGAGCTGCGTCGGGGCCGGCGGGATCGTCACTTCCGACGGCGCCTTGCCGACCAGGAGCGCGATCGCATGTTCCAGCAGCGCACGGTTGATGCTTTCGTTCACGAGCTGCGCGCGGGTCTGTTCGTACTGCGTCTGGGCCTGCACGAGATCGACCCGCGAGACGATGCCGGCATCGACCTGGTTCTGCGCGATCTGCATCGAGCGCAGATAGGCCGCGACGGTCGCCTCGTAGAGCCGCTTGCGATCGTCGGAGATGCGCAGCGAGGCGTAGTTCGTCACCAGGTCCGTCTGCGCCGACAGCCTTGCATTGGCGAGATCGGCATCGCTGGCCTGCGCCGATGCCGAATCGCTCTCGACCTGACGGCGGATCGTACCCCAGAGGTCGAGTTCCCAGTTGAGCGTGCCGCCGGTCGAGAACTGGCCCACCGTGGAATCGAAGCGTGTCACCGCCAATGTGCTGCTCGTGCCGGTGCCGCGCTGGCCGCCGGTGCCGGTCTGCTGCGCGGCGCCGGTGCCGGTGATGCTGGGGTAGAGCGCCGCACGATCCTGGGCGATCAGCGCCCGCGCCCGTCGATAATTGGCCTCGAAGATCTTAAGGTTCTGGTTCGAGACGTCGACCTGGGCCGCGAGACTGTCGAGCGTCGGATCGCCGTAGACCCGCCACCACTGCCCGCGATCCGCGCCGTCGCTCGGCTGAGCCGGGCGGAAGAGAGAGGCCGCCCCCGGCGGGAGCTCCGCTTCCTTGTACTGCGGCGCTACTGTACTGGCCGGCGGCGCGCGTTCGTAGTCCGGCCCGACGAGGCAGCCCGAGACCAGCAGCAGGGGAAGAAAGGCCGCGCTGCGCCTCATGCCGGCACTCCGCCGCTGCCCATCACCCGCGCAACGCGGCTCGGCTGGTCGCGGTCGCGGCGGCGGAAGCGGTCGAGATAAAGGTAGATCACGGGTGTGGTGTACAAGGTCAGGATCTGACTCACGATGAGGCCGCCGATAATCGAGATGCCGAGGGGCCGACGCAACTCCGCGCCATCGCCGTAGCCGATGGCCAGCGGCAGGGCGCCGAGGATCGCCGCCATGGTCGTCATGAGGATGGGCCGGAAGCGCAGGATCGCCGCCTGATGGATCGCGACGGAGGGTTCGAGTCCTTCGGCGCGTTCACGTTCGAGCGCGACGTCGATCATCATGATGGCGTTCTTCTTCACGATGCCGATCAACAACAGCACGCCGATCATCGCGATGATGCTGAATTCCACGCCGGAGAATTGCAGCGCGAGCAGCGCGCCGATGCCGGCCGATGGCAGGGTGGAGAGGATGGTGATCGGATGGATGTAGCTCTCGTAGAGGATGCCGAGCACGATGTAGACGGCCGCCAGCGCCGCCAGCACCAGCAGCAGCTGATTGTTGAGCGACTGCTGGAAGGCGCGCGCCGTCCCCTGGAAGGCTCCGTGCAGGGTCGTGGGCACGCCGATTTCCCGCATCGTGTCGTTCACGTACTGCACGGCGTCGCTCAACGTCTTGCCCGGCGCCAGGTTGAAAGACACGGTGCTGGCCACGAACATGCTCTGGTGGTTCACGGCGAGCGGTGTCGTGCCGTACTCCCAGCGCGTCACCGAAGACAGCGGTACCAGCGTTTCGGGCGTGGTGCTGACGGCCGCGCCCGTCGAGGCCGAGCCGCGACCGCTGACGGCGATCTGGTTGGTGCGCAGATTGCGGACGGCCTGGGCCGGATCGATGGTCAGCGCGCCGGTGCCAACCGCTCCGGATGAAGACGTACTTGTCGTTGATGAGATACTGCCCGTCGTCTGGGTGCCGCTCAGGGCGCCGCCCGACTTGGAGACATAGATGTCCTTCAGAGACTCGGGACTTTCCCACCATTGCGGCGCCACTTCCATGACGACGTGATACTGGTTGAGGGCGTTGTAGATCGTCGAGACCTGGCGCTGGCCGAAGGCATCGTAGAGCGTCGCGGAGATGCTGCGCGTCGATATGCCGAGACGGCTCGCCGCATCCCGGTCGATGGTGAGGTCAAGCTGCAGCCCGCGCTGCTGCTGGTCGGAATCGACGTCGGTGATCACCGACGTGTCGGCCTGCAGAGCCCGGGTGAGCCGCGGTCCCCAAGTATAAAGATCGGGCAGCGAATCGGCCTGCAGGGTGAACTGGTATTGCGCGTTGCCCTGGCGCCCGCCGACGCGGATGTCCTGCACGGCCTGCAGGAACAGCATGGCGCCGGGGACCTGGTTGAGCTTGGGCCTGAGCCGCGCGATCACCTGGTCGGCCGTGACGTCACGCTCGCTGAGCGGCTTTAGGGTCGCGAACAGGAAGCCCGAATTCGTCTGCCCGCCACCGGTGAAACCGGCGACGCTTTCGATCGCCGGATCGGAGCGCACGATCTCGACGAACTGGCGGAATTTCCGGCGCATGGCCTGGAAGGAAATGCTCTGGTCGGCGCGAATGCCGCCCATAATGCGGCCGGTGTCCTGCTGCGGGAAGAAGCCCTTGGGAATCGTCACGTAGAGATGGATGTTGAGCAGCACCGTCGCCAGGAAGACGAACATGGTGAGCAGCGGATGGCGCAGCACCAGCCCGAGGCTGCGGCCATACAGGCGCTGCAGGCCGCCCAGGCCACGTTCGCTGAGACGAGCCAGGAAGCCAGGCTCGCGATGCGGGCCCGGCGGCCGCAGCACGTAGGCGCACATCATCGGCGTGGTCGTGAGCGACACGACCATCGAGATCAAGATCGCCATCGACAGCGTCACCGCGAATTCGCGAAACAGGCGGCCGACGATGCCGCTCATGAGCAGGATCGGGATGAAGACCGCGATCAGGGAGATGCTCATCGACACGACGGTGAAGCCGACCTCGCGGGCCCCCTTGAGAGCCGCCTCCATTCGCGACATGCCGGCCTCGATATGGCGGCTGACGTTTTCCAGCACGATGATCGCATCGTCGACCACGAAGCCCGCCGCGATGGTGAGCGCCATCAGCGAGAGGTTGTTCAGGCTGTAGCCCAGCAGGTACATGCCGCCGAAGGTGGCGACCAGCGACACCGGCACGGTCACCGCGGCGATGAAGCCGGCGCGGGCCGAGCGCAGGAAGGCGAAGGTCACCAG
>Ga0182739_1002531_pt1 | contig 16998 bp, 13 predicted proteins | sample eDN5th30CBELigBY_FD_128873 | JGI IMG/M metagenome (GOLD analysis project Ga0182739, IMG submission 128873) | Enriched backyard soil microbial communities from Emeryville, California, USA - eDNA 5th pass 30_C BE-Lig BY (version 2) (version 2) | ecosystem: Environmental > Terrestrial > Soil >... | reverse complement strand
GCTTTTAGCGGTAATTACTACCGCTATAGTTGCAGAGACTCGGCCGTTTGCTATGTGCTGGGTGTCTACACTGCTTTTAGCGGTAATTACTACCGCTATAGTTGCAGAGACTCGGCCGTTTGCTATGTGCTGGGTGTCTACACTGCTTTTAGCGGTAATTACTACCGCTATAGTTGCAGGGACTCGGCCGTTTGCTATGTGCTAGGTGTCTACACTGCTTTTAGCGGTAATTGCTACCGCTATAGTTGTAGGGACTCGGTTGCTCATTGCGCTAGTGGAATTTGTTACCGTTAAAACTATCTAGTTAGTCGACTTCACTCGTGTTGAGCGATTATAGCGGTAGGAGTTACCGTTGGAGCGCTTCATAATGTGTTTTATGTAATTTTAACGGTAGGTTTTACCGCTGCGATCGGAGCATTCACGCTTACATGGCATTCATGCTTACAGGGCATTCACTCTTACAGGGCATCCACACTTACATGGCATTCATGCTTACAGGGCATTCACGCTTACATGGCATTCATGCTTACAGGGCATCCACACTTACAGGGCATCACTCTTGCAATGTATTCATACTTACAAAGCCAAAGCATTCACTCACTCATCTGCCTAATCATGCGGCATTATCGGCAGGAGCTGCCCTTGCAGCAGCAATATCAACTTCATTCAAGGAGGTACAAGTCATGTCCAATTATTCAGTAGATACCTATACAGATACATACACCCTATACGAGTTAAAAGAAGCCAGCACGAATTCCCGCGTGCTCGTCTGTCCAGAGCGCGGCGGCATCGTGATAGGCTGCCAGCTTTTTGGCCAAGAGCTGTTTTATTTAGATAAAGCAACCTTCGACAACCCTGCAACAAATATAAGGGGAGGCAATCCGATCCTTTTCCCGATCTGCGGTTCCGTTGAGCAAGGCATCTACAATTGGAAAGGACAAGCCTACTCTATTGGGCAGCACGGTGTAGCTCGCAGCTCCGCATGGGAGGTTATCGGTACAAATGCTTCCGACAACGCTTCTATTACAATTTCTTTGCGCAGCAATGAACAAACGCTACAAGCGTATCCTTTCGAATTTGAACTCCAATTCACCTATGAATTGAAAGATGGAAAGCTGCATACCCGCCAAAGCTATCGCAATTTAAGCTCGTATGAGAAGATGCCTTTCTATGCCGGCTTCCACCCTTATTTCGCTCTTGAAGGCTCGAAGGTTTTACCTTATGAAACGGATGCAACGGAGTTTCTTGACTATAATGACTTCGTCGTTAAGCCATATGACGGTGTCGTTGACTTGGAATCCCGCGTAGAGTCAGTTTGCTTCCTAAATGCAAAAAAACGCGAGATCGCTTTCCCAGTGTCGGGCGGCACTCGCGTTCGTCTGAGCTATGATGATGCTTTTAAATATGTGGTCCTTTGGTCTATTAAGGACCGTCCCTTTATTTGCGTTGAGCCTTGGATGGCAATGCCGGGCGAAATGAACCGGCAAGAGGAGCTCATTCTGCTGGAGCCCGGTGATTCCCAGAACAACGTGCTAACGATTTCCATTGATCGTTAATAGCTGGATGAACCGGTTCCGCCTGTAACAATCGCTATGCCGGAGCTTGCCCCGATCCGAGTGGCGCCTGCAGCAACCAGTTGCAGCGCCGTCTCGCGGTCGCGGACGCCTCCGGATGCTTTTACCCCCATATCGGGTCCAACTGCCCGCCTCATGAGAGCAATGTCCTCCACTGTTGCCCCGCCTTTGCCGAATCCGGTAGACGTCTTCACAAAGTCAGCGCCAGCAGCCACACAAAGTTTGCAAGCCGTTTCCTTCTCCTCATCTGTAAGCATACCCGTCTCCAAAATAACCTTTACGGCGGCTTTTCCTTTACAAGCAGCCACAACCGCTTCAACATCTTGCTGTACAGCCGTCATTTCTCCAGACTTAAGCAGCCCAATATTTAATACCATATCAATCTCAGTAGCTCCGTCCGCGATCGCGTGACGCGCCTCATCAGCTTTTGACGCCGTACTCGTTGCACCCAGAGGGAACCCAACAACCGTTGTAATGCCCACTTTAGAGCTCTTCAACACCTCAGCAGCTGCGGATACCCAACCCGGATTTACACACACCGTTGCAAAATGATATTGCTTCGCTTCCTCACACACTCTTATGATTTCATCTCGAACAGCGTCGGCTTTCAAAATGGTATGATCGATCATTCCCGCTAATTGCTCATTCGTTACGCTTTCTCCAGAACTCATTCCTTCATTCCTCCATCAACACTCGTTATTCCCCCATTATACACAATCCGTCCAACATCATACATGCAGCGACTTACTGGTTCAGGTAAATTTTACTTTTGCATCTAAAATAGGCTATGATGATTTTGCCTTATCCAAATTCAAATTGAAGGTGAGTGCTGTCTCATGGAAAATATGCTGGCGAAAATAAATGAAGCGGCCGCGTTCATTAAACAGAAATGTAATAAGACACCGGAAATCGGCCTTATCCTTGGCTCAGGGCTCGGCGTTATGGCTGATGAAGTTAACAACCCGATTACGATTCCGTACAGCGATATTCCCCATTTCCCTGTTTCAACCGTTGAAGGCCACTCAGGCGAGCTGGTCATTGGCGATCTCGAGGGAAAAACCGTTCTTGTCATGAAAGGACGCTTCCACTACTATGAAGGCTATTCTATGAAGGAAGTCGTGTTTCCCGTATATGTCATGAAAAAGCTAGGCATTCGCCATCTGCTTGTGACGAATGCGGCGGGCGGCATGAACCGCACTTTTGCGGCGGGCGATCTGATGCTCATTACCGATCATATTAATCACACGGGCACCAACCCATTAATGGGCGCCAATATCGCTGAGCTCGGCCCTAGATTCCCGGATATGTCCCAAGCCTACAATCCTGCGCTTCGCTCTATTGTAGCCGAACAAGCGGAAGCGCTCGGCGTGAAGCTGCAGCAAGGCGTTTATGTAAGTATTTCCGGGCCAACCTACTGTACGCCTGCTGAACTGAAGATGCTGGCCGGCTGGGGCGGCGATGCAATTGGCATGTCTACCGTTCCAGAGGTTATTGCCGCTAACTATTGCGGACTCAAGGTTGTCGGCATTACATGCATCACCGACATGGCGGTTGGCGAAGAACTGGAGCCGCTTACTCATGAGCAAGTCGTCCGCGTTGCCGAGCAAGCGCGTCCGCGCTTCATCTCGCTTGTGAAGGCGTCTGTTCGTTCTATGCCTTCTGTTTAATTACATTAAAAACCGCAATGCCAACTAATTAGCGGCATTGCGGTCTTTTAAATGATTGATTTTTCAACCTCATGCCACTTCAAATCCAATAGTATCGGCGGAATAAACATCGGATCCACCCAAGAGTAGCTTCCATCCGCTTTTAGCTTCCCCGTAAGCAAATTCCCATCCATTTCAGCTTGTAACTTCCATCCTCCGCTTGCTACTGATTTACCTGATCTAACTATTTGAACAGCTTCATCCCAGCCAAATTCCTCACCCTTATTTTTTTTCAATCTCAGCAAGTTTTGCTTCATATGCTTGTACCAATTTCTGTTCCATCTCATCAGTTACTTCGGAATCCCAGATCAAATTGAATTCGATACCTTTCAGTTTTGACTTTAGTACTAGGTCACGAAACTCGTCGGAGACATAGATTCTTTTCGACTTCATTTCTGGAATTTTAAAAATGGGTTAAGATTTTCTCTTCCATGAACGCTAATTTGTCGAAGCCATTTACTATACCGTCAGATACATATTGGGGAACCGCTCGACTATTATCCACGCAATCAATCACAGTAGTTACATTAACAAGTGTCATTTTTATTTCATCATGAATTGCAGGAAGGTACTCAACATTCTTTTCAATTAAGACATTTATTACACGCAGAGATTTCTCCGTTAATATTAGAACACCATTTAGCGCATGTGGAAAATCCCTATGCTTACCTTTTCTATACACCTCAAATACAGGAGGCACCCAGTCGCTTCCTATAACATCTCCTTGAACTAGATCGAACTTGTCACTATCCTTTTGAAAATCTTGCAAAGTTACAACCATACTTTCATCACTTGATTGAATTTCCCAAATCTTCATAATACTTTATTCTCCTCTCATTTAGCCCTTCCTAATTCAAGTGTATGTGTGATATTTATTCCGCTTGATTGTTATGGTATATTAAAGTTAAGAAAGACGTACACTGCAAAGAGAGGCCGTGCTGCTAACACGCCCCCTCCATGCAATAGCCGCTTTTAAGGGCGGTTGGCTTGGAAAGGTATGACGTCAGAAATAGACCGCGTTCCTCTCTAAAGGACGGTCTATTTTTTGCGGAAAGAAAGGATCAACACAACACCATCCTTATAAGCCTTACTATTGCAGCAAGATTATAACATATAAAGATGATTTAGGTCATGTTAATCACGCAAGGCGTAACGGCTGTCGCCGTCCTTTGGTGGCGCTGCGCGTTTCGTTCCGAGAAATATAGGATAAGTATAACGAAAAACATATACTTCCCTATATTTTCAAAAAAGCCGCATTACATCGTTAGTGATGTAGGCGGCTCTTCCGTCTTTATGATTAAATATTTCGCTTATTACGCCTCGACAGTCTCGTACTGCGTCCAATACTGCTCGCTGCCCGGCAGATCGTCGAACCAGGCGGCTTCCGGCGGACAATCCAAGATCATAAACTTACCGTAATCGCCTTCTCTTGACTGGTGATACTTCAAGTAAGCTTTGCCGTTCTCAATCGCCAAAATTTCAATTTTGCCTGACGAATGACTCATGGAAAGCCGCACTCTTTTGCCCAAACCGGACGTCTTCGCTTTCGCCTGCTCTACGAGTTGGTAAGCGCGCTCCAACGGCACAACGAAGTCGCTGTTGCCGGCAACCGGTCGATTAATAAAGAAGTAATAAGGCGTTACGCCTGCCCACGACAGCTGGTCAAGCAGTTCCGCGAGCACGGCAGGATCATCATTGATGCCGCGAATGATCGGCGTCTGATTGACGACAATTGCTCCCGCTTGATGCAGCGCTTCGAAGCCGCGCTTGGCTTCTGGTGTAATTTCTCTTGGATGATTGATATGCGCCATGACGTAAATCCGTTTCTCTGGCGTGGAATAAGTGCGAATTAGATCAAGTAGACCTTCATCCTCGTAAATACGCATCGGATTGAAGACAGGAATTTTGGAGCCTAGACGAATGATCTTCACGTGGTCAATCGCCCTTAGCTGCTCAATAATGTTGCGGAGCTTTGGCGTACCTAGAATGAGGCTGTCACCGCCGGTCAGCAGTACATTGTTGATTTCAGTATGCTTGGCGATATAAGCGAGACCTGGCTCTACATTCGAGACGGCCTCCTTCACATCGTTGCGGAACAGCCGTTTTCTAAAGCAATAGCGGCAATAAGCCCCGCATACCTCCGACACAATCAGCAGTGCTGTTGTGCCATACTTATGCTGGCAGCCGGGCACAACATAGTTCGTCTCCTCATCGGAGGCATCCCAGCGCCCGTATTCCAGCAGCTCGCCTTCATTTGGAATGACCAGCTTGCGAATCGGATCATTTGGGTCTTCCCAGTCTATGAGCGATAAATAATAGTCGTTCACGCGAAAAGCGAATTTTTCCGTGATCGGCTTTAGTTTTTCCCGCTCCTCCTCTGGGATTTGCGTAATTTTGTCAATGTTCATCATGTACTTTGGCTGCGGCATTCAAACTCCTCCTTTAATTAATAAGAATTTGAGGTGCACGCTCCACCAGTGGGGGCCATGATTATGCGCAGAAAAAAAGACCCTACCCGGACATATTGTCCAGACGGAAACAAAGAATGACAGCAGCCCGCATGCCGCCGTTCATTCGCGTTCCCTGATAGGGTCACTACTCTATTAGCTAATATGCTTATATGACCCATCCACTGCCGACGAGGTTAGCTGACGGACTCGGGTAAGATGGTACCCTAAGACTGCTGCATTCAAGCGCAATCCATTCGCCCCGTAAAAACTTGGTTCCCCCGCTTCCCGAAGTGAAAATCAAGCATTCGGAAATTAAGCGTAAATCAAGTGTACTTGAAAACAAGCCTATTCGTCAAATCAACGCTTCTCTCTATCTATCAATTAGCCGGAAGTCGTCAAAATGAAAGCCCGGCGACACGATGCAGGATACAAGCACTGGCTCATCGCCCAGCGGCCGCGCCATCTGCCATTCGCCTGCCGGCACTAGCGCTTGCAGGTGCTGACCAGAAGCAACGTCAGGACCAACGATGATCTCTTTGCGCGACTCCGGCTGATCCTCCGTTCCGCCTAACACTAGAAGCAATGGACTTCCCGAATGCCATAACCATAGCTCGTCCGAGTGAACGGTGTGCCATTCCGAGAACTCATCAGGATGCAGCAGAAAATAAATCGAAGTCGCTGCAGGCCTTGAGCCTGAATACGGAGCTCCCAAAACCTCCTTGGGAATTTCAAATGACGCCTTCCACAATTCCTTGTACCATCCACCCTCCGGATGAGCTTGTAAGCCAAGCGCTTCAACGAGCGGCGACTTCTGTTTCACTATAGTTTCCATTCCTACCAACCTTCTCTCTATGTTTATGCGAATCTCTGAAGCTAGCTCAAGTATACTCTATTTCTAAACGCTCATAAGCCCGAACTGCGCTTCATGCAACCGGCTGTATATACCGCCCTTACGAAGCAACTCCTCGTGAGCGCCTTGCTCCGCAATCCCGTCCTCCGTCACGACGATGATTCGGTCTGCGTTCTTAATAGTCGCTAATCGATGAGCGATGATCAGCGTTGTTCTGCCGGCAGACAGCTCCGTCAGCGATTGCTGAATAGCCGCCTCCGTTTCCGTATCCAATGCCGAGGTCGCTTCATCCAATATAAGAATAGGCGGGTTTTTCAAAAACATTCTGGCAATGGCCAGACGCTGCTTCTGCCCGCCCGACAGCTTGACTCCGCGTTCCCCAACGACCGTATCCAACCCATCGGGCTGATCCTTGATGAAGTCCTCCAGCTTTGCGCGCCGTGCAGCCTCTAGAATCTCTTCATCAGAAGCGCCCAGCTTCCCATAGGCGATATTGTCGCGAATCGTTCCAGCGAATAGAAAGACGTCCTGCTGTACAATGCCAATCTGGTTGCGGAGCGATTCCATCGTCAATTTCTGAATGGAATAACCGTCAACCGTAATGCTTCCGGAATCAATTTCATAGAAGCGAGGCAGCAGACTGCATAACGTTGTTTTGCCAGCGCCGGAAGGGCCTACAAAAGCAATCGTCTCTCCAGCTTTAATCGTCAGATCGATATGCTCAAGCACCTTTTCCTTGCCCTCGTAACCAAATGACACATCACGATATTCAATATCGCCATTCAATCGATTAACGGCAACCGCTCCCGGCTTATCAGCCACGTCCGGCTCTGTGTCCAGCAGCTCTATATACCGCTTAAAGCCAGCGATGCCTTTCGGATAGCTTTCTATAACGGCATTAATCTTTTCTATCGGCTTGAAGAAAATATTCGTGAAGAGCAAGAAGCTCATAAACTCGCCATACTTCAGCTCACCGCGAATAACGAAGAAGGCTCCAGCGATCATCACGAACAATGATACGACGCGCATTAATAAATACGTAATAGAATGATTAGCACCGATGATTTTGTAAGAGATAAGCTTCGCCTGACGAAATCGCATATTGTTCGCATGGAACAGCTTCGCCTCATGCTTCTCATTGGAGAAAGCCTGTACGACACGAATGCCGCCTACCGTATCCTCGACACGCGCGTTGAAATCAGCCATATCATTGAAGAGCCGATTCGATGCCTTCGTCATTTTTTTGTTAAAAAACAGCACCAGCCACAAAATAACCGGAACGACGATAAAGGTCAGCACCGCCAGCTCCATATTAATAGAAGCCATTAATCCAAAGGCGCCGATGAGCGTCATAACGGCAATAAACATATCCTCGGGGCCGTGATGCGCCACCTCACCGATCTCGAACAGATCATTCGTCAGCCGCGACAGCAGATGCCCCGTTTTCGTATTATCGAAAAACCGAAAGGAAAGCTTCTGCACATGATTGAACAGCGCTTTGCGCATATCCGTCTCAATATTGATGCCAAGCATGTGGCCCCAGTAGGTGACTACGAATGTTAATAGCGTATTTATGACGTAAATAACGAGCAAAATTGCACACGCAGTCACGATAAGACCCCAGCTCTCATTCGGCAGAAGCGTATCTATGACATAGCTAACCGCCAGCGGAAAGCATAGCTCTAAAACCGCCAGCAGCACCGCGCAGGTAAAGTCGAGCAGAAACAATCTTTTATAAGGCTTATAATAAGAAAAAAAACGTCGAAGCATGCTTTACTCCTTCACAACGTGAAATATTGGTTTTCTTCCATTCCGATAATTCGCTCCGCATGGGTGTACACATTCATTTCCCCCCGCCGTATAAATCCAACGCAGGTAATGCCAAGGTCATCCGCCAGCTTCAAGGCCAGATCGGTCGGAGCAGACTTGCTCAATATAACGCCGCTGCCGATTTTTGCCGCCTTCAGCACCACCTCAGAGGATAATCGTCCGCTGAATGCGATCACCTTGTCAGATGTCGGGATTCGATTAAGCAAGCAATGCCCGAATAGCTTATCCAGCGCGTTATGCCGCCCGATGTCCGTCATCGCGACAAGCATTCCTTCTGGAGTGCCGATGATCGCGTTATGCACGCCTCCCGTGTTATGAAAGTCCTGCGAGCTTCGCTGCAGCTCCCCCATGAGCTTTATGCATTCAGATGCGGTTATTAAGGTACGGGACATGATTGTCCGCGCAGTAAGCATATCATTATGAAAATAAAACTGGCGGCTCTTCCCGCAGCAGGAACCAATAAACCGCTTAGCGTAAAATTGCTTACTCGTTGACTGCTTATGCTCCAGCGTCACGTAGGCAAAGCCTTTGTCGGGCTGGATAGAGAGCGATTTAATCTCCCTGGCCGTGCGAATAACGCCTTCTGAAGCTAAAAAACCGACCACAAGCTCTTGCAGACAGCTTGGCGAGCAGACAATGGTGGCGAATTCCTCGCCGTCGAGCTTAATCGTAAGCGGAAGCTCCGCAGCAATCTCATCATCCTGCTCGAAGAATCCGCTGCCGTCATACTTGATCATCCGCCAGCTCGTTGTGTTCCCTTGTTCCATACGATATGTGCTCCTTCCAGCTTTATGACGGCGCATCGAGCTCCAGCTGTTCAAGCCGCTTCTCTACATACCTTGTATCCTTCAGCGCATGATAGCTGTCCGCCCGTTCTACTACAACCGATACATTATATTCCGGTATGCCTGCATGCGGCTCATATACGCCTTTCGGGAATAAACCATTTCCCTCGGGCCAGTACAGCTCTATGTTGCCAGGAGCAATGGGCTCAAGCTTCGCCTTACCGTGAAAGGTGCCATATCGGTTGTACACAACAATAGAGTCGCCTTCGGCAATATTCAAGCTGGTTGCATCTTTTGCATGCATAAGCACATCGTAGCGATCTGCTGCATTGAAGGCATCCTTCTCGCCGTAGATCATCGAATTGAACTGCTTGCCCCGTCTTGTCGTCGCATAGAAATGCCCCTCCGGCTTGCGCAATTCAGGCAGCTCGATGGAGAACAGCTGACCCTTGCCATCTGGCGTCGGGCATATGCCGCCTTCGCAAAGCCAAGCCCCGCCCCATTGGAACAGCTCGCCCCGCTTGCTCAGCTTCTCTATTCCCATATAGTTAGGAGCTGCTTTCGCGATTTCTTCTCTAATGCTAGCGGCGCTCTCGAGTCCAATCAATTCCTTCCGATCGGGCCTTATACGTGCTGCAAGATCCGCGTAAATATGCCACTCCGCTCTAGCCTCTGCAATCCTCGGCCCTTCAACCTCAGCTGAGAAATAAACCATGCGTTCCGTTGAAGTGGAAGTTCCTCCGCCGGGCTGCTCATAGCGCGTCATCGCAGGCAGCACAATGACTTCCTCCTGCGCATCTGCGAGCGTTGACGTATTCAGTACGATGTCCTGATGAACCCGCAGCTCGACGGACTCCAAGCACTCCTTCACGAAATCAGGCTCTGGCATCGTCTCAAGAAAATTGCCCCCTGAAGTGTAGAACAGCTTCAGTCTTCGTTCATGATTTTGAGGCATTCTAGCATTTTCCAGCGACACGCCGACGATATCCCCCTGCCAAGGGGGCAGCTTGAAGCCCCACAGCTGCTCAATCCGTTCAATATCAGCGCCTTTAAATTCACCGCCAGGCAGACTGAATGGATCGGCGCCCATTTCCCCAGAGCCCTGCACGCCGCTGTGTCCGCGAATCGGCATTAAGCCGCAATGCTCGCGTCCAAGAAATCCGCGCAGCAGCGCAAGATTAGCCACCTGCGAAATATTGTCCGTTCCGAAACGATGCTGCGTCAGCCCCATACTCCATACGAAAACAGCCGATTTGGCGCCGGCAAGCAGCTTTGCCAGCTCACCCATCCGCTCCTTGGACAAGCCCGATGATCTCTCTAGCAGCTCCCATTGCTGCGCTTGCACGAAGGAGCGCAGCTCCTCGTAGCCGTTCACATGCGCCTGCACGAAGGCATGATCAATTGCAGAGCCCGGCTTCGCCTCTTCCATCTCAAACCAGTGCTTCATAACCCCGTGCATAAACGCAATATCGCCGCCTATGTTCACTTGGTAGAAGTCATCTGCGAGCTTTGTTCCGAATAGGGCCGACTCTGGAATAGAAGGAATCCAATAGCCGTCCATAGCGGGCTCACGATAAGGATTAATGACGATAATTTTCGTTCCTTGGCGCTTAGCCGCATACATATATTTCGTAGACACCGGCTGATTGTTAGCTGCCACACTGCCCCAGAACAGCAGCACGTCCGTCCCGATCCAATCTTTATAATTACAGCTTGAGGCTCCGATCCCAACCGATCGTTTAAGAGCGGTCTTTGACGGCGAATGGCATATACGGGAGGCGTTATCAATATTGTTCGTGCCAATTAACCTCACCGCCTTGGCAGCCGCATAATAGGACTCATTCGTAATCCCGCGTGCGGTCAGATAGAAAGCCATCTGCTTCGGATCGATGGCTCTCGCTTTAGCTGCTATTCGATCAAGCGCTTCATCCCAGCTAATGCGCCGAAAGCTTCGCTCTCCCTTCGCCCGAATGAGCGGGTAAGGAATTCTTCCTAGCTGTCTGAGCGCTGTACTGTCCATCTTGCGCAGCTCATCAATATCAGCATGGAGCACATTCGGCTTAATCGCGGACATCGTGTTGAGCCTAAGCACATTCAATCTAGTCGTGCATATATGCGGTCCCTCCAGCGTCTGGTCGTACAGCCCCGAGACGCCAAGCGCGCAGCCGTCACATACCCCTTGCGTTAATATTCTATAGGCATAAGGCAGATTGTCGCGATTCGTCCATACAGCCTTGAACGTATCGCGGATATGATGCGGCTTAATGCGTCCGAGTCCGAACGGGGATTTGCTTACCCACAGCTTGGGGTCCAGCTTTTTTGGAAGCTTAATCGGACCAGTATGATAGGTTTTGGCCATTAATCGTTCACCTCGCTAAATATTTATGGTATACAGCCTGCTTTCTGTCATTTTACTGGATGTGGCATAGTGCCGTATGCTATATTTCACGGGCCAAAAGAGCTCGCCTACGAGGGAATGACCTCCACAGAAGCGCCCTTGCCGCTAAGATGTACGCCTGTCTTCTTCTTGCCATACGAAGCCAAATCCGTAAGCATCCGTTCTACCAAAGCCTTTGCCTTAGGCCCTTCCTTGCTGTTCTGAGTTTTGACTACTAGCTGTACAGCGTTGCCAGACTGGAGCAGCTTGCTAGCCTGACGCAGCTTCGTTTCATAGTCATGCTCCTCAATATGCGGTGTAAGCCTTAACTCCTTCACCTTGAGCTTAGCTGAGCCTTCATTCGCCCGATTATTGCGCTGCTCCTTCCCCTGCTGTTGCTTTGCTTGTCCCTTGACGACCAGCTTGCATGGCGGCGGGCTGCTCATTAACGAGGTGCAGACTAGATCAGCCTTCAGCTTGGCGGCCAAAGCGAGCGCCTCTTCTCGCCGCATTACGCCAAGCGCCTCACCCTTCAGCCCTGTAACCAAAACCTCAGAGGCTCTAATTTTGTCGTTCATAATTAATGACGCCATTGCTCTATAACTCCTTCACTATTAAGCTCCGTTCTGTTAAAGCTATTATACAACAGGAAATAAGAAAAGTAGCGAGTTCAAGGGTTTATCGTTCTAGACGCCTTGTTCGCTACTTTTTGGTTGGCATAACTTATGAGGATCATAGGCTAACTTGCTGCAATGGCGAAGATCCCGCCCCGAGTAAAGTTACTATAAGAACGGAGTGTTGCTATAGGTGCGGTGTACTGCTCTCTGTGCGATGTGTTGCTATAGGTGCGGTGTACTGCACTCTGTGCGATGTGTTGCTATAGGTGCGGTGTACTGCTCTCTGTGCGATGTGTTGCTATAGGAACATGGGTTCCTTATTTTCATCAAATCGCTGGTTTTTGCAAGTTATCGGATTAGGAGTTCCTTATTACGGGCTTATAGTGATGAAAACCGCTACTTCCCACAAAATAAGGAATCTATTTTCCGATACCTAAGAAAATCCGCCAATATGAGCTAAATAAGACATCTGTGTTCCGATACATGTATCGATTCTCGCAAGTCTTGTCGTTCAGCGTGTCCTGTTAACTCTATTCAGGCTCTGGTCTAGATACATTAAAGCCCCATTCATAGCTATCGTCCATAATAGCCTGATCGCCATCCACAGAAAGCTCAAGCGCTATCCAGTATGCCCCATCCTTAACATTAGCAGGTTGAATCTGAATCATAATTCCTCCATCCCAAAGTCCTAGCTCTTCTACAGTTCCCAACCAACTGCTATCATCCGCAATAACAATGCTGCCGTCTGAGTTTGTTTCAACAGCTTGCTCAAAGAAGCTAGGTCCATCAAAATCATTGCGATAAACATAAATGTAGAAAAGCTGACCTGCTGCCGGATCTCCTGTAATACCTTCATGCAAGCGAAGTCTCAGAGATACCTTTGTGTCACCATCCAGGCCCATTGCAGTCAAACGATAAAGCCATGAGAAGTCTTCATCAAACGGAGGGACATCATAGACAGGGTCGCATAAAACAATATCGAGATCCTGGTCGCATAAAGAAGTAAACTCAGCTGCAGGGTTCACATTTACTGTTAACGTCTCTTTAGCGACCAAATGAAGCTGTTCTCCGTCCACTTCAAGCAGCTCTGTCGTAATAGAAATAGCCCCTGTTTCAAATAAAACGACTCGATATGATAGAGGGATTTCACCCCTCTCGATTAAATCGCTGAGTTTGAAGTCATTACCTGTACCGTCCTGAATGATATAGTATCCTTCGCTATCCATCTCCATTAGAAGAGCATCATTCACCACGAGCTCAACTCCGCTAACAGGTGCACCATTGTTCTCCAGCTTTACTCGCACTCTTAGATCAGCTTCTATGTCAGCGTCACTTTCCTGTGCCATTAGAGCATAATTGAAAATGACAGGTTCATTGATTCCAACCTCACTTCTGTAGTCCCCGTAATGCACTATACTAGCCGGCACGGAAGGCTCATCGGGTGTTGACGACGGTGTCGGCGTTGGTGTCGGTGTCGGCGTCACCTCTGGCGTCGGCGTTGGCGTCACCTCTGGTGTCGGCGTTGGCGTCACCTCTGGTGTCGGCGTCGGTGTCACCTCTGGTGTTGGTGATGGTCTTACCACAGGCGGAACAGGTGTTGTTGGCGCTGGTCTTTTCTGTTCATTTCTTGCCTGCTCTGCCGCTTTTCTCGCTGCCTCGAATCGTTCCCTTTCGGCAGATGCAAGCTGCTGGAGAAGCTTCTCTTCCGCCTCTTTCTTCATATCCAGCATAGCTTTTTCGTTAGCTTCTTTCTGCAGTCGGAGCTGCTCCTCCAGCTTTCTAAGCAGTTCTTGCTGACGCATTTTATTCTCCAGCTCCAGCTGTTCAGCCTGCATTTTCTTCTTCTGCTGCTCTAACTGCTCTTGCTGGCGTTTCTTCGCATCCGTTTTAGCATCAACAGGCACCTTTGGCCGATCCAGATTAATACGCTTGCTTGGATCAGTTATTTTTCCGTTTATGTCATCCACGATTTGTTGAATTTCCTCTTGACTCAGTGCATTTGAGCTTTTACCGTCTTTTAACAAGTTTTCAACGAGTCTCTGCAGTTGTTCGCGATAATTGTCCAATGAAGCCAGTGGGTTATTATTACTTCCCGAATTTTGCTCATTTAGCTGCGCTAACCACGCATCATTTTCCTGCTTAATCTCACTTATTCCTCTTAACAAGGCTGCCAATACATCAGAACTCATGCTATTTATAAGATCAGATGAATCCATTGTCGCACTAGAAGGAATGTCTGCATCATTTCTGATAAAGTTTTGTCCCGGTAATATGATATTGCTCGGCGGCGCAGAAGCGTTGCCAGTACCCGTTGAAGCTTCAACTCGGCCCGCAGCTACCATCATTGTAGGTAGTCCGGTAACAGGATCAACAGATACTACAAAATGTGTTCCTCGTACCGAATAAATCGTTCCATTAGCTTTTACTTCGAACACATCAGGAGAACGGGTTAAATCAGATACATTGAAATAAATGTTTCCGCCAGCTGCATCCAGCCTGGTTGTATTAGCTAAAGCAGATTTGGATAGCTCACTAATAGTAATAATAGAACGGCCTGACACCGTTATTTCATCGCCTGTATCCACAATTCGCAGTTTAGCCGTTGCTCCTTCATTCACTTTAATGCTGCTGCCCTGCGAAAGCTTCATACCCGTATGCGCCTCAATATGCAAAAATCCGCCCATCGTAACCGACGCATCCCCAACTATACTTACAATCTCCAGCTCTCTATCCTTCACTGCTGCAAAACTTTCATCAATAGAGGGAGTCACCGCTGCCTCAGGCTGCTCCCTAAGAACAACTAGACGCTCCTTCTGGACCCATTCCACATCCATCCCAATAGCCTCAGCCAGTATGCGAAGCGGTACGAAAATACGATCCTTGCTAATATAAGCCGCCGTGTCTGATACAAGAACAGTGCTTGACCCGTCAGCCTTATCAATGACAATTTCTTGTTCACCCGCATGGAGCGTAATCGTCTGATTGCTGTCAGACAGCTCTGCGCGCCTCTCATCCTCCTCGAAGGTTACTGTATATCCGAACAACTCTGATATTACGCGTACAGGAAGCATAACTCGGCCCTTTACCAATTGAGGCTCTGTATCACTCTCAACCAATGAGCCTTGGAAGGCTATTCCAACAGAAGCTCCGTTCCGCTCCCAGCCCTCAGGAGCCGAGTAGCTTGTCCATTCTCGAACAGCTCCATTATTCGAATCCAGCAAAAATAATTGCCCATTAACGCCTTCGTTAATATCAACAGGCTTATTTAACCTTGCCGAAGACTCAGGTCCGTCCACGAACCCTGATGCTCCCGATAAGGTGCCGATTATCGTTGATACAACACCATTGTGTAAACGTCGGACTGCATGATTGAGTGAGTCAGCAATAATAAGTTCATTATTGTCCGTCCAAGTCAGACCGCGCGGCGAGTTGAAACGAGCCTCCTCAGCAGCACCGTCCTGGAATCCTGGTTCAGCATAAAGCGTAGTCAAATCCGAAGGCGCAGCGCCTGCAGCAGTAGTTACTACATCTTTTGAAAAATCAATATATCGGATTACTTGATTTCCGGTATCGCTTACATAAAGATTACCCGCAGCGTCGAGCGCAAGTGCTGACGGCTCATTGAACTGCGCTTCACTTAAAGCACCATTCTTGTAGCCTCCGGCGAAAACAGCTACGCCCGCGTAAACCTCAGCCGCACGAAGCGCAGGGTCTCCTATTGTGGTCACCTCGCCTGCTGGGCTAATTTTACGAATGACATGATTTAACGTATCCGCCACATACAAAGTTCCATCAGCTGCTATCGCTACATCCTGAGGGCTGTTAAAGCGCGCTTCCGATGCAGCCCCATCGTTGTATCCAGGCGTATAGGAGCCAGCAACTGTCGTCACCTTGCCATCTGCGAGCTTGCGAATAGAATGATTGCCCGAATCTGCAATATAAATATGCTCATTATCATCTGCAGCCAATCCAGCCGGCGCATTGAAAAAAGCTAAATCAGCCTCTGCGTCAAGCCATGCTCCTATAGGATTTCCGCCTGCGTCCCGTTTGTAGGATAAGGCTGCCCCCGCGAGCACCTCGCTCTTGCCCTCAGTCAGCAGTCGGAGAACATGGTTGTGCGTGTCAGCCACGACGAAGGAACCATCCTCCAATTGCAAAAAGCTCTGAGGCGAGCTCAATAGCCCGCTCTCGGAATATAATGTAGAAATCTGTCCTAACACCATTCCCTTGCTTCCTACCAAACCAGCGTCTTCTTTATTCGCTGCGGCTGCGGCTGCGGCTTCAGCTTCACTGCCTGTAATACTGCTTAATGGAGAAATGATGAGCGTGAGCGCGATTACCGTACTGAACAATCCTTTAAGCTTCATAGCTTTTGCCTCCTCTATTGAAAATATTTGCTAACTCTATTAGTCTAAAATCTAGTATAAACTAAAAAACAACAGTTTTTAACTGCATTATATAGATAGAGGGAAAAGTGTGACCAACATTACACTTCTTCTAAGGAAGCTCTTCTTGATTACGCCGCTCGTTGACTAGTTCAGCCGTCCCCCGCCGACTGACCGTGCCGCTGGATCATTCATACTCACCTTGTCTGCTTTGTGCACGACTATTCTATTACCCTGCAACGGAAATCACTACCCTTAAACTTTGTGCGAATCAGGTTTACAAACGTTCAAAGGAAACTTCCTATATAGCCCCCTAATCCAATTGGACACTCCATTCCACCTCATATACACTAAAATGAGTAAGGAGTAAAATCGATGAAAAGACGATTCAGGTGCCCTGTTGAAACGAAGAAGGAGCTTGTAG
>Ga0182739_1002530_pt1 | contig 17006 bp, 11 predicted proteins | sample eDN5th30CBELigBY_FD_128873 | JGI IMG/M metagenome (GOLD analysis project Ga0182739, IMG submission 128873) | Enriched backyard soil microbial communities from Emeryville, California, USA - eDNA 5th pass 30_C BE-Lig BY (version 2) (version 2) | ecosystem: Environmental > Terrestrial > Soil >... | reverse complement strand
TGTTCGGCTTATCGCCGGTCACGAGGACGGACAGGTCGTCTTTGAGGGTGAGGGTCGCATGCTTCTTCGACTCATAACGCGATGGCCGGAGTGGAACCCAACGGACCGGCTGGAACTGCTTCTCCCAATCGGCCATCCTGGCCTCGAGCGAGGGACAATCCGCCGCGCCCTTTTCAGGACGGATCAGCGCTGAGATGCGGAAGCGGCCCAGCACGTGTTGCCCGCCGTAGGTCTGATCGAGACGGAACGTGAGCCGCGTCCCGGCGCGATCTCCGACGGTCTCTTCCGTCTGAAAACTGGCCCATCGGTTCTTGTTCAGCCGCCCCGATCCGTCGTCGATGGCCCACCCCGTTTGCGGGTTGTGGTCGATCGCCGCGGTTGCCAGGAAGCCGGTTTGAGCGAAGTCGGTCGAGGCGGCGGCGAGCGGCACGAGGGAGGCCGATGAGTCACCGTCGCGGGTGGCGGCCGTCACCTGGAATTCCGACAGGACAAAGTTGCCGTGAGGAGCTCGTCCCGGCCCTCGACTCTTGGGCGATGGGTCGGCCAGGGCCTCAATGCGGAACGCGGTCAGGTCGGTCAACGTGGTGTCGACGACCACGGTGTACTGGTCGGTCTCCGGCACCGGTCCCGTAACGATGATCGTGCCGTCGGGCTGGGCGGTCAGGGTCGCGCCACTGCTCGCGGTGAGCCTCGAAGGTTGGAGCACCTGCCAGAGCGGCGTGGCGGGCTGGGTGGCCAGATAGGGCTCTCGCGAACTTTCCAGCGCCGCGATCTTGGTCTCGATCTTTTGGCGACGTTCGGTGATCTGGCGATCGGGCAGTTGGAGCTCGGGCTCGTCGGCGTTGTTGAAGTAGGAGAGGAACTGATAGTACTCGCGCTGGGTGATCGGGTCGTACTTGTGCGTGTGACACTGGGCGCACTGGATCGTGAGACCGAGCCAGACGGCCCCGGTCGTGGCGACGCGATCGACGAGCGAGGCGAACCTAAATTCCTCGACGTCGATTCCCCCCTCCTCGTTGATCATCGTATTGCGATGAAATCCGGTCGCCACCTTTTGGGCCAGCGTGGCGTTCGGCAGCAGGTCACCGGCAACCTGCTCGATGGTGAACTGATCAAAGGGTAGGTCGGTGTTGATGGCCTGAATGACCCAGTCGCGATAGGGCCAGATCGAACGTTCGCGATCCTTCTCGTAACCGTTGGTGTCGGCATAGCGTGCTCGGTCCAGCCAGCGCCGGCCCCACCGCTCGCCATAGTGCGGCGAGGCCAGGAGTCGTTCAACCAATCGTTCATACGCGTCTGGCCTGGTGTCGGCGACGAACGCGTCGACTTCCGGGATCGATGGAGGCAGGCCGATGAGGTCGAGCGAGAGCCGGCGGATCAACGTCGCCCGATCGGCCTCGGGGGCCGGGTTGAGACCGAGCTGTTCCAACCGGGCGAGGATGAACCGATCGACGGGACTCCGGACCCAGGCCGGGTTCTTGACCGAAGGCAAGTCGCTTCGGACCGGTTTCTGAAAGGACCAGTGATCGCTTGAAATCGCCGTGGGTGCCGTCGCCTCGTCCGGCCACTTGGCACCCTGGTCGATCCAGGCGCGGAGCACCCCAACCTCTTCCGGACTGAGACGTTCGCCGGCGCCTTCAGGGGGCATGACCTCCCCTTCGTTGACCGCGGCCACCAACTCGATCAGGCGGCTATCGGCGCTCTGCCCGGCCTCGAACGCCGGGCCCCCATCACCCCCCGCGAGAGCTTTCGCTTTACTGTGAAGGCTCAGCCCCCCCTTTTGGCGCTGGGGACCGTGGCAACGGTAACAGTGCTTGGCCAGAATCGGGCGGACGTCGCGTGCGTACTCGACCGGCCGGCTGGCCGCGGGAGGTAGTGGATCGGCCGACGCAACGAAGCCCAATCCAACGACGATTCCCAGGCCAAAAATCACCGAAGATCGCCACTTTGGCGGAGTCTGCACGCGATGCGTTGGCCCCATCTGTCTACACACTCCGTCGAATGCCATCGAGGGTTCGTTCGGTCCCAACACTATTCGCCGGTCACACCGGAAATCTCACCCGGCCCTCTCGGAAAGGCATGCCAACCAGCGAATTGTCGACCATCGGGATGATCGCAGCCCGAGCGCAACAGGTAGGACCCATACGACCAGAAGGTTGAACGTCAGTGTAACAAAATCGGAGGGACTCGACCACCGGCCGAGATCGGGCGTGGTCCGGCGAGGTCGGTGCGTTCTCGGGTTGGCCTTCATTGAAAACCGGTTCCTGCTGGCGTAGAGTGCGATCCACACCTGCCCCCCTATGACCCGTGATCACCGGGGCTCACCCGGAGAGGAGTCTGTGATGCAGCGTCGAGAGTTCCTCAAGCAGTCTGGCGCAGGGGTCGTGGCGACCGCACTCAGTGTTCCCTTCGTTCATGCCAGTGACAAGGCCGGCTCGAGGAACCCGGTCGTCGGCCACGGGGACCACCGCTATGAGTGTCATCATGGGTGGGGCAAGCTCCCCGACCATCTCCACTGGCAGACCACGCACGGCGTTTGCGTCGATGAATCGGGCCTGATTTACATCAAACACCAAGGCAATGGCAAGGAGCCGATGGATACGATCGTCGTCTTTGACGACGACGGCAAGTTCGTTCGCTCCTTCGGCAAGGAGTACTACCCCGGTGGCCACGGGATCGACGTTCGCAAAGAAGGGGGCGAGGAATTCCTGTATCTCTGCGACATCGCCAACCGGCAGGTGGTCAAGACCAACCTCAAGGGCGACGTTGTCTGGACGCGGAGCTATCCCAAGGAAGCCAACGTCTATAAAGATGTGAGCCAATATCGGCCGACGAACGTCGCCTTTGCTCCCGATGGTGGTTTCTATGTCGGCGATGGGTACGGCTCCAACTACATCCACCAGTACGATCGGGATGCCAACTGGGTGCGGACCTGGGGGGGAACCGGTTCGGAACCGGGCAAGATGAAGACCCCTCACGGCCTCTGGCTGGACAATCGTCCCGGCCGGGAACCCTCCCTGGTGGTGGCCGATCGCGCCAATGCGCGGCTTCAGTATTTCTCGCTCGACGGCAAGTTCCTCAGCATCGTCGACGACGTCCTGTTCCCGGCCCACTTCGACATCCGGGGCGACGTCTTGCTGGTGCCCGACCTGCATGCTCGCGTCTCGTTGTTCGGCCCCGACAACAAGGCGATCGTTCACCTCGGCGATGATCCCGCCTGGATTGCCGAGGTCAAGAAGATGAAGATCCGGAACGATCCCGCGGCATGGCAGCCTGGGCGCTTCGTGCATCCCCACGACGCCTGCTTCGACAAGGACGGCAACATCTATGTCGCCGAATGGGTCCAGACGGGGCGAGTGACACGGCTGAAACGCCTCTCGTAAAAAAACGTGGTCGTCGCCGACAAATGGCCGGGGTCTCCGTGGAGGAGACCCCGGCCATTGGCTTTGAGGAGCTCATCGAACGCGTTCGGTCGAGCGTGGCTCAATCCTCCCGGCTCGGGGACGACGCCTCCCTGTTGAGGATCTCGTCGGTGTAGTGCGAGCCCTCGAGGAGCTCGGCCTGATGGGCGCAGGAGGTGTTGCCGGCAGGCGCGGGGAAGATGCTGTAGAGGACCGGCATCAGGAACCGGGCGAGGAAGAGGGTTACCAGCATCGCCCCCACGACGACGATGGCCAGGGGCTTTTGCGCCTGCGAGCCGATCGAGGTCGCCAGCGCGGCGGGCAAGAGGCCGAGCATCGCCGTCAACTCGGTCATCACGACCGGGCGAACCCGGAGCTCCGCGCCTCTCATGACGGATTCGCGTACGGAAATTCCGGCGCTTCGCATCTGGTTGAAATAGGAGATCAGCAAGACGCCGTCCTGAACCGCGACGCCGAAGATCGAGATGAAGCCCACCGCGGCCGAGATGCTGAAGTGGACCCCGGTTAAGCGGAGGGCCCAGACACCTCCCATGGTGGCCGCGATGACGTTGGCCATCACCAGCAGGGCATCCTTCATTGAGTTGAACGCGGTGTAGAGCAGGACCATGATCAGCGCGATCGAGAGGGGAACGATCCACATCAGCCGCGCATTGGCCTCCTGCATTTGGGCGAACTCACCCGACCAGATCAGCTTGTAGCCTTGAGGTAAGGAAACGCCGGTCTTGGGGTCGTTCACCTTGCGCTGGGCTTCGGAGATGGCCGAGGCCAGGTCGCGGTCGCGAACGGCGAAGCGGACCGGGATGTAACGTCGGTTGTTCTCGCGGTAGATGTATGCGGCCCCGGGGGTGTGCGAATTGATCGTGGCCAGTTGCGACAGGGGAATCCGGGCGCCTTGCTTGCCGTCACTTCCCGGGACCTCGATCGGGATCCGGCCGATGACGGTCGGGTCGTCACGGTCACTCGGCGGCAGCCGGAGCACGATATCGTAGAGCTTCTCGCCTTCAACCATCTGCGAGAAGGCACGGCCGCCGATCGCCACCTGGACGACGGCCTCGACATCGGCCACGTTGACCCCATACCGGGCACAGGCAGAGCGGTCGATGTCGATCTCAAGGTTTGGCTGGCCCACGATGTGGAACAGCCCTACGTTTTCGATCCCTTTGACGGTCCGGAGGACGCTGACGAGTTTCTCTCCCCTCTCTTCGAGGACGGCCAGGTCGTTGCCGACGAGCTTGACCGAGTTCGCCCCCTTGACCCCTGAGAGAGCCTCTTCGACGTTATCGCGGATCAACTGGGAGAAGCTGAAGTCGATACCCGGATACTTCCGGAACTGGGTCATCAACTCGTCCTGGATCTTCTCACGGGTCATTCCTTCGCGCCATTGTTCCATCGGCTTGAGGGGGACGTTGAACTCCAGGTTGAAGAAGCTGGTGACGTCGGTGCCGTCGTCGGGGCGTCCGACGTGCGACATCACCCCCCGAACCTCGGGGACCGACGCGATCACTTCGCGGAGCCGGGGGGCCATTCGTGCGGCTTCCTGGAGTGAGACGGTCCGTGGCATCAAGGCTCGAATCCAGAGGTTTCCCTCTTCGAGCTCGGGCATGAACTCTCCACCGAGACCCGGGATCAAGGCCAGGGTGACGGCAAGGAGGACACCCATGAACGTCAGGCTGAGCCAACTGTGATCCAGGACACGATTCAAGATGCGCAGATACCGACGTTTCATGAGGCGATCGACGAAGGTATCGGCCTCTTCGGTCTTGTTCCGGAAGAGGAAGGAGCAAAGAACCGGGGCCAGGGTCAGGGCCAGCATGAGGGCGCCGAAGATCGCGAACGCGTAGGTGTTGGCCATCGGGCCGAACAGGGCCCCTTCCGGCCCGCTCATGGCGAACAACGGCACGAAGGCACAGACGATGATCGAGGCCGAAAAGAACAAGGCACGTTCGATCTCATGTGAGGCGTCGGCAATCCGATCAATCAGCGGCCGTGTTCGGTCGGCGTTGGGGGCCGTGATATGGCGGTAGATGTTCTCAACGATGATCACCGAGCTGTCCACGATGATTCCGAAGTCTACGGCGCCGATGGAAAGCAGATTGGCCGACTTCCCCTGGAAGTACAGGACGGAAATCGAGAAAAGTAGTGAGAGGGGGATCATGATCGCCACGATCACGGCGCTGCTGAGATCCCCCAGAAAGACGACCAGAACCGCAATCACCAGCGCCATGCCGACCACCAGGTTGTGCAGCACGTTATGCGTCGTCACGTGCACCAGGTCGGTTCGTTTGTTGAACACCCGGATCTTCATTCCCTTGGGAAGGAGTTTCTCCTGCTCGATCTCTCGCATCTTGGCGGCGACGGCCTCGGCGGTGGGAAGGCTCTTCTCGTATTTGCGCATCAGTACGATGCCTTCAACGACGTCGTTCTCCGCGCCTCGGCCCACGATGCCGAGCCTGGGGCGGTGCCCCACAACCGCCTGAGCCACCTGCCGGACGAAGATCGGCATGCCGCCCAGGGTCGTGACGATTACCTTGTTAATGTCGTCGAGCTTGGCCAACTCGATCGCCGCGGCCTGATCGACGTGGGCAGGGTCGAGAGGGTCGATCCCCTTGCCCAGCAGACCCAGTGCCCGCACGTTGTGCGACTGGCTGCCGAGCATCAGCAGGTCCCCGCCCACGTTGGCGTTGGAGCGGGAAAGCGCTTCTTGAACCTGCTGCAGGGTGACGTTGTATTGGCGGAGCAGGGCGGGACTGACCAGGACCTGGTACTGCTTGACTGTGCCCCCATAGCCCGTCACGTCGGCGACTCCCGGCACTGTCTTGAGCGCTCGATTCAGGACCCAGTCCTGGACCGCCTTGAGCTGGTTCGTCGTATACCCGGGCCCCTCCAGGACATAGCGGACGATCTCACCGGTTGGGCTCCAGGGAGACAGCCCTGGGGTCACCCCTGGCGGCAAATTGCTCACCGCGCCGATCCGGTTGATCACTTCCTGCCGAGCCGACTTGTAGTCGGTGCCATAGGCGAACTGACACTTGATGTCGTTCAGGCCGGCGATCGACGTGCTCCGCATGTCCTCGAGTCCCGACATCCCGTTCAACGCCGTCTCTAGCGGAATACCAACGAGGCGCTCCATTTCCTCGGGACTGGCACCGGGCGACTGCGTGATCACCTCGACCAACGGGGGAGTCGGGTCGGGATAAGCCTCGACGTTCAGGTTATATGCGGAGTGGATGCCGACGCCGATCAAGGCGACGACACCCAGGATCACAATCAGTCGATTGTGCAGGCTCCAGGTAATGATGGTCCGGACCATGACCGAGTTCCTCGAATGCCAGCGAATGGGAATCGTTGTTGGGAAGGGAGGGGGGCCGGTCCGACGAGTTCCTTCCCACCAGGGACGTGAAGGCGCGGACCGGCTCGTGGCGGTCGGGATGAGGGCCGAACCTGTGGCCTCGCGCTGCGCCCAATCGCAAGGGAAGCGCAGCGCGATGGAGCGACGATCATTCGGCGGGACGAGGAGAAGTGGTGAGATCAATCAGGCAGGAGGCATGCGAGGAGGAGGACCGCGACGCGCACCCGGGCTGTTACCTCGAGGGTCCACCTCGGGTTCGACCTGCCCGAGAGGGTCTGGGAGCCGTGCGACGATGCTCGCAAGGCTGAGGCTGGAGATCGGGACGAACCTACGAGCTTCCTGCTGGTCATCGTCCTCTTCGAAATCGGCAAGGTCGCTCAGGCCGAGAATGGTGGCCGATGAACCGTCAGTCCACCTGAGGGCCAGTTCCCAGGACGGCAACCGATTCGGGGGCGTCGCTCCTGTGGATGACAACACGGCGCAGCCGGCCACCCACGCGATCACGCAAAGCGTCACGAAGCCGGCGCTGACCCATCTTGGTTGGAGTCTGGCTCTCAACATGTGTGGCTGCCGCGTATCGGGAGTTCGATACCAATAGCAATCCATCCTACGTCACGTTTCCTGAATTGTTCAAGCGGAGGAGCAGCCTCCTGTTTCGCTTTTTCGACGGGGACGCCCCAGGGAATTCGCAAGGGCTTCGCCACGCCCTTCCCGTCATGGGAATCACCGATCCAAGGTCCTCATTCTTTGCAGGCACCCCGGTGTACGTCGAGCCGGCATCCGTTGGTCGAGCGAGAGAAACGGGGTGGGGTACTCGGTGCTTTTGGGACGCCGGCTGCCGAACGGCTTTATCGAGCCCGGTTCGACCCTTATTCTGTTCGAGGGTTGTGCTCCGTGACCCTGATCGACGAGAAACCGCCGAAATCGAGGTGAAGTCATGAGGTTGGGCCTGGTTCCCGCCCGAATCGTCCGCGGCATGCTGGTGATGATCGTTCTCGGATCGACCGCTTCGGCGCAGTCAGACTCCGGCCGCTCCGACGAGCCCAGCGCGGGCGCATGGCGGCACGAGGAGCTGGGGCGGTTCAAGGCGGCGGAAGCGAACCAGGGGGTTGCCGTCGACGCCGAGTTCTTCTATGCAATCGACAACCACGCCATTGGCAAGTACCGTAAAGACAACGGCTTACGTGTAGGAGGCTGGGACGGCGGCAAGGCCGGTCGGATCAAGCACCTGAACGCGGGGCAGGTGCGAGATGGCCGGCTCTATTGCGCGCATTCGAATTTCCCGGCGGTGCCGGAACAGAGCTCGGTCGAAATCTGGGACACCGAGACGTTGCAGCTCGTTGACTCGCACCATTTCGAGCGACCACTCGGGTCGCTCACCTGGGCGCTGCCGCGAGGTGAGGAGTGGTACGCCTGCTTCGCCCACTACAAGTCCACAAGCGACCCGGCTCGATCGCGAGTGGTGCTTCTCGATGCGCAGTGGCAGCCAACCAAAACCTGGGCCTTTCCCACCGAGCTGATCCGGCGGTTCGCGGGCAGCAGTGCGTCCGGCGGCGGATTCGGCCCGGAGGGCCGGCTCTTCGTCACGGGACACGACGCCAAGGAACTCTATCTTCTGGACCTGCCGAAATCTGGCACGGTGCTCGACTGGCAGGCCACGGTCCCCATCAGCGCGGAGGGACAGGCGTTCTGCTGGGATCCCGTTGCGCCGAACACGTTGTACTCGATCTCTCGACGCACGCGCGAGGTCATTGTCTCGCGCGTAACCAATGCTTCAGCACAACCTCGAGCGAAGGTCTCATCGGAACTTGGGCGTTGAAGTGACGACGGATTCCGCGACAGCTTCTTGGCGGGATGAGAAACACCGACGGCCGCCGATCCCAAAAGAATGGGTCCGGCGGCCGTCGGTGTTTGTGACGGGGGCTGTGCGATCGCGCGTGTGGTGAACGACTCAGCCCACGCGTGGCCACTGTCGCATCAAGCCTGAGGACATCCTCGCGATGCTCAGGACAGGTTGGCGGCCGCTCGGCGACGGATCCTCATGATTCCAAGCGGGATCAGGCCGACCAGGAACAGGCTCAGGGTCGCGGGCTCGGGGACCGGGACGCTCTCGGCCGCGATGAAACCGGTCACGCCTCCACCTGATCCCTGAATATCTGTGAACATGTGAGCGGAAAAAGAATTGCCAAGGCCGTTCGCGACCGTGAAGTTGCTGGGCAGCGCCTTGGCAAAGTCGGTGAGCTGGAGCACGAACGTGAACGGGACCGCCCGGCTTCCCTTCGAGGCTCCCCCCACCGTGTAGTCGAACGCGCCGAACGAGCTCACGTTCCCACCATTGGAGATGCCATTCCCGTTGGAGGCCGACAGGAGGGTGAAGTCGGTGCCAAGGGCGAGTTCCGTGTTAAAGCTGATCTGGCTGAACACCGAGTTGATCGGCGAGGCCGCGTTGTGTGCCGAGGTCGAGAGGGTAAAAGTGACCTGGCCGTTCGTCGTGTTTCCCGTGATGTCCAGGAACGCGTACGGGCTGGTGATCTGATTGGCGCCGTTGCCGGTGATCCCCAGGATGCTGGTATTCCCTTGGTCGAAGATAACGGCAGCCCTCGATTCCGACGGCGCGACCAAGGACGCGATCAGACCCAGAGCAAGTAGTCCGATTCCTCGATACAGAGAACGACACACGTCCATGAGATGAGGCTCCATGCATTTTGCAGGCGTGTTGAACGCGCTAAGGCGGTCGCCGTCGACCGCGCCGCCGGGATCTCGCGAGGAGCAGGACGCTCCGCGACACCGGGCATTGCTTGGGAGCTAGTTGACCGAACAATCAGAATCGTTTCAAGTCAACAAATCGGCGATTCTTAATTAAGTGCGTCCTTGCTTAGTTCGGATTGAGGATCGGCAATGGGCGAGGGCGAGGCTGCATTGATCGGCCGCTTGGCAGGAGTGATCTGGCGTAATGAACAACTCTATGTGGTGAAAAGTCAACGCCGAAGGTCGCTGTGGGCTTATTCAAGCCGGCGGCCCACAGTGGGCCATCGGCCAAAGCGCCCTGAAGCGATGCATCGACTTCGATCGAGACCTCGTACCATGGGCGTACGCTGAGACCTTCCAACCCAAGGTGGGTAGAGAGCGTCTACTTAAGATTTGTGAAACAATGAAATGTGTAAATTAATTTATATACTTGTGCGGAAGTGGACGAGCTGCATTTGTAGCCTGCAGATTCCTGATGCAGGAGCACATCGCGCCGAGGTGTGTGGGGATCTGCGATATATGATCCAAGCCTGTGAGCCAGGTATTCGACGCGATTCAGGCGAGTCTGGTCGGCAACTTCAAAAGGATGTGAGCATGGAAAATCTCACGTTTGATGAGTATGGTGAGGCAAGCCAGGTCATTGGCTTTCACCGGCCGCCTGACCGACGACTTCGTGAAAGAGGGAACGGGTGCGGACGGCATGCCGGTCCGCGTCGGCGGTGAGGGCCAGGGTCGAGTCGAGGGAGTCGGAGGAGCCGTAGTTGAGCCGGTGGGCCAGGCGAGCGAGTTCGTCGGGGTCATCAGGCAGGTCGTGGGCGCTGCGGTTGTGAACGATTCGGAGGCGGCTTTCGACGGTGCGGAGGAAGTCGTACGCGTCGCGCAGATCGGCGTGCCGCTCGGCGCTCAGCAGGCCGGTGCGGCGGAGGCCGTCGAGGGCGTCCCAAAGGTTGGGACGAGAGACCTCGGGGTAGTCTGCGGCATGGACCACCTGGAGGAACTGGACGAGGAACTCGATGTCGGTCAGGCCTCCGGAGCCTCGTTTCAGGTCGCTGCGCGCCCGCCCGTCTTCGAGTTTGCGACGCATGGCAAGCACTTCATGGGCCAGGGTCTTCGGGTCGAGTGCCTGGGCCGAGATTTGCTGGATGACCTCCTGAACGTCCCGACCGAATCCGCCGTTCGAGAAGATGACGCGGGATCGGGTCAAGGCGAGCCGCTCCCAGGGCTGGGCGGTTGTCTGGAAGTACTCTCGGAAGGCGGCCAGAGGGACGACGAGGGGGCCTGACGAGCCGTGCGGCCGCAGGCGGGTGTCGACCTGGTAGAGGGGGGGGGACGTCGAGCTGCCTCCGAGTGCCTTCAGAACGCGCCGCACCACCTCGTTCATGAATTGTTCGTTGCTGATCGATTCGGAGCCGCCCTGGGTTTCGCCCTCGGCCTCGTGCAGGAAGATCAGGTCGAGGTCGCTGTGATAGCTCAGCTCACGCCCCCCGAGCTTGCCGAGTCCGACGACGGCCCAGCGTGATCGTTTCCCGTCGGTGGCTCGGTGGGGATGGCCGTACCTGAGGGCGCGCCGCTCCCACTGGTCACGAGCAACCTGGCTGACGATGGCCTCGGCGACGTCGGCCAGCTCGCGGGTGACTTCCCGGATCGGCTCGCGGCCGAGGATGTCGCGGAGGCCGATACGAACCCACTCCTTGTTTCGGAAGCTCAGGAGGATCGGCGCGAGGTCTTCGGCCCCCTTGCAGAGCTCGGCCAGCTCGGCCTTGATCGCCTGCGAGGGCTGGGGCCGGTCGACGACCAGAGAATCCATCAGCTCATCGATCATTCCCGGGTTGTTGATCAAGATCTCCGAGAGGAACTGGCTGGTCGCGCAGAGCTCGACGAAGAGGCGGAGGGTCGGCGGGTTGAAGTTGAAGAGTTCCCAGAGGATGGCCTTGGCGCCCAGCGAGGCGGAAACTTTCTCCAGGTTGGTCAGGGCCATGTCAGGGTCGGGAGCCTGGCTGACCGCGTGGAGGAGGCGTGGGGCGATGGCCGCGAGGAAGTGCCGGCAGCGGGCCTGGGAGAGGAACGGGATGTCTTCGCGGGCCAGGCCCATCAAGTTTTGATAGGCCGTCTGTCGGTCCCGGAACGGGTAGCGTCCCAGCGCCTGGGCCACCAGGTCGGGGTCGGGGTCGGGGTCGAGCACCAGGTCGACGATCGGGTCGGCCGCGACGCCGTCGTCGTCGCGAAAGGCGTCGTGGAGCAGGTGATTGAGGATCCGGCGGTTGAGCTCGGTCTTGGCCCGATAGTCGGCGAGAAACCGTTGCGCGGGGCCGGTCCGGTCTTCCCAGGGGCTGGCCAGGAGATAGCCCATGCGGATCGCCAGGATGCGCTGTTCGTCGAGGCCACGCGGCATCTCGTGGGTTTGGCGGTCGAACATGGTTTGGAGCCGGTGCTCGACGCGTCTGAGGAAGCGATAGGTGTTCTCCATGATGTCGCGTTCCTCGGCTGTCAGGCAACCGACGACTTCGAGCTCAGCGATGGCCTGGAGCGTGTTCGCGTGGCGGACCTTGGCGTAGGAGCCACCGTGGAGGAGCTGGAGGAACTGGACGACGAACTCCACGTCGCGGATCCCGCCGTGGCCCGTCTTGACCTCGACCGAGGCGATGCCGGCGGAGACCGTCCGCTGCTCGATCTTCCGTTTCATTGCCTTGATCTCACCGATCTCGGCTCCGCTCAGATAGCGGCGGTAGACGAACGGGGTGATCTCGGTGACGAACTGGTGTCCCAGCGCGAGCTCACCCGCGATCGGCCGGCACTTGATCAGCGCCTGGCGCTCCCAGGTTCGCCCGGTCGTTTCGTAGTAGCCGAGGGTGGCCCCGAGCGAGCGGGCCAGGGCGCCTTCGTCGCCCTCGGGTCGAAGTCTCATGTCGACGCGATAGGCAATGCCGAGCTCGGTGTGGTCGGAGAGGAGGCGAACGATGTCCCCTCCAAGCTTCGCATAGAACTCGGCGTTCGAGACAACCCGGGGGCCGGAGGTCTGGCCTTCCACGTTGTAAAGGAAGATGAGGTCGATGTCCGAGCTGTAGTTGAGCTCTTCGCCGCCGAGCTTCCCGAGCGCCAGCACGACGAAACAGGCCGGCTCGCCGTCGTGTCCGCAAGCGAAGCCGTACCTGGCTTCGGCGCGGCGGCGGGCGAGCCGGTAGGCGATCTCGACGCAGGCGTCGGCCAGGTGGGAGAGGTCGACCGTGACGTCTTCCAGGGGCATTCCGCGGATGATGTCGTTGTAGCCGATCCGGAGCAGCTCACGCTGTCGAAAACGCCTCAGGGCCAGGCGCTCGCTGAGCTCGTCGCGCGCACTCTCGACCTCGTTCCAGAGGTCCTCGATCAAGGTGTCGCGATCGCGCCGATCCGCTCCGCCACGGAGCCAGTCGAGCAGGGCGGGGTCGCGGATCATCAACTCACTGAAGTGCTGACTGGTACTGAACAGCTGGACGAGGATCTCGGTCGTGCGGGGATTCTGGGCCAGGAGCCGGAGGGTCTCGTGGGGCGCCGGGCAGGCGGCGATGTAGCGCTCCAGGTTGGTGAGGGCCATGTCGGGGTCGGGACAGGCCGGGAGCAGGCCGTGGAGCTGTCGGGCCAGGTGGGCCATGGTGGCCGGCTGGTCGGCACGGCCGGCCAGGTCGCGCAGGTCGCGGATTCCGCGCTCGGGGAAGCGGACGCCGAGGCTGGCGAGCCAGCGTTTCTCCACCTCAGGATCGCTGAGGAAGCTCAGGAACCGCTCGGACGTCGCGAAACGAGTCTCCTCCATGGGCGCTCACTACTCTGGGCCTTCTCAGGGACCGGCGAGGTTGACCGGTCGATGCTGGAGATGCCGAAAAATGGCCTCGACATCTCCCCGGCTGATTCCGAACGAGGCGGCGATCGAACGATCGTCGGCGCCCGGACGCATCAAGGGGAGGACTCGGGCGGCCAACGGGCGCAAGCGATCGGGCAACGGCGGGGTGGGCGTATGCCGGCGATGTTCGACCCAGGGGTCGCCCAGGTCAACGAAGCCGGCTTCGAACCAGTACTCGCGTCCTCGTTGTCGCAAGACCTCCAGGAACCAGCTCTCGAAGCTGGGGGCGATGAGCCGGGGCGGGCTTTGCGACAGGTCGTCTCCCGAGGTGAAGATTGGGTTATCGCCTCCCGGCCATCGATAGGCGAGGTCGATGCAGACGGTCTCCACGTTGGGGTTCCCGAGCTCGAACCAGCTCTCCGGCTGCACGACCAGGTCTCGCACCCGAGCAAACGGCACCATGGGGCCGATCGCTGAGAGGGGGTGAATCTACGGACCATTGAGATAGAATCCGTCGGAGATCAACAGCCAGTTGCGGAGACTGGCGGGCAGACGATAGCCGTGTCGCTGCTCCCAGGCCTTGATATAGGAGAGGTCGGCCCCGGGTCGAAAAGGGGTCGAGGCATGGCGGAAATGGGGCTCGAGAGTGATCGACGACGGCAGGAGCTTGGGATCGATTCCACACAAGGCGACCCAGCGACCAACCAGGTCGTTGAGTGGGTCTTCAACCATCCGCTCCCCCTCACGCCCGAGGCGCAACCAGGTCCATGGTGACGACTCGGCCGAAGAGCGTGACGCCGCTGGCTTCCTCGGCGATGACTGGAACGAACTGACCGATCAGTCGTTCGTTCCCCTCGAAGACGACGATCCGATCGCACGCGGTACGGCCCGTGAGCTGGCCCACCTCGCCGGGTTCGAGCCCTTTCGATGACTTGCTCGGCCCTTCGACCAGAACCTCAAGGGGCCGGCCGAGGAACTGGCGGTTGTCCTCCTGGCTGATCGCCGTTTGGAGAGCGAGGAGGTCGTTATTGCGCCGCTTCTTAACCTCCTCGGGGACGTCATCGATGAACAGGGTGTCGGCCTTGGTCCCCTGTCGGGGGCTGTACTTGAAGATAAAGCTGTTCTTGAACCGACCGCGCTCGACCAACTGCATTGACTTCTCGAACGAGGCTTCCGACTCGCCGGGGAAGCCGACGATGAAGTCGCTGGAGACGGCCGCGCCGGGGACGGTCTCGCGGATCCGGGCGAGCATGTCGTCGTAGAGGGCGACGGAATACATCCGCTTCATCCGCTTCAAGACCTCGTCGCAGCCGCTCTGGGCCGGGACGTGCAGGTAGCGTGACACGCGAGGCAGGTCACGGATCGCCTGGAGCAGGTCGTCGGTCATATCGTTGGGAAAGTTCGTGATGAACTTGATCCGCTTCAAGCTCTCGATCTCGTGCAGGCGTTCGAGCAGGTCGGAAAGCCGGTAAGTACGGCCTGCCGCGTCCACCGAGCGATAGCTGTTGACGGTCTGCCCGAGCAGGGTGATCTCCTTGACCCCCTGGTCGGCCAGCATCCTGGCCTCGTCGATGATCACCGACGCCGGCCGGCTCTGCTCGGGGCCGCGGACCGAGGGGACGATGCAATAGGTGCAGAACTTGTCGCATCCCATCATGATCCGTACGAACGCCTGGAACGACGAGGGCCGCATCGCGGGCTCGCGCATCGGGTCGTACTCGGCAAAGCTCTCCGTCACCGTCTGGTTCGAGCCTGCGGTGCGGGGGAGGCTGACCGCCATCTGGGGCGTACCCTGCTCCTTGGCGAGGACCAGGAGCTCGGGGACCTTGGCCAGTTGGCCGGGACCGACCACCACGTCGACGTGAGGCGCGCGTCGCAGGATCTGCTTCTGATCCTTCTGCGCCATACAGCCCAGCACCCCGATCGTGACCTCGGGCTTGACCTGTTTGAGCTGTCGGATCCGACCCAGGGCGCTATAGATCTTGTCTTCCGCGTGCTGCCGGACCGAACAGGTGTTGTACAGGATCGTATCGGCCTGGCCAATGTCGTCCGTAAGCTCGTACCCCTCATTGCGCAGCTTGCCAACCACCAGCTCGCTGTCGAGCAGATTCATCTGACAGCCGACCGTCTCGATGTAAAGTTTCTTGCGATTTGCGGTTGTGTCAGACATTCGTGAATTCCGCAGATTCCGCCGCGCAGCGAAGGAGGGACGCATTCCCAAGTGGTGAGACGATTGTACCAACCCTTCCTGATTCTGGGAACGTCCGGCGCCAGGTCCTCATCCGGAAGCGGCTCGCTCAGTCTGAACCAAGACGATCCCCTGGCATGATTCGATAACCTCGAAGGAACTCGGCCGCCGAGAGCTCTTTCTTGCCGGGGATTTGAACCGTGATCAGGCGCACGGCGCCCTGGCCGGCGGCGATCACCAGTTCCTCGCCGAAGGCTTCCAGGACCGTGCCCGGGGGACCGTTGCGATCGGGGAGAGACTCGGTCTTGTGGACGATCAGACGGAGCGGTTCCCGGTCGGGGTACTCAGTTCGTTTCCAGGTGGTGAACGCGGACGGCCAGGGTTGCATGGCACGGACCAGGTTGTGGACGGCCAGGCCCGACTTCGTCCAGTCGATCGCGCCGCTTTCCTTCTTCAGCTTGGGGGCTTTGGTGACCTGCGACTTGTCCTGCGGCAAGATCGAGGCGGTCCCGGCCACGATGGCTTCGATGCACTCCACGACGAGCGGAGCGCCGAGGGCGGCGAGTCGCTCCTCCAACTCGCCAGCGGTCTCATCAGGGGCGATCGGTGTTCGGGCGACGGCGATCATCCCCCCGGCATCGATCTTCGGAGTCATCCGGATGACGGTGATGCCCGACTCGAGGTCGCCATGCTCGATCGCCCGGGCGACCGGTGATGCCCCCCGGTAGGCGGGCAAGACCGATCCGTGCAGGTTGATCCCCCCCAACGGGGGGATCGCCAGGAGCTCGGCCGAGAGAATCTGGCCATAGGCGGCCGTCACCAGGAGGTCGGGGCCCAGTTGTTGGATTTGGTCGAGGAACTCGGCCGAGTTCACGTTCTCCGGCTGAAGGACCGGGATGTCGCGTTCTCGGGCGGCGCGGGCGATCGGGCTCGGGATGATCTCTTGCTTACGCCCTTGGGGGCGATCCGGCTGGGTCACCAGGGCGAGCACCGGGTAGCCCGACTCGCAGAGGTGTACGAAGGTCGGCAGCGCGAAGTCGCCGGTTCCCAGCATCAGAAGGCGCGTAGGTCGAGGCATGACGATCCATTACTCTCAGAGGGCGTCGAGTTGCTTGACGATCTCATCGTCGCTGGGGTATTGGCCCTCGGCCTGGGATCGGCGGAACTGGGCCTCGCACTCGCGGATCTTGGCCCCCAAGGTGTTCCGGGTGTGCGCGTCGAGGTAGTCGATAAACAGCCGCCCGGAGAGGTGATCCGTCTCATGCTGGATCGCGCGGCTCTCGAGACCCTCGGCGTCGAACTCGTTCAGGTTTCCTTCCAGGTCGAAGGCACGCACCTTGATCCGCTTGGCGCGGCGGACCGCGGCGTAGATCCCCGGAAAGCTGAGACACCCCTCGTCGTCCTCGGTGGAGGAGTGCCGTTTGACGATTTCGGGATTGATGAGCACTCGTTCCTGATCCCGCTGCTCCGGGTCGGCTGTCAGGT
>Ga0182739_1002528_pt1 | contig 17009 bp, 17 predicted proteins | sample eDN5th30CBELigBY_FD_128873 | JGI IMG/M metagenome (GOLD analysis project Ga0182739, IMG submission 128873) | Enriched backyard soil microbial communities from Emeryville, California, USA - eDNA 5th pass 30_C BE-Lig BY (version 2) (version 2) | ecosystem: Environmental > Terrestrial > Soil >... | reverse complement strand
CCGCGGTGGATGACGACGGCGCAGTTGTACAGCCGCGCGCCCAGGCGCAGCGGCGCACCCACGACGAGGAGGGGACGGAGGTCGGCCGAGGCCGTCGCGATCCGCTCGACGGCCGCGACGACCGCGTCGATCACGGGGTCCTGCATCACGAGGTCGTCGATCGCGTAGCCGGTGAGGCAGAGCTCGGGGAACACCGCCACCGCGACGGCGTCGTCGTGGCACTCGCGTGCGGCGGCGAGCACGGCGTCGGCGTTGGCGGACGGGTCGGCGATCGCGACGGGCATCGTGCAGGCGGCCACGCGCGCGTAGCCATGGCGGTACGCGCTCTCGAACGGCAGGTTCTCGCTCACGGCTCCAGTCTGGCATCCGCACCGCCGCGCTGTCGTGACGCACGGCGTGCCGGCCGTCCACAGGAAGCGGGCGCCGAGGCCCGGGGTGTCGGATGCGCTCGGTACTGTCGATCGCGGAAGGGTGACATGCGATACATCGAAGACGAAGGCCGGATCGTCTGGAGCGCGAGCGACCTCAAAGCCGCCGCGGAGTGCGAGTTCGCGTGGCTGCGCGCGATCGACGCGAAGCTCGGGCGGGTGCCCGCCGTCGAAGACCCGGAGGACGCCACCCTCGCGCGCGCCGGGCGACTCGGCACGCAGCACGAGCTGCGGGTGCTCGACGACTACCGTGCCGCCTTCCCCGGCAGGATCGTCGAGATCGCGGCCGCGCGCTCGTCGGATGCCGAGGCGCTCGGCGAGGCGGTGGCCCGCACGGGCGCGGCGCTGGCCGACCCCGATGCCGCGGTCATCTACCAGGCCGCGTTCTCCACCCGCGAGTTCGTCGGCTTCGCCGACTTCCTCGTGCGCGCGGACGACGGCAGCTGGCTCGTGCAGGACACCAAGCTCGCCCGCCACGCGCGCGTGACCGCCCTCATGCAGCTCGCCGCCTACGTCGATCAGCTCGACGAGCTCGGCATCCGCCGGTCAGAGACCGTCGAGCTGCTCCTCGGCGACGGGTCGACCTCGTCGCACGCCGTCCGCGATCTCCTCCCCGTCTTCGCGCTCCGCCGAGAGCGCCTTCGCGCGCTCATCGCCGACCGCGACCTCGCCGCGGGCGCGGGCGGCACCGCGATCGCGTGGGGCGATGAGCGCGGCGCGCTGCGTGTCGTCGCGTGCGGTCGTTGCGCGACGTGCGACCTCGAGGTCGTCGCGCACCGCGATCTGCTGCTCGTCGCGGGCATGCGGCCCGTGCAGCGCGACCGGCTGCGGGCACACGGCATCCACACGATCGACCAGCTCGCCGCCTCGCGCGAGGCTGCGCCGCGCATGTCGTGGGACACCTTCGCGCACCTGCGCACGCAGGCGCGGCTGCAGCTGACGAGTCCCGCGGGCGGGGTCGAGACCGCCGCACCGGATGCCGTCGCGGCGCCGCCCGTGCCGACGTACGAGGTGGTGTTCCCGCAGGCGCTCGGCGCCCTGCCCCGTCCCGATCACGGCGACCTCTTCTTCGATTTCGAGGGCGACCCGCTCTACACCGAGACGCCCGCTCCCGGAGCGACTCCCCAGTGGGGGATCGACTACCTGTTCGGCTGGGTCGACACGGCCCAGCGCTACACGCCGCTGTGGGCGCACACGTTCGCCGACGAGCGCGTCGCCCTCGAGCGGTTCCTGGAGTTCGTGTCGCTCCGGCGGCGCAGCCACCCCGGCATGCACATCTACCACTACGCGCCCTACGAGCCGACGCACCTGCTCGCGATGGCGGCGCGGCACGGAGTCGGCGAGGCGGCCGTCGATCGGCTGCTGCGCGACGGCGTGTTCGTCGACCTGTATCCCATCGTCCGTCGCGCTCTGCGGGTCGGCTCGCGCTCGTACTCGATCAAGAAGCTCGAGCCCCTCTACATGGGCGCCGAGGTGCGCACGAGCGATGTGCAGAAGGGCGACGACTCGATCGTCCGCTACGTCGAGGCACGCGCCCACGCCGACGCCGGAGACGACGCGGCCTCCGCGGCGATCCTCGACGACCTCGCCGACTACAACCGCTACGACTGCGTCTCGACCCTCCGCCTGCGGGACTGGCTCGTCGACCGGGCACGCGAGGAGGGGCTCCGTCCGTCGCTCGACGCAGAGGCGTCGGAGTCGGTGTACGAGCCCTCGGCGCGAGCCGACGCACTCGCCCGTCTCGCCGCCGCGGTGCCGGGCGACGGCGTCTCGACCGCGGGCGACCCGGCGGAGGCGGTGGCCGAGGCGCTGCGGCTGGGCGCCGCGGCGATCGACTACTACCCGCGCGAGGCCAAGACCTTCTGGGCGACGCACTTCCTCCGCCTGCGGGAGCCGGTGTCGATCTGGGAGGACACGCGCGACGTCGTGGCCATCGACGCCGAGCGCTGCCGCGTGCTCACCGACTGGCACCTCCCCGAGGGCGCGCGGGTGCAGCGTCGCGTCGTGGAGATCCGTGGCGAGCTCGCCCCCGGTACGCGTCTGGCCGTCGACAGCTCGCCGTTCGCCGTCTACGAGCTGCCGACGCCGTTCCCCGCCGAGACGAACCCGCGCTGGATCCACGCCGCCCGCACCGTGCGGGTCGTCGACGTGCTCGACGACGGCGCGGTGGTCGAAGAGAGCTCGGTGCAGGGCTTCACGTGGCAGGAGCTGCCCGTCGCCCTCGCTCCCGTCGCTCCGCCGCAGGCCGGCAGTCAGCAGGCCGCGATCGACGAGTGGGCGGATGCCGTGGCCGATGCCGGCGTCGCCGCGGAGGGCGTGCCCGTGCTGCCCGCCGACCCCGCGACCGACCTGCTGCTGCGTCGCGCACCGCGGACGCGCAGCGGCGCACTGACGCGAGGCGGAGGCGATGTCGCCGACATCTCCGCCACGCTCCTCGATCTCGATCACAGCTATGTCGCGGTGCAGGGACCTCCCGGCACGGGCAAGACCTTCGTCGGCTCGCACGTCGTCGCACGCCTCGTACGCGACCACGGGTTCCGCATCGGCGTGGTCGCGCAGTCGCACGCCGTCGTCGAGCACATGCTCGATCGGATCATCGAGGCGGGGGTGCCGCGGGCACAGGTCGCGAAGGCGCCCAAGTCGACGGCTTCGGGCGACGCGGCAGAGCCCTCGTTCACCGTGATCCCGAAGAACGGCATGGCGGCGTTCATCGGCGAGCAGCAGGGCGGCTTCGTCGTCGGCGGCACCGCGTGGGACTTCAGCCATACGGGGCGCGTCGCCCGCCGCGGGCTCGACCTGCTCGTGATCGACGAGGCCGGCCAGTTCTCGCTCGCCTCGACCATCGCCGTCTCGGCATCCGCTCAGCGACTGCTGCTGCTGGGCGACCCCCAGCAACTGCCGCAGGTGAGCCAGGGCACGCATCCCGAGCCGGTCGACACCTCGGCGCTCGGCTGGATCATGGATGGCGCCGCCGTGATCCCGAGCGATCGCGGGTTCTTCCTCGCGCAGACCCGGCGGATGCGACCGGAGGTCGCCGAGCCGGTGTCGCAGCTGTCCTACGAGGGACGGCTCGAAGCCTACGAAGACACCGTGCGGCGGCGACTCGACGGCGTGCCGGCGGGAGTCGTGCCCGTGCCCCTCGGCCATACGGGCAACGCGACGCAGTCGTCCGAGGAGGCGGCGGTCGTCGTCGATCTCGTGCGCGACCTCGTGGGGCGGCCGTGGATCTCCGGCGCCGACGTGCCGGCGCGGCCGCTGCAGCCGGCCGACATCATCGTCGTGACGCCCTACAACGCGCAGCAGATGCTCGTCGAGGAGGCGCTGGTCGCCGCGGGGCTGGAGGAGGTGCCTGTGGGCACCGTCGACCGGTTCCAGGGGCAGGAGGCGGCGGTGGCGATCGTCTCGCTCGCTGCGTCGTCGGGCCGTGACGCGCCGCGCGGGCTGGAGTTCCTGCTGCTGCAGAACCGGCTCAACGTCGCGGTGTCGCGAGCGATGCACACGGCGTACGTGGTCTACGGCACGGGGTTGCTCGACGACCTGCCGCGCACCCCGGAAGGAGTGGCCCGCCTGAGTGCTTTCGCCCGGTTGGTGGCGGCGGTTCCGTAGACTCGCCTGCACCGACGGAAGAGGGATCATGACCGACGAAGCACCCCGCCAGTTCGAGATCGAGATGCCGCCGACGGCGGTGGCGGGCAGCTACGCCGACTTCGCGAACGTGTGGCACACGCCCGACGTGTTCGTGATGGACTTCGTCTCCCTCGTCCGGCCGCCCCACGAAGGCACCGACGCCGAGGGGAACAGCGTCACGGTCGTGCCGGGGCAGGTGGTGCAGCGCGTCCGCATCCCCCCGGAGCAGGTGTTCGAGCTGGCCAAGGCCCTCACGCAGCAGCTCGAGTTCTGGGAGCGCGAGAACGGTCGCCGCTCCTCCGACGGCGACCTCTGACGCGTACGGCGGTCGAGACGGCGTGAGCCGTCAGACGGTGCCGTACAGGCGATCGCCCGCGTCTCCGAGGCCCGGGACGATGTAGCCCTTCTCGTTGAGGCGCTCGTCGAGCGCTCCCAGCACGAGCGTGACGTCGCGGTCGGCGACCTGCTTCTCGATCGCGGCCACGCCCTCGGGGGCGCCCAGGATGCAGATGGCCGTGACGTCCTGCGCGCCGCGGGCGAACAGGAAGTCGATCGCCGCGCCGAGCGAGCCGCCCGTCGCGAGCATCGGGTCGAGCACGAAGCACTGCCGGTCGCTCAGATCGGCGGGAAGGCGTTCGGCGTAGGTCACCGGCTCGAACGTGACCTCGTCGCGGGCCATCCCGAGGAAGCCGACCTCCGCCGTCGGCAGGAGCTTGACCATGCCGTCCAGCATGCCCAGGCCCGCCCGGAGGATGGGGACCACGAGAGGCCTCGGCTCGCTGATCCGCACGCCCGTGGTCGTCGTGACGGGAGTCGTGATCTCGACCTCCTCCACGCGCACGGCGCGAGTCGCCTCGTAGGCCAGCAGCGTCACGAGCTCCTCCGTGAGCTGGCGGAACACCGGCGACGGCGTACGTGCATCACGCAGCACCGTCAGCTTGTGGGTGATGAGAGGGTGGTCGGCCACGTGCACACGCATGAGGAAAAGGTTACCGGCGCGTACGCTGGGCGCGTGAGCCTTTCCGCGAGAGAGACCGACATCGCCGCGATGTCACGTGCGCGGGAGCTCGCGGTGCAGGCGGCCGCGCACGGCGACATCCCGGTGGGCGCCGTCGTCACCGACGTCTCCGGAGAGGTGCTGGGAGAGGGGCGGAACCTCCGCGAGGTCACGCACGACCCGCTCGCCCACGCCGAGGTCGTCGCCCTGCGCGCGGCGGCAGAGACGCTCGGCTCCTGGAACCTGGAGCACTGCACCCTCGTCGTGACGCTGGAGCCGTGCCTCATGTGCGCGGGTGCGATCTCGCAGGCGCGCGTCGGGCGCGTCGTGTTCGGCGCGTGGGACGACAAGGCCGGCGCGGCCGGCTCGCTCTACGACGTCCTCCGCGACCGCCGTCTTCCGCACCGCTCGGAGGTCGTCGGCGGCGTGCAGGCGGAGGAGGCGGCAGCGCTGCTGCGCGAGTTCTTCCTCGCCCGGCGCGACCCCTGACCCCGGGTCATCGAGCTGCTCAGTCGGACGAGCTGATGATGATGGCCTCGGTCGGCGGCGCGGGCGAGGCGGGCTGGCCGATGTAGCCGATCACGGCCAGCAGGGCGCGCCGCACCTCGGCGGGGCGCTCCAGGTGGGGCGAGTGGCCGACGCCGTCCAGGCTCAGCTCCGTCACCTGTCCGCCGGCCGCGCGGTACGCATCGAGCACGTCGCGTGTCTGCGAGACCATCTCCTGCGCGGGCGCGACATCGGCCCCCGGCCAGCCGGGGATGACCCCGAGCGCGCCCAGATGGTTGAGGTCGTAGAACGACGCGTCGGAGACGATGGCATCCGCCGTGCCGTGCACCCACAGGATCGGCGGTTTCTCGGCGAGGCCGACGATGCCGGACGTGTCGAAGTACCGGGGGACCATCGTGTTCAGCACGCCGATCGAGCCCGCCGCGAATCCGGGCCAGTGGGGGCTCTCGACGCCGTCGCCGGGGTAGTTCCCGGCCGCCGTGGAGGTCGTGAGCATCGACTCGACCCAGACGTCCTCGTGCTCGGAGGCGTACCCTGCCGCGACGTAGCCGGAGCGGAACACGTTGCGCGGCGAGGTCTGCGCCTCGTCGCCGGTGTCGTGGTCGGCCAGGCGCTGCACGAAGTCCGGGTTGGCCCCGCCTCCGCCGCATCCGGCGTCATCGTCCGTCAGGCGGGTGCCGTCGCGTCGCGTGCCGCCGAACCCGTACGGCGAGACGGGCGCCTGGAGGGTGAGGGACAGCACGGGGTGATCGAGTGCGTACTGCATCACGACGCCGCCGCCCATCGACCAGCCCACCAGGTGCGCGCTCGGGATGCCGAGGGCGTCGAGGGCGGCGTGGACGTCGTCGCTGAAGTCGCGCACCCCGCGCGTCGCATCGACGGGGGCGTGCTCGCTGAAGCCGAAGCCCCGCAGGTCGATCGCGAGCACGCGCAGATCGCTCGGCAGGTCCTGCATGAGCTCCTGCCAGAACAGGCTGGAGGAGACGTTGCCGTGGATGAGGACGACGGTGCGCTCGGGAGGCGTCGCGGGATCGTCGCCCGTGCGCTCCAGCACTCCGGTCGCAAGCCGATCGGTCTCGATCACGCGGGAGGTGATGCCATCGAAGAGGGTCATTGCTCGGTCCTTCTCTGTCGCGGCGGAGGCGTCGTCGTCTCGACTATAGCTCGGTCGTCCTGCGGCGTGAACGGGGTTTCAGGTTCGCCGCGCATCCCGCCGCGAAGCTGATACGCGGGGCCGCGCGGGCCGCACGGATGGGAGGATGGGGGCATGCCTGACGACACGCTTCCCGCCATCGCGATCCTCGGAGCCGGCTCGATGGGCGGCGCCATCCTGCAGGGCCTCGTCCGCTCCGGACGGGCGCCGCGGGTGACCGTCACCAACCGGACGTCGGCCAGTGCGGCGGCGCTCGACGGACTCGCCGGCGTCACGAGCCTCGCGCTGGAGGACGCGCCCCGGGCCAACATCGAGGCGGCGGCCGCCGCAGACATCGTCCTGGTCGGCGTCAAGCCGTTCATGGTCCCCGACCTGCTGCGCGAGATCGCGCCCTCGCTGCGACAGGGGACAATCCTCGTGAGCCTCGCGGCGGGCGTCACGATCGCGACGTTCGAGTCGATCGTCGGCGACGGCATCCGCGTCCTGCGCTCCATGCCCAACACCCCCGCCGTCGTCGGCAAGGCCGTCACGGGCCTGGCCGCCGGTGACTCGGCATCGCCGGACGACGTCGCCGTCGTGCGGAGCCTGTTCGAGACCTGCGGAACCGTCATCGAAGTACTGGAGGACCAGATCGACGCGCTGTCGACGATCTCGGGATCGGGGCCCGCCTACGTCTTCCTGCTCATCGAGGAGCTCACGGAGGCGGCGCGCGGCAAGGGCTTCTCGGAGGCCGACGCGCGGCTCATGGCCGAGCAGACCTTCATCGGCGCCGCCGCGCTGCTGGATGCTACGGGGGAGGACCCCAAGGAGCTGCGCCGCCGCGTGACGAGCCCCAAGGGCACGACCGAGCGCGCGATCACGGTGCTGCAGCGGGCGAACCTCGCAGGACTGTTCACCGAGGCGACAGACGCCGCCCTCGCCCGTGCGCGGGAGATGGCCGCCGGCTCCTGAGCTCGGGATCGGCGTTTCGTCTCGCTGCGCTCGCTCAACGTCCGGTGGCACATCCGGTCGTTGAGCGAGGAGCGAAGCGACGAGACGAAACGCAGCTCACCGACGACGGCAGTCCCTACCGGTCGAGGGCCGCGAATCGCTCGATGTCGGAGTTCGTGCCGGACACGATGATGAGGTCGTGGTTGGTCACGACCGTGTTCGCCTCCGCGTAGCGGAAGGGCTTGCCCGGGCTCTTGACGCCCACGACCGTCACGTTGTACTTCGTGCGCACGCCCGATTCGTTCAGTCCCACGCCCCGGATGAACTTCGGCGGGTACATCTTCGCGAGGACGAAGTCGTCGTCGAAGCGGATGAAGTCCAGCATCCGCCCGGAGACCAGGTGCGCGACGCGCTCGCCGGCCTCGCGCTCGGGATAGATGACGTGGTTCGCGCCCACGCGCGCGAGGATCTTGCCGTGCGACTGCGAGACAGCCTTCGCCCAGATCTGCGGCACCTTCAGATCGACGAGGTTGGCGGTGATGAGCACGGACGCCTCGATCGAGGATCCCGTCGCGACGATCGCGACCTGGAAGTCCTGCGCGCCGATCTGCCTGAGCGCCTCGATGTTGCGCGCGTCGGCCTGCACGGCGTGGGTCACCCGCTCCGACCACTTCTGCACGAGCTCGAGGTTGGCGTCGATCGCGAGGACCTCGCGGTCGAGCCGGTCGAGCTCTCCCGCGCACGCGGCGCCGAAGCGCCCCAGGCCGATGACGAGCACAGGGGCGTCGTTGCGGATCTGCTCAACCAACGATCGGCCTTTCCACGGGCAGCGAGTAGTGCTGCGAACGGCTCGTCGCGGCCACGGCCGCGGCGAGAGTCACTGTACCAACGCGCCCCATGAACATCGTCAGCGCAAGGACGTACGAAGCGGAGTCGGGGAGCTCGGAGGTCAGACCCGTCGACAGGCCCACGGTCGCGAAGCCGGAGATGACGTCGAACAGCACGAACTCGACGGGAGCCTTCGTGATCTGGGTGATCGTGATCGTCGAGAGCGCCACGATCGTCGCCCCCCACGCGACGACCGACAGGGCCACGCGCTGGACGTCGCTGGGGATGCGGCGACCGAACGCCTCGACGCTCTGGCGCCCCTTCGCCTCCGAGAACACGGCGAGGGCGAGCACCGCGAGGGTCGTGACCTTGATGCCGCCCGCCGTCGATGCCGAGCCCCCGCCGACGAACATCAGCATCGACCCCGCGACCAGAGACGAGCCGTGCAGCTCGGAGATGTCGATGATCGAGAACCCGCCCGAGCGCGTCATGGCGGACAGGAAGAACGCCTGGAAGGTGGTGTCCCAGGCATCCATCGATCCGAACGTCTTGGGGTTGCCGTACTCCAGCAGCAGGAAGACTCCGGCGCCGGCGAAGAACAGCACGACCGTCGTGATGAGGGTGAGCTTGGCGTGCAGCGACCAGCGCCGCACGTGCCACTGGTGACGCCACAGCGTGAAGATGACGGGGAACCCGATCGAGCCGAGGAACACCCCGGTCATAAGCACCGTCAGCATGAAGTAGTCCTGGGCGAAGGGAGTGAGGCCCTCGGCGTTCGGCGCGAAGCCCGTGTTCGTGAACGACATGGCCGCGTAGTAGGGGGCCTCCCACAGCGCCGTCAGCGGGTCGATGCCGTTGAGCAGCAGCGCCGGGTACAGCAGCAGGGCAAGGGCGACCTCGATCACGAGGGTCGACAGCGCGACGGTCGACAGCAGCTGGCCGACGTCGCCGAGGCGCACCGTCTGCCCTTCGTTGACGACGCCGCCGTGGGCGCGCAGCGGGTTCGAGTCGCCCGCGGCGATGAGCTTGGCGCGCAGCCCGAGACGCTTGGAGATGACGAGGCCGAGGATGGATGCCAGGGTCAGCACGCCCAGCGCGCCGACGTTCACGCCGACGAAGACGAGCACGTGTCCGAGCGGCGACCAGTGCGTGCCCATGTCGACGGTGGAAAGACCCGTGACGCAGATGGTCGAGACCGCGGTGAACAGCGCATCGGCCAGCGGCGTCGGCCGTCCGTCGGCGGCGGCCGCGGGCAGCGAGAACAGCGCGGTGAACACCAGGATGAGGGCTGTGAACACGAGCACGGCGTAGCGCGACGGGGACGCCGTGGTGAGGTCGCGCAGCCGCTGCCAGAAGACCCGCAGCCGCCCGGCGAGGCGGCGCCGGACGCGGGCGCCGACGGTCTCCACCGTCATGTCGCGCCCCTCTCCTCGAAAGAACCGTTGTCATGGTACTCCGACGCGCACGCGGGCTAACCTAAGGTCATGGCGGACATCTTCGACGTGATCGCCGACGGCACTCGTCGGGACATCCTGCAGCTGCTGCGCGAGCGCGGCACCGATGGCCGCGGGACGAGCGTGTCGCAGATCGTCGCCGAGCTCGGGGTGAGTCAGCCGACCGTGTCGAAGCACCTCAAGGTGCTGCGCGACGCCGAGCTGGTCTCGGTGCGGGAAGAGGGCCAGCACCGCTTCTACAGCCTGTCTCCGGCGCCGCTGGACGAGGTCGACGAGTGGCTCGTGCCGTTCATCGTCGACGACGAGCAGCTCCCGGTGCCGGCGGCCCTGTCCGAGTCGGCCGTCGCGGCCGCCGACCTCGTGGGCCGTGCGGCCGCGTCGACCAAGCACGCGCTGGAGAATGTGCTGAAGCCCTTCGACAAGCTCAGGGACCGGTCGGGGCGGTAGGGGCGACCCTTCGACAAGCTCAGGGACCGGTGGGGTGGCTCAGGGACCGGTCGGGGCGGTAGGGGCGACCCTTCGACAGGCTCAGGGACCGGTCGGGGCGGTAGGGGCGACCCTTCGACAGGCTCAGGGACCGGTGGGGTGGCTCAGGGACCGGTCGGGTGGCTCAGGGGCCGGCGGGGGACCGGCGGGCGGGCGCTAGTGGCGGGTGGACTTGCGGCGGAACAGCCACGAGCCCCAGACGACGGCGACCGCGAGGATCGCTACGCACCAGCCGAGCGCCCACGCGGCATCCGTGCCGATCGGCTGCCCCGTCAGCAGCGCCCGCGTGGTCTCCACGATCGGTGTCACCGGCTGGTGCCGGGCGACCGGCTGAAGCCACTGCGGCATCGTGTCGACGGGCACGAACGCGCTCGACAGATAGGGCACGAACAGCAGGATGAACCCGTAGCCGTTCGCCGCCTCGGGTGAGCCGGCCGCGAGGCCGATCGCGGCGAAGAGGTACGTGATCGCGAGGATGTACAGCGAGACGAGCGCGACGACCCCGAGCCACTCCCACAGCGATGCGGCGGGGCGGAAGCCGAGGGCGATCGCGACGGCGATCACGACGGCGGTCGCGAGGAGGTTCCGCAGCAGGCTCGCCACGACATGGCCCGTGAGGACCGCGCCTGCCCGCAGCGGCATCGTGCGGATGCGGTCGATGATGCCGGTGCGCATGTCGCCGGCGACGTAGACGGCCGTCGACGAGGCGCCGAAACCGGCGCACAGCAGGATGATGCCGGGGACGATGTAGTCGACGTAGCCGCCGCCGGGGTCGATCGCGCCGCCGAACACCTGCGTGAACAGCACCATGAGCATGACCGGCAGCAGCACCGCCATGAGCATCGACTCGCCGTCGCGCAGCGAGTGCCGAAGGCTCCGCTGCACGAACACGACCTCTGCCGTGAGGCCTCGTACGGGGGTGGTGACGGTGGTCATGCGATCTCCTTCCGGTCGGTCAGGTCGAGGAACACGTCGTCCAGGCTCGGTCGCCGGATGGTGACCTCGCCGTCGACTCCCTCCGTCTCCCAGCGGGCGAGTGCGGCGCGGACGCCGTGCGTCGTGCCGTCGGTGGCCGACTCCGCGAGCACCGCGCCGTGGGTGTCGTGCAGCTGCACGGTCGCGCCCCCGACGCGGGCCTTGAGCGCGGCGGGGGTGCCTTCGGCGACGATGCGGCCGCCGTCGAGGACGGCGATGCGGTCGGCGAGCTGATCGGCCTCCTCCAGGTACTGCGTCGTGAGCAGGACCGTGACGCCCGCGCCGGTCAGGGAGCGGATCACGTCCCACAGCTCACGCCTGCTGCGGGTGTCGAGGCCGGTGGTCGGCTCGTCGAGGAAGAGGACCTGTGGGGTCGTGACGAAGCTGAGCGCGAGGTCGAGCCGGCGGCGCATGCCCCCGGAGTAGCTGCCGACGCGGCGGTCGGCGGCATCGGCCAGGTCGAAGCGCCGCAGCAGCTCGTCCGCGCGGGAACGCGCCTGCGCGCGGCCGAGCCCGCGCAGGCGCGCGAGCATCACGATGTTCTCCCGGCCGGTGAGCACGTCGTCGACGGCGGCGGACTGACCCGTCAGCGCGATGCGGCGGGTGACCTCATCGCGATGGCGGACGACGTCGTGGCCGGCGACGAGGGCCGTGCCGCCGTCGGGTTGCGTGAGCGTCGTCAGGATGCTGATCGTCGTCGTCTTCCCTGCGCCGTTCGGTCCGAGCAGCGCGAAGATCTCGCCCGGCGCGACGGCGAGGGAGATGCCGTCGAGCACGGCGCGGCCGTCGTAGGTCTTGACGAGATCGTGCGTCTCCACGGCAGCGATCACGGGATCCTCCTTTGTGTATGAGATAAACCGTTTATGACGGTAACACGCTGTTTACGGCATACACAACCTAGAGTGATGTCATGGCCGATGACATCGAACTGCCGCGAGGGGTCGCGCTCGCCTGGGGAGTGGCGGCGGCGCCGCAGCGTGGACCGAAGCGGGAGATGTCGGTCGAGCAGATCGTCGACGCGGCCGTCGACCTCGCCGACTCCGACGGGCTCGGCGCTGTCTCGATGGCGGCCGTCGCCGCGCGGCTCGGGTACACGCCGATGTCGCTCTACCGGTACGTGAGCGCGAAGGACGACCTCATCCTGCTCATGCAGGAGGAGGCCACAGGGATCCCCTCGGACGAGATCGGCTCCATCGAGGACTGGCGTCCGGCGCTCGAGGCGCTCTGCCGCGAGCAGGTGCAGCGGTACCTCGACCACCCATGGGTCCTCGACATCCCGATCAGCGGCTCGCCCGCCACCCCCCACAGCTCGGCGTGGATCGACGCGGGACTGCGCGCGCTCGCGGCGACCCCGCTCGACCACTCCGAGCGGCTCGCGGTCATCCTCATGGTGACCGGGCACGCGCGGTGGGCGGGATCGGTCATGGCCGGCTACGCGCGCGCGCAGCGTCAGTCCGGGCAGAGCGAGGTCGACGTCGCCCGGCGCGAGGACGAGCTCTACCGTTCACTCGTCAGCGCCGACGCGTATCCGGACCTGCGAGCGGCCATCGACGCCGGAGTCTTCCTCGACGAGAGCGATCCCTTCGCGTTCGGTCTGGAGCGTTCGCTGGACGGCGTCGCCGCCTACATCGAGCGCCGTCGCGCGGGCGCGCCACGCGAGCAGTCCGTGTGGCCGGAGGCCGACGACGTCGCGATCGCGGGCGACCGCCGCTACCGCGACGCGCAGAAGGGTGTGCGGGAGGCGGAGCGCGCCCTGCGCGACGCGCGCCGGGCGCTGCGGCAGAGCGCGAGGGAAGCGCGGGAGCGCGCCGCGAAGGCGGCCGGAACCGCGTGATGCCCGCCGCCGTGACACGACGTTCACCACATGGACCTCATAGGTTTACACGCGTCGCATCCACCCCCTAGGCTGAGCACACCGCACTTACTGGGAAATGAGCTGGGGGATGGGAATGCCGGAGTTGTCCGACGTGCGCTTTTTGACCGTTGCCGAGGTGGCGGAGTTGATGCGCGTGTCAAAGATGACGGTGTACCGACTGGTACACGCCGGTGAGCTGCCCGCCGTCCGGTTCGGCCGCAGCTACCGCGTCCCCGAGACGGCCGTCACTGCTGCCCTGCAGCGGCCCATCGCCGACGTCGGCTAGACTGTCCCGAGGCATTTTCCGTCGTGCCTGATCCCGGACGCGAACGATCGCGTCCAGACCCCTGACTTAGTGAGGTTTTCCGTGGGTTCTGTCATCAAGAAGCGCCGCAAGCGCATGGCGAAGAAGAAGCACCGCAAGCTGCTTCGCAAGACTCGCCACCAGCGCCGCAACAAGAAGTAAGCGGCGAAGACACCGAGCGCCCCAGGCGGCAGCGGACCTCACGGTCCACATGCCCGCCGAGGGGCGCTTCGTGTTGCAGGATGGAAGCGTGACGAGCGTGACGATCATCTCCAAGCCCGACTGCCATCTGTGCGACGTGGCCCGCGAGATCGTGGAGACGGTCGTCGCCGAGCTGCCCGCCGACGACGCCGAGGCCGTGGAGATCGACGAGCTGTCGATCCTCGACGATCCCGACCTCTACGCGAGATGGTGGGAGAAGATCCCCGTCATCCTCATCGACGGCAGGCTGCACGCGCACTGGCGCGTGTCGCCCGAGCGTCTGCGGGCGGCACTCACGGAGAAGGACGACAAGGAGAACCGATGACGATCCGTCACGTCGTGGCCTGGAAGCTGGCCGCCGAGGATGCCGAGACCCGCGCCGCGCACGCCGGGGAGGTCGCCCGCCGGCTCACCGCGCTCGTCGGCGTCGTGCCCTCCATCCGCGCACTGTCGGCAGGACCCAACGCCGCCTACGCCGACGTGAACGCCGATGTGGCCGTCGTCATCGACTTCGACGACGTGCAGGGGCTCGACGACTACCAGACCCACCCCGCGCACCAGGACACGGCGGCGTACATCCGCAGCGTCGTCAGCGGCAGGATGGCCGTCGACTTCGAGGTCTGAGCCGCCCGGCGTCCGGGCCGCCCAGGCCTACTTCTCGATCTCGACGACCTCGGCGTCGGGAGCGTTCGTCTTGACCGACTCGATGCCGTTCAGCGCGCTCGCCTTCGAGTTGTACCCCTGACTCGTCGCGATCACCTGCCCGTTCGACGCCTTCAGGTTGAAACGCCAGTCGCCACCCTTGTCGGTCCACAGCTCGAACTTCCCGGCCATCGTCGGATCCCTCCGTCTCGCGCGGTCCCGACGACCGCGTCATCGCTCACGGTACTGCGGATGCCGGCGCCGCCATAGACTCTGGCCATGCCCGATTCCGTCGCCGCGCTCGTCACGAGCGGTCCTCGCGTCCCCTTCCAGATCGGATCCGTAGAACGCAGAGACCCCCGTCCGGGGGACGTCGTGATCGACATCGCCTTCGCCGGCATCTGTCACTCCGACATCCACACGGCGCGCGGGGAGTGGGGCCGTGGCCACTACCCGCTGACGCCGGGGCACGAGATCGCCGGCACCGTCGCGGCCGTCGGCGACGCCGTCACGAAGTGGGCCGTCGGAGACCGCGTCGGCGTCGGGTGCTTCGTCGACTCCTGCCGCGAGTGTGCCGAGTGCCTGGCAGGCGAGGAGCAGTTCTGCCGCAAGGGCGCCGTCTTCACCTACGGCTCGCGCGGCTACGACGGCGAGATCACCCAGGGCGGCTACAGCAGCCGCATCGTCGTCGATGAGAACTACGTCGTGCGGATCCCGGACGCCATCGCCCTGGACCGCGCCGCACCGCTGCTGTGCGCCGGCATCACGCTGTACTCGCCGCTGCGGCGATGGGCGGCAGCGGACGGCAAGCGGGTCGGCATCATCGGCATGGGCGGACTGGGGCACATGGGGGTCAAGATCGGCAGCGCGCTCGGCGCCGACATCGCCGTGCTCAGCCACTCGCTGTCGAAGAAGGACGACGGACTGGCGTTCGGCGCGAAGGACTACTACGCGACGTCCGACCCGCAGACCTTCGATGCGCTCCGCGGGACGTTCGATCTCCTCATCTGCACGCTCGGCGTCGACGTGGACATCGACGCGTACCTGCGACTGCTGACGACCGGCGGCGCGCTCGTGTTCGTCGGTCTTCCCGAGAACAGGCAGAGCCTCAGCCTCTTCTCGCTCACCGGTGCGCGCCGGATCATGGCGGGCTCCAACATCGGCGGCATCCGCGAGACGCAGGAGATGCTCGACTTCTGCGCGGAGCACGGCATCGTCCCCGAGATCGAGACGATCGCCGCCGCCGACGTCGACGCGGCCTGGGATCGTGTGATCGCCAGCGACATCCGCTACCGGTTCGTCATCGACATCGCGACGCTCGCCTGACCGGCCGGCCCGTCCCGGAGCGGATCAGGGGGCCAGTCGCGTCGGACCGCGGAAGAGGTAGGTGACCTCGCGGATCGACTCCTGGCCGAGCAGAAGCATCAGGACGCGGGCAAGGCCCATGCCGAAGCCGCCGTGGGGCGGGGCGCCGTAGCGGAAGAAGTCGAAGTAGAACGCGAGGTGCTCGGGGTCGAGGCCTTTCTCGCGGGCCTGCACCTCGAGCACGTCGACGCGGTGCTCGCGCTGCGCGCCCGTGGTGATCTCGACGCCCTTGTAGAGCAGGTCGTACGACTTCGTGAGCCCCGTCTCGGCATCGCGCATGTGGTAGAACGCGCGGATCTCGGGGTGGTAGTCGGTGATGAACACGAACTCGTGACCGTACGTCTCGAGCACGTGCGCGGAGATCTGGCGCTCGCCCTCGGGGTCGAGGTCGCCGTCGGTGCGCGGGATGTCGTAGCCCCGCGCCTTGACGATCTCGCGCGCCTCGGCGAGCGGGATGCGGGGGAACGGCACCGCCGGCACCACGATGTCGAGCCCGAACAGCTCCTCGATCTCGTCGCCGTGCTTGTCCTTGACCGCCTGGATCGCGAACTGCAGCAGCTCCTCCTGCATCGTCGCGACGTCTTCGTGCGAGTCGATCCAGCTGATCTCGGCGTCGACCGACGTGAACTCGGTCGCGTGCCGTGAGGTGAACGACGGGTCGGCGCGGTAGACGTCGCCGATCTCGAAGATCTTGCCGAAGCCGGCCGACTGCGCCATCTGCTTGAAGAACTGGGGGCTCTGCGCGAGGTAGGCCGTCTTGTCCTCGAAGTAGGGGACCTCGAACAGCTCGGCGTTGGACTCGGATGCGGACGCCATGAGCTTCGGCGAGTGGATCTCGATGTAGTCGCGCTCGATCCAGTACGTGCGCATCGCGTGCTCGAGCGTGGTCTGCACGCGGAAGATCAGGTTGTTGCGGCGCTGGCGCAGGTCGAGGAAGCGCCAGTCCATGCGCTTGTCGAGCCCGCTGTCGGCGGCGATCGGGGTCTCGGGGAGGGCCGCGGCGGCGACGTCGAGCGCGCCGATCTTGATCTCCACGCCGCCGAGCTTGACGCGCTCGTCGTGCTTGAGCTCTCCCGTGACGGTGAGGAACGTGCCCGTCGACAGCTCGGAGATGAGCGCCGTCAGGGCGAGGGCGTCTTCGGTCCCTGAGCTTGTCGAAGGGTCGACCGACGGGCGCGTCGCGGGGTTGACCAGCTGCACGGCGCCGGTCTCGTCGCGCAGGATGACGAACTGCACCTTCTTCTGATCGCGGACGGT
>Ga0182739_1002527_pt1 | contig 17010 bp, 21 predicted proteins | sample eDN5th30CBELigBY_FD_128873 | JGI IMG/M metagenome (GOLD analysis project Ga0182739, IMG submission 128873) | Enriched backyard soil microbial communities from Emeryville, California, USA - eDNA 5th pass 30_C BE-Lig BY (version 2) (version 2) | ecosystem: Environmental > Terrestrial > Soil >... | reverse complement strand
GCAGCTGGCGTTGCTCGACTTCGTCGAGCACAACCTCGACCGGCCCGACAACGGCATCTGGGAGATCCGCGGTCCGCTTCGCACCTTCACCCACTCGCGGGCGATGCTCTGGGCGGCGTTCGACTGCGGCATCCGCGCCGTCACCGAACACGGGCTGCGCGGGCCCGTCGACAGATGGACGACGTTGCGCGACCGGCTGCGGGCCGAGATCGAGGAACACGGCTTCGACTCCGGTCGGGGCAGCTACGTCCAGGCCTACGACTCCCCCGAGGTCGACGCGTCGTTGCTGCAACTCGCGCAGATCGGATTCGTGGCGCCTACCGACCCGCGGATGCTCGGCACTGTCGCCGCCCTCGAGAACGACCTGCTGCGCGACGGCCTGCTGCTGCGCTACCGCACCGAGACCGACGTCGACGGGCTGCCCGGCGACGAGCACCCCTTCCTCGCCTGCTCGTTCTGGCTCGCCGAGCAGTACGCCCTCTCGGGGCGGGTGGATGACGCGGTCGCCCTCATGGACCGCCTCGTGTCGTTCTGCAACGACGTCGGCCTGCTCAGCGAGGAGTACGACGTCTCCGGAGCCCGTCAGATGGGCAACACCCCGCAGGCGCTGTCCCACCTCGCGCTCGTCGAGGCGGCCGACGCTATCGCCGTGGCCGCAGCCGGAAGATCCTGAGCTCGCGACCCGCCGTGCGCTCATACCCCCGGTAGCCCGGCCAGTTGCGCTCCAGCTTCGCCCAGGTCGTCTCGCGTTGCGCCGCGGGGACGAGGGTGGCGCGCACGGGGATGCGGGTGCCGCGGACGGTGACCGCGGCATCCGGATTCTGCAGCAGGTTGGCCGTCCAGGCCGGATGGGTCTCGCGGGCGAAATTGCTGCCGGTGATCAGCATGTCCTCACCGTCGGGGCAGTACATGAGCTCGCTGTCGCGCGGCAGACCCGACTTCGCTCCCGTCGTGTGCAACACCAGCGAGGGCACCCCCAGGTTGCTGAGCGGGGCGCGAGCGCCGAGGCGCCTCCAGGCGCGCTCGAGCGGGGGCATGATGCGCGGCCCGGCCCGCCGGAACACCGCCGTGCGCGAGAACCACGCGACGGCCGGCCGCAGGGGGCGAGGCAGGGGCATGCGTACCATCTTGGCGTGAAGAAGATCGGCTTCCTGAGTTTCGGGCACTGGCAGGACGTCCCCGGATCGCAGGTGCGCACCGGTCAGGACGCGTTGCTGCAGACCATCGACCTCGCTGTCGCCGCCGAGGAGGCCGGGGTATCCGGCGCCTACCTGCGGGTGCACCACTTCGCGCGGCAGCTCGCATCGCCGTTCCCGCTGCTCGCGGCGATGGCGGCGCGCACCTCGCGGATCGAGCTCGGCACCGCCGTCATCGACATGCGGTACGAGAACCCGCTGTACATGGCCGAGGAGGCCGCGATCGCCGACCTGATCAGCGACGGCCGGCTGCAACTCGGCATCAGCCGCGGATCCCCCGAGCCCGCGCTCGACGGCGCCGCCGCGTTCGGACACGTGCCGGCCGAGGGCCGCCGCGACGCCGACATGGCGCGAGAGCACGCCGAACTGTTCCGGCGGGCGATCGCCGGGACCCCGGTGGTTCGCGGCAACCCGCAGATGGGCGCGGCCGGTGCGCTGGCCATCCAGCCGCAGTCCCCTGGGCTCGGAGACCGCATCTGGTGGGGTGCGGGGACGCGGGCCACCGCCGCCTGGACGGCTGAGCAGGGCATGAACCTGATGAGCTCGACGCTGCTCACCGAGGACACCGGCGTTCCGTTCGACGAACTGCAGGCCGAGCAGATCGCCATGTTCCGCGCCGCATGGCGGGACGCAGGGCACGATCGCGAGCCGCGCGTGTCGGTCAGCCGCAGCATCCTGCCGCTCATCGACGACGAGACGCGCCACTACTTCGGCCTGCGGGCACAGGCCGATGCGCAGGACCAGGTCGGATACCTCGACGGCGGCCTCGCCCGTTTCGGCCGCAGCTACATCGGCGAACCCGACGCCCTCGCGGCCGAACTCGCCCAGGATGCCGCGGTCGCCGCCGCCGACACGGTGCTCGTCACGGTGCCCAACCAGCTCGGGGTGGAGTTCAACGCGCGCATCCTGGCCTCGATCGTCCACGACATCGCGCCGGCACTCGGCGGCTGACCGGATCGGTCCGGTGCGATCGGGTCGGCGCGCGGGGCGGAGAGCAGGCTGAACAGCGGAAAGGGGCCGCCATGATCGCCGGGCTGAACCAGCTCATCGAGCACGTCGAGACCCATCTCGACGAGGGCATCGATGTCGCCGACCTCGCACGCGGGATCGGCACCACCGAGTACCACCTCCGCCGGATGTTCTCCTCGCTCGCGGGCATGCCGCTCAGCGAGTACGTGCGGAGGCGCCGGATGACACTCGCCGCCGCCGACGTGGTCGCCGGACGGCCGCTGCTGGAGATCGCGGTGGCGTACGGCTACGGCTCGAGCGAAGCCTTCGGGCGCGCGTTCCACGCCGTGCACGGAATAAGCCCGGGCGATGTCCGGCGCTCGGGCGGACCCCTCACCATGCAGCAGAAGCTGCGCTTCCGTCTGACCGTCGAAGGGACAACATCCATGGACACCCGCATCATCGAGCACCCGGCATTCGTGCTCGCCGGCCACGCGGCACGCGTGCCGCTCATCCACCACGGGGTCAACCCGCACATCGCGGCTCACATCGCGGCTCTCCCCGCCGCCGAGCATGAGCGGCTCAAGGCGCTCGGCGACACCGAGCCTCCCGGTCTGCTGCAGATCAGCGCCGATGTCGACCCGGACTCCGTCGAAGGCACCGAGCTGACCTACCTGCACGGGGTCGCTCTCGAGAGGTCCACCCCGCCTCCCGCGGATCTGGACGTGATCGAGGTCGAGGCCGGATCGTGGGCCGTGTTCCGGGCATCCGGCGAATACCCGCAGGTGCTGCAGCAGACCTGGGCCGCGACGGCGACGGACTGGTTCCCGTCGAACCCGTGGCGACTGCGACCGGGGCCGTCGATCGTGGCGATCATCGACCGCGCCGAGGACTTCAGCACGGCGACGACCGAGCTCTGGCTGCCGGTCGAACGCGACTAGATCAGAGCACACCCGCCGCGCGGGCCGGGGCGGCGTACGCCTCGGCCAGCGTGGCGATCGTGTCGTGCGCGTTGAGCCCGCTCGGATTCGGCAGCACCCACAGCTCGGCCCCCTCGATCCGCTCGTCCTGCCGGCCCGCGACGGCCTTCGGCACGCCGAACGCGGTGCGGTAGGCCGTGATCCCGACCACGGCGACGACCCGCGGGCGCCAGATCGCGACATTCAGCCGCAGCCGCTCGGCACCCGTGCGCAGCTCGTCGCGCGAGAGCTCGTCGGCGCGTGCCGTCGCCCGGTTGACGAGATTCGAGATCCCGAGACCGCGCTGCATGAACGTCGCGCGGTAGTCCGCCGTGAACCCGTTCACGAAGTCGGGGAGTTCGGGCAGGATACCCGCCGCGACGAGCGCCGGATAGAACCGGTTGCCGGGGTGCGCGAACGGAGTCTGGGTCGCCGCGGTCCAGAGGCCCGGGTTGATCCCGACGAAGAGCAGCCGCAGCCCCGGCCCGACGAGATCGGGGATGCTCTCGTCGCGGTGCGACTGAAGTTCGGCGCGCGTGAACCTGGCCATGGCACATGTATAGCGGCGACTACCCTGACACCGATGCCTTTTCTGCGCGAGACCGTGCGGCACCCGTTCTCTCTGAGGCGGGCGTCCGTCACCGCCGCGCGAACCGTGGTGCCCTCCATCGTGCGCATCACGCTCGCCGGGCCCGAGCTGGCCGGGTTCGCCTCGCTCGGCCCCACGGATCACGTCAAGCTGTTCCTGCCCGACCCGGCGACCGGGGTCCTGACGATGCCGGAAGCAACCGAAGACGGGATGCGGCGGCCGGCCGGAGCGGGCCCCATCATCTCCCGCGACTACACCCCGCTCGGCGTCCACGTCGCCCCCGACGGCGGCACGACACTCGACCTCGACTTCGTGCTGCACGGCGACGAAGGACCCGCCTCCGCCTGGGCGGCGCAGGCGGCCGCGGGCCAGGAGCTCGGCATCGGCGGACCCCGCGGATCACGTCTGGCGCCGGTCGGCATCGGCCGGCTGCTCGTGGTCGCCGATGAGACGGCGCTGCCCGCGACGCGACGCTGGCTGGGGCTCATCCCCGCATCCGTGCCCGTGACCGCGTTGTTCGACGTCGCCGACGAGACGGTCGCCGGGTATTTCGAGGGCGCAGACGCGCGGGTCGACGCCGAGTGGCTATACCGCGAGGACGATGCCGGCCAGCTCGAGGAGGCCCTGCGCTCGCTCGGACCGATCGACGACGACACCTACGTGTTCATGGCGGGCGAGGCGACGACGCTCATCCCGTTGCGCAGATACCTGCGTCGCGAACTCGGACTGCCCGCCGACCAGGTCGCGGCCAGCGGATACTGGAAACGCGGGATCGTGAACCTCGATCACCACGCCCCGCTGGATCCCGGCGATCCGGACTAGTCCGAGAGAGACTGTGCGGGTGCCAGACGAGCGTCCCGAGACCCTGATCAGCGTCGACGTCGAAACCGCCGGCCCGAACCCCGCCGGATACTCGATGCTCTCGATCGGGGCATGCCTGGTCGAGGATCCCGACAGCGGCTTCTACGTGGAGATCAAACCGCTGAGCGACGCCGTCATCGAATCCGCGCTCGCGGTCAGCGGCCTCGACATGGACACGCTGGCGCGCGACGGCCTCACCCCGGCCGATGCCATGCGCCAGTTCGAGGACTGGGTGCAGATCGTCACCCCGAAGGGGAACGTCCCCGTGTTCGTGGCGTTCAACGCCGTGTTCGACTGGATGTTCGTCGACGCCTACTTCCAGCGGTTCCTGAAGCGCAATCCGTTCGGGCACTCCGCCCTCGACATCAAGGCCTATTACCTGGGTATGGCGGGCGGATCCTGGGCGGGAACCAGCATGCGCGTTCTGTCCCCCCTCTATCTGTCGGGGCGCTACCTGTCGCACAATGCACTGGGAGACGCGCGCGATCAGGCTCACCTGTTCCGCAGCATCCGCGACGATGCGGAGGCCCGGCGCGCCTCGTCCTAGCCGGACCACGACCCCGAGGAGCCCGCCATGGCCGCGAATGCCGAGCTGCAGAACATCATCGAATCGGCCAGGCGCCTGGGCGTCGAGATCGACGAGGCCGAGAGCCTGCAATGGCTGAGCGCGATCGCGGCCGAGAACGACACCGACGACGACATCACGGTCGACGAGGCCAGCGGCACCTACGGCTACCGGGCGACGATGCTCGACTTCAGCCCGAAGGACCTGGCCCGGTTCCGCCGGATCGGTGAGATCGTCGAGGTCACCGGCGAGGGAGCCGAGAGCGCGCTGGCCCTGTCGGGCTCGGCGGCGCAATCCAAGATCCAGTCCTTCCCCGGGGACTGCGACTATTTCCAGCGCCTCAACATCACCGCGCCCACCCGCGAGGAGGCCTGCCTGCGGATGGCGCAGCTCATGCGCGACCATGTGCTCTCGCACACCCAGGGCGCGACCTACCAGTTCCTCGAGGCGAAGCTCGGGACCTACCGGGTGGAGGGCACGGTCCGCGGCGAGGCGGTCAAGGTGGGCAACCCGATCAGCTGGAGGCTCGCTGAGATCGAGGCCGGGGTGCAGGTACTCGAGGGCGCCGACGGTACCCGGCATGAGCTGCGCTGGGACGAGGTCGCGCTCGATCCGGGCTGGTGCAAGCTCGACTGGGTCGTCACCGACCCGTCACGGGCCGGGCTCTCCAACGCCAGCAATGTCATCGACGTCACCTGGGAGGGCCCGGACGGCGAGATCGTCCCGCTCGACGGCTACCTCGACGCCTACTTCCAGGAGGTGTACCTCGACGCCGACTCGGTGCCCACGTTCGCGAAGGTGGCGAAGTTCGTCAGCGAGGACGCGCTCGACGAGTACGTCGAGGCGCTCGAGAAGGAGGTACGCAAGTACCTGACGCACCACCTGAACTACGGCAAGGCCGCCAAGCGCATGTACAACGTGTTCCGGTTGTCGGGGCGGCACCTCGACGCGGCGTTCGTGCGGGAGCTCTTCGACGAACCGGCGACGATCCTGTATCAGGTCTGGTCCCTGATCGGCACGCTCGAGAATGCGACGCAGGAGGGCTCGTCGATCCCGATCGAGCAGGTGCAGGCGCAGGCCGACGCGCTCGTGCTCGAGGTCGTCCAGGCTCTCGACGGCGAGGCGGAGGCCGAACTGGTGAAGTCGCTGCTGCAACTGCGTCAGACCCTCGAGAACCAGAAGACCGGCGAGACGCGCTCGGCCGAGGTCGAGGCCGCGCGCGCCCAGGTGATCAACCTGATCAACACCTTCTACCGCGAGCGGCTCGAGGCCATGCCCTCCATCAAGGACTACATCGAGCGGATGCAGGCCCAGGACGCGGGCGCGCACTAACCGAGGTACGAGGCGAGCGCCGCCTCCAACGCCGGCTTGGGCCGGGCGCCGATGAGCGTGCCGACCACCGCTGCGTCGCGGAAGACCTTGATCGTGGGAAGCGACATCCCACCGTAGGCGGCCACCGCATCCGGATTCTCGTCGGCGTCGATCTTCAGGATCGTGATATCCGGCCGCTCGGCGGCGAGTTGCTCGAGGATCGGCTCGAGGGCCCGGCACGGCGGGCACCAGTCGGCCCAGAAGTCGACGATGACGGGTCCGGATGCGGCGAGCACGTCGCGCGAGTACGTCGCGTCCGTGGTGGAGGCCAGCGATCCCATCACCGCACCGCCGTCGGCGCAGCGGTAGCCGTTGCCCAGACGTGCGGCGTCGAGCAGGCCGAGCGACTCGTAGTAGCGGACGGCCTTGACCGTGACTCCGGCCTCGCGGGCGAGTTCGCCGATGCGCATGCGTGTCCCCTTTCGTCGGGAACGTCAGGCCAAACCCTGCCCCGTGGGGACGGGTCAAGCGACGCGGGTCACCCGCCCGTGCGAGGATTCCCTTCGTGACCGACCGCCGCATGCTGCTCGACACCGCGGGTGTCTACTTCCGCGCTTTCTACTCGGTGCCCGACACCGTCACCGCGCCCGACGGGACCCCGGTGAACGCCGTCCGCGGAACGCTCGACGCCATCGCCCGGCTGGTCACCGAGTTCGGCCCCGCCGAACTGGTGGCCTGCTGGGACGAGGACTGGCGCCCGCAGTGGCGGGTCGACCTGATCCCGTCATACAAGACCCACCGCGTCGCGGAGGTCGTCGTGGTCGGCCCGGATGTCGAGGTGATCCCCGACCCGCTGACCGTGCAGGTGCCGATCATCGCCGCGACGCTCGCCGCGCTCGGCATCCCCGTCGTCGGAGCCGCCGACCACGAGGCCGACGACGTGATCGGCACCCTGGCCTCGACGAGTCCGATGCCGGTCGATGTCGTCACGGGTGACCGCGACCTGTTCCAGCTCATCGACGACTCCCGCGACGTGCGGGTGATCTACACCGGGCGGGGGATGTCGAATCTCGAGGTGCTCACCGACGACGGACTCGTGGCGAAGTACGGGGTGACCCCGCGGCAGTATGCCGACTTCGCCGCGATGCGCGGCGACGCCTCCGACGGACTGCCCGGTGTCTCGGGCATCGGCGAGAAGACCGCGGCGACCCTTCTCGGCCAGTACGGCGACCTCGCCGGGATCATCGCCGCCGCCGCGGACCCCTCGAGCGGCATGAGTGCAGGCCAGCGCGCCAAGTTCGAGGCCGCGGCGCCCTACCTGGAGGTCGCCCCGACGGTCGTGCAGGTCGTGCGCGACCTCGAGCTCCCGGCGTTCGACGCCCGCCTCGGACGCGCGGATGAGGCCGCCTGCACGGCCCTCGCCGCGCAGTACGGCCTCACCTCGTCGATGGAGCGAGTGCTCGCCGCCGTCAGCCGGTGACCGACTTGCGGTGGTAGATCGCCAGCGCCCAGGCGTACCCGATGCCGCAGATCACGACGCACCAGCCGAGCGCCAGCCAGCCGTCGATGCCCATCGGGGTCCCCATCAGCAGACTGCGGATCGCCTCGATGATCGGCGTGAACGGCTGCCACTCGGCGAACGCCCGCAGCGGCCCCGGCATCGACTCGGTCGGCACGAATCCGCTGCCGAGCATCGGCAGCAGGACCAGCACGAGCGGGAGGTTGCTCGCCGACTCCACCGACTTCGCGGCGGTGCCCATGGCGACCCCGAGCCAGACGATGGCGACGATCACGAGCACGATGAGCCCGATCGCGCCGAGCCACTCCAGCGGGGTCGCGGTGGGCCGGAACCCGATCAGCACGGCGACGCCCAGCACGATCGCGACGGCGATCACCTGGGTGATGGTGTTGCTGAGCACGTGCCCGGTGAGCACCGCCGCGCGCGAGATGGCCATCGAGCGGAACCGCGCGACGATCCCCTCCTTCATATCCATCGCGACCATGGTCGCGGTGGTGCCCGCCGAGCCGGCGATGGTGAGCACGAGCAGGCCGGGAAGCACATACGCGAGGTAGGCCTCACGGCCGGCTCCCGCATCCACCCCGGGCAGCCCCGCGCCGAGCGTGCCGCCGAAGACGAACACGAACAACAGCAGCGCGATGACGGGCACGCCGATGCCGAACACGGTCAGCGCCGGGTAGCGGAGCATGTGCAGCAGGTTGCGGCGGGTCATCGTCACCGAGTCGGCGACGATGTGGGTCGCGGTGGTCATGATGCGGCCTCCTTCGGCGGGGTCGCGCCCGTGAGCGCGAAGAACACGTCATCGAGGTCCGGGGTGTGGATGCTGAGGTCGTCGACCTCGATGCGCGCCTTCTCGAGGCGGTCGAGCACGCCGCGCAGGGAACGCACTCCCCCGTCGCTCGGCACCTCGAGGGTGAGAGCCTCGTCGTCCCGCTCGGAGTCCCCGAGCAGACCGGCGGCGGCCTCGAGCGCATCGGTGCCCGCGAACTGAAGCCGGATGTGCCCGCCCGGCACGAGCCTCTTCAGCTCGGAGGGTGTGCCGTCGGCGACGATGCGCCCCCGGTCGAGCACCGCGATCCGGTCGGCGAGTTCGTCGGCCTCGTCGAGGTACTGGGTGGTGAGGAAGATCGTGGTGCCGCCCGCGACCAGGTCGCGGATGATCTGCCACATGGCGCGCCTGCTGCGCGGGTCGAGACCGGTGGTGGGTTCGTCGAGGAAGATGATCCGCGGATCGCCGATCAGGGTCATCGCGAGGTCGAGCCGGCGCTTCATGCCGCCCGAGTACGTGGCGAGGGGTGTGCGGGCGGCCTCGACGAGGTCGAACCGGGCGAGCAGCTCGGCGACGCGCTGCTTCGCCGCGGTGGCGGGAAGGTGGCGCAACCGCGCCATGAGCGCCAGATTCTCCTCCCCCGTGAGCAGGCCGTCGACGGCCGCGAACTGGCCGGTGAGGCCGATCGCGGCGCGCACGCCGTCGGCGTCGCGGGTGACGTCGTGACCGCCGACGCGGGCCTCGCCGCCGTCCGGAGCGACGAGCGTCGACAGGATGTGCACGATGGTCGTCTTTCCTGCCCCGTTCGGTCCGAGCAGGGCGAACACGGTGCCCGCCGGGACGGTCAGGTCGACGCCGTCGAGCACCGCCTTCGCGCCGTAGGCCTTCCGCAGCCCACGCACGTCGATCGCTGAGATCATGGCATCCGTCCTTCCGTGGATCGGGTGATGGTGATGTCGCCATAGGTCGTCCGCGCACGCACGGCGACCGTCTGCTCGGATGCGGCGGCGCCCGCATCGGTGTCCAGCTCGTTGCGCAGGCGGCCGTCTCGCGACGCCGCATCGAGCCACGCCGCGACTCCGGGGCGGATGCCGATGTCGATCTGCCCGTAGCCGCTGTCGACCTGGACGGATCCGGCGGAGACCTCGCCGATCCGGATCGAGCCGTAGGCGGTCTTGGCGGTGACGCCGCCGAGCGCGCGGCCGATCTCGAGCTCGCCGTAGGAGAGCCTCGCGTCGAGGTCGCCGCCGGTCTGTCCGATGGTGACAGAGCCGTGCGAGGACTTGACGATGGCGTCACCGTCGATGGTTCCCACCCTGATCTGACCGTGGTCGGCGATGAGTTCGGCCGAGCCGTGGGCCGCGCTCAGTTCCAGGCCGCCGTGACCGGAGCGAGCCCAGAGGTCGGCGACCGTATCGATCTCGACACCGCCGAGTCCGCCCTTGATGCGGGTGGCTCCGAGCCGGCCCGAGGTGCGCACCCGCCCGCCGACCTCGGCGGTGAGCCGGGATCCGGCCGGCAGTTCGACGCGGACGTCGATCGATTCGCTGGGCCCGATGACGCTGAAGCGGGGGCGCGGGCCTTCGACGACGAGCCGCGAACCGTCGAACTCGACGCGCGTCTGCTCGGCACCGCGGCGGTCGGCGGCGGACGAGCTGGTCGGCTCGACGGTCACGACGGTGTCGGTGCGATCGCCGGCGACGACCTCGAGTCGCCCGAAGGCGAGGTCGACCGCGAGGTCGATGGGCTGGGTGGTGGGGAAACGGGGCATGTCAGCGCACCCATCCCGCGAAGCTGTCCCCGGTGCGCAGCGTCCGCTGCGCCGCCCGGCGTTGCCGGGGCTGCAGAGCCGTGGCGACGGCGCGCACCAGCCAAGTGTTCACCGACAGGCCGTCGGCGGCGGCGGCCTCGTCCACCCGTGCCTTGAGGGCATCGGGCAGCCGCAACGTGGTGCGCGAGGTGCTCGCGTCGTCGCTGTCGACGACGGCGGGGGTGTCGTCGGCGTCGCTGTCGGGTGAGGCGTGCGCGACGACGAACTCGATGTCGCGGCCGCGGAGTCGCACGTCGACGGAGCCGGGGGCGAGGTCGCGGGTGATCTCCCCCGCGGCCGCCGAAAGGGCGTCGAGCAGCACGAGCCGCGTGGCGGCGTCGAGGCCGGCCGCGAGCCGTTCGGCCGCGGCGCGGGTCTCTTCTCCGCCGTTCTCGGCAGCCCGGACGAGCTGTTGCTGCAACTCGCTGACATACGTACCGAGTTCCATGACACCATCATGACACCACTGTGGTGTCGCGTCAAGCAAGTGTGGTGTCAGATTGGTGTCACGGTTCCCGCCGCGCCGCTCAGACCACGTCCTCTTCCACCGCGGCCAGCTGACCGCAGGCTCCATCGATCTCCTTGCCGCGCGTGTCGCGCAACGTCGTCGGGATACCGGCCGCGTTGAGCCGGCGCACGAACTCGTCCTGGACGGCAGGCTCGGAAGCGGTCCAGATCGACCCCGGCGTCGGGTTCAGCGGGATCGGGTTGACATGCACCCAGCCCTTGCCGCGCGACAGCAGCTTCTCGGCGAGCAGATCGGCCCGCCAGCCGTGGTCGTTCATGTCCTTGATCAGCGCGTATTCGATCGAGACCCGGCGCTTGGTCTTGTCGAAGTACTCGCGCGCCGCGTCGAGCGCTTCATCGACCTTCCAGCGCGAATTGACCGGAATCAACTCATCGCGCAGTTCATCGTCGGGGGCGTGCAGTGACAGCGCGAAGGTGACCGGCACCTCCTCGTCGGCGAGCTTCCGGATCGCGGGGACGAGTCCCACCGTCGACACCGTGATGCCGCGGGCGCTCATCCCGAGACCCTCTGGCCGTGCAGCGGTCATCACCCGCACCGCCTGCATGACCCGGGCGTAGTTCGCCAGCGGCTCGCCCATGCCCATGAACACGATGTTGCTGACCCGCTCGGGCGTGGTCTCGCCGCGCTTCTTGCCGCCGAGGCCGCCCTCGTCGAGCAGCCGGTTCGCCCGGACGATCTGATCGATGATCTCGGCTGCCGAGAGATTGCGGGTGAGCCCCGCCTGACCGGTGGCGCAGAACGGGCAGTTCATGCCGCATCCGGCCTGCGATGATACGCAGAGCGTGATGCGCCCCGGGTAGCGCATGAGCACCGACTCGACGAGCGCGCCGTCGTGCAGCTTCCAGAGGAACTTGATCGTGTCGCCGCGGTCGGTCTCGAGCCTGCGCAGCTCGGTGAGCAGCGGCGGCAGCAGCCCGGCGACGAGCTCGGCGCGCCCCTCGGCCGGAAGGTCGGTCATCTCGGCCGGGTCGGAGGTGTGGTGCACGAAGTAGTGCGCGGCGAGCTGTTTCGCGCGGAACCCCCGCAGGCCGAGCCCGGTGGCGCGTTCGACGCGCTGCGACGGAGTGAGGTCGGCGAGGTGCTCGGGCGGTTTGCCGCGCTTGGGGCTCGCGAACTGCAGCAGCGGCCGGCCCTCGGTGTCGAGCTTCTGCGACCACCCCTCGGTCGCCGGGCGCACCTGGGGTCGGGATGGCGTGGTCACCGGTCAAGGGTACGCGAGCGTCGCGGGGCCAGCCGATATGATGACTTCATCATGCCATTCAGTCAGAGTCAGCGGCCGCTCTACGAGGTGAAGGCCGGGTTGTTCAAGGGTCTGTCGCACCCGTTCCGCATCCGTCTGCTCGAATTGCTCGCCGACGGCGACGAGCACAGCGTCGCCGAGTTGCAGGCCGGCACCGACCTCGAGGCCTCGCACCTGTCGCAGCACCTCGCCGTGCTGCGCCGTCACCGGCTGGTGGTCTCGGACCGGCGCGCGAGCCATGTGTACTACCGCATCGCATCCCCCGAGGTCGCCGAGCTGCTCGCGGTAGCGCGACGTCTGCTCGTCGAGCTCGTGACCGCCGACGGCGCCCGAGCGCAGGAGGTGGCGCTGCTGCCCGACCTGGGCCCGCGATGAGACGCGCCCTCCGTCATCTGCGCGGGCTACTGCCCTCGCGTGCCGACTACGCGCGGCTGCCCCGCACCTGGCGCGGCGACCTGCTCGCCGGACTCACCGTCGGCATCGTGGCCCTGCCGCTCGCCCTCGGCTTCGGCATCTCGTCCGGGGCCGGCGCCGAGGCCGGTCTGATCACCGCGATCGTCGCGGGCGTCGTCGCCGCCGTCTTCGGCGGATCGAACGTGCAGGTCTCCGGGCCGACCGGCGCGATGGTCGTCGTGCTCGCGCCCATCGTCGCCACCTACGGGCTCGGGGCGATCGCCCTGGTGACCGTGATGGCGGGCGCCATCGTGCTGCTGGCGGGCGCCCTGCGTCTGGGACGGGCGGCCTCGTTCATCCCCTGGCCGGTGATCGAGGGATTCACGCTGGGCATCGCGATCATCATCTTCCTTCAGCAGGTCCCGGCTCTGACCGGACCCGGGGAGCACGGCGCCGGGCACACCAACGTCGTGCTGGTCGCCGCCGGCTCGCTGCTGGCGGCCGAGCCGGTCTACCTGGCCTGGGCACTCGGTGCCGTCGTGATCGTCGCGGTCTGCATGTACCTGCTGCCGCTGCTGCACCCCGCGATCCCGGCATCCCTCACCGGCATCGCGATCGTCACGGGCCTCGCCCTGCTGCTCGGCGCCCCGCTGTCGGACATCGGCGCGCTTCCGCAGACGCTGCCGCCGCCCGCGCTCCCCCGAGTCGACCTCGACACCGTCGTCGCCCTCGCCGGGCCGGCGGCGACCGTCGCCGCACTGGCCGCCATCGAGTCTCTGCTGTCGGCCCGGGTGGCCGTGTCGCTCGCCGACACCGGACCCTACGATCCCGACCGCGAACTCGTCGGTCAGGGCCTGGCCTCCGTCGCCGCGGGTCTGTTCGGCGGCATGCCGGCGACCGGCGCGATCGCCCGCACCGCCGTGAACGTCCGCGCCGGGGGTCGCACCCGCCTCGCCTCGATCACGCACGCCCTGGCGCTGCTCCTCGTGGTCCTGGTCGCCTCGGGGCCCGTGGGCAGCATCCCGCTCGCCGCGCTGTCGGGCGTGCTCATGGTGACGGCGATCCGCATGGTGCACGTGCGATCGGCGCGCGCGATCCTCGGTTCGACCCGTGCCGACGCGGCGGCCTATCTGGTGACCGCGCTCATCACTGTCTCGCTCGACCTCATCGTCGCCGTCGGAATCGGCGTCGTCGTCGCGGGGGTGTTCGCGCTGCGCAGTCTCTCGCGCGGTACCCGCGTCCAGCGGGAGACCCTGGCCGGCGAACCCGAGCCCGGCGATGCGCACATCGCCGTGATCCGCATCGACGGCTCGCTGATCTTCGCCGCCGCCGACCGCGTGCTCGAGGAGGTGACGGCCATCGATCAGGTGACCGTCGTCATCCTGCGGGTGTCGCAGCTGCAGGAGGTCGATGCGACCGGCGCCCACGTGCTCAGCGAGATGGTCCGGCGCCTCGAGGCGCGCGGGGTGACGGTGCTGATCAAAGGCGTCCGCGCCCCGCACGACGCCCTGTTCCGCCGGGTCGGTGTCGTCGGCGCGCTACGGCACCGCAATCACCTGTTCGACGATCTGGATGCGGCGGTCGCCCACGCACGCAGCCACGTCGGGCGCGCCGGGCTACGCTCGACGCCGTGAGCACTCAGGTCGTCCTGATCCGCGGCATCAACGTCGGGGGCAAGAACGCGGTGTCGATGCAGGAGCTGCGCGCCTGCCTCGAGGAGCTGGGCTGCACGAACCCGCAGACCCTGCTCAACAGCGGCAACGCGGTCGTCGACTCCGCGCTCTCGCCCGCGAAGCTGGCCGCCGCGATCGAGCGCGAGCTGCCCGAGCGCTTCCGCCTCGACGACGAGCTCGTGCGGGTGCTGGTGCTGGCCGAGAAGGACTTCCGCGCCGTCGTCGCCGCGCGCCCCGCCGGCTTCGGAGACGAGCCGGACACCTACCACAGCGATGCGATCTTCCTCATCGGCACCGACGTCGCGGATGCGATGGCCGTCTTCCAGCCCCGCGACGGCGTCGACGCGGTGTGGCCCGGGACCAACGTCGTCTACTCCAGGCGCCTCAGCGCCGAGCGCACGAAGAGCCGCCTCGGCAAAATCATCGGCACGCCGCCCTACAAGTCGATGACGATCCGCAGCTGGTCGACGACGCTGAAGCTGCTGGCGATGCTCGACGCCCGGGCGGAATAGTCCGCCACTCACGACGTTGTGCCGAGCATGACGACACTCGGAATCATCGGCGCAGGACACATCGGATCGCAGGTGGCTCGGGCCGCGGTCGCCCACGGCTACGACGTCGTGATCGCCAACTCCCGGGGCCCGGAGACGCTGGCCGACCTCATCGCAGAGCTGGGCCCGCGTGCGCGGGCGGCCACCGCATCCGAGGCCGCCGCGGCCGCCGATGTCGCGATGGTGACGGTGCCGTTCGGTGCGTACCGCGCGATCCCGGCCGAACCGCTCGCCGGCAAGATCGTGCTCGATTCGAACAACTACTACTGGGAGCGCGACGGGCACGTCGACGAGCTCGACAGCGGCGAGGCGACAACGTCGGGGCTGCTCCAGGCGCACCTGCCCACGTCGAAGGTCGTGAAGGCGTTCAATCACATCGGATCGGCGGACATCACCACCGACGGCACTCCCGCGGGGACGCCGAACCGCCGCGCGCTCGCCACGGCATCGGATCACCCGGACGCCGTCGCCTGGGTCACGAGGTTCTACGACGAACTCGGGTTCGACACCGTCGACACCAGCCCGCTGAGCGAGTCGTGGCGGGTCGAGCGCGACCGGCCGGCCTACGTCGTACGGCAGAACGCCGACGAGCTGCGGGCGAACCTGGCGAAGGGCACGCGGACGATCTGACGCGCGGCCGCCGATAGGCTTCGACCGTGCTCGCCGCCTTCCTCTTCACCGCGCTGCTCCTCCTGCTCGCGACCTTCCAGATCGCCCTCATCGCGGGGGCGCCGCTGGGGCGCTTCGCCTGGGGCGGGCAACACGAGGTGCTGCCCGCCCGGCTGCGACGCGGAAGCGTGCTGGCGATCCTGATCTATGCCGGCATGGCGCTCATCGTGCTCGACCGGGCCGGAGCGATCAGCATCTTCCCCGCGGGAGCGTCGGCCGTTCTGGTCTGGGTGGTCTTCGCCTACTCGTGCCTCAGCGTCGTGCTGAACGCGATCTCGCGCAGCAAGCCGGAGCGATACCTCATGGTCCCCGTGTCGCTGGCCCTCGCTGTGCTCAGCCTGCTGGTCGCCTTGTCCTGACGCGGTCCTCTCCCGAACGCGGGGCGTCCACGGTGACGTCGAGTCGCTCGTGGCCGTGGTGCGATCCCCAGACGAGCTGCTCGCCCTTCGCCGCGTGCTCGGACGCCCGCCCGGCGCGCTCATCGGCCCACCCGTTCAGGCGGTGCCCGGAGTGGCCGCGGACGTGCTCGAACACGACATCGGGTAGGCCGGCCGCGCGCCGGGCGTCCCGGGCGAGGATGAGCTGCTCCAGGATCCCGATGTTGGCGACCGGCTTCTTCGCGCTCGTGAGCCAGCCGCGGCGGCGGTGGCCGTCCATCCACTTCGTGTACGTGTTGATGACGTAGAGCGAGTCGGCCTGGATCGTGAGATCGGCGATGTCGGCGTGGTCGCGCAGCGCGTACAGCAGGCCGAGCAACTCGCCGATGTTGTTGGTGCCCTCGGGGATCGAGCCGGCCGACCAGTGGCCGTCCTCGGCGACCCACGCCCAGCCGGCCGGTCCGGGGTTGCCCTTGCAGGCGCCGTCGGTGGCGACGATGTAGGTCACCGGTCGGCCGCCCGGCGGAACAGGTCGGTCACGTCGATGCCGAGGCGCGCGGCGACGGGGCTGCGCACCGAGTGCGCGTTGATGTGCGCCGAGAACCGTGCGGCCTCCTCGACTTCTGCCGCCGAGATCTCGCGCGCCCAGACGATTTCATACGTCACCCGGTCGAGCGCGAGCATCGCTGCGACATCGAAGTCGAACGAGCGGAATGCCGAGAACGTGGCGGATGCGCGCACGCCGTCCGCGATCGTGATCGCCTTCACCTGCACCCGGCGACCGTCCGCCGCGACGAGATCGTACGACTTGCCCGAGTTCGGCTCTAGGGGTCCGTTGTAGACGAGAGAGGCGAGGTATTCCGCGTAGTCGCCGAGGGGTGCGTTGCCCGTGCGTACGATGCCACGGCCGCGTAGCTCGCCGAGGATCGCCGCGTACTGCGCGAGGAGCTGCCCCGGAGTCAGGGTGTCGAGCGAAGCGGCGGTCACTGCTCAAGAGTATTTCGTATGGTCGGGCTGACAGGATTTGAACCTGCGACCCCCTGACCCCCAG
>Ga0182739_1002526_pt1 | contig 17021 bp, 12 predicted proteins | sample eDN5th30CBELigBY_FD_128873 | JGI IMG/M metagenome (GOLD analysis project Ga0182739, IMG submission 128873) | Enriched backyard soil microbial communities from Emeryville, California, USA - eDNA 5th pass 30_C BE-Lig BY (version 2) (version 2) | ecosystem: Environmental > Terrestrial > Soil >... | reverse complement strand
GCTGTGGCTGGCCGGGCTGTCGTTCGGCCTCTACGCCCAGATCGGCCTCGTGGTCCTTATCGCGCTGGCCGCCAAGAACGGCATCCTGATCGTCGAATTCGCCAAGGAGCGGCGCGAACAGGGGCTGCCGATCACCGAGGCGGCGATCGAGGGCGCGCGCGAGCGCTTCCGCGCCGTGATGATGACGAGCTTCGCCTTCATCGCCGGCCTCGTTCCCCTGGTGATCGCGACCGGCGCCGGCATGCTCAGCCGGCGCAGCGTGGGCACGCCGGTCTTCGGCGGCATGGTGGCGGCGGCATTCGTCGGCATCCTGATGATCCCGATGCTCTACGTCGTGTTCCAGTGGGTGCGCGAACGGGTGAAGGGCGAGCACCGCAAGGGGGCCGTCAAAGGCGGCGCAGAAACCCGGCACGATCTTCCCGCAGCGCAGTCGTGAATGGCCGATGGTGCCTGCATGCACTTTGGAGTTGCGCCCGTCCAAAATAGTGGCATTATGTATTCCAGCGATCAGTAATTATGTCGGCCTCAAGTTTCGGCATTCTCCGGCCGTGCTCTTGAATGGATCCGGTGGAAGCGCTAACCACCCGCCAACTCTCGTCCGGGAGCCCGAAATTTAATTTATCGAACAGGATGGCCCTCAATGGCGCGCAAGAAGATTGCCTTGGTCGGAGCGGGGCAGATCGGTGGCACTCTGGCTCACCTGATCGGCCTCAAAGAGTTGGGCGACATCGTCCTGTTCGACATCGCGGAAGGCATTCCGCAGGGCAAGTCGCTGGACATCGCCGAATCCTCGCCGGTCAGCGGCTTCGACGCGCGCTACACCGGCACCAACGCCTATGAGACGATGGAAGGCGCCGACGTCTGCATCGTCACCGCAGGCGTGCCGCGCAAGCCGGGCATGAGCCGCGACGACCTGCTCGGCATCAACCTCAAGGTCATGGAGCAGGTCGGCGCCGGCATCAGCAAGTACGCGCCGAACGCCTTCGTCATCTGCATCACCAACCCGCTCGACGCGATGGTCTGGGCGCTGCAGAAGGGCTGCGGCCTGCCGCGCCACATGGTGGTGGGCATGGCCGGCGTGCTTGATTCCGCCCGCTTCCGCTATTTCCTCGCCGACGAGTTCAACGTGTCGGTGGAAGACGTCTCCGCCTTCGTGCTCGGCGGCCACGGCGACGACATGGTGCCGCTGGTGCGCTACTCGACCGTCGCCGGCATCCCGCTGCCCGACCTGGTGCAGATGGGCTGGACCACGCAAGCCCGGCTCGATGCCATCGTCGAGCGCACCCGCAAGGGCGGCGGCGAGATCGTCAACCTGCTCAAGACCGGCTCGGCCTTCTACGCGCCGGCAGCTTCGGCCATCGCCATGGCCGAGAGCTACCTCAAGGACAAGAAGCGGGTGCTGCCCTGCGCGGCCTACCTCACCGGCGAATACGGCGTGCGCGACCTCTATGTCGGCGTGCCGGTGGTGATCGGCGCCAAGGGCGTCGAGCGCGTCGTCGAGGTCAACATGATCAAGGACGAGCAGGAGATGTTCAAAAAGTCGGTCGCCTCCGTCCAGAGCCTGGTCGATGCCTGCAAGCAGATCGCTCCCGATCTCGCCAAGTGATCCTGTGGCCGCGCGGCAGTACCGCCGGGCGGCCTCTCATTTGTAACCACGCCGTCGTAACCCCGCCCTTTGCGCGGCCAACCGGAAGATAGCGAATGGACATCCACGAGTATCAGGCGAAGGCTGTACTCCGGGAGTTCGGGGTTCCGGTGCCGCGCGGCGTGCCGGCCTTCACCGTCGAGGAAGCGGCCAAGGCCGCGCACCAGCTTGGCGGGCCGGTCTGGGTCGTGAAGGCCCAGATCCATGCCGGCGGGCGCGGCAAGGCCGGCGGCGTCAAGGTGGTCAAGTCGATCGACGACGTCGAGAAGGAGGCCCAGCGCCTGCTCGGCTCGACGCTGGTGACCAAGCAGACCGGTCCGGCCGGCCGCGTCGTGCGCCGGCTCTATGTCGAGGAAGGCTCCGCGATCGACCGCGAATACTACCTCTCGCTGCTGGTCGACCGCGCGGTGGGCCGCGTTTCGTTCGTGGTGTCCACCGAAGGCGGCATGGACATCGAGGAAGTCGCGCACAGCAATCCCGAGAAGATTATCACCTTCTCGGTCGATCCGGCGACCGGGATCATGCCCCATCACGGGCGCACCGTCGCCAAGACATTGAATCTCAAGGGCGAAGCGGCCAAGCAGGCGGTCGCCCTGACGACGAAGCTCTATGAAGCCTTCGTCGCCAAGGACATGACGATGCTCGAGGTCAATCCGCTGGTGCAGACCAAGGACGGCGACCTCGTCTGCCTCGACGCCAAGATCGGCATCGACAACAACGCGCTCTACCGCCACGCCGACCTCGTCTCGCTCCGCGACCTCAACGAAGAGGACGAGAAGGAGATCGAGGCCTCCAAGCACGATCTCAATTACGTCGCGCTGGAAGGCACCATCGGCTGCATGGTGAACGGCGCCGGCCTCGCCATGGCGACGATGGACATCATCAAGCTCTACGGCGAATCGCCCGCGAACTTCCTCGATGTCGGCGGCGGCGCCAGCAAGGAGCGCGTGACCGCGGCGTTCAAGATCATCACCTCCGACCCGAACGTGAAGGGCATCCTGGTCAACATCTTCGGCGGTATCATGTTCTGCGACGTGATCGCCGAGGGCGTGGTGGCGGCGGTGAAGGAAGTGGGCCTCAAGGTTCCGCTGGTGGTGCGCCTCGAAGGCACCAATGTCGACAAGGGCAAGGAGATCATCAACAACTCCGGCCTCAACGTGATTTCCGCCGACAATCTCGACGATGCCGCGCAGAAGATCGTCAACGCGGTGAGGAAGGCTGCCTGATGTCCATCCTGATCGACGCCAATACCAAGGTCATCTGCCAGGGCTTCACCGGCAAGAACGGGACCTATCATTCCGAACAGGCGATGAAGTACGGGACCAAGATGGTCGGCGGTACTTCGCCCGGCAAAGGCGGCACGACCCATCTCGGCCTGCCGGTATTCGATACCGTCATGGAGGCGCGCGAGGCGACCGGCGCCGACGCGAGCGCGATCTACGTGCCGCCGGCCGGCGCGGCCGACGCCATCTGCGAGGCGATCGACGCCGAAATCCCGCTCATCATCTGCATCACCGAGGGTATCCCGGTGATCGACATGGTGCGGGTGAAGAAGTCGCTCGCCGGCTCGAAGTCGAAGCTGGTCGGCCCGAACTGCCCCGGCGTGCTGAGCACCAACGGCTGCAAGATCGGCATCATGCCGTTCAACATCTTCTCGCGCGGCCGGGTCGGCATCGTGTCGCGTTCCGGCACGCTGACCTATGAGGCGGTCTATCAGACCACCCAGGAGGGGCTCGGCCAGACCACGGCCGCCGGCATCGGCGGCGATCCGGTCAAGGGCCTCGACTTCACCGACGTGCTCGAGATGTTCCTGGCCGACGACGAGACCGAGGCGATCATCATGATCGGCGAGATCGGCGGCGGCTCCGAGGAAGCGGCGGCCGAATTCCTGCGCGACGAGGCACGCCGCGGCCGCTCCAAGCCGATGGCGGGCTTCATCGCCGGCCGCACCGCACCGCCCGGCCGCCGCATGGGCCATGCCGGCGCGATCATCGCCGGCGGCAAGGGCGACGCCGAATCGAAGATCGCGGCGATGGAATCGGCCGGCATCCGGATGTCGCCGTCGCCGGCGCGCATCGGCAAGACGCTGGCTGAAGTCCTGAAGGGCTGATTCACTTAATGTAATACGCGCGCCGCATCCGCGCCTTAAATGGTGTAGAAGGAATTGGTCTCCTATATGAGGCTTTCCTTCTAAGCCCGACGCTGGCTGGGAACGCCTCGGGCCTCAACACCAGGAACATGCGATGTCCCGCCAGGACGCGAATGCAGCCTTTGCCCTTACTTCATTTCTTTATGGCGGTAACGCCCGCTACGTCGAAGACCTCTACGCCGATTACGTTGACGATCCGGCCTCGGTCGACGCCCAGTGGCGGGACTTCTTCCAGAGCCTGAAAGACGACGGCGCCGCCGTCCGCGAGATCGCGGAAGGGCCTTCCTGGAAGCGTTCTAACTGGCCCGCCCCCGCACGCGACGAACTGACCGCGGCGCTCGACGGCGACTGGGCGGAGGTCGGCAAGCACGTCACCGACAAGATCGGCGCCAAGGCGCAGGCGCGCGGCGTCGAACTTTCCGCTCCGGACGTGCAGCGCGCGGCGCGCGACTCTGTCCATGCGCTGATGCTGATCCGCGCCTACCGCATGCGCGGCCACCTCTACGCCAATCTCGATCCGCTCGGCCTTTCGGCCCAGCCGGACCTCGGGGAGCTCGATCCCCGTTCCTACGGCTTCACCGAAGCCGATTACGACCGCAAGATCTTCATCGACCGCGTGCTCGGGCTCGAATTCGCAAGCCTGCGCGAGATCGTCGAGATCCTGCGCCGGACCTACTGCCAGACGCTCGGCGTCGAGTTCATGCACGTTTCCGACCCCGCCCAGAAGGCGTGGCTGCAGGAGCGGATCGAAGGTCCGGACAAGGAGATCAGCTTCACGCCGGAAGGCAAGCGCGCGATCCTCAACAAGCTGGTCGAGGCCGAGGGGTTCGAGAAGTTCTGCGACCTGAAGTTCACCGGCACCAAGCGCTTCGGCCTCGACGGCGGCGAATCGATGATCCCGGCGCTCGAGCAGATCATCAAGCGCGGCGGCGCGCTCGGCGTGCAGGAGATCGTCATCGGCATGCCGCATCGCGGCCGCCTGAACGTGCTGGCCCAGATGATGGGCAAGCCGCACCGGGCGATCTTCCACGAGTTCAAGGGCGGGTCTGCGAGCCCCGATGACGTCGAGGGCTCCGGCGACGTGAAGTACCATCTCGGCGCTTCGTCCGACCGCGAGTTCGACAGCAACACCGTCCATCTTTCGCTGACCGCCAACCCGTCGCACCTCGAGATCGTCGATCCGGTGGTGCTCGGCAAGGTGCGCGCGAAGCAGGACCAGCTCGGCTCGACACCGGAAGACCGGACGGCCGTGATGCCGCTCCTGATCCACGGCGACGCGGCGTTCGCCGGCCAGGGCGTGGTCGCGGAATGCTTCGGACTGTCGGGCCTCAAGGGCCACCGCACCGGCGGGTCGGTGCATTTCATCGTCAACAACCAGATCGGCTTCACGACCTATCCGCTCTACAGCCGCTCGTCGCCCTACCCGTCCGACGTCGCGAAGATGATCGAGGCGCCGATCTTCCACGTCAACGGCGACGACCCCGAAGCGGTGGTCTATGCCGCCAAGGTGGCGATCGAGTTCCGGCAGAAGTTCCAGAAGCCGGTCGTCATCGACATGTTCTGCTACCGGCGCTACGGCCACAACGAAGGCGACGAGCCGTCGTTCACCCAGCCGCTGATGTACAAGAAGATCCGCTCGCATCCGGGCGTGGTCGAAATCTACGGCAAGAAGCTGATCGCGGAAGGCGTCATCACCGACGCCGACCTCGAGGGCATGCAGGCGCAGTGGCGCGCGAAGCTGGACACCGAACTGGAGGCTGCCCAGGGCTACAAGGCCAACAAGGCCGACTGGCTGGAAGGCGCCTGGGCCGGCTTCAAGGCCGCGCATGACGGCGACGAGCCGCGTCGGGGCGACACCGGTGTCCCGCTGGAAACCTTGCGCGACATCGGGGCGCGCATCACCAGCACGCCGGAAGGCTTCCACCCCCATCGCACGATCCAGCGCTTCCTCGACAACCGGCGCAAGGCGATCGAAGAGGGCGTGGGCATCGACTGGGCGACCGGCGAGGCGCTGGCGATCTGCTCGCTGCTGCTCGACGATCATCCCGTGCGCCTGTCGGGACAGGATTCCGAACGCGGCACCTTCTCGCAGCGCCATTCGGTGCTGATCGACCAGGAGAACGAGGAGCGCTACACCCCGTTCAATCATCTCAGCGAGGGCCAGGCCCGCTACGAGGTGATCAACTCGATGCTGTCCGAAGTGGCGGTGCTCGGGTTCGAATACGGCTATTCGCTCGCCGAGCCGAACGCGCTCACGATGTGGGAAGCGCAGTTCGGCGACTTCGCTAACGGCGCGCAGGTGGTGTTCGACCAGTTCATCTCGTCGGGCGAACGCAAGTGGCTGCGGATGTCGGGCCTCGTCTGCCTGCTGCCGCACGGCTATGAGGGCCAGGGGCCGGAGCACTCCTCCGCGCGCCTCGAGCGCTATCTGCAGATGTGCGCCGAGGACAATATGCAGGTCGCGAACTGCACCACCCCGGCCAACTACTTCCACATTCTGCGCCGGCAGATGAAGCGCGAGATCAGGAAGCCGCTGATCCTGATGACGCCGAAGTCGCTGCTGCGCCACAAGCGCGCGACCTCCCGGCTCGACGAGATGGGCGCCGGCACGACGTTCCATCGCTTGTTGTGGGACGATGCCCAGATCCTCGAAGGCGAGAAGATCAAGCTCGTCGCCGACGACAAGATCCGGCGCGTCATCATGTGCTCCGGCAAGGTCTATTACGACCTCTACGAGGAGCGCGAGCAGCGCGGCAGCAACGATGTCTATCTGTTGCGGCTGGAACAGCTCTATCCGTTCCCGACCCGGGCATTGATGGCCGAGCTTGCGCGCTTCAAGAACGCCGAGATGGTGTGGTGCCAGGAAGAGCCGCGCAACATGGGCGCGTGGTTCTTCGTCGAACCGTTCATCGCGTGGATCCTGAACCAGATCCAGGCCAAGCAGCGGACGCTGCGCTATGCCGGCCGGCCGGCCGCAGCGGCGACCGCAACCGGACTGATGTCGAAGCACCTGGCGCAGCTCAAGGCGTTCCTCGAAGAGGCGCTGGGGTAAGGCATCGCGCGGCGTCGCGAGCGTGGGAATGGAAGTTGCAGCGTCATTGCGAGCCGAAGGCGAAGCAATCCGGGAAACTTCAGGCGAAGGGTGGATGGCTTCGTCGCTTCGCTCCTCGCAGTGACGAAGAGAAGATTGGAAGGGCGCGTCCGCATCCGGCGGACGCTCGCAATGGCAGGTTTGAAGCATGGCTGAAATTCGCGTGCCCACGCTGGGCGAGTCCGTCACCGAGGCGACCATCGGGCGCTGGTTCAAGCAGCCGGGCGAGGCGGTCGCCGTCGACGAGCCGCTGGTCGAACTCGAGACCGACAAGGTGACCATCGAGGTGCCGGCGCCGGCAGCGGGCGTGCTCGCCGAGATCGCTGCCAAGGACGGCGAGACGGTCGGGGTCGGCGCGCTGCTGGGGCAGATCAAGGAAGGCGCGGCGGCTGCGAAGGCTGCCCCTGCTGCGGCCAAGAAGGAAGCCAAACCCGCCGAGGCCAAGCCGGCCGAAACGAAACCCGCCGAAGCAAAGCCTGCCGCGCCCGCCGCGGCGCCGAAGGCCGCGCCAGCAGAACAGGCTCCGTCCGTGCGGCGGCTCGGGGCGGAAACCGGCATCGAGCCGTCGACCGTTCCCGGCTCCGGCAAGGATGGCCGTGTGACCAAGGGCGACATGCTGGCGGCGATCGAGCGGGCGGCGGCGCAGCCGACGCCGGTGGCCGAAGCCTCGGCGCGCCAGATGCGCACGCCGTCGGTGGCCGACGATGCTGCGCGCGAGGAGCGCGTGCGGATGACGCGCCTGCGCGCAACCATCGCCAAGCGGCTCAAGGACGCGCAGAACACCGCCGCCATGCTGACGACCTTCAACGAGGTCGACATGAGCGCGGTGATGGCGCTGCGGACCCAGTACAAGGACCTGTTCGAGAAGAAGCACGGCGTGAAGCTCGGCTTCATGGGCTTCTTCGTGCGCGCCTGCGTGCAGGCGCTCAAAGAAATTCCCGCGGTCAATGCCGAGATCGACGGCGGCGACATCATCTACAAGAACTACTACCACGTCGGCGTCGCGGTCGGCACCGAGCGCGGCCTCGTGGTACCGGTGGTGCGCGACTGCGATTTCAAGTCGCTGGCGGAGATCGAGAAGGAAATCGGCGACTATGGCCGCCGTGCGCGCGACGGCTCGCTCAAGATCGAGGAGATGCAGGGCGGCACCTTCACCATCACCAATGGCGGTGTCTACGGCTCGCTGATGTCGACGCCGATCCTCAACGCGCCGCAGTCCGGCATCCTCGGCATGCACAAGATTCAGGAGCGGCCGGTCGTCATCGGCGGCAAGATCGAGGCGCGGCCGATGATGTATCTCGCGCTCTCCTATGACCACCGCATCGTCGACGGCCGCGAAGCCGTGACGTTCCTCGTGCGGATCAAGGAAGCGCTGGAGGACCCGGCGCGGCTGATCCTCGATCTGTGAATCCCGGAGCGTCCTGAATGACCTGCGAACTTCCGGACGGACAACCGAACGTCACGGCCTACCTCACCGTAACGCCTGGCCGCGACGCGATCGCGCTCTACGAGCGTGCATTCGGAGCCGAAGTGCTCATGCAGGTGCCCTCCGATGATGGCACCGAGCGCATCATGCACGCGACGCTCAGGGTTTTCGGCGGCATGGTCATGCTCAGCGATGACTTTCCCGAGTTCGGGGGCGATGTGAAATCCCCCTCGGCGCTTGGTGGAACGGCCGTCACCATGCACGTCGGATTCAATACTCCGGCGGAAGTCGATTCCGCGATCGACAGGGCGGCAGAAGCTGGCTGCACGGTTACGATGCCGGCAGAAGATGCGTTCTGGGGCATGCGCTATGGCCGCCTGCTCGACCCGTTCGGGCATTCATGGGCCTTCGGCGCGCCACTGCCCGCTGCAAATCAAGGATAGTGCTTTGTCTTACGACCTTATCGTCATCGGCACCGGCCCCGGCGGATACGTGTGCGCGATCCGCGCGGCGCAGCTTGGCCTCAAGACCGCCGTGGTCGAGAAGCGCAAGACCCACGGCGGCACCTGCCTGAACATCGGCTGCATCCCCTCGAAGGCGCTGCTGCACGCTTCCGAACTTTATGAGGAAGCCGGCCACAGCTTCGGCAAGATGGGGATCGGCGTCGGCAAGCCGAAGCTCGATCTTGCCGCGATGCTGGCGTTCAAGGACGCCGGCGTCGACGGCAATGTGAAGGGCGTCGAGTTCCTGCTCAAGAAAAACAAGATCGACGCCTTCCACGGCAGCGCGCGCATCGCGGCGCCGGGCAAGGTCGAGGTGACGAACCCCGAAGGCAAGGTCGAGACGATCGAGACCAAGGCCATCGTCATCGCGACCGGCTCGGACGTTGCGCCCTTACGCGGCGTCGCCATCGACGAGAAGCGCATCGTTTCGTCGGAAGGTGCGCTGACGCTGGAAAAGGTGCCCGAACATCTGCTGGTGGTCGGCGCCGGTGTGATCGGGCTCGAACTCGGTTCGGTGTGGCGTCGCCTCGGCGCGAAGGTGACCGTGGTCGAGTTCCTCGATCGCATCCTGCCGGGCATGGACGGCGAGGTCGCAAAACAGTTCCAGCGCATCCTGCAGCGGCAGGGCATGGCGTTCAAACTGTCGTCGAAGGTCGATGCGATCGAAAACAGCGGCAAGAAGCTCAAGGTCACGGTCGAGCCTGCGGCGGGCGAAGCGGCAGCGGAGACGATCGAGGCCGACGTCGTGCTCGTCGCGATCGGCCGCGTGCCCTACACGCAGGGGCTCGGCCTCGAGGAAGCCGGCGTCGCGAAGGACGAGCGCGGCCGCGTCAAGGTCGATGCGCATTACGCGACCAATGTGCCGGGTATCTATGCCATCGGCGACGTAATCGCCGGGCCCATGCTCGCGCACAAGGCCGAGGACGAAGGCATGGCGGTCGCCGAAATCCTCGCCGGCAAGGCCGGCCATGTGAACTACGACGCGATTCCGAACGTGGTCTACACGTTCCCGGAAGTGGCGTCGGTCGGCAAGTCCGAGGAAGAACTCAAGGCCGCCGGCATCGCCTACAGCGTCGGCAAGTTCCCGTTCACGGCCAACGGCCGCGCCAAGGTCAACATGACGACCGACGGCTTCGTGAAGATCCTGGCCGACGCCAAGACCGACCGCGTGCTCGGCGTGCACATTCTCGGGCCGGACGCCGGCAACATGATCTCGGAAGCGACCATCGCGATGGAGTTCGGCGCGTCGTCAGAAGACGTGGCCCGCACCTGCCATCCGCACCCGACGCTGTCGGAAGCAGTCAAGGAAGCCGCGCTCGCGGTGGAGAAGCGCGCGATCCACATGTGATCGCGCATTGCGGATTTCCCATCCGCTCGAAAATCTAACGCGCTGACCGCTCAATCCAACCGGCCGCGCAGGGCTGCGGCGACGGCGGGATGCACGATCCTGCCGTCGCGCACGTTCAACCCGTCGCGCAGATGCGGATCGTCGTCGAGCGCGGCAAGGCCGCGATCAGCCAGCGCGATACCGAACGGCAGCGTGGCGTTGTTGAGCGCCCGGCTCGACGTCGCCGGAACCGCGCCTGGCATGTTCGCCACGCAGTAATGGATGATGCCGTCGACCTCGAAGGTTGGGTTCTCGTGCGTGGTCGGATGCGAGGTCTCGAAGCAGCCGCCCTGATCGATTGCGACATCGACCAGCACCGCCCCCGGCTTCATGCTGCGAAGCTGCGCGCGACGCACCAGCTTCGGCGCGCTCGCGCCGGGGATCAGCACCGCGCCGATCACCGCATCGGCTTCCTTTATCTCAGCTTCGATCGCATCGATGGACGAGAATACGGTGCGCACCCTGCCCTCGAACATCTGGTCGAGTTGCCGCAGCCGATCGAGCGAACGATCGAGAACCACAGTGTCCGCACCGAGCCCCGCCGCCATGCGGGCGGCATTGGTCCCGACCACGCCGCCGCCGATGACCAGCACGCGCGCCGGCCGCACGCCGGGGACGCCGCCGATCAAGACGCCGCGGCCGCCGTTGTGCCGGCGCAGCGAGGAGGCCGCGGCCTCGATCGACAGCCTGCCCGCCACCTCGCTCATCGGCGCCAGCAGCGGCAGGGCGCCATGCGCATCGGTCACCGTCTCATAGGCGATGGCCGCGCAACCCGCATCCATAAGACCCCGGGCCTGCTCCGGGTCGGCGGCGAGGTGCAGATATGCGAACAGGATCTGTCCCTTGCGCAGCAGGCGCACTTCCGAAGGCTGCGGCTCCTTCACCTTCACGATCATGTCGGCGGAGGCGAATACCTCGCGATCCGACGCAAGGATGGTCGCGCCCGCGAGCTCATAATCCGCGTCGGCCGCGCCGCTTCCGACGCCTGCGCCGGTCTCGACCAGCACCGCATGCCCGCGCGCGACGTATTCGCGCACCGAAGCCGGCATGAGGCCGACACGGTACTCACCCGGCTTGATTTCCCTGGGGACGCCAACCTTCATCGTGTTCGCTCTCAAATCAGTTCAATGAACCAGAGCTTTTCCGGCTTTGATGGAATCAAAGCCGGAGCTCTAATTGTTTGTAGTGACGCGTTTTCTTGAGGCGAAGCGGTATCCACCCCGGATCAAGTCCGGGGCAGGCTTTCGCTCGAAAACGCTATAGCCGAGCGAACTCGCATGCGATGCGCGGGAGCATCCCGCGCAAAGGTCCCAAGCCGGTCCGGCCATATCGATATATGGTCTACGCCGGGCCGGCCCGAAAGGCGTGCCCCCAGGTCAGTTGGTCAGGCGAGCGAACGCGCCACCTGCCGCGCGGCGCGCTGGCCGGTCTCCACGCCGGCATTGAGAAAGCCGTTCTGGTCGGCCGTGTGCTCGCCGGCGAAATAGCAGTGGCCCTCGGGTTCGCGCTCGACGCCGAGGATCGTGGTCTGATAGCCCGGCTTATAGGTGCTGTAGCTGCCGAGCGACCACGGGTTCAACTGCCAAGGGTCCTTGATCATGCGCCCGTTCCACAACTCATGCAGGTCCGGGATAAGCGGCGCGGCCTGTCGCATCAGCACCTTGGCAAGTTGGGGATTGTCGATCTCCGCCGCCTGGAACGCCTGCGTACCGCCGGCAAAGAAGTTGAGAATGCCGTTCTCGCCTGGCTGTCCGCGCGTCGCATCCCAGGAGGTGTTGAAGGCACGCGCAGGCCGCCTGATCTCGCTGCTGCAGCCGACCTCAAACCACTTGCGGCGGGTGAACTGAAGCTGCGTCTTGCAGGATGCGCCCATCGTCAGGGTGTTGATCGACTCTACCTTCAGCGGACGGAAACCGGCCTGGCTGAAGTCGACCATGACCCGCATCACCGAGAACGGGATGGTGAGGATGACGCGGTCGTACCTGCGCTCGAAAGTTCCGGTCCCGTTGCCGAACGTCAGCCGGTAGACGCCGTTGCTCATGCGGGCGATCGCCAGCAGCGGCGTGCCGGCAACAAGGCGGGCCCCGAGCTCGGCGGCGATCAGGGTAACGATCTGGTCGTTACCGCCCTTGATGTGGAAGCGCTGATCGCTGTCCGTATAGTAGAGATCGAAGTTGTCTTCAGGGTCTTCGGCCAGCGTGGGGATCGCGCATAGCGCGCTCTGCTGATCGGCATCGAGCGCGTTCTCTTCCGTGAAGGCGTTCTCGATCAGCTCTCCAAGCTGACCGCGGCGGCCGCCGGGCACGAACCTGCGAACCCAGTCGCTGATCGTCATGGCATCGAAGCGTTTGGCCGCTCTGGTCGAATGCCTGTAGCTGAAATCGCCGATCGCATCGCTCTGCTGCTGCACCAGATCGTAGATCGGCTGCCAGTCCTTGGTCGCGTCCGCGAGGTTGTAGGGCAGGCCGTTGAACAGATACATCGCTTCCGTGTTCTTCGGCGTCGCCTTGAGGACGTCGGTGAGTTCGAGACCGAGATCCTTTGCCAGCCGGCGTATCTGCACGTGGTCTGTGTCGATGAGTTCGCCGCCATGTTCGGCGATCTGGCCCTCGGCAAAGATGCCGCGGGCGGTGTAGCAGCGGCCGCCGATGCGGGTGTCGCCCTCGTAGACGTCCGCGTTGAGGCCATAGGTCTTCTTCAACTCGCGCGCCGCGCTCAATCCGGCGAGACCGGCGCCGATGATGGCAATCCGCGCCTGCGCCGCCATGGCGGGCAGCGGCACGGTCAGCGCCGCGGCGGCGGCGCCCGCGCCTGCAAGCAGGTCGCGGCGGGACACAAGGTCATCGCGCATTGGCGCGATCTTGCCTTCTGCCGCGCGGCGCTCGAAACCCGCACGGCGCACCGCGCGCTTCAACATGTTCATCAAAGGTGTTCTGGCCATCTGCGCTAACCCCCTCGTTCATCGCGCTGCAGGCATCGCGTCACCGTGCCGGGTCTTCGGTCCATAGCCGGTGACACAACGGAGATCGGATTGCTGACGGTCTAAACTGACCACGGACAGCTTGGAGGCACTGACGTCGGATTTCGCGGCGCAAAGATTATACTGGCGTGGAATGCGGGCTTCGCCGGTCGAGGTATTTGTCCTCTTTTCCGTTCGCGTTGTCGTAAGGTTATCTGTCCGACTTGAGATAAGTGACATTAAAAGGATAATGCCGAATTAGTGCAAGCGCGCGGCACGACTAGAGCGTTTTCGAGCGAAAGCCTGCCCCGGACTTGATCCGGGGTGGATACCGGTTCGCGTCAAGCAAACACGCCACCACAAACAATCCGAGTCGCATTGAAAGCCCGCGGGTCGGCCACCGCTCTTGGAAATGCGGGGGAGACTGGATGGGAGGCAGCTGCGCTTCGGCGGGCGCCCGTTTGGCCCTATCGGCCAAGCACCGGCGCAGGGGCGCCCGGCGGCTGGGTTCCCCGGCTTCGGGCGGCCCAGGCGCGCAGGGCATTGGCGGTGTCGCGAAGCTCCCGAAGGGTGTGCAGGGCCTGCTGCTGCTTGTCCGGCTCCTGAGAACTCAGCAACTGGAACAGGGCGCCGTAGCGGTCCTCGGGCACCTCGACTTCGCCCAGTCCCGGAACGTCGAGCCGCACCGGCTCGCCGAGGATCTCTACCGCCGGCAGCGCCAGCAGATGATCGGCGATGATGATGGTCTGGACGATCGGCCGCCGGACCACGCGCGTGCGCAGGATCGTCACACCCGAAGGCACCGCCGAAGGCCGTTGCACCTTGTTCCTGAGCATGGCGACGGAACGCGGCCACGGCACATCGGAGACATCCGCCGCCACCTCCACCGGGGCCGGCCTCGCGCGCATCCGGCTGCGCGACGATACGCGGGTACGAACGCCACTGCGGGTGCGGATGCCACTGCGAGCGCGAACGCTTTTGCCTCGCCGGACGCGCCTTGTCCGCTTCTGCGTGGTTCGGGCCGGCTGCGCCGCCGGAGTTGCCGGCGTTGTGTTGGTGCTCATGCGGTCGCGGACCGCCCCAACGAGTCGAGAGATCGGATTGGCGGTCGCTCCGTCCCCGGCCGCGGCCGATGGTTGCGCCTCCACGGGCGTCACCCAGACAGTAAACGCGACAGCGCCCATCAACACGGTCGCCCGCATTCAATCGATACTCCGGCTACGCCCCTCGGATACCAGCTTAAGCAAATCTGCTGTCAGTGCAAGCACTTGCCATGCATTTCACGCATAGGTCGCGTAACGGATCGCTGGCACCCTCCCTGCCACCTTGGCAAGCTCATCCCTGGCGGATCGGCCGGGCTCCTCACTGCGCCGGATGCGCGCTGCCGTCTTTGACCGTCACGCCGGGCGAAGTCCGCCGCGAGAACGCGCCGGCCGCCGCGATCCCGGCAAGCGCGAGCGAGATCAGTACGTTCCAGCCCGCCAGCGACTGGCCGAGCACCGGATCGCGCCACGCCGCCTCGTCGCAGGCCACGATCCGTGAGGCCTGCATACGGCTCAGCAAGTCGCTTGCCGACCCGCCGGTCGGGCCGCCGGCCTGCGCGCAACCCTGCGGTCCCGGCCACCATTTCCACTCGACCCCGGCGTGGTAGGCGCCGAGCGCCGCGCCCGCCAGCATGATCAGGGCGACGAGCACCAGGCCGCCTCTGAGCCAAGGCGACGGCAGGCCGCGCCAAGCGCCGAGGGCAATGACCAGCGAAAGCGGGATGGCGATGTAGTAGGGCCAGCGTTGCTCGAGGCAGAGCGGGCAGGGCGCGAAGCCGAAGCCGTACTGGAAGACCCAGGCGCCGGCGATGGTCAGCGCGCCACCCGCCGCGACCAGAAGCGCGGCGGTGGCCGGGTTCAACCAGTCCTTGGCGTGCGACGGTGTGTTCATGGTGGTCGTGCTGCTCGTTACAGAAGCGGCCGAATCGATCGCACGCCAGTGTGGCGGATTTGGCGTCCGGATGCGCGCAACGGCGGACCGCCGTCCAACCGTGACGAACCGCTTGAACAAGCAGACACGGCATTGACGCTATGCGGCGTATAGCTATGATCCGCGCGTCCATTGCAGACCGACAGTGAACGGCCCCGTCAGCGGGTCACTCACCTGCCGGCTTTGCAGATCCGTAAGGCCCGTGACGACGCCAAAGCGCGGCGCCAGAGCCGATGCCGGACGAAGCCCCTGTGGCGGAATTGGTAGACGCGCCTGACTCAAAATCAGGTGATGGCAACATCGTGCTGGTTCGAGTCCGGCCAGGGGCACCAATTCCCTGTTGAGATCAAGCGCCCGGCCGCGCGGCGCGGGAATCAGTCGACGCGCCTCACCAGAGGCCGGCGCCGAACCGATAGTTCACGCCAACCTTCATCGTATGCGCGGTGTGGTCGACACGCTGGCGGTAGCGGTCGCCGGCGCTGCTGGTGCCCGAAACATCGGTCCTGCCGAAGTCGAAATAGGCATATTCGACCTTCGCGCTCCATTGCGGGGCGAAGGCCCATTCGGCGCCCGCGCCGACCGACCAGCCGGTGGTGAAGCCGCCGCCGCTCATGTTCAGGGTCTCGGTCCCGCATCCGGCCGGCGGCGCGATGCAGGGGTCGATGGTTGTGGTGCGCAGGTTGGTGAAGGCCGCGCCGCCCTTGGCGTAGATCAGCGCGGGCCCTGCCGCAAAGCCGAGCCGGCCATAAAGCGCAGCGTAGAAATCGGAGCGGACCTTTGTGGTCGTGTCCGGGAATCCGGCCGCGACGCCGTTGGGGTCGAGCGCCGAACCGGAAATTCCGAGATAGCCGATCTCGCCCTCCGCACCGAGCACGACCGGGCCGTATTGCCAGTTATGGCCGAGCGTCGCGCCACCGAAGAACCCGTTGGAGTCGACCTTATAGGGCGCGCCGCCGAAGTTGTAGAAGAAGCCGGTGACCGGATCGTACGGCGCCGTGGCGTTGCCGCGCCCCCAGGCATAGCCGGCGAACGCACCGACATAGGGGCCCGACCAGAAGGACGGCGCGACCGCGTCCGCAACATAGACCGGCCTGTAGCCGAGATCGGCCGCCAATGCGCTGCCTGCCGGAAAAGCCAGGAGAGACAGGCCGGCCAGCGCGGCGGCATATGTCTTCGAGATCTTCATGCGCTTGTCCCTCCGGTGCAACGCAGTGCGGGCGATGACGCCTCGCGCAACATTTTCAAAGCGGCACATCCCGGAGCGAAGCATTAACCAACGCCGATTAACAACGAGGAAACACGCGGCTTCGCGGAAACACATGGCTTCGGCGCGCGTCTGTATCCCTGTCTGGCGGGGCGTGCGCGCTTTCCGCTGATTGATGGTGATGCGACCGTTCCGGCGCATTATGGCCGGACGCGCTTTTCCCGCGCGCGTCCGGAATGATCGAACAGCCAGAATTCCTGGATCACGCTGCTTTGCGTGCGGCAATGATCTGATCGGCGGTGCGGCCGGTCAGTTCGGCCATGTGGTCGAACTTGCAAGTGTAGGTGCCGACGCCGGCGGTGGCCGAACGCAGTTCGACGATCAGGTCGCCGATCTCGGCTTCCGGCATCAGCGCGCCCACCACGTCCCAGCCGTCCCAGCCGTCGCGCCCGTCGAAGCCGAGCAACTGCCCGCGCCGCGCGGAGACGATGGCGTTGACCTTCGCGGTCGCATCCGACGGGCAGGTGATCTCGACGTTGAGGATCGGCTCCAGCAGCACCGGCTGACACTGCGGCAGCGCCTCGACGAGACCGATGCGCCCGGCGGTGCGGCCGGTCAGTTCGGCCATGTGGTCGAACTTGCAAGTGTAGGTGCCGACGCCGGCGGTGGCCGAACGCAGTTCG
>Ga0182739_1002524_pt1 | contig 17027 bp, 16 predicted proteins | sample eDN5th30CBELigBY_FD_128873 | JGI IMG/M metagenome (GOLD analysis project Ga0182739, IMG submission 128873) | Enriched backyard soil microbial communities from Emeryville, California, USA - eDNA 5th pass 30_C BE-Lig BY (version 2) (version 2) | ecosystem: Environmental > Terrestrial > Soil >... | reverse complement strand
TCAACAGTCCCAGTGAAATTAGCAAATGGTCCTTCATTCACCTTCACTGTTTCTCCTAATTCAAACTCAATTTCAATTCTTTGTTCCTCAACACCCATGCGCTTCAGAATTACTTGGACTTCCTCTGGCAAAAGCGGAGTTGGTTTAGACCCTGAACCAGCAGAACCTACAAACCCAGTTACCCCAGGCGTATTACGCACTACATACCAAGAATCATCTGTCATAACAATTTCCACCAGCACATAACCTGGGAAAACTTTTCTTTTCACTACTTTTGTTTTACCATTTCTGATATCTGTTTCTTCTTCTTCAGGTACAACAACGCGGAAAATTTTATCTTGCATCGCCATTGTTTCTACCCTTTTTTCCAAATTGGCTTTTACTTTATTCTCATATCCAGAGTACGTATGCACTACATACCAGTTTTTTTCCATAAAAGAGGACTACTTCGTCCGTCCCTCCCTATAACTTTATTTTTATTTTTCGTGCTGTTTTTTATAGTATCTGTAAGGAACAAGTCATTTATTTTTCAGCAAATGAAAAAACCCGTTACCGGGCTTTTGTAAATGTTTCCTATCGTTTTACCATTATACCATGAGTAGACAACTGTTATTCAAGTATTAAACGAATAAGTTCAGAAATTCCTAAATCAACAACTGCGAAGAAGATAGCAAAAAAGACAACAGTCACAAGTACTGTGATTGTATAATTAGTTAACTCTTTCTTTTTCGGCCAACTAACCTTCCTTAATTCTCTACCAACTTCGCGAAAATACTTAACAGCACTTTGCATGTTTTGTTACCTCCATCTTTAAAGCGGGCAATTTATCCAAGATCGTTATTTTGTTTCTTTATGAACGGTATGAGCATTACAATTTTGACAAAATTTTTTCATTTCCAAACGTTCTGTTCCATTGTTACTCACAGTAGAATAATTTCTTGTCCCACATTTTTCACACGCTAATACAAGCTTTTTCCTCATTTTACCTACACCTACTACGTCCTTTATATCTACTCAAACTGTATCATGGACACGCGTAAGATGTCAATATCAGTAAATATTTGTTATTTCAAAAAACTATTTACGTCTATAGCGAAAATTCTCTTATTTCTAAATACCGCTCTAACTTTCTTTTCACCCTTTGCAAGGCATTATCAATAGACTTCACATGCCTATTCAACTCTTCAGAAATTTCTTGATAGGATTGACCATCAAGATATAGAGACAATACTTTTCTTTCTAAATCACTTAATAATTCAGACATTTTTATCTCAATGTGATCATACTCTTCCTGATTAATGATCAATTCTTCTGGATCAAGCACTTTTGCTCCAGATATAATATCCATTAACGTTCGATCAGATTCTTCATCATAGATGGGCTTGTCCAAAGAAACATACGAATTTAAAGGAATATGTTTCTGCCTAGTTGCCGTTTTGATAGCAGTAATGATTTGTCTTGTTATACATAATTCCGCAAACGCCTTAAACGAGGAGAGCTTGTCCTCCTTAAAATCACGGATTGCCTTATAAAGACCAATCATACCCTCTTGTACAATATCTTCTTTGTCTGCTCCGATTAAGAAATAGGATCTGGCTTTAGCTCGCACGAAGTTACGATACTTTTGAATTAAATAATCTAAAGCATCACTTTCCCCTTGGTGCACCAATTCCACTAACACTTCATCTTCAAGTTCCATATAATTTCCAATATATTCGTTACTCTTAGTCCAGTTGTCAGTACTCATACAGATCCCCCCGACCGTGCAATCATGGATAAATCCATTATACTCTAGCCTTTTTTTGAGCGTCAACAACTCATTTTTCTCCACGGCGCCATTTTTCGAAAATTTCTTCCACTTCTCTTGAAAGCGGAATCTTTGCAACCGGCTTTTTTTCTTTGATTTTCTTTACTTTTTTCCCGATTTCTTGCTCCATGCCAGCCATCTCTAACAATAATTCTCTCGCTGATTTTCGCAAAGCTCCTTGTCCAAAAATAGCCCATTGCTCTGTAAAATCAGATGTCGCAACATGTATTTGTGTTTTTCTGTTATTGAGCTCAATTGCTAACTTCTCAATACGTTCATCTGCGGTTTCATTTTCCCTAGTAAAAATAACTTCCACTTTATAATCCTTATATTTTTTCTCTGTGCCTTTTACATAGTACGCATCAAAAACAACAATTACCCTGTATCCAGAATAACCCTGATATTCTGCCATTTTCGCTACTAAAGTATCTCTCGCTGCTGCAAGGTCTCTATTCTTTAGGACGTTTAATTCTGGCCAAGCACCAATAATGTTATATCCGTCAACAATAAGAATGTCCATTATTATCCCTCAAGTGGATGGCGTTTCCGATATACCTCATACATTAAAAGTGCGGCTGCAACAGAAGCATTTAAAGAAGTAACAGCTCCGGCCATAGGTAAATGAATAAGAAAATCACATTTTTCCTTAATCAACCTTCCCATGCCTTTCCCTTCGCTGCCAATCACTAATCCTAATGGCATCGTTCCATCAAATCTGCGATAATCTTCACTTCCTTTTGCATCTGTTCCTGCAATCCATATCCCTCTCGTTTTAAGTTCATCTATCGTCCTTGCCATATTCGTTACCCGTACAACTGGTATATGCTCAATAGCGCCAGTAGATGCTTTAGCAACAGTAGCTGTTAAGCCTACGGCTCTTCTTCGTGGAATAATAATCCCATGGGCACCTACTGCATCAGCAGTCCTCATAATGGAACCTAAATTATGTGGATCCTCAATTTCATCAAGCAGCAAGAAAAAAGGCGTTTCTTGCTTTTTTTCTGCCAGTGCAAACAAATCGTCTATTTCTGCATATTGATACGCAGCAACTTGAGCTACTACTCCTTGGTGATTTGCATCTACTAAGCTATCCAACTTTTTCTTCGGTACAAATTGAACAAGCACATTTGCTTGTTTCGCTAAACCAATTACGGTTTGCATTTGTCCCTTTTGAGAACCTTCAGCAATGAGTATTTTATTTACATCTCTTTCTGATTTTAACGCTTCAATTACTGCATTTTTTCCAACAATAAAGTCACTTGACACTTTTCGCTCCTCCTATTTGCTTTCAATGACAGAAAGAGCTGCTTTGATTATTTCTTCAAGTCGCTCTTCTTTCTTTGCTAAATATAAAAAACCTAATACCGCTTCAAAACCAGTGCTATATCGATAGGTCTGTACATCTGTATTTTTAGGTACTGTACCGGATTTTGCATTACGCCCTCTCTTGAGTACCGCTATCTCCTCTTCGGAAAAAAATCCTTTTTCAAGAAGCTCGTGTACTACTTTAGCCTGCCCTTTAGCTGAAACATATTTGGTAGCCTCTCTATGAAGCTGGTTAGGTTTTACCTTTCCACTATACAACAAATGTCTTCTTACATATATCTCAAGAACAGCATCGCCCATATAAGCAAGGGCAAGGCTGTTCAATTGTTTTTCATCCACTTTTTTATCATAGAGGAGCATCTTTTACCCTCTTTTCCATCGTATACCTTGTGCGGTGTCTTCTAATATGATATTCATTGCTTTTAATTGATCTCTAATCTGGTCAGCAAGCACAAAATTCCTATCTTTTCTTGCTTGTGTTCTTTTTTCAATTAGTGCTTCAATTTCCTCATCTAATAATTCTTCATTAGCAGATAAAGATAAGCCCAGCACTGCAAATAATTCTTCAAACTCTTGCATAAACGCATGAATAACAGCAGGAGAGGTTGTTTTTTCTAGTAAATAGTAATTTGCTTGTTTCGATAATTCGAACAAAACAGAAATGCCGTTTGCTGTATTAAAGTCATCATCCATACTTTCAACAAATTGTTTTCGAAGATCAGTAATTTTAGCAATCCATTCATCATTTGTATCAGTAAGATCAGTACTCGCTGTACTGCGATGCTTTAAGTTTTCATAAGAAGTTCTAATTCTTTCTAATCCAGCTCTTGTATTTTCCAATACCTCTTCACTATAATTAATCGGATTGCGATAATGTACGGAAAGCATAAAGAATCTTAGCACTTGCGGATCATGAATTTTAATTATATCGTTTACCGTAATAAAATTCCCAAGCGACTTAGACATCTTTTCATTATCAATATTAATATACCCATTATGCATCCAATAATTAGCAAAAGTCTTGCCTGTTAATGCTTCTGATTGTGCTATTTCATTTTCGTGGTGGGGGAATGCTAAATCTTGACCACCTGCATGAATATCAATTGTATCCCCTAAATATTTGCGAACCATCGCAGAGCATTCAATATGCCAGCCTGGACGCCCCTCTCCCCATGGACTATCCCAGGAAATTTCGCCATCTTTTGCTTTTTTCCATAACGCAAAATCTAATGAATCTTGTTTCTTCTCCCCTACCGCAATGCGAGCGCCTGAACGCAATTCATCAATGGATTGATGGGAGAGCTTTCCGTATCCGTCAAAAGCTCTTGTATGATAATATACGTCTCCTTCAGACTCGTAAGCAAATCCCTTTTCTACTAACGCTGCAATAAAATCAATAATAATATCCATATTCTCTGTTACCCGTGGATGCGAATCAGCCTTTTTGCAGCCTAATGCGGAAACATCTTCAAAATATGCGTTAATAAAGCGGTCAGCGATAACAGGTACTGTTTCTCCAAGCTCATTTGCTGCTTTAATTAACTTATCATCCACATCGGTAAAATTAGATACAAATTGGACATCATATCCTCGAAATTCTAAATAGCGACGAACGGTATCAAAGACAATTGCAGGTCGAGCATTTCCAATGTGGATATAGTTGTAAACAGTTGGTCCACATACATACATTTTTACTCTTCCCTCTTCCAGGGGAACAAAGTCCTCCTTCGCTCTTGTTAATGTGTTATATATTTGAATAGGCATTACTTATAACTCCTTTCTTCCTGTAATTCTTTTAGTTGTTCTCTTAAATGGGCAATTTCCAATTCCATTTCTTTTAGTCGATCTGCAACCGGATCTGGTAAATCACAATGATTTAAGTCTTTTTTTATTTTAATACCATCTTGTACTTTAACTCTTCCTGGAATACCTACTACTGTAGAATTTGCTGGTACATCTTTTAGCACAACTGATCCTGCACCTATTTTGGCATTTTCCCCAATAACAATGGATCCAAGCACTTTTGCACCAGAAGCAATAAGGGCGTTATCTTTAACGGTCGGATGCCTTTTTCCTTTTTCCTTTCCCGTTCCGCCAAGTGTTACTCCCTGAAAAATAGTAACATTATCCCCTATCTCACACGTTTCTCCGATCACTACTCCCATACCATGATCAATGAATAGACGATTGCCGATTTTTGCTCCCGGATGGATTTCAACCCCTGTCATAAAGCGACTAAATTGCGAAATCACTCTCGCTAAGAAAAACCGTTTATGTCTAAATAAGAAATGAGCAATTCTGTGAAACCATATAGCATGCAACCCAGAATAAGTTAAGATAACTTCTATTGAGCTTCTTGCAGCAGGATCTTGTTCAAACACAACAGCTATATCCTCTTTTATGCGCCGAAACATATAAATCTCCCCCATTTTGCTACTACATTCTGCTTTCTAGCAATCATTACTCTTTGAAAAAGTTATGATTCCCTTTATCTTTTTCCCCTATAAACATCTCTATATCTTTATACACAAGAAAAGCTTCTTAATTCCTAAGAATTAGCTTTTCTAATCTTGCCCAGCACTTAAAAATGCATTTGTTTTCCCTATATAAAAAAGCGCCTCTGTCTAAAAGACAGAGACGCTTTTTCCGGCGCGGTTCCACTCTGTTTAGATCATTGCTCTTCGCAATAATCTCCACTCATCCCTGTTAACGGATAGGTTCCGCCTCTATCTACTAATAAATCATTCTTTTCGATACAGGACTCTGAGGCGCACTTCAAAAAAGAGGTTACTTGAATCACTTTCAGCCGGGTGATGATTCTCTCTAATAAGCTTCTCTTTTTTTACTTTTCCTCTTCTTCGTTTTTTTCGATATAGCTTTCCTACTACTATATTACATTTCACCGAAAATGTTAACTAATTAATGCTGTTAATCTTGCTTCAATTTTTTCTTTTCCTAAAAGCTCAATTGCTTTTGGTAAATCTGGTCCATGGGTTTGTCCAGTTGTAGCCACACGAATTGGCATAAATAAGTTTTTCCCTTTTTGACCTGTAGCCTTTTGAACCGCTTTAATAGAAGCCTTTATCTGATCTGCACTCCATTCCGGCATTTCAGATAAGGCATCTTTAAACGCTTGTACTACACTAGGAACCTGCTCACCAGCTAAAACTTCTTCTGCTTCTCCATCATAATGGATTTCATCACTAAAGAATAAAGTAGATAAGTTTACAATATCTGCTCCACAGCTCATTTGCTCTTGATATAGACCAACCAGATTATTTACCCATGCCTCTTCTTCAGCCGAACGATTTTCACTCACTAAACCGGCTTTTTCTAAGTGGGGAACAGCTAGACGAACAACCGTTTCTAAATCTGCCTTCTTAATATATTGATTATTCATCCATGCCAATTTATTTTGATCAAATAGTGCAGGAGATTTAGATAATCTCGCTGAATCAAAAATACGGATAAATTCTTCGATAGAGAATAATTCCTCTTCTCCTTCTGGTGACCATCCTAATAGAGCAATGAAATTAAATAAAGCTTCAGGTAAATAGCCTAACTCTTCATATTGCTCGATAAATTGAATAATCGATTCATCACGCTTACTTAATTTCTTTCTACTTTCATTGACAATCAAAGTCATATGGCCAAATATTGGTCTTTCCCAACCAAATGCATCATAGATCATTAATTGTTTTGGTGTATTGGTAATATGGTCATCTCCACGTAGAACGTGGGTAATGTCCATTAAATGATCATCGATTGCAACCGCAAAATTGTATGTTGGAGTACCATCCTTTTTAACAATGACATAATCGCCAATTGTTTCTGACTCAAAGGAAACGTCCCCTTTTACCATATCATTAAACTCATAAACGATATTTTCCGGAACACGAATTCGAATACTAGGTTGTCTTCCTTCTGCTTCTAATTTTTCTTGTTGTTCCTTTGTTAAATGACGACATTTTCCAGAATACTTAGGTGTTTCTCCTCTACTTACTTGCTCTTCTCTTTCTGCTTCAATTTCTTCTTCCGTACAATAACACTTATAAGCAAGATCCTTGTCTAGCATCTCTGTATAGTACTTTTTATAAATATCATTTCTTTCAGACTGGCGATACGGACCGTATTCTCCACCAATATCCGTACTTTCATCCCAGTCCATTCCAAGCCACTTCAAATATTTTAACTGGCTTTCTTCTCCGCCTTCGATATTTCTTTTTTTATCCGTATCTTCAATGCGGATGATAAACTTTCCGCCTTTACTACGTGCAAATAAATAATTAAATAATGCTGTACGCGCATTCCCTATATGCAAATGTCCTGTTGGACTTGGAGCATAACGAACACGAATTTCGTTAGACATGGTTGTGCCTCCTTGATAAATTACGCTTTTTCTCATCTATTCTATCACTTTGTTTTTTTCTTTAAAAGGTGTTCACCTTTATAATACCTATCATTTACACATTTCTTTTTTGGAGCAATACTACCGCTTGCGAGGCAATACCTTCTCCTCTTCCTGTAAACCCTAATTTTTCTGTAGTTGTCGCTTTGACATTTACATTCTCTTTCTCTGTTTCAAGTAAATCCGCAATTCTTGCTTGCATCGCTTGAATATGGGGGGCCATTTTAGGCAGCTGAGCCATGATGGTACAATCAGCATTCACTAATTTGTAACCTTTTTCCTTCACTATTTGCCATACATGCTGCAATAGCTTTGCCGAATCAGCATCTTTAAATGCTTCATCTGTATCTGGAAAGTGTTTTCCAATGTCTCCTTCTCCAATCGCCCCTAAACAAGCGTCTGCAATCGTATGTAACAAGACATCAGCATCAGAGTGTCCTAATAGCCCTTTTTCGTATGGAATTTCTATCCCTCCAATAATAAGTGGTCTTCCGCTTACTAATTGGTGAACATCAAATCCTTGACCAATTCGAAACATCTTAATTCCTCCATTCTTTTATTTACAAAATCTAAATTTATTCCAAAAGTCCTGACTATAACGGTACATTACTTGCTTTTTTTTCGCTTCGCCACTATCGCCTCAGCAAAGTATAAATCCTCTGGTGTCGTTAATTTAATATTGTCATAGTTTCCTTCTACAATTTGCACAGCTTGTCCTAATCTTTCCACCAAACTAGCATCATCTGTTCCTATATATGTATCTACAACAGCTCTTTCATGCGCTTCCTTTAAAATGGAAATGCGAAAAGCTTGTGGGGTCTGAATCGCCCACAAGCTTGAACGCTCAACTGTTTCCACTACCAATTCACCATTCACTTTTTTGACGGTGTCTTTAATCGGTACTGCTAAAACAGCTGCGCCACTTTCCTTTGCAACCTTTGTTAATCTAGCAATTTGCTCTGTTTGTATAAAAGGTCTCGCCGCATCATGAACAAGAACAATTGTATCATCCGGTATTTCCTTTACTGCATGGTAAACGCTATGCTGTCTCTCTGCACCACCCTCAATTAGCGCAGTAACTTTTGTAATGCTATGTTTCTTTACTAGTTCATCCATTATTTTTTTATCGTCTGAACTAACTACCAACCATATTCCATTACAGTTCGGATCATTTTCAAAGACAGTTAAGGTATGAATAAATACTGGTAAACGGTCTAACTCAAGAAACAGTTTGTTTTTCCCTAGTCCCATTCGTCTCCCTTGTCCTGCTGCCGGAATAATGACTTCATAAGTCATGTAACTAACCCCTATTCTTACAATGCTTTTTCTAATAATTTTGGTTTAGCAAAAATCATTCGCCCTGCAGATGTCTGCAAAACACTCGTTACTAGAACATCTATATGTTTTCCAATATAATTGCGTCCTTCTTCTACTACAATCATTGTTCCGTCATCTAGATATGCAACGCCTTGATTGTGCTCTTTTCCATCTTTAATAATTTGTATCTTCATCTCTTCTCCTGGAAGAACAACCGGTTTTACAGCATTGGCTAAATCATTAATATTAAGAACAGCAACCTTCTGCAGTTCACATACTTTATTTAAATTAAAATCATTCGTTACAACAACGCCGTTTGTTAATTTAGCTAATTTGACTAGTTTACTATCTACTTCTGTGATATCTTCAAAATCACCTTCGTAAATTTCCACTTTAATTGCTAATTCCTTTTGTATTCGATTAAGGATATCTAAACCTCTTCTTCCACGATTACGTTTTAGCGCATCGGATGAATCTGCTATATGCTGAAGTTCTCCAAGAACAAATTGCGGAATAACAATCGTGCCCTCTAGGAAACCCGTTTGACAAATATCAGCTATTCTTCCATCAATAATAACACTAGTATCCAATATTTTTAAATTACTTTTCTCAACTTTTACGGGTTCCTCTTCCACTACTTTTTTCTTTCTAGCTGTGAAGAGTGTTAATAATTCATCTCTCTTTTTAAACCCAACTTGAAAGCCTAAATATCCAAAAAGTAATGATAAAAGGATTGGAGCGACAGTATTAAGCACAGGGACCGACGTCAAAGCATACCCTACTAAAAAGGCTAACGTTAATCCAAATCCGATTCCAAGACTACCAAAGATTATATCCGTAATTGGAGCCTTTACAATTGATTCTTCTAAAAACTTAATAAAGTTAACAATATAATCAATCGCCCAAAAAGTAATAAGATAAAAAATAATGGCACCAAGTATTGCTGACACATATGCGTTATTAATAAGATCATGATCGATAGACATTACTGAGAATAAATCAGGAATAAATAAAAATCCGATTGTTCCTCCAATAATTAAAAAACAAACTTGAACAATGCGTTTTAACAATACTTCCACCTCCTCTTTCACATTATAAACAAATTCCCAGTTTTGAAACCTAATATTACAGGAAATTTTAATTTGTAATGAAAAAGTTATTTTTATAGATATGATGACTATGTCAAATACTAGTGTTAATAGATAGAATCTCTCACATTGCGCGGGAAATAAAATGCCTGCATACCCCTATCAAAAGTAATAATTTTATAATGGCAAGATACTTAAAAATACAAAAACCCTGGCAAAAATGGAAATATAACACAGACAAAGAGATAAATACCTATTTTATTTGATAAAACTAGATTAGCATTAAAAACAAATGCCTGTCAAATAAATAAATATTCCATTTTAACACAACTGAAAATTCACATCAATGTATTTTTTTTGAAATTAATGGCCTAAAGCAGCTGTTAAAGCTTCTGCTACTGTATGTACTCCGACAACTTCTAAACCTTTTGGGGCCTTTAAACCGCTTAAATTATTTGATGGGATAATAACACGCTCGAAACCTAATTTTGCAGCCTCTTGTACCCTTTGTTCTATTCGAGAAACTCTTCTAACTTCTCCAGTTAATCCTACTTCCCCTATAATACAATCAGTTGCTCTTGTCGGTTTATCTCGGAAGCTTGAGGCAATGCTAACTGCGATTGCTAAATCAATAGCGGGCTCATCTAACTTTACACCGCCAGCTACTTTTAAATATGCATCTTGATTCTGCAATAACATTCCTACTCTTTTTTCCAATACAGCCATTAACAACGGGACTCTATTATGATCTATCCCAGTTGCCATCCTTCGTGGATTTCCGAAGCTAGTCGGTGAAATCAATGCTTGTATTTCAACAAGAACAGGTCTCGTTCCTTCCATTGAGGCTACCACCGTGGAACCAGCAGCACCTTGTGAACGTTCCTCAAGAAAAATCTCAGATGGATTCTCTACTTCTTCAAGACCAACTTCTTTCATTTCAAAAATTCCCATCTCATTAGTTGAGCCAAAGCGATTCTTTACAGCACGTAAAATACGATATGTATGATGTCTTTCTCCTTCAAAATACAATACAGTATCAACCATATGTTCAAGCAATCTCGGTCCTGCAATCGAACCTTCCTTTGTTACATGTCCTACAATAAAGATTGCTATTCCTTTTGTTTTTCCGATTCTCATTAATTCTGCTGTACATTCTCTAACTTGAGAGACACTTCCTGGTGCAGATGTAACCTCTGGATGGTAGATTGTTTGAATCGAGTCAATCACAACAAACTCTACATTCGTATTTTCAATAGTTCTGCTTATATCCTCTAGATTTGTTTCTGAATAAACGAGCAAATGGTCGGAAACTACGCCTAAACGATCTGCTCTTAATTTTGTTTGTTTTTGAGACTCCTCTCCAGACACATATAGCACAGAGTGTTTTTTTTGTGCCAATTGGGAAGATACTTGTAAAAGAAGCGTTGACTTCCCTATTCCTGGATCTCCACCTATTAATACTAGCGAACCACGAACCACTCCTCCCCCAAGAACACGGTTTAATTCCATTAAGTCCGTATATATTCTTGGCTCATTGACTGTTTCAATGCTAGTTATAGGAATAGGTTTTGCTGCAATAGTACTGGTAGCTGAGTGCGCAAATGCTCCTTTTCTTTGAACAGTGCTTTTTTCTACTTCTTCCACCATCGTATTCCAGTTTCCACAACCAGGACATTTCCCCATCCATTTTGCAGATTCATATCCGCATTCCTGGCAAAGAAACTTGGTTTTTCTTTTAGCCATATTCAGCCTCCTTTCCCTTCATTCACTAACTTTCCCCATCGTAGCATATGTATCCTAATCTGATCGTCATGATTAAGTAGAGGATTAGTTTTTTTCCTATTTTACATTAAATAAAGAAATGACACACGTAAAGCTGTAATACGTGTGTCACTTATTTAAATGTTGTTAGCGTTATTTTTGTAGATTTACTGCCGGCTCTTCACCATTTACCTTAACAGTAAACTCACCATTTTCTACATCCAATTCAATTTGTTGACCAGTTAATACCGTTCCTTTTAGAAGTTCTTCTGATAATCGATCCTCTACATGCTTTTGGATCGCACGACGTAGTGGTCTTGCCCCATACTCCGGATCATATCCTTCTTCTGCAATTTTTTCTTTCGCTGCTTCTGTAATAGTCAACTGAATATCCTGTTCAGTTAGGCGCTTAACTAACTGATCTGCCATTAACGTAACAATTTCTTTTAAATGCTTCTTCTCTAAGGCATGGAAGACAATTGTTTCATCTATACGGTTTAAGAATTCTGGACGGAATGCTCTTTTTAGCTCTTCCATTACTTTGCCCTTCATATCTTTATAGTCTTGATCTCCATCTTGAACGTTAAAACCAACATATTTATTTTGCTTTAACGCTGAAGCACCTACATTGGAAGTCATAATTAAAACTGTATTTCGGAAATCAACTGTACGTCCTTTAGAATCTGTTAAGCGACCATCTTCAAGCACTTGAAGTAAGATATTAAACACATCTGGATGAGCTTTTTCAATTTCATCTAAAAGCACTACAGAATATGGCTTTCTTCTTACTTTCTCTGTCAATTGTCCGCCTTCTTCATATCCAACATATCCTGGAGGGGATCCTACTAATCTTGAAGTAGAATGCTTCTCCATGTATTCAGACATATCGATACGAATCATAGCATCTTCATCCCCAAACATAGACTCAGCAAGGGCACGAGCAAGTTCAGTTTTCCCTACTCCAGTAGGACCAAGGAAAATAAAGGAGCCAATTGGTCTTTTTGGATCTTTTAACCCAGCTCTTGCACGTCTTACTGCCTTGGAAATAGCGATAACAGCTTCTTCCTGGCCAATAACTCGGTTATGAAGAATATTTTCCATATTTAACAACTTATCTGTTTCTGTTTGCGCAAGCTTAGATACAGGAATCCCAGTCCAACTAGAAACAACACTTGCAATATCTTCCACTGTCACTTCTGTATTCTCTTGGCCTTGTTTTTCTTTCCAATTTTTCTTTGTTTCTTCTAATTGTTCTCTTAATCTTTGTTCTGTATCTCGTAAAGAAGCAGCCTTTTCAAATTCTTGACTTTGAACAGATGCGTCCTTCTCTTTGCGTACTTCCTCTAACTTCACTTCTAACTCTTTTAAATTTGGTGGAGTAGTATATGATCTTAATCGAACCTTCGAACCAGCCTCATCAATTAAATCAATTGCTTTATCCGGTAAGAAACGATCGGAAATATAACGATCAGACAATTTAACAGCTGCATCAATTGCTTCATCTGTAATAGAAACGCGATGATGAGCCTCATATCGATCTCTTAATCCTTTTAAAATTTGGATTGATTCTTCACTAGTTGGTTCATCTACTGTAATAGGTTGAAATCTTCTTTCTAAAGCAGCATCTTTTTCAATGTATTTACGATATTCATCTAATGTAGTGGCACCAATACATTGAAGCTCTCCTCGAGCTAAAGACGGCTTCAGTATATTGGAAGCATCAATAGCTCCTTCTGCACCACCTGCACCAATTAAAGTATGCAACTCATCGATGAACAGAATAATATTCCCCGCTTGGCGAATTTCATCCATTACTTTCTTCAGACGATCTTCGAATTCACCACGATACTTCGTTCCAGCAACCACTGTACCCATATCCAATGTCATTACCCGTTTATCTCTTAAGATTTCAGGAACTTCATTTTGAACAATTTGTTGTGCTAGGCCTTCAGCAATAGCTGTTTTACCTACACCAGGTTCCCCTATTAACACTGGGTTATTTTTAGTACGTCTACTTAATACTTCAATAACACGCTGGATTTCCTTGCTTCTTCCGATAACTGGATCTAGACTACCCTCTCTTGCGATAGCTGTTAAATCACGAGCTAAGCTATCAAGTGTTGGTGTATTCGCACTAGCAGCTGAGCCACCTGGGTGATTTCCAGATTCACTACTTCCAAGTAACTGAAGTACTTGTTGTCGTGCTTTATTTAGACTTACACCTAGATTATTTAATACTCTGGCTGCTACCCCTTCTCCTTCTCTAATTAAGCCTAAAAGAATATGTTCTGTACCAACATAAGAATGACCTAATTTTCTTGCTTCGTCCATTGACAGTTCGATCACTTTTTTAGCTCTTGGCGTATAATGAATAGTTTGGGCAGCATCTTGACCACGACCAATCAAATTTTCTACTTCCTCTTGAATTTTTTCAGCTCCTAATCCAAGCGCTGATAGAGCTTTCGCTGCTATTCCTTCTCCTTCACGAACTAACCCAAGTAAAATATGCTCTGTACCAATATTATTGTGTCCTAAACGAATTGCTTCTTCCTGGGAAAGTGCTAATACCTTCTGCGCTCTTTCTGTAAATCGACCAAACATCATACTTTCATCCTCCTTAGAATCTCTATTCTGTTTCCAATTTTAATCTTTCTCTTATTAAGGATGCACGACGTATATCGCGATCATTTGGATTCATTTGTTCCCCAGCATATAGTTGTAAAAACCCTGGCTGGGTAAGAATCATTAATTCATTAAGGATACTTTTGGATATATTTTTTATATATCCCATATCAATACCTAATCGAACATCAGACAGACATTTTGCCGCTTCCTTTGTTTCCATAATACGACTATTACTTAATATTCCGTAGGAACGGAAGACTCTATCTTCTAATTGTATGTTAGAGGTTTTGGCTAATGCATTTCTCGATTCTTTTTCTTGATCAATTAATTGAGTAACAACACTTTTTAATTCCTCAATTATGTCTTTTTCGGATCTACCCAAAGTTATTTGGTTAGAAATCTGAAAAATATTTCCTAGAGCCTCGCTACCTTCCCCATAAATGCCTCTAACTACTAAGCCAAGCTGTTGAATAGCTGGGATAATCCGATTCATCTGTTGCGTTAATACCATTCCTGGTAAATGCATCATAACAGAAGCTCTAAGACCTGTTCCGATATTAGTCGGACAACTTGTCAAATATCCCGTTTCTACATGGTAAGCATAATTAATCTTTTTTTCTAATAAATCATCAATCCTATTAGCCTCTTTAAAGGCCTCTACTATTTGAAGACCAGGCTTGATACATTGAATGCGAATATGGTCCTCTTCATTAACCATGATGCTTACTTCTTCATCTTCTGATAATATTGCTGCTCCATAAGGAGATTGTTCAGCAAGTTGAGGACTGATTAGATGTTTCTCTACAAGAACTCTTTTTTCCAATTCATTTAAGTCACTCATTGCAAGCAGTTCCATCTGATCATTTGATTCCTTAACTATTGCATTTTCTACTTGCTGGATCACATTCTCAGCTTCTTCTTTCGAAAATAAAAGAGGAAATTTCACATCCTGTATATTCCTTGCTAATCGAATTCGAGAGGTAAGAACGATTTCAGAGTCTGGTCCATCAGAACACATCCATGAAGTTCGTGCTTTACTTATAAATTTTTCTAAAGACACGTTACTCCCCTCCCTCAATAAAAGAAGTTAACTGTTTTTCTTTACTTTTTATTTCATCTCGAATGACTGCTGCTTTTTCAAATTCTTCGTTATTAATTAGTTCCTTCAACTCCAATCGCAACTGCTCAATTTCCTTTTTGATAAGAAAATGACCACCAATGCGCTCCGGGATTTTTCCTTTGTGTTCAATATTCCCCCCGTGGAGTCGTTTAATAAACGGTAACAGTTGTTCCTTAAATGTATCGTAACAATGAGGACATCCTAATTTACCTATTTTCCTGAATTGAGAAAATGTCATTTGACAATCTTTACACTGTAAAGGTTTTTGTCTCTTATAAGTATCTTCTGTGATGTGTTGAAAACTTGGCTCTATATTTAATAACCCAGCTAATAAATTATTCAAAGACAAACCAGATGAACCATTAATCATAAATATATCGCCATTTTCCTTTGCACAATGCTCACAGAGATGAAACTCTGTTACTTTCCCATTAATATTTTTTGAAAAATGTAAAGTAGCTGGTCTTTGATTACATTCCGTACACATCATAGTTCTCACCTCAATTTAATCAAAGGGATATTATTTATATTTTAATGACGTTAACATCGCCTTTAATAATCTTGCTCTTAATTCATCTCTATATGGTAATTCTAAATATAATACAGAGCGATCGATTACACTTAACATAATTTTTGCTTCTCTCTTATTAATAACATCTTCTTCTACTAATCGAAGAATTAAATTTTCTGCACTATTTTGAGGTATCCGACTTTGAATAAGGGATAGTAATTGGTCAATTAAATGGGCATGATCATACGTTTGAACTTTCATAATTCGAATAAAACCGCCACCACCACGTTTACTTTCGACTACATACCCTTTTTCTATAGTAAAACGGGTATTTATTACATAGTTAATTTGTGATGGTACACATTCGAATTTATCGGCGATTTCACTTCGCTTGATTTCCACTAATGATTTTTCGCTCATTTCTAATACTTCTTTTAAGTAATTCTCAATTATATCCGAAATATTTCTCACCAAGCCTCCCCCTTCTGACTTTGACTATATTTGACTATAATTATACACGATAAAAATAATATTTAGCAAGGAAGACGTTTTATTAATTTTCCCATTTTTTAGCTATTCCAAACCTGTTATAGTCATTCTTTCATGAAAGAAGAGGTGGTTGTATAAAGATTATATTAACTATAGTCTGATTTATCACAATTTTCAAGTTTGATTGTTTAGCAATTCTGCATTTAGGTATAGTTTAATTAAAAAGCTGTTTTCGTAAAGTTTGTTGCTATTACCCACAGCCGGAACATTTCCAACTAATTTTTTTCTCTGATTGAAAAAACAACAATCTTTTAGAAAACAGCCAATTAAAAAACGCCGGCTTATATCAGATGGGGAAGTATTGAATGAAGTTATTATCCATGGAGAAAAAATAACAGTAAAAAAACATAAAAAAAAGCCCTAAAAGCAATAAGCCTTTAGAACCTTTTGGCAGCCTGGCGACGTCCTACTCTCACAGGGGGAGAACCCCCAACTACCATCGGCGCTGAGAAGCTTAACTTCCGTGTTCGGTATGGGAACGGGTGTGACCTTCTCGCTATCGCCACCAGACTATT